>ERZ808246.283-NODE-283-length-45512-cov-6.282465_pt1 | contig 45512 bp, 47 predicted proteins | sample MGYA00521083_ERZ808246 | MGnify/ENA primary metagenome ERZ808246 (study PRJEB31516, sample SAMN03275577) | gut metagenome | biome: mammalia-associated habitat; material: feces | host: Papio cynocephalus | place: Kenya | collected 2012-07-07 ... | reverse complement strand
AAAATTCATCCCCAAGATTTAATAATGACTTGACATTCCCCGTCACGAAGTGGAGGTGGCCCAGCCTGGCAAGGCGTCAGACTGCTAATCTGATGTCACTATGTGACCCGGGGGTTCGAATCCCCCTCTCCACGCCATCATATCCGTGTTATCATCCTTGCTTATCTCACGCATTCGTGTAACCTACCATCTAATGACGGCACTTTCCTGAAATCTGTTAAGTAGAGTAGAGCCGATGACGAAATCATGAGATTCTTGGTTTTCACAGATCTCCATCAGAAGACTTCGGTCGTTGAGAAGATCAACTCCATGATTGACAAATACAATGCAGAATTCGCAGTATGCCTCGGAGACGTCACAGACTTCGGAACCGGCGAAGATGCCGCGAATATCCTCTCCAAGATTCATACCAAGGTATATGCGATTCCTGGGAACTGCGATCCTCTCGATTTCCCTGAAAAGATTTCTTCTGTGGCTGTGGACATGCACGGCAACGCTACCGAGGTAGGAGGATACAGGCTCGTGGGCCTCGGGGGATCCAATATCACAATATTCGGAACACCGTTCGAATTGGAAGAGGACGACATATATGACGGGCTCGAAGGAAACTGCGAAGACGGAATGATTCTCATGACGCATGCACCGTCCTATGGCATCCTCGATCAGATTCCCTCGGGACAGAGTGTCGGAAGTCCGGCAATCAAAGAGATTGTGGAAAAATACCACCCTATCCTGGCGTTGTCCGGTCACATCCATGAGGCTATCGGAGTCGTCGAAAAAGACGGAACAACATTCGTCAACCCCGGACCCGCCAAAGATGGATACATGGCGATAATCGACATCGACAACGGAAAAGTCGACGTGCATATGATAACCCCCACGGAGCACTGATGCGTCCTACATCTTGCCAAAGTCGACTCGGACCAGGCTACAACATACATACAATACTCTAAAGTAAGACTCGCGTTCCAACAAGATTTAAATACAGTATCTTAGTTCGCGTGGTTTGATTACAATGGCACTTTGGCAGGGTGAATCCAACAGGAAACCCACTGGCGGCAGGCTCGTCGCCAGCCACGGGAAGAGGAAATTCGAGATCGGCAGGGAGAAGCAGTTCACCAAACTCGGTGAGCAGACCCTGAAGCAGTATCGCGGAGCCGGCGGAAGTGTCAAGGTTGGGATGCTCAGCGCCCAGTACGCAAACGTTGTCGACAAGAAGACCAACACTGTGAAGAAAGTCAAGATTCTCACCGTCAGGTCCAACCCGTCCGACCCCAACTACGTCCAGCGTAACATCATGAACAAGGGCGCCACCATCTCCACCGAGATAGGCGATGCTATCATTACGTCCAGGCCTGGCCAGGACGGCGCCGTCAACGCAGTGCTGCTTGAGTGATCACCAAACACTAATGCCGGACCTCCTTGCTGAGGTCCGGTTTTTCTACATATTCTCGATATCATTATTACCGCGCTGGGCCTTACAGGCTTATGGCATACGACCCTGATGTCGCGATTACCGTATGGCCCGAGTACTTCGATTCGAAACGCAGCAGATCGGAAGGTAGGAGACTTCCGATGAACCTCTGCGTCGCTCAACCGAATCTTGACATCATTGCGAAAGGCGTCATGCTCCTGGATCTGGAGTATGAGATGAAGGAAGATATGTCGTACCCGAAGGACCCTCGCTCGAAGCATGGATGCGTAAAGGTAGAAAAGGGCAAGATGACGAAAACTGAACTCCTTCCTAAACTCGGAAAGATCCTCGTTGAAAACCAGGGAAGGTAATGCGATGCTGACACCCTTGGACTCCAAGGTAAGCGACATCAATGCAGAGAACCTCGGAATCAGTGTAAAAGACCTTATGGGCAACGCCGGAAAAGCAGTCGCTGATTTCCTTAACGAAAGATTCGCAGGGCATAAAGTACTCTTCGTCTGCGGTCCGGGGAATAACGGCGGGGATGGTTTTGCTGCCGCCCTTAGATTGGATCCTGCCAAAACGAGCGTCGCTCTGCTATGCGAACCGTCAAAGATCCATACCTCGGAATCCAGATACTACTATTCTCTTCTTGAATGCACGATCGCCAGATATTCCGACGACATGCTGGACAGTGCGGATGTGATCGTGGACTGCGCCCTCGGAACCGGCGCCAGAGGCAGCATCCGTGAACCGTACGCCTCTTTCATAAAGGCCGCGAACGCATCAGGCAAGACCGCCATATCGGTCGATGTACCTTCTGGACTGGGATGCAACCTCGCGGTGAAACCGCGGTACACCATCACATTCATGGATGTCAAAGAGGGGATGGACCAATCCAACTGCGGTTCCATCGTCATATGCGATATCGGGATCCCCTACGAGGCCTACCATAATGTAGGTCCCGGAGACATGCTCAGGTATCCGATTCCTGGACCGGACAGTCATAAAGGGCAAAACGGGCGCCTGATGATCATCGCTGGCGGACCGTACTACGGTGCCCCCTCGATGTCTTCCTGCTCCGCGCTCCGCACCGGTGCGGACATCGTCAGGCTCTTCTCGCCTGAAAACATACATCACGAAATTGCTTCATGCTCCCCGGTGCTTATGATCACCGATCTCCCAGGTCGCATCCTGTGTCGCGAATCCGTCAAACTCCTGTTGCAGGAATCTCTGAACTACGATGCTGTCCTTATCGGCCCCGGCCTCGGCACGGATAACGAAACGATGGAAGCCGTTCGTGAATTCGTCAGCGGATGCACCAGGCCACTTGTCGTCGATGCTGACGGCCTTACGGCGATAAGAGGCATGAGATTAGCAGGGAATGCGGTATTGACTCCCCACCATGGAGAGTTCGAACGCCTCGGAGGCGGTAACCCGGAGGACCTGGCCCGCATCATGAATGCTACGGTTCTCCTGAAGGGCCGTATCGATATGATAACAGACGGTGCCCGGTCACGCATCAACACCACGGGTACGCCTGCTATGACTGGTGCAGGCACAGGCGATGTTCTCGCAGGATGCGTATCAGCTCTGATATCCAAAGGTATGAGCTGCTTCGATGCCGCTTGCCTCGGCGCATACATCTGCGGAAAAGCTGGAGAGATTGGCTTCAAATCCAAATCGTATGGGCTGATAGCAACCGATATCATCGACTGTATCCCCTCAGTACTGTGCGAAGGACTGAAATGAGCGAAGTGCAGCCGGTCTACGGCATTCCCGCGCTATTCGCTGAGAACGCCCTTGTCATTGGAGATCTCCACATAGGTGTCGAATCCCACCTTCGTAAGAAGGGGTTCAATCTGGTCTCCCGCACACGCGACATGCTGGATGCGATACACACGGCCGCCGATGAGACCTCGGCGAATCGTCTGATAGTCATAGGCGATGTCAAAGACTCCGTTCCCGGATCCTCAAAGCAGGAATACTCCGAGATCCCCGACTTCTTCGAAGAGCTCGTTCAAAGTTTTGATGTAGTAGATGTTGTCCGCGGCAACCACGACACGGGCATAGACGAATTTCTCCCCAGATCGGTGAAGATCCATCCCGCATCCGGCATGAAGCTTGGCAGCGTCGGACTCATACACGGACATACATGGCCCTCTGTCGACGTCATGGACTGCGATACGCTGGTGATGGCTCACAACCACCCCGCCGTGATGTTCAGAGACGGCATAGGAAAGCAGACGACGGAGCCCTGCTGGATGAAAGGTGCATTCAACGATGTGCACGACGAGAGATATCCGCGTCTTCCCCATGAGTTCGTCATGGTTCCTGCATTCAACCGTATGCTGGGGGGCTCTCCCGTCAACACCATCGACGGGGAACTCTTGGGGCCGCTTGTGAACAGCGGTCTTATGAATCTCGATGATGCTCATCTCTATCTACTCGATGGCTTGGACCTCGGGAAAAGATCGGATCTTATGGTGAAGGGTCGCGACCAGAGCAGATGGAAGGATCTCCCTGGAAAAGAGCCTAGACGCCCTCAACGCAGAGCGAAATATTCCTGAACTCGCCGAAGACATGATATGCCTAACCATTAATGACCCGAATGCACGATTTACTGTATATATTGTGTATATACAGTTATATACAATATCCTCATACAGGGGACCTGCAAAGATGGAGATAATCATCAGCAACTCCAGCGGAAAGCCGATCTATGAACAGATCGCTGATCAGATAAAGAATCAGATCATCGACGGAAAGCTGCAGGCAGGGGACCCCCTGCCGAGCATGCGTGCCCTTGCTCAGGATCTCAGGATCAGCGTCATAACCACCAAAAGAGCGTATAACGACCTCGAATCGGAAGGATTCATAGAGACGGTGGCCGGCAAAGGCTGCTTCGTATCCGCCAAAGATGTAGAGATACTACGCGAAGGAAGCCTCAAGGAGGCGGAGGAATACATGGCCAAAGCCATATCCATCGCCAAGCGCAGCGGAATAACCGCAGGTGAGCTGAAAGAGATCATCGACATCCTGTACGAGGGGGAATGAATGGGCTGCGCCATCGGGGTAAAGGACCTGAACAAAACATTTGACGGCTTCTCACTGAAGAATATAAACCTGGAAATCCCGCAAGGAAGCGTCGTTGGGCTTATCGGCGAGAACGGAGCCGGCAAGACCACATTGATAAAATGCATCACAGGTGCCGCGATACCTGATTCCGGTTATGTCGAACTAATGGGAACTAGAATCGGAAACAGAGGCAGCGAAGACATAGGCGTAGTATTCGACGAATGCCATTTCCCTGAGAAGCTCACAGGCTGCCAGCTCAGTTCCGTAATGGGAGATATCCTATCGAATTGGGATTCCGAAAGATTCAGGAAGATGATGTCGGAATACGGCATAGATCTGGAATCGAAGATTTCCACGTATTCCCGTGGAATGATGATGAAGATCCAAGTTGCCGTAGCCATCTGCCACAACCCCCGGGTGCTGATACTGGACGAACCCACGGCAGGCCTCGATCCTGCTGCAAGAGAGGAATTCCTCGATGAAATCATGTCTTTCATGCAGAATGAATCTCACTCTGTCCTGATTTCATCCCATATCACTTCCGATCTCGAAAGAATTGCAGACTACATCGCATTCATCCACAAGGGCAGTCTTCTGCTCTGCGAGGAGAAGAATGCTCTCTTGGAGAACTTCGGTATTGCAAAATGCAGCAAGGACTCTGAGATCTCGGGTAAGGATCGCATTGTATCGATCCGTCATTCGGATTACGGCCTGTCCATGCTTGTCAAGGACAAGGATGAATTCAAAAGATCGAACCCGGGCATGGTCATCGATGATGCCTCTCTGGACGACATTATGATCTATATGATAAGAGGCGAGGCGCAATGAACGGACTCATAAAAAAAGATATGATCATGATGAAGGGGACGATCGCATTGATGATCGTGGTGTCCGCCATATTCTCTGTTGGATTCGGATGGGACTCCCCGTTGACCATCATGATGATCGGAACATCGATGATGTCATCGATCTACGGAGCGAGCTTCGCATACGACTCGAAATGCAATTGGGACTCCTTCGCCGTGTCTTCGGGGATATCGCGCAGGTCGTTAGTCTCATCCAAATTCGTCGGAGGAACGATGCTCGCCCTCATCGGGCTCATAATAAGCATCGCAATGACGGCATGCTGCATGATAATCGAGGATTCATCATATAGCATCTTAGAAATCGCTTCATGCATCGTGACAGCCCTCGCTTTCGGAATAAGTCTGAACGCGGTCTGCTGTACTTCCAACTTCGTGATGGAGAACGGGAAAGCACAGATGCTGTCCACAGCGATACTCATTGTGCTCGTATCCTCAACATACATCGTTTCATCCGAAGTAGGCAACTCGTTCGGCAACATCCCCTGGTCCATTCCTTTGGCCCTCCTGACGATGTGCATCGCTGTGACCTCCTTCGGATACGCATTGTCTATGAACAGATTCTCCAACAAGGATCTGTGAAATATCCTCCGGCCGGGTGCATGCCATTCTCGCATCCGGCCTCATGCCTTTCTGCGCATGAATGCCATCAGATCACGATGCGGACAGGGTTCGATGTTCGCATAATGTGAAACGATAGCTGATATCGACGCTTGAGAAAGAGGTAATGGAGGGGCGGACCCCTCCGGTTTTGATCAGTTCCTGGTGATCGTGTCGTAGACAGATCCGTCGGAGTTCCTGAGGACCGCGGTGAGCGGCATCTGCCCGGGCAGAGCATGGGTCGCACAGGAGTTGCAGGGGTCGTACGCCCTGAACGCCATCTCAACCATGTTCAGCAGGCCGGGGGAGACATCGAAGTTGTGGATGAGTCCCTTGGCGACCTTGGCGACATCCATGCAGATGGGGCCGTTGTTGTTGGTGGTTCCGACGACCATGTTGCATGCGGTGACGATTCCGTTCTCATCGCAGGTGTAGTCGTGGGTCAGGGTTCCTCTCGGAGCCTCGACGCATCCGACTCCCCTTCCGCCGGGAACGAGGTCGTGCTGCTTTATGTCGCCGTTGAGGATGTCGGGGTTCTTGACGTCCTCGAGGCACTTCTCGGCGCAGCAGATCATCTCGATGATCCTTGCCCAGTGAGTGCACAGGGTGAACTGGCAGGGTCCCTCGACGCCGGCATCCTTCAGGATTCCGCGGTACTCCTCGAGAGCGTCCTGGGCGACAGGAGTAGGCATCCTCTTGCAGGTGTTGAGCCTGGAGAGGGGGCTGGCCCTGTACAGACCGGACTCGGGCCCGTCGACGAGTCCCTTGTATCCGGGGTCCCTCAGGTAGGGGAACTTCTCGTAGGACCAGGGCTCAGAGGCCTCGGCGATGTAGTCGAGGTAGTCGTACGGATCGTACTTGACCTTCTCGTTGCCCTTCTGGTCGACGACCTTGACCTTTCCATCGTGGATCTCGAACTCGTCCTTGTCGTTGACGAGTCCCATGTGGTAGGTCTCGTGGTAGTAGAGGTCCTTGTTCAGAACGATGTCCATGTACTCCTTGTTGCTGTACACGACGCTCTTGAAGACCTCGAGGGACTCCTTGGCGAACGCGAGCATGTCCTCGGCGCACTGGATCATGGTCTGCTGCTCCTCTGCGGTGACTCCCTTGGAGACTCCTCCGGGAACACCGATGAGGGGATGGGTGGGCTTTCCTCCCAGGATGGCCTGGATGGTCTGGGCCTCCCTGCGGGCCTTGATGACGCGTCCTCCGAGCTCGAGTCCGACACGTCCGACGACTCCGAGAACGTTCCTCTCGGCTGCGGGAGCCGCGGGGCCGCAAACGAAATCGGGGCCGGCCAGCGCATAAAAGTGCGCGATGTGGCTGTGGACGAAGTGCGCGTTGTAGAACGCATCCCTGATGAGGTAGGCGGTAGCGGTGGGCTTGGCGCCGTAGCATCCGTCGATGGCCTTGGTGGCGGCCATGTGGTGGGCACCGGGGCAGACACCGCAGAGCCTTGCGGTAATCTGGTTGAGCTCCGTGACCCTCCTGCCGATGCAGAATCTCTCGAATCCTCTGAGCTCGGGAACCTGCCAGTAGGCGTTCTCGACGTCTCCCTTGTCGTTCAGGAAGATCTCGATCTTCCCGTGACCCTCGAGACGGGTGATAGGGTCGATGGTCACGCGCTTGGACGTGGCTTTGGTCTTCTCATCCCATATAACTGGTCCGGACATTTCAGTTGCCTCCCTTGTTCTCTACGACCGCCTTCTTGATCAGAGACTTTCCTACGGTGTAGGCGTAGAAGTATCCGAGGGGGTCCTTGATGGTGCTCATGATCTTGATGATCTCGTCCTCTCCGCAGATCGGGTCCTCATCGAGGATGGGGAACAGCGATGCTACTGCGGTGAAGATGGAAGCTCCCTGCTCCTCGACATCGGGCGAGGGGCCGTAGCATCCGCGGCACGGCTGGCCGACCCTGGTGCACCTTGCGCGGCATCCGCCCATGGTGGCGGGTCCGAGGCACAGGATTCCCTGCTCCATGAGGCAGATGTCGGGCTTGACATCGACCTGGAAGGGCTCCTTGAGCTCCGTGATCCTGGCGCCGGTCTTCTGCCTGGGGCACTCCTCGCACAGGGTCTTGGTCGTGGTTCCGATGACGGATCCCTTGGGCGGGAGAGGGACGCCGTTGTAGGCGAAGTCCTCTACAGCCTTCAGGAGCTGGCTGATGGATTCGGGAAGAGGCGGGCATCCGGGGACGGTGTAGTCGACATCGATGACCTGATCGAGAGTCTTGACGGTATCGTACAGGGTCGGGATGGTGAGCTCTCCCTCGGGCACCTGGGTCTTGACCTGGGGCACCTGGGGTGCATCCTTGTGGTAGTCCTCCTGGAAGTTGGCCGAGGAGGGGACCTGCTTGTAGACGTAGTCCAGGATGTCCTGGGCTCCTCCGGGGACCAGGTTGGCGAGAGCAGGGCTCCCTCCGAACGCGGCACAGGTTCCGTAGGCGACGACGATCTTGGACTTCTGCCTGAGCAGCTTGGCCATGTGCTCGTTCTCGGAGTTCCTTACGGCTCCGGAGATGATGGACACGGTGATCTCTCCGTCGTCCATGGCCTCGATGTCCTTCTCCTTTCCGTCGGCGGCGACAGGCCACATGACGATGTCGGCCATGTCTCCGATGGTCAGGAGCCTCTCGTGGGTGTCCAGAAGGGACACGTCGCATCCGCCGCAGGCGGCGCACCAGTAGACTGCGAGCTTGATCTTGCCGTTGGCGGGGGCTCCGGGAAGGAGCGCACCGAGGTCGGCTGCGGGCAGCATGACGTCCTTGGGTATCTGGTCGTCGAGGGGGCTGGCCACAGGGGGCACGATGAAGTCGTAGGCTCCGGGGTTGCCAGCGGAAGCCTTGGGCTGGGCCTTGGGGGCCTCCTTCTTGGGAGCGGCTGCCTTCGGGGCCTCTGCCTTGGGCTGGGCCTTGGGAGCGTGCTCCTCCTTCTCATTCTTCTTGAACAGCTTGTCGAAGAAACCCATCAGTTCGCCTCCTTGACGAGCGGGGTAGGTCCGAGATCCTTGATGGTGTCAACGAACTCGATGATAGTCTTCTGGAATTTCTCTCCCTCGGAAGCGGAAACCCACTCGAGCTTGAGCCTCTTGGGGTCGAATCCGTACTGCTCCAGAACCAGCCTGAGGAGGGCGACCCTCCTCCTGGCCCTGTAGTTTCCACCGATGTAGTGGCAGTCCGCGGGGTGGCATCCCAGGACCATGACTCCGTCGGCTCCCTTGGAGAACGCCCTGAGGACGAACTCGGGGTCGACACGTGCGGAGCACATCGTCCTGATGATACGGAAGTTGGTAGGCATCTGCAGCCTGGCGACACCGGCTCCGTCGGCTCCGGCATACGAGCACCAGTTGCAGCAGAACGTCACGATTCTCGGTTCGAAATCTGCCATGGTAATCACTGTCCTCCTACAGGGTAGTCGAGACATGCATCGATCTCTGCGATGATCTCCTTGCTGGTGAATCCTCTCTGCTCCATCGCACCGGCGGGACAGGATGCAACGCAGCATCCGCAGCCCTTGCACAGACCGGCATTGACGAAGCTCTGGAAGGTTCCGTCCTCCTGCTTGACGAGAGAGACGGCGTTGTAGTCGCAGCATCCGACGCAGACTCCGCATCCGTCGCACCTGACAGGGTTGGCGAAAGCGGTGATTCCCTCGGATATGATCTTGTTCTTGGAGATGACGGTCAGCATCCTGGATGCGGCTCCGGAAGCCTGTGCGATGCACTCGTCCATGAACTTCGGCCAGTGAGCGGTTCCGGCGACGTAGACTCCCTCGGTTGCGAAGTCGACGGGCCTCAGCTTCTGGTGGGCCTCGAAGTAGAATCCGTCCTTGGATATGGGGACCTTGACCATCTTGGCCAGGTTCTCCTTGTTCTCCCTGTCGGAAGAGATTCCGGCGGCGAGGATGACGGTGTCGACGGGGATGTCGACCTCTGCTCCGAGAGTGGCATCGAAGACCTTTACGACATTGCCGTCGTAATCGGGCAGGGGCTGTCCCTCGGGGTACCTCAGGAACTTCACTCCCATCTGGCAGGCCCTCAGGTAGAGCTCCTCGCGGAAGGCGTAGGTCCTGATGTCCTTGTGGATGATGGTGACGTTCGCAGTCGGGTCGGCCATCTTGATCTTGATGGCTTCTCTGCAGGACTGGGCGCAGCAGACCCTGCTGCAGTAGGAGACGTTCTCGTTCCTGGATCCGACGCACTGGATGAAGACGACGTCCTTTCCGTTGAAGGATCCCTCGTCGATCTTCTTCTCGGCCATGATCTGAGTCATGACCTTGGCATCGTTGCCGCATCCCATCTCGGTGGGCTGGTACATGGCGGCTCCGACGGCGAACAGGACGGCACCCACGGGGTACTCGGTTCCGTCGTCGAGCTGGAGCTTGAAGTTGCCCACGTATCCGGGGATGTCCTTGGCGGTGGTTCCGAGGTGGACGGTGATGAGGGGGTTCTCGTTGACCTTCTTGATGGTCTCTGCGAGGAAGTCCTGCACAGCGACTCCGTCCTCTTTGAAGCGGAAGTTGCGTGCGAATCCTCCGAGCTCATCCTCCCTCTCCACGAGGTGCACAGGGTATCCCTGGGCAGCGATGTCGAGAGCGGCGGTCATTCCGGTGATTCCTCCTCCGATGATCGCAGCGGAGTTGGTGACGGGGATCTCGGCTCCGACGAGAGGCTCGAGGAGACGGGCCTTGGCGATAGCCATCCTGAGGAGGTCCTTCGCCTTGGCGGTGGCAGCCTCGTGCTCGTGCATGTGAATCCAGGAGCACTGGTCGCGGATGTTTGCCATGTTGTAGAGGTACTTGTTCAGTCCTCCGTTCCTGCAGGCCTCCCTGAACAGAGGCTCGTGGGTCCTCGGTGTGCAGGAAGCGACGACGACCCTGTTCAGGTCGTAATCGGAGATGGCCTTGGAGATGGACTCGAGACAGTCCTGTGCGCAGGCGTACTGGGATTCCTCGGCGAGGACGACATTGGGCAGGGTCTTGGCGTAGGCCGTAACGGCGGGCACATCGACCACAGAGCCAATGTTGATTCCGCAGTGGCAGACCCAAACTCCGATCCTGGGCTCCTTTCCGGCGACGTCCTTCTCGGGCGGGTAGACCTTGGGGGCGCAGGGGGTGAAGTCCTTGTCGACAATCCACGCACCGGCCTTGGCTGCGGATCCGCAGGCCTCGGCGACGGAGGTGGGGATGTCCTTGGGGGCGGCGAAGGCTCCGGTGACGAAGATACCGGGCTTGCTGGTCTCCAGGGGGTGGAAGACGGTGGTCTTACAGAATCCGTACTCGTTCAGCTCGATTCCGAGGGTGTCGGCGAACTCCTGAGCGTTCTTGGGCGGGACGAGACCGACAGACAGGACGACCATGTCGAAGTCATCGGTTACAGCATCGCCCTCGGCGTTGGTGTAGTTGACGTACAGCTTCTTGGTCTCGGGGTCCTCCTCGATGTTGGAGACACGGGCGGCCCTGTGCATGTTGATGCCGTACTCGCGCTCTCCCCTGTGGATGTAGGCCTCGAACTCCTTTCCGTAGGACCTGATGTCCATGAAGAAGATGTCTTCCTGGAGGTCTCCGTGCTCCTTGGTGATCATGGCCTGCTTGACAGCGTACATGCAGCACACGGACGAGCAGTACTTCTTCCATCCGGTCTTCTGGGACCTGGATCCGCAGCACTGGATGTAGGCGATCTTCTTGGGGTCCTCTCCGCTGGAGGGGATGACGATGTGTCCCCTGTGGGGTCCGGAGGCGCACATGAGCCTCTCGTACTCGATTGCGGTGACGACATTCTTGTATCTGCCATATCCGTACTCGGTTGCGATATCCGCATTCCAGACCTGGAATCCGGGGGCGGCGATGATGGATCCGACCTCGATGGTGATGAGCTCGTCCTTGTCATCGTAGTGGATGGCGCCCTTGCCGCAGTTCTTCGCGCACAGTCCGCACTTGCCCTTCTGAATCATGTTGCAGCGGTCGCCCTGGATGATGGCGACGCGGGGCACTGCCTGCGCATGGGGTATGTAGATGGCCTTCCTGTTGACGAGACCGTACTCGTACTCGTCGGGAATGTTCTTGACAGGACACTTGGCGATACAGTCGCCGCATCCGGTACACTCCTTGGGGTTGACGTACCTGGCCTTCTTGAGGACGGTGACCTTAAAGTCTCCCGCCTCTCCCTCGACCTTCTTGACCTCATGGTAGGTCAGAACATCGATGTTGGGGTGTCCAGCGCAGTCCGCCATCTTAGGGGAGAGGATACACGCGGAACAGTCATTCGTAGGGAAGGTCTTGTCCAGACGGCACATCACTCCACCGATGGTGGGGTCCTTGTCCACCAGGTAGACGTGAATGCCACGGTCTGCAAGATCCAACGAAGCCTGAATTCCTGCGATTCCTCCACCGATAACCAATGCCGATTTACTCAAGTCATTGCCTCCGTTACCAACTTGGTGTTTGGAACGTGCGCATATACGCTAGTTCACTATTTTAATTGGTATTATGATATTTTTTTATACTTGTATTTGTTTTATTAAAGAAATTTTGTTTTTTCCATTTTTATTTCTCCTAATAAATTTAGGGTTAACTAAAATTTACATAGCCAGATTTCATAAAAATGTTAAAATTTACTATTATATGATTTGATAATACAACAGTTATTTGAGTATATTTGATGAATATGTTTCGTAAACATACGAAGGAATTTCCTCCACTTTCGATAAAGAATACCGTTTATAATCACTGGATGTATGTTTTTTATTAATTTGATATGCTGGCTTTGTCAAAATAACATGAATACCATCCATCCAGGTATGATTTAACAAGAATTTTAAATTAGTAACACCTGCGCTTGAAAACGATGCTGTTTCGAGTCATGGCAGAGCTACAGATGAGAAAAGCATGGGATGAGCCTACCCTAAAATCTGCGAAGCATTATATCGAAGATGGCAGTGGACCGGGACATGACCGTGAAATCCGTCAGGGGAAGAAGGCGCTACACGGCGTTCGAGGTCCCGCGGGGCACCGACAGGCGCGATGTGGAATCGACCGTCGGAATCATCGATTCGGTCAAAGTTATAACCTGTAAGGACGGCTTGGCAGTCGTTCGCTCGCTTCCAGAGGACCGCCGGAGCATAGAAGAAGCCATGTCCTCCCGTTTCAAGGGCTGCAGATCGCTCGACTGCTCAGGCACGCTGAAGGCTCTTCGCGACAGGGACCCGCGCCTAAGGTCTCCACGCAGGCGCAAGAGGTAATCCTCCATAGTCGCGAGCCAGGACAAACCTATATACTGTGCGACCATTGGAGTCGCGTTAGAGTATATAGGAGCAGACTTTTATGCAACCCGGACAGATGGCTTATGACAGGGGGAGCACGGTTTTCTCTCCCGACGGAAGGCTTTTCCAAGTAGAGTACGCCCGCGAGGCCGTGAAGAAGGGCTCCACGACCATCGGGGTGAAATACGATTGCGGAGTGATGCTCATTGTCGACAGACGGGTCTCCAGCAAGCTCCTGGAACCCAAATCGACCGAGAAGATTCACGAGATCGACGACTACATAGGCTGCGCCACTTCAGGACTCGTGGCCGATGCGAGGATCCTTGTCGACGAAGCCAGGAAGCAGGCCCAGATTCACAGGGTCAACTACGGCGAAAACATCGGCGTGGAGATGCTCGTCAAGAAGATCTGCGACTACGAGCAGAATTTCACCCAGTACGGCGGGGTCCGTCCCTTCGGCACGGCGCTCCTCGTTGCTGGAACCGACGACATGGGCGCACACCTCTTCGAGACCGATCCCTCGGGAGCCCTCGTGGCATACAAGGCGACAGGCATCGGCAACGGACGTCCGGCCGTCATGGATCTGTTCGAGAAGGAGTACAAGGACGGGATGACCTTCGAGCAGGCTGCGGTCCTCGGACTCAAGGCGCTCTCCGCCGCCGTGGAAGAGGGACTGAAAGCGGATTCCGTAGAGATAGGCGTCGCCGAGATCGGCAGCAAATTCAAGAGACTCTCCGAGAAGGAGGTCTCTGAACTCATCGCCAAGATGTGATCCCGTGGTCAATCTCGACGACGCCATAACCGCCCGCCTGGAGACCCACGGCGAGACCTTCGAGATCCTCCTGGATCCGAAGGTGGTGGACCTCATCAAGCAGGGCAAGAAGTTCGACATAGTCGAATTCATGGCGGTCGAGGACGTGTTCAAGAACGCGTCCAAAGGCACCAGGCCTCCGGAGGAGAAGACGAAGGAGGCCTTCGGGACAACCGACGTGGCCGAGATCGCCCGCCGCATCGTCGAAAAGGGCGAGATACAGATAACCGCGGAGCAGAGGAAGGAGATGCTGGAGGCAAAGAGGCAGCGCGTCATCGCGTACATCGCCGCCAACGCCATCAATCCGCAGACCCGCACCCCGCATCCGCCTCTGAGAATCGAGCTCGCGCTCGAAGAGGCCAAGTTCCATGTGGATCCGTTCAAGCCTCTCGACAAGGAGATCGAAGAGGCCATGAAGGCCCTCAGACCGCTTATACCCATCAGATTCGAGAAGAGCCGCATAGCGGTGAAACTGAAGGGATCGGACTACGGAAGATGCTACGACGATATTACACATTATGGAATCGTCGAGCACGAGGTATGGACCCCCGAAGGGGACTGGATCGGATCCATGGAGATCCCCGCCGGGACCATCACCGAGCTGACTGAGAAGCTGAAGCACAAGACAAGGGGCTCGGCATCGGTCAAGCTGATGAGCGAATGAAATTCAAGACAGAGTGATACGAATGGAAAGAAGAAACACCAGACAGACTCGCGAGATCGTCGTCCCGGGTGATGTCCTGGACGGCACCGGCATGAAGCCCGGGGACTTCGCCTACTTCTACAAAGGGAAGGTCCGCGCCAGCGTGATGGGCGTGCGCAACGTGTACCAGAACACGGTGGGAGTCATCCCGCTCAGGGGATGCTACATGCCCGTGTCCGGAGACACAGTCATAGGAGTCATCGTCGACATAGGCCCCTCCAACTGGCTTGTGGACATCGGAGCACCCTACCCGGCACCGCTGCACGTCAACGAGGTCCCATGGAAGGTCGAATTCGGAGACACGTCGCGCTACCTCGGAATGGGAGACGTCGTGCTGCTCAAGGTGCTGTCGGTAGACGAGAGCAAGAAAATCCAGGTCACCATGAAGGACTCCGGTCTCAGGAAGATCGAGGGCGGAAGGCTGGTGAAGGTCTCTCACACCAAGGTCTCGAGGATCATCGGGAAGAGCGGCTCCATGATCTCCATGCTGAAGGAGATGACCGACTGCCGCATCACCGTTGGACAGAACGGCATGGTATGGATAGACGGCGACGACGAGAATGCCGATGTGGCTGCAGAGGCCGTCAGAATGATCGAGGAGAAGGCCCAGTGCGGCAACCTCATAGACAGAATCAAAGAATTTATCGAGAGCAAGCTCCCCCAGAGCGAAGAAGATGATGAGGGGGAGGAGTGACCATGAGCGGACACACTGATATGGTATTGGTCGACGAGAACGGCATGCGCATAGACGGCAGGACTGCCGAGGAGCACAGGCCCATAAAGATAGAGGCGGGAGTGCTGCACAATGCGGACGGATCCGCATACGTCGAGATCGGAAAGAACAAGGTCCTGGCCGCCGTCTACGGACCCAGGGAATGCCACCCCAGGCATCTCCAGAACCCTGAGAAGGCAATCGTCCAGGTCAAATACAACATGCAGGCGTACTCCGTCTCCGACAGGAAGAGACCTGGTACCGACAGAAGGAGCGTCGAGATCTCCAAGATCACAGCCGAGGCCCTCGAGAAGGTCGTCCTCACCGAGCTGTACCCCCGCGCCTCCATCGACGTGTACATCGAGATCCTTCAGGCCAACGCCGGGACCAGATGCGCCGGACTGACCGCGGCATCCGTGGCGCTCGCCGATGCGGGTATCCCCATGAGGGACATCGTCCCCGCTATCGCCGCCGGCAAGGCCGACGGGAAGGTCCTGCTCGACCTGAACAAGGAGGAGGACAACTACGGTCAGGCTGACGTGCCCATCGCCATCGTCCCTTCGACCGATGAGATCGTCCTTCTCCAGATGGACGGGAACATGACCCGCGCGGAGTTCGACCACGCCATCGAGCTCGCGGTGAACGCCTGCCACGAGGTCCACGACCTGCAGGTGGACGCACTCAAAAGACGCTACTCTAAGAACCAGGAGGCTTCGGAATGACCAACGAACTGATGTCGGGCATCAAGCGCGACCACATGATGCACCTCCTCGAGGAGGGCAAGAGACAGGACGGCCGCGGAGTCGAGGATTTCAGGAACATAAGCATCGAAACGGGAATCATCGAATCGGCCGATGGATCCGCCCGTGTCAGGCTCGGCAACACCACCGTCATGGCCGGAATCAAGATCATCCCCGGAACGCCATTCGGCGACACCCCGAACCTCGGAGTGCTGACCACCGGAATGGAGCTCATCCCCATGGCCCACTCCTCGTTCGAATCCGGTCCCCCCGGAGAGGACGCGATCGAGCTGGCCCGTGTCGTGGACCGCGGCATCCGCGAGTCCGGAATGGTCGACGTCGAAGCGCTGTGCATCACCCCCGGAGAGGAGGTCTGGATGTGCTACATCGACATCTATGCCATCGATCATGACGGCAATCTGTTCGACGCCGCCAACCTGGCGGCCGTGGCCGCGCTCAAATCGGCCATCGTCCCCGGAGAACAGTACGGAAAGGGTCCCAACAAGCCCCTCCCCGTCACGTGCACCCCGATTTCCGTCACCGAGGTCAAAATCGGAAACACATTAATAGTAGACCCCGACTACGACGAAGAGCAGATTTCAACCGCGCGTCTGACGGTCACGACCGACGACAACGGCAACTTCAGGGCCATGCAGAAGGGCGGGTGCGGCTCGATCACCCTTGACGAGCTGAGCCAGTGCCTCGACAGGTCCGTGAAGATCGGCGCGGAGATCAGAAAAATCATTGGGTGATCCCACATGGCAAAGAGGACAGTCAAGGCGGGTAGCTCCGGAAGGTTCGGAGCCAGATACGGAGTTATCGTCCGCAACAGGATCAAGAACATCGAGGCCCAGCAGAAGAAGAAGCACGAGTGCCCGGTATGCCACCACGCTGCCGTCAAGAGGGAGAGCTCGGGCATCTGGTACTGCGCGCACTGCAACACCAAGTTCGCTGCCGGCGCCTACACCCCCAAGACCAAGAGGGAGATCTCTCAGGTCAGCGAGCAGTGAGACACGATGTACAGATGCGCCAAATGCAACGAGCCCGTCAGGAACGTCAACGCCCTGGGGCTCCAGTGCGAGAAGTGCGGATCCAAGATCTTCTTCAAAGAAAGACCCAACGTGAAGAAGGTCCTGAAATCCGATTGAGCGATGCTCAGGGCAACATTGAGGATGGACGGCACCGTCGCAGAAGCGGCGGGAGAGTCCATACGTCCGGAATCGGGCAGGGAACTGCCTCGCACCCGGTCGAGCGTCCGCATGACGGACGGCGCAACGGTCGTCGAGATAGAAGCCGACGACGTCTCCGCCATGCGGGCGGCCCTCAACTCGTACCTAGAATGCATCGGTGTAGTACAGAGAGTCGAACACATCGCCAAGGTGAGAAAATGAACAACATAAGCCCCCAGCTCCAGAACCAGATCGCCCAGTACCAGCAGGTTCAGCAGCAGCTCCAGGCGGTCTCTTCCCAGAAGGTGCAGTACGATGCACAGAAGAGGGAGATGGCCAGGACCCTGGAGGAGCTCAACGCGGCGACCGGCGACGTCTACAAGTCCGCCGGATCCCTGCTCATAAAAGTGGAGGACAAGGACAAGCTGAAGGCCGACATCGAGGAGTCCATCGAGACCATGGATGTCAGGATCTCCAGCATGGAGCGCCAGGAGAAATCCCTCCAGGAGAAGTTCAAGATCCTCTCGGACAGCATCAACGCCGCCATGGGCAACGCAAGGCCCGCCGCAGGCGAAGAGTGAAACCCCTTCCCCAAACCGATTACCTTTCTCGAATCGCTTCGATTCCGATAGAATCGATTATGTAGTCGAAGCAGATAGAAACAGCATGGACGCACTTGCGTTGGAAGACGTTCGCAAATCCTACGGGGAGAGGGAAGCCGTTCACGGCATCAGCCTCTCTGTCGGAGAAGGCGAGATTTTCGGCCTGATAGGACACAACGGTGCCGGCAAGACGACCACTCTGAGGATGATATCGACCCTCCTCCAGATCACCGGCGGAACCATCAGGGTGTTCGGCCATGACGTCGCCGAGGAGCCCGACGAGGTCAGGAAGATCATAAGCTATCTCCCGGAAGACGCCGGTGCGTACAAGGACATGACCGGACGGGCCTATCTGGAATTCATGGCCAGCCTCTACACCAACGGACCCGAGGCGAAGGAGATGGTCGCCAGAGGGATCGAGCTGGCCGATCTGGGCGAAAGGATCGACTCGAAGGTCGATACCTACAGCAAAGGGATGATGAGACGCCTTCTCATCGCAAGAGCCATCATGGCCGGTCCGAAGCTGGCGATAATGGACGAGGTGACTTCCGGCCTGGATGTCATCAACGCATACGAGATAAGAGAAATCATAAGGTCGATCGCCAAGAGCGGCGTGACCGTCGTCATGTCGTCCCACAACATGTTCGAAGTCGATATGCTTTGCAACAGAGTCGGCCTGCTGGATCAGGGGAAGCTCATACTGCTCGGCACCCCTGCCGATCTGAAGAAGCAGTTCGGAGTGGACACCCTCGAAGAGGTCTTCGTCAAGGCGGTGAAAGGATGAGCCATACCGCGACCATCATGAAGAAGGAGATCAGGGAGATGCTCTCCCCGGGATCGGTAGCGTCCATATTGATCATGGTCATCCTCTTCGCAGGCATGGGAACGATGATAGGGGGAGAGGTGGAGAAGGCTTCCACCCTTCCGGAGTTCGGAATCATCGCGGACCAGGGCGAGGATGCCTATTATTTCACTTACGGGGGCGTCGACGTCGAATGGTCCCCTCTCGACGATCTCAAGTCGATGTACGGGGACGAATCCTACAAGATAACATACCTCGGCAGCCCCGACAGCATAGGATCGATAGCCGAACTCATGGACGAGAAGGGACTGACATCTGCCATAGCGCTGCCCTCCGGAAAAGATTTCAAAGAATCTATGGAAGATGGAAAGCAGGTCACCGTCAGCCAGTACTACGTCTACGTGCCCACGGGCATGTTCGGATCCGTGTCCTCGACCGTCATGTCCACGATAGTCTCCATGCTCAATTCCGACCTGTCGGACAAGATGGTCGCTGCCAGCGGACAGATGGACTTCGACTTCGTCACGAGCCCCCTCGTCTCCGGCGATGACGACACCAGCACCGTCGTGAACGGAGAGGCTCACACAGGCGTGACGCCCTATGACATCGCCAGCGCCGTCAGCGGGCAGACCATGATGATCCCCCTCGTGATCATGATCATCATAACGATGATCGGGAGCATAGTCATCGGATCCATGGGATCCGAGAAGGAGAACAAAACCCTGGAGACGCTGCTGACCCTTCCGATAAAGAGGACATCCATCGTAACCGGGAAGATCCTCGCGGCGGCCGTTGTCGGTCTGATATACGGCCTCGCATACATGGCCGGGATGTCCATCTACATGGGATCCATGACAGGCATGATGTCGTCGGGAGCGGATAGCGTGGACCTGGCGGCATTGGGCATGTCCCTCGACCTGGGAGACTGGGCCCTCGTGATGGCATCCATGTTCCTGGCCATCGTCTGCGCCCTCGGCGTATGCATGATCCTCGGAGCGTTCTCCAAGAACTACAAGTCCGCGCAGACCATGACGATGCCTCTCAGCATCCTCGCGATCATCCCCATGTTCGTGATCATGTTCACCGGCTGGTACGGATCCGGCGCCGCGCTGCAGGCGATATGCTTCGCCATCCCGTTCTCGCACCCCATGATGGCCATGCAGGCCCTGATGAACGGCGATTCGACACTGGTTCTCGCAGGCATAGCCTACATGCTGATCTTCGCCGGAGCGACCATCCTCGCCACCGTGAAGATCTACAACTCCGACGTCCTCATAACAGGACTGGGCCAGAACAAATGGGTGCAGAAGCTCACGAGGAGCAGGTAAGCACAGAAATAACCGGGCGGGTATGAGGCCTTATGATAGACCGCATCGTGAAAGAGCTCTCGGCCGAAGGGACCAAGGCAATCCTCGTCCACGGAAACGCGGACATGGATGCCGTGGGTTCCGCCTATGCCATCGCCCGGTGCTTCCCCGGATGCGCCATCTTCGCCCCGGACGGACTCGACCGCGTGTCCAAGATGGTGCTCTCCAAGACGGAGACGACGGTCCGCGAAGGACTAGGAGAAGGGTTCGACATGATAGTGGTCGTCGATACCTCGTCTCCCGAGCAGCTGTGCGCACCGGAAGGATTCAGAGCGGACATAGTCATCGATCACCACAAGCCGAACGGCAAATGGGAGTCCTCAGGCATCTATCTCTGCGACGATTCGCGCGTATCGTGCTGCGAGATCGTCATGGATATCATCGATGCCGCCGGAATCGCGATTCCGCGCGATGCCGCGCTCATGCTCCTGGGAGGCATGCTGACGGACAGCGGGCATTTCCAATTCGCGGACGGGCACCTGCTGGCCGCTTTCTCCGATCTCATGGGGCGCTGCTCCATACCCATGGACGAGGCCATGGATCTCGTACAGGCCGAGGAGAGCATCTCCGAAAGGATAGCCATGCTCAAAGCCGCCAGCCGCGTCAGATTCGAACGCGTCGGCAGATTCATCGTCGCAGTATCGGCGGCCGGGAGCTACGAAGCATCCTCTTGCAGAGCGCTCCTCGCCGCCGGAGCGGACGTGTCGTTCGTGGCATCGCAGAGGGACAACGAGTTCCGCATAAGCGCCAGAGCAACGCAGGAGGCCGCAAGGGCGGGAGTCCACCTCGGAGAGATCCTGTCCCGCGTCGGAGGCGAGACAATGTGCGACGGCGGAGGCCATGGGGCCGCGGCGGGATTGAGCGGAATAGGCGATGCCGAAGCCATGCTCATGATGTGCATGGAGAGCACGATGGACGTCCTGCGCCTCATCCGCACGAAAGAAGAAGCGGAGAGGCTCGGATCCTGATAAAAAGGCCCGGAGACCCGGGCCGGATGTTTCATCTGAGCTTCTTCAGATTCTCTACAATGGCCTTCACGGTCTCGTAATTGTCCGGATGCTCGGCGAAATACTCCCTGACGGGAGCGAGTGTTCTGTACAGGCCATCGGTCACACCCGATTTCAGGTCCACGGGCGAGAGCCCCCCGCCGTAGTACGCAGCCTTGAGGGCCTCGTAATCGGGTATGTCGATGGGACCGCCGTACTTCTCGGGGCGGTCGATGTGCATGCTCCCCTCCCTCGGGAACAGGATGTACTTGCAGATCATCATAATCGGATTGACATCCTCGTTCTCGGGCTCCGGCGGGCAGTAGGCCTTCTTCATCTTGGCCGCGATGTCCTCCTTCGAGTCATGGATCCTTATGCTTCCGGACGGATCGCTCTTCGACATCTTGGATTCGACGGGGTCCATCCTGTTGCCTCCCTTCAGGCCGGGGAGCAGAGGGGTATGGAGCGCTATGGGCTTCGTCCAACCGAGCTTGTCCGCCGCATCCCTCGCAAGCATGTGCGCTCTGCGCTGGTCGAGACCTGCGTAAGCGAGGTCGACATCCATGTAGAATATGTCCGTGGCCTGGAGGATCGGGTAGAACAGCTTGGAAGCATCGACCTCCGCCTCGTCCTCGGACCTCCCCATGATGGTCATGGCCCTCTTGACACGGGACAACGAGGTGACTTTGGCCACCTTGATGGCGGTCTCCCAGTAGTTCATGTCGGAGAGTATCTCGCTCGCATAGCGGAACACGACCTTGTCCCGGGGGACACCCAGCGCGACGAAGCAGTCTTCCATGTAACGGGCACAGGCCCTTATGTTCTCCAAGTCCCCGCCCAGCTTGTCGTTTATATAGGCATGCCAGTCCGCCCAGTATATGGTGACGGTGAATCCGGCATCCGTCAGGTCCCTGATCTTCTGCGCCACGAGCACCCATCCGAGATGGACGAGCCCCGAGGGCTCGAATCCGATGTATGCCGCAGGGTTCTCCTTCTTCTCAAGAAGGTCCGTCAGCTCGTCCAGGGTCACGGTCTCGACCGAGTTCCTGGTCACCAGCGCCAGCCTCTCTTCCGTGTTCATTAGAATCATCCGCCCATAGCCGACTTGATTAAAAGTTGTGTCGCCCTCGCCCGTCTATGGAGACTGGAGAACTCGAGAAGAGCATCCTGGAGGGGCCGGTGGTGGAGATGGGGGGATATCCGTATCTGGTGACCCCTCTGGCCGACGGGATTCCAAGGATCGAACCGGGGCTGCTTGTGGAAGCCGCGGACGCTCTCGCCGGGATGTCCGGGCTGGACTTCGACCTCATCCTAGCGCCGGAAGCCATGGGCATCCCGCTCGCCACTGCGATATCTCTGAAGACTGGACTGCCCTTCGCGGTCATCCGCAAGAGGAGGTACGGACTCCCGGGAGAGATCGCGATAGAACAACGGACCGGATACTCGGAGTCGATTCTGTATGTGAACGGCGTGGAGCCTGGAATGCGTGTAGCCATAGTCGACGACATGCTCGACACTGGAAACACGATCCGTGCGCTGATAGAGGGATTGGAGAGGAACGAGATACTTGTGAAGGAGGTCATGGTGGCCTTCAACCGCAACAGCGACGCCGACACCCTCTCTATGGAGCTGGGCGTGCCTATCAGGCGCGTTCTGGACTTCGCCGTCAGAAACGGGGTGCCGGAGATCCTCCGACCGACGATTCTAAGAGCATTGCGTCATCGTTAAACAAGTGAAATGGAGGATATGCTCCCTTGTCGACAGGCCCTCATGGACCCGATCGTGCTGGCGACATGCCTCGCCATGACGCTGGCGGGATGCCTGATGGGAACGTTCAGCGGAATCGTCCCCGGGATACACGTAAACACGCTGGCTTCCATGATGCTCGCATCCTACCCTGTTCTGGAAGGAGCCCTCCCTCTCGACGCGGCGAATGCGGCCGTGGCCGTCTCCTGCTGCGTGATGTCGGCGTCGATCGTGCACTCCTTCGTCGATTTCGTTCCGTCCGTATTCATAGGCGCCCCCGACGAGGAGGACGCGGTATCGGTGCTCCCCGGCCATCGCCTGCTGAAGGAGGGGCGCGGCATGGAGGCCGTGCGCGCAGCCGCCATAGGAAGCCTCATAGGATGCTCAGCATCGATCCTCATGGCTGTTCCGCTCCAATGGGCGCTGGCCGGAGGAGCCGGAGAATTCCTGGACCGCCTCACTCCCGTCGTCCTGCTCGCCGCCTGCTTCGCGGTGCTCTACGGCGAATGGATCCGCGGAAGCGGGCTTTGGGGTCCCGCGGCATTCCTGATATCCGGAACACTGGGGTACTGCTGCATGACAGTCCCGATACCTCAGAACGGAATCATCGGAGACGGCAGCATAATGATGCCTCTGCTGACCGGACTGTTCGGCATCCCGGTCATGCTCGAAGCATCGAAGGGTTCCGGGACGCCTCCTCAGACCGACCGTGTGAAGGATCCCGTCGGGCCGATGCCGGGCCTTCGGGGAGTCGTGATGGGTACTCTGGCTGGATGGTTCCCCGGGATCACATCGTCGGTCGGCGCGGCGATGTCCGCAGCCGTGCTTCCAGAGAACCGCCCGGAGAGGTTCATATCCACTGTGGCATCGATCGGCACGGTGACTTCGGTGCTTGCCCTCGTGACTCTTTCGGCATCCGGGAACGGAAGATCCGGCACCGCGCTTGTGATGAAGGAGATCCTGGGCGACTCCATCGGAGGAGTGGCTTCCGGTGCTTTCCTGATGCTCCTGCTGTCTACAGCCGTCGCATCAGCCCTCGGATATCACATAACCATAGCCTGCGGAAGGGCGTTCTGCAGGATGTCGTCGAGAATCGATCCGCGCCGTCTGAGCAGAGCAGTCCTCATCCTGCTCATTGCGCTCACGGCCGTGCTCGCCGGCCCATGGGGGCTGGTCGTACTCCTATGCGCGACGGTAGTCGGATTTATACCGTCGGTTTGCGGAACGGGGAGGCTTGTCCTCTGCGGCTGCCTGATCCTCCCCGTCCTGATCTTCAAGATGCTCCGATCGGAGAAGCTTGGACGACGCTTTGGACATGAACTTCTCGACATCGACCACGAACCTCTCGTGGGTGCCGGATCCTATCTCCCCTTTGGCGTCGCGTACCGTGACCGAGAACACGAGCCTCCTGCGATCGACCTCCACGAGCTCCGTCTCGCAGGTCGCCGTCATCCCCACGGGAGTGGCCGACGTATGAGCGATGTCCAGATGCGTCCCCACGGTGCTGGCCCCCTCCTCCAGGAAAGGCGCCACGCTCTCGCTGGCGGTCTGCTCGATGAGGGCTATCATGGCAGGAGTGGCGAAAACCGGAAGGTTTCCGCTTCCCAATGCCATGGCTGTATTGGACTCCGTGACCTCGACCGACCTGCTTCCTTTGATTCCCGTGTTTATCATGGAAAGGAGGATGGAGACATGGGGTTAAACCGTTCCGCATGCGACGTATCGTCAGCTATACTAACTTGCATAGGATACCCCCGAGCATGGGATTGGAAGATGACCTCTACGACGAGCTTTATGAGCTCAGAGAGTCGCTACGCGAGGAAAGGCGGCTCTCCAACGGAAGGATGCCTCCGATATGCTCGGACGAAGCGCTGCGCGAGATGGCCATGCGCGTTCCGACCAAGGCGGACGACTTCTCGGCCATCGTCGGAGTGGGCCAGAGATTCGTCGACCTATACGGCGAGGACTTCCTCGAGATTACCAGGAAATACGCGGTGACCGCCGCCAAAGGTTCCAACATCGATGCAGAGGCTGCGCAGACGCTCCGCGAGTTGGAGAAGAAGCTGGTCAACATCAACAAGGCCAACAGGCTGCTCTTCCAACCGAAACTGTCGAAGAAGAACACCTTCGACATGATGCAGATCCCCGACGCGGACATCATGGGGCTGATCTTCGGAAACAAGAGGTCGCTGAAGCTCGCCGATACCGCCAAGGGCCCCGAGGCCGCCAAGGCATACAAGCAGCTCAACGAGATCATACGCGAGGTCAACAGGGAGCAGAGGGACAAGGGACAGTACGACCTGTACGTCGCATATCCTTTCGTAGAAGGGAAGATGCCCGACGGGGACCTAGACATCCGCGCTCCTCTAGCCCTCTTCCCGGTGATCCTGGAGAAGGACACCCGCATAATCACCCTGAAGATGGACGATTCCAGAGATGCCATCTACAACAACACGCTCATCCTCGGATTCATCAAGGCGGGAGGGCAGAACAGGCCCCTGCCCGACAATATACTGGAGGATTACAGCGCCGAATCCTTCATGACCAACCTGATCGACTTCTACAACTCCAACGGCATCAGGATAGACTATTCGTTCGCCATGCCTTCGCCTTTCGTCGAGTACAAGGCCGGCGAATTCCCCCGCTACCAGCCGGGAGAGATGAAGCTCGCAGCCAACATCGTCCTCGGGAAATACCCCACGTACTCCAGCTCCATCCAGAAGGACTTCGACGGCATGCTGGCCGGAAGGGAGATCAACGGCATCCTCAACGATCTCATCGTCGATCTGAACAAGACGGACTACCTGTCCGACTACCCTCTGCCGCTCTCAGAGGACGAGATCGAGAAGAAGGGGCTGGAGGCGTCCGAGAGGGATCTGACCTACATCAACTCGCTCAACAGCTCGCAGGAGAACATCATAGCCGCCATGGAGAAGGGCGACGAGATCGTCGTCCAGGGCCCCCCGGGCACCGGGAAGTCCCAGGTGATCACCGGTCTCATAACATCGGCCGTGATGAGGGGCAAGACCGTCCTGATGGTCTCGGAGAAGAAGACGGCCCTGGATGTCGTATACTCGAGGCTGGGGACGCTGTCCAAGTACTGCCTCCAGATAGACGATGTGGCCAACAAGGAGAGCTTCTACAAGCAGCTGGCCAGGATGCTGGAGGCCGGCAGCCCCAGAAGGACCGGGGACGTGGATTCGATCTCCGACAGCATCGACAACGATGTGCTCCTCCTGGACAACATCGCGGACGTCATGTACAAGCCGGGCGACTTCGGCATAGAGCCGTACCGCCTGTACGCCATGGACAGATGGCTGGATCCGAACGACCAGCGCCAGATCGACGAGTACCGCGTACTCAAGGAGAGAATCGAACCCTCTCTGCTGGATCTCAAGTACCCCGAGGTCAGGGAGCTCCACAGGAAGTTCGCCGACCAGGCTCTTATGAGGAACTTCAACGAGTACAGGCAGCTGGTGGCCAGATACCCGTGGATGACGCAGATGAAGCCGGATCTCTCCGAATACAACATAGGCGAGATGAAGGCGGACCTCCTGGATCTGGACAAGCAGCTCTCCGAATGGAAGGGCAAGGGATTCGTCAGCAAGCTGTTCTCCAAAGGAAAGATCTCCCGCGAAGCCACCGCCATGGCTGACAGGTACTTCTCCAACTACAACGAGCATACGATCAACGCGGTCATGGAGAACCCCCGCGGATTCTTCGACGCGCTCGACGGATACGAGACGTATTCGTCCAGATCCACCCTCTACGGAAGACTGAGCCCGGCCGAGAAGAACTACGGCGAGGACATCCTGAGCGTGTCGGACGAGACGAAGATGTCCTATGTCGACAGCAACGACAGGATATTCGACTGGATCCTGAACGAGCACCTCCAGAGGTTCGATGCCGCGCACAAGGACATCATGCAGGAGATCTGGGATTTCGAATCCATTGTTTCCGATATGGACCGCAAGATCACGGAGAAGAGGGAGCTGTGCAAGGAGAAGGTGGAGGAAATCCTCCAGCAGAACCTCAAATACATAACCGAGTCGAAGAGACGCGGGGACATCAACAGGATCATCGAATCCAAGCGCAAATGGAACCTCAACAAGTTCATCAACCGCTACGGATACGAGCTCTTCAAGGGAGTCCGCGTATGGCTGCTGACTCCGGAGGTCGTCTCCGAGATACTCCCGCTCGAGATGGGCATATTCGACATGCTTATCTTCGACGAGGCGTCCCAGATGTACGTCGAGAAGGGCGTTCCATCCATATACCGCTCCAAGAAGGTCATCGTCGCCGGAGACCACAAGCAGCTGCGCCCTTCGTCGCTCGGAGTCGGCAGGATAGACTACGAGAGCGACGAGGACGATCCCGAGGACGATGTCTCCGCGGCGCTGGAGGAGGAGAGTCTGCTGGACCTCGCGAGATCCAGATACGATTCCATCCTGCTCAACTTCCACTACCGTTCCAAGTACGAGGAGCTCATCGCGTTCTCCAACTACGCGTTCTACGGGGGGAGGCTGTACGTGTCCCCCAATGTCGAGGAGCCCGACAGGCCTCCGATAGAGGTGTTCAAGGTCGACGGACTGTGGGAGGACAAGTCCAATATGGCCGAGGCCCGGAAGATCGTCTACCTCCTCAAGGAGTTCTTCTCCTCCAGGAAGAACAACGAGACCGTGGGCATAATCACGTTCAACTCGTCCCAGAGGGATCTGATAAGCGATGTCCTGGATGAGGAGTGCGCGTCGGACCCGTCGTTCGGAAAGGCCGTGAACGACGAGATGCGCAGATTCGACAACGGGGAGGACGTCGGATTGTTCATAAAGAACATCGAATCGGTCCAGGGGGACGAGCGCGACGTCATCATGTTCTCCGTCGGATACGCGAAGAACAGCGAAGGAAAGCTCATGCAGAGATTCGGTTGGCTGAACAACCGCGGGGGAGAGAACCGTCTGAACGTCGCTATCTCCAGGGCCAAGAGGAAGATCATGATCGTCACCTCCTTCGAGCCGGAGGACCTCCAGGTGGACACGATGAAGAACGACGGCCCGAGGATCCTGAAGAAATATCTGCAATACGCCCGCGCCGTCAGCGACGGGAACAGGGACATGGCTGATTCCATCCTCAAATCGTTCGGCGACGAGAGGTGGGCGGCTCCCGACGAGATAGGCTCGTCCAAGATAGCCGACAGGGTCTACAACTCCCTCACCCGCAAGGGCTACACCGTGGAGAAGAACGTCGGGATAGGCGGATACCAGATAGATCTGGCCGTCAAGCAGAACAACAGATACATCCTCGGAATAGAGTGCGACAGCCATCTGTACTCCCTGCCCGCCTCGACGAGGGAGAGGGACTATCACAGACAGAAGTACCTCGAATCCCGCGGATGGAAGATCCACAGGGTGTGGACCCCGGGCATGTGGAAGAACCCCGACAGGGAGATCTCCAGGATCATAGAGGCCATCGAGAGGGGCAGCGACGCGAGCCGATGTCCGCCGGGCAACGTCGAAATACCGCCTCGCGCATCACCCTCCCATGGATTTCGAGGAACTGGTGCGCGAGAGGTTCTCGGCCCGCAGCTATCTGGACAGGCCCGTGGAGAAGGAGAAGATCGAGGCGATACTCGAAGCGGGTCGTCTCGCCCCGTCGGCCAAGAACCTGCAGCCGACCAGGGTGCTGGTCGCCGAAGGCGCGGAAGCGCTGTCCAAGATCTCGAAAGGCGCGAACCTGTACGGTGCGCCGCTGGCGCTCGTCGCGGTATCGGAGAGGGATGCCGCATGGACCAGACCATTCGACGGCAAGAACTTCGGCGACATAGACGCATCCATCGTCGTCTCCCAGATGATGTACGCCGCCCAGGATCTGGGGCTCCGCAGCGTGTGGATCGGCTATTTCGATCCCGCCGTCATGAAGAAGGAGCTCGATCTGGACGACGGAGAGGAGGTCTCGTCCGTCCTCGCCGTCGGATACAGCAGCGAGCAGACTTCCCGGAACCACGGGAACCGCATCGCCATGTCCGAATTCGCAAGGCGTCTGCGAAGAATTAGCATATCCTAAATACTTTAACAGCGTTTACTCCATCATGAGCAAGAAGACCCTGAAGATAGAGGGAATGATGTGCGAAGGATGCGCCGGCAGCGTCAAGGACGCGTTGTCCAAGGTGCCCGGCGTCGATGATGTGGAAGTCGACCTGAAGAAGGGGACAGCCGTCGTGCATGGAAGCGCGGACGACGAATCCCTTGTCAGAGCCGTCGTGGACGCCGGTTTCCGTGCATCCGTCAAGCACGGCCTGTTCGGATGAAAAACCGCATATTCCGCGTGGGCGGCATGAGCTGCGCCGCCTGCGCCAACCGCATAAACGGGGCCGTCGAGGCCCTGGATGGCGTGGAGTCCTGCAACGCCAATATCGGGAACAACACGGCCACCGTCGTGTATGACGAGAACAAGGTATCCGAGAAGCAGATCGAGGATGCCATCGTCAAAGCCGGCTACAGGATCGTCAGCGACGACAGCAGGGAGGCCGACAGCGAGGCGCTGAAGGAGCTCTCCGTCCAGAGGAGGGATCTGGCGGTAGCCCTGGTCTTCGCTATACCCCTGAGCGTGCTCGCCATGGGCCACATGGTCGGCATCAGCCTCGATCTGGATCCATCGGTCCAGTGCATGATGCAGATCGCCCTTCTGGCACCCGTTCTGTACGCCGGCCGCCGCTTCTTCATCAGAGGGATACCCGCATTGTTCACGAAGAACCCCACGATGGACTCCCTGGTCTCGCTGGGATGCTCTGCATCCGTCCTGATGGGGCTGTACGGGACATGGCAGGTGTTCTCCGGCGACGGGATGGCCCTTCATTCCCTGAGCTTCGACTCTGCAGGGATGATAATCGCGCTGGTGAGCATCGGCAAGTATCTCGAAGCCCGGTCCAAGTACCGGACCAACGATTCGTTGCGCAAGCTCCTCGACATGGCGCCCAACGAGGCCACGGTACTGAAGGACGGGAAGGAGACCGTTGTAAAGGCTGCGGACCTCGTACCGGGCGACGTGGTCCTGATCCGTCCGGGCGAGAAGATCCCGACGGACTGCACCGTCATCGAAGGGGAATCATCCGTGGACGAGTCCATGCTGACCGGAGAGAGCATCCCCGTGACCAAGAGGAAGGGCGACATAGTCTACGGAGCCACCGTCAACGGCCGCGGGAGCCTCCAGGCAAGGGTGGACAAGACGGGAAAGGAGACTGTGCTGTTCCAGATCGCCCGCATGATGGAGATGGCCCAAGGGACGAAGGCGCCTGTCGCCAACATAGCCGACCGCGTCGCTGCCGTCTTCGTTCCCGCGGTGATGATCATCGCGCTCGCCTCGTTCGTAGGGTGGCTTGCAGCCGGCAGGGGTGTCGAATTCGCACTCACCATAGCGGTCTCGGTGCTCGTGATATCCTGCCCGTGCGCGCTGGGTCTCGCAACCCCTCTGGCGATCGTGGTCGGGACCGGGATAGGATCCAAGCACGGCATACTGTTCAAGACCGCCGCCTCCCTCGAGAGCGCCGCCAAGATAGACTGCGTCATACTGGACAAGACCGGCACCTGCACCATGGGCCGCCCGGAGGTCGTGTCCGTCTCCCCTGCATCTATGGATGAGAAGAGGCTGATCTCCATGGTGGCTGCCGCCGAGACCGATTCGGAGCATCCGCTCGGTCAAGCCGTCATCTCCTATGCGAAGAGGATCGGAGCGGACATCCCTCCGCACAGCGGCTTCCAGAGCGTCACCGGAGAGGGTGTGAGATGCGAGGTGGGCGATAGCAAGATGCTCGTGGGGAGCAGAGGATTCCTCGAAGGCGAGGGAGTCGCTGTTCCTCCTGACGCCGATGCGGCCGCCTCGGAAGGCAAGACGTGCATCCTGTCGTCCGTGGACGGAAGGTATGCGGGATCCGTGGCGATCGCCGATCCACTGAGGCCCGAGAGTCGGTCCGCAGTTGATTCTCTGAAGAAGGACGGGAAGGAGGTCATGATGGTGACCGGCGACCGTCGGAGCACCGCGGAGCATATCGCCGGAGAGCTCGGCATCACCGAGGTCAAGGCTGAGACGAAGCCCGGCGACAAGCTGGAGATCGTCAAGGGGCTACAGGTGGCGCAGAAGAGGGTCGCCATGACGGGCGATGGAATCAACGACGCGCCTGCGTTAACCCAAGCGGACCTGGGAATAGCTGTCGGCTCCGGAACGGACATAGCGATGGAATCCGCGGACGTCGTCCTGATGAACGACGATCTGCGCAGCGTCCCCGCGTCCATGGAGATCGGCCATGCGGTTCTGAGGAACATCAAGCAGAACCTGTTCTTCGCATTCTGCTACAACGCGGTCTGCATACCTATCGCGGCAGGGCTCCCGGTTCTGCTGGGATACGACGGGCTCGTTTCCCAGATGCCTATGATCGCCGCGGCCGCGATGTCGCTGTCGTCGATATCCGTCGTCTCCAACGCGATGAGGCTGAGATCGTTCAAACCGCACGCTCTTGAAGCCGAGCCTTGAGGACTCTGAGCGTCCCGCCTTGGCGGGACCACTCCCTCTCGGCCTCCAGGATCTCCAGCGGGCGGGAGTGCATCGGCGAATCGAGCGTGAGGGATTCGTACTCCCCTCCCTCGCCCATTACGCTTATGCCGGTGCGGGCGCGGACCGCCTTCAGCTCCTCCACGGCTTCCGCGTCGATCTCGCGGCCGAGCCATTCCTCCCCCAGGCCTTCTGCGTAGCATCCTGCGATGACGGCCCTTATGCCGGAATCTAGGAACTGATCCATCAGCATGTCCTGGTCCTTCCTCCACAACGGAGCTATGAGCTTCAGTCCGAGCTCGCCGCACACCACGTTCATGCGATCCCACTGGTAATCCGACCATATGGCACCGGATACGACGCCTTCGACGTCCAAGCCGCGGAGAGCCAGCCTGAGGCCATCCATGTCCCCCTCCTCCGTGCCCGTGCTTCCTGCGGTGACCAGCTCCTTCCCCATCGATTCGGCCATCAGCGGCACCAGAGAGAGATTGGGAGTATGGAAGATCCAGGATGCGGCATCCTCCGGGACCACGTTCACGAGATACGGTACATCATGTCCCATCTGCTCGGCGAGATACAGGGAGAACGTCGAATCCTTCCCGCCGGAATAAAGGGATGCGAGCCTCATGAGCCTGTGATGCACCCCCGATATAATTGAACTGCTGGTATCGGGAGAAAAAGGATTATACGGCTCGCGTTACAGGGTGGCGGAGTGACCGGATATGCCCCTCGATGCCGCGGAGATGAAGAGGATTGTAGCCGAGAAGGCTGTGGATTCGTATGTGAAGGACGGTATGAACGTCGGACTCGGAACGGGCTCGACGGCGTACTACGCCATCAGGCGGATCGGACAGCTGGTGAAAGAGAACGGCTACGACCTGACCTGCGTGGCCACATCGGTCAAGAGCGAGGAGCTCGCGAAAGAATTCGGTGTCAGGGTCGTCGATCTCGACGACATCGACAAGCTCGATGTCACCATCGACGGAGCCGATGAGATCGACCCCAAGATGAATCTCGTCAAAGGACTCGGAGGCGCTCTGCTGAGAGAGAAGATCGTTGCTGCCGCCACTGTCAGAGAGATCATCGTCGCGGACAGCTCCAAGATCGTGGAGAAGCTCGGAACCAAGGCTCCTCTGCCGGTCGAGGTCCTCAGATTCGGTCACGAGCACACCAGGAACGCACTAAGGATGCAGCGCTGCGAACCGGTCCTGAGGATGGACGGCGACAGACCCTTCGTCACCGACGGAGGCAACTACATCTACGACTGCAGATTCCCCGAGGGGATCGACAATCCGTTCTTCATCGAATCGAGGATCGACGTCATCCCGGGAGTGGTCGAGAACGGCCTGTTCCTGAATACGGCCTTCGAAGCACTGGTGTGCGACAGCGAAGGGAACGTCAGGAAGATGTCCGAAGAGGCATGAGGCAAGGGGGCTCGGCCCCTGATGACTAGTCTTATATAGGACCCCCATATTAGCACGTCCCCGTTCACATTCTAGGTGATTCAAATGAAGATGCCCAGGACTATCAAGAGATACTGTCCCTACTGCAAGACCCACACCGAACAGGAAGTGGAGAGGGTCAAGAAGAAGAAAGCCAGCGAGCTCAAATGGGGACAGAGGAGATTCAGAAAGGTCACCGCCGGTTACGGAGGTTTCCCGAGGCCCAAGCCCGAAGGAAGGGAGAAGCCCACCAAGAGGATCAACCTCAGGTACAGGTGCACTCAGTGCAAGAAGGCCAACATCTCCCCGTGCATCCGTGCGAAGAAGTTCGAACTGACGGAGTGATTTGAATGACCGGAGATTTCATCAAAGTCAAGTGCCCCGACTGCGGAGCGGAGCAGATCGTCTTCAAGAAGGCGGCCACCAAGGTCTCCTGCCACGTCTGCGGGTCCACCCTCGTCGTCCCCAAGGGCGGCGTCGGAGACATCAAAGGCGAGATCCTCGAGGTTGTCGGCTGATGGCTAGGGTCAGAGGCTTCCCGGAGAACGGCGAGCTCGTCGTGTGCACCGTCAAGAGCGTCAAGAATTTCGGCGCTTTCGTGTCACTCGACGAGTACGACGACAAGGAAGGATTCGTCCACGTCCGGGACGTTGCCACTGGCTGGGTAAAGTACATCAGAGACTACGTCAGGGAAGGTCAAAAGGTGGTCTGCAAGGTCCTGGGCGTGGACTCCTCGAAGGGCCACATCGACCTTTCCCTGAAAGCTGTCAACGACCATCAGAAGAGAGAGAAGATCCAGCAGTGGAAGAACGAGAAGAAGGCAGAGAAGCTCGTCGAGATCGTCGCCGAAAGGATGAACATCTCGGTGGACAAGGCCTACGATCTCTTCGGAAACGAGTTGCTGGAAGACTACGAATCCCTTTACGATGCATTCGAGTCCGCCGTCGCGGACACGGATGCGTTCCTTGAGGACTATTCCGGCGACTGGATCGACGACTTCATGGAGGTCGCGAAGGAGAACGTCGCAGCCCCGTCCGTGCAGATCGACGGGATACTGGAGATGACATCCTCCGCACCCAATGGAATGGAGCTGGTCCGCAACGCGCTGCTAAAAGGCATGGCCGCGGCGGACGGAGCCGATGCCGAGATTACTTGCGTCGGATGCCCGAGATACAGGGTGATCGTGAAAGCCCCCGAATACAAGGAGGCCGAGGAGATCATGAAGGACATCTCCACCGCTGCGATCAACGACCTCGTATCCAACGGAGGCGTCGCCTCCCTAAAGCGCGAGAGCAAATGAGCTCCCGCATGAGGCGCTGCCCCGTGTGCGGCCGCTACAGTCTCGATAACTTCTGCAACAACTGCAGCAATGAAACCATTTGTCCTGTCCCCCCGAAATATTCTCCGGAGGACAGGATGGGCGCTTACCGCCGCAAGGATACAGTCGACTCATGGAAAAGAGTCCGATCGGAAGCGTCCGAACAACGATCTCAGACCGTGTCTGACCTGCTTCTGCTCATCCGGATACCCACGTTCATCCTCATACCTTATCCTGTATCCGCCCGACGGATACAGCTCGGAGAACGCGGCGAACGCCACCCATGCCGAAAGAGGACGCTTCGACTCCATGGGCGGCACATAGTAGGCACGGACGGACGGAAGAAGCAGAACGGCCATCACCGCTAGCACTATGGGAATCACAATCCTCGGATCGAACGTCACCAGACCGGATGCCGAGAGCTCCGGACCTATAGCCGCCCCCAGCACCGTGAATACCGCCAGCAGGAAAGAACCGCGAGCCGCCTTCTTCCACCCGGCAGGCCTTCTGGAAGACAGGCCGAGAAGGGAATCGGCTGTGACGAACAGCATGAAAATCTCCAAGCCGAAGAACAGGAGGTTCCAACTCAGGTAGATGCCAGGATCCTCCTCGAGCAGGGCCATCCCGAGTATGCAGAGCTTCGCGACGTAGACCGCCATGAGGAAAACGAGGAAGGCCTCTGCGACCCATATCCATGCAGGCCCTTTGCGCCCGACTCCGAGATCCGCTCTCCGATCCTTCATGCGGGGCGATTCATTTTCTACCGCTTTATTGTTAGCCCCCTCATGGAAAGGAACAGGGCGGCGGATGCGTTCGTCAACTGCGTCTCCCACAGGAGCGACAGGGATACGGTGATCAAACCGTCCCTGTTCGGCGCCTCTATCATAGTGCCGATCCTGTTCGGAACATTGACCGCCCTATGGATCCTCTTTAGCGATACAGACTACGGACGCCGCTTCTTCTCAGAATCGGACCGCGAAGCCTGCATCATGGCTGCGATGATAGTCGCATTCGCAGTCGAGATATCCTTGTCGAGTTTCATGATGTACTGCGTATCTAGGTGCAACAGAAACCATCTGAAACGCGACGAGGAGTGGATGGCCGCGCTCTGCGACTATGTCGATTCGCATGGAGGGGATTCCTCGGAGATGCGCAGGATCTCGCGCGGATGCTCAGGCCCTTTCGGGAACATCGCATCGAAGGTGTCTCTGTTCATCTGGATACTCACATTGGTATCCCTGGCCGCTACAGGTATCGCGCTGCACAGTGTATCGGCAGACCATATAGCGGGAGCTGCCAGCGGATTGGCGGTGCTCATGGTGCCGACGATCCTTCTCCTGATGCTGCAATTCCTGATAACCGTCGGAAGCGTTCTGGGATTCCCCGCCCGCCATGACAAGATGCAGGCTGATTTCACCGGAGCGATGTGCAAGGAATTCGATCGCTTCGGATTCTGCGCTGAGCCTTTCTCCCACGACATCCCATCCAGCAGGATTTGGGTGCATGCGCTCCTGATGCTCCTCTCCCTGGGCCTGTATTCGGTCATATACCTCTTCATCTCCTGCAAAGAGATGAACAGCCATCTGGTGGGGCAATGGGTGTATGAAGAGGACCTAATGAGACGGATGATAGACTTCGAAGGAGGAATCGGAATCGAGGCCGTGACAACCGAGAGAAAACTGATACACTCCCGCCGCGGAAAATCACAGAGTCAATAAAGTTAATATAAGGCCTCTGTATCCTCAGCTTATCCCCACTTAGCTCAGACTGGCTAGAGCGGCTGACTGTAGAGTGTTTTCGGAAGAAATCCGATACAGCCGCTGAAATCAGCAGGTCCCCTGTTCAAATCAGGGAGTGGGGACCATTCCTTTTCAGCACCTCCAGCTGAGATCCACTCTTTATCGAGATTGATTTGTCTCCGGGTTATCCAATAATCCTTCGTCTCGTGGAAAGTATATCCGTCTCGGAAGCATCCGGTCCGACGGAAGCAGGGACAGATCATGAACGACCTCGACCCCAATCTCACCATCCGCAGTCTCACCACCGATGACCTCGACCAATACAATGCTCTCCTGCGCTACGCATTCCAGGTTACCGAGCAGGACCTGATGAAAGCCGGGTGGAGAGACGACGACATCATGCAGTCCAAATTCCCGGTCCTGGAAAGGGCGGACGTGCTTGGTTGCTGGGACGGCGACGAGCTGGTCTCCCAGATAGCCGTATATCCGTTGAGGATGAACATCCATTCCTCCATCTACGATATCGGTCACATCACCAGCGTATCGACATATCCGGAATACTCGGGCAAAGGCATCATGAAGCATTTGCTCCACCTCAGCCTGACCCGCATACGCGAGAACGGAAGATCCCTGGCACTCCTCTTCCCCTATTCCATTCCCCTGTACCGCAAATTCGGATGGGAGATCGTCTCCAACAAGATATCCTACAAAGTCAAGGATACACAGATCTATCCCGGAAGAAGGAACGGCAAAGCCCCCGGCTACGTCAGAAGAGTATCCTGGGACAACTCGGAATTCATGGATCTGCACGCGCGCTTCGCACTGCGCACGCACGGCTGCATCCTGAGAGACAGCGTAGCATGGGAGGAGTATTGGAGATGGGACGAGGAAGATACTCTCGTGGCCGTCTACTACGACACCACGGACTGCGCCATGGGATACATGGTCTATCTCATCAAAGAGGATGTAATGTACATCAAGGAGATGGTATATCTCAACATGGAGGCTCAGAAAGGCCTCTGGGATTACATCAGCGCGCATTACTCGATGATTGACGAGGTTCGCGGAAACTCCTACAGGAACGAGCTGATGGCATTCATACTCGAGGACGGCAACGTGACCGAGGCCATCCGCCCCTATATGATGGCACGCATCGTGGACGTGCCCATGTTCTTCGAGAACTACCGCACCGACGATGCGGAAGCGGACGTATGCTTCAGATTCGAGATAGAGGATGCTTTCCTCGATTGGAACAACAGATCGTTCGATATCCTGTTCCACGAGGGACGCGCGGAGACCACCGATATAGAGCCGGATTACACCGTGTCGATGTCGATAGGCACCCTGTCCACTCTGCTCCTCGGATACATGCCCGCGACGCAGCTCCACAGATTGGAACGCATAAAGGGGACTCCAGAGGCCATAGAAGCCCTGGATGAAATCCTGATACACGAAATACCATACATATCGGACTACATCTGATTCGGATGCTCCATCTACACACAGCGATACAACATGGGACATTATTAAATCGAATGAGCAAATGTAGAAAAGGGTGAATGGATGGAGGAGACGGTCATACTTACAGCCTTGGCGCTATTCACGCTCCTGGCGGCCATATGCTCCATCATATTCAACAAGCTGAGACTCCCCCCGCTCATCGGATACATCGTGGCGGGAATCATCCTGGTGAACATCCTTTTCGCATACCAGGACGATCAGACTATAGCCATCGAAGAGGAGATAATCTCTCTATTGAAGGACATGGGTCTGGTCATGCTGATGTTCTGCATCGGCCTGGAAATCAACATCAAGAAGATCCGCAAACAGGGTTCGTTCGCCATTCTGGTGGCTGTCATACAGCTTCCGCTGATGGTTCTGGGAGGATTCATTGCCGGAACATTCCTCGGATTCGATATGACGCAGTCCATCGTCCTGGGAGCTATAATCTCGGGATCGTCGACGGCCGTCGTCATGGCGGTGCTGAAATCCCAGAATCGCCTGGACAAGGAGCACATCGAGATGCTCGTGCTCATCACCATCATGGAGGATATCGGACAGGTCATCATACTGTCCATGATCACCCCTCTGATGGCCAACTATGCCGTGGAATCCGCTGGCGGCATGGACATCAACTCGATCATCGTCCTTATCGTCAAGATCCTCGTGTTCATGGTGGTCAGCATCATGGTCGGCCTGAGGGTCGTCCCGAAGATCATCAACTGGATCTCGGACAACGTTTCCGATGAGATCCTCACCATAACCTCCGTCGGCCTCACCTTCGGAATGGCGCTCCTGGCCACATACGCCGGACTGTCGATGGCTATCGGATCGTTCCTGATGGGGATGATGGTCGCCGGTAGCAGGAAATCCAAAGACATCAGCAAAAAGATAGAGCCTATGCGCGACCTCTTCATGGCCATATTCTTCATCAGCATAGGCGCCGAGGTCTTCCCCGCTTCCATCCTGATGGACAACATCAAGATGATCCTGATATTCTACCTGCTGTTCGCATGCATGAAGACACTGACCGTCTTCCTCGCATACTGGATCGGCAACGAATCCTGCAGGAACGGATTCCTCTCCGCCACCGGATTGTGCGCCATGGGAGAATTCGCATTCATCATAGCCGCAGAGGCTCTCGGAGACCACGTGGTCGATGATTCATTCTACACGTCGGTCATAGGAGCTGCTCTGATCTCGATGATCATGCTCCCGATAATATGCAGGTACGCCGACAGAATCTGGGATGGAGCGGTGGAGAAATGCCCGAGAAAGGTGTACGCTGCCTGTTGCACCATAAACGAAGCGAGATCCAAGACGTATGAGCGCGTCTCCGCCACCTCCAAGAAGTCGCAGAAGGCGGTATTCAGGAGCATGACCCACACCTACATCAACATCTTGGCCATCGCCGCCATAGAGATATTCTTCTATTTCGCCACCCCGCCGATGGTCGAGTGGATGGCCGGATCGTTCGGAGGAAGCGTCAACCTGTGGCTCCTCGTGACCATGGGGCTGAACCTCCTGGTCCTCACGGCTCCGACCTACTACCTGATCAACAATGTGAAGTTCCTGGACGAGATCATCATCAGCGGAGCGAAGCATATCGCCAACATCGAGGGGGTCAAGGACAATCCTGCCGCGAAATACGACAGATTCCTGAAATTCCTGGAGATAAACACGTACCTGCTGATACTAGCCATCGACATGCTCATCATCCTGATCATGCCGAGTCCTGTGTCCACACCGATCTGGTACTATCTGATCCTGCTCGGAATAGCGGCGCTCTTCATAGCCCTGATGTTCTTCAACAAACGCCGCAGGGACAGACAGGAGGAGGAAGAGGAGAATCCCGAGCCCTCCGATTCCGAAGACGATCAGGAAGACACGGGTGAATGATCCCCGAAGGGATCGTTTTGAAAGGGGATCCTTCCGGATCACCTGAGGCAGAGCGAGCGCCACACGTCCTCCGACCTTGAGAGGACGTCTTCGGCATCGAGCGTGGCAATGCAGCGGTCATCCACTACGATATCACCCTGGCACATCACAGTCTTAACATTCAGGCTGTTGCCGGAGTACACGATGTTGGAGATTATGTTCTCAGGGAGCAGCGGCCTGAGGTTCGGCGCCTTCCCGTCGAGGATTACGAGGTCTGCGAACTTGCCGGGCTCGATGGATCCGATCGAGTCCTCCATGCCCACGGCCTTGGCGCCGTTGATCGTCGCGAAATCCAGGAGATCCTGGGCAGGCGTGACGGTGGCATCCCACCTGCTGGATTTCTGAAGAAGACCGAGAAGCCTCATCTCCGCGAACATATCCAGAGTATTGTTCGTCGTGCTTCCGTCGGTACCGATGGAGACGTTGACCCCGTACTTCTGGAACTCCGGAACAGGAGCGACCCCTCCGGTGGCCAGCTTCATGTTGGATGCGGGACAGCTGGACACGGACATGCCGGCCTCCCCCATCAGCCTGACCTCCCTTAGCGTTAGCCAGGCGGAGTGGGCTGATACCGCGCGGGGACCGAGAACGTCTATGCTGGCGAGCCATTCGGCGGGGCGCATGCCCGTCTTCCTCTTGTGCTCGTTGACCTCCCCTCTGGTCTCCGAGAGGTGGAAGTTCATGGGAGCCTCCTTCTCATCGGACAGGGCCTTGGCGCCCACGCAGGTCTCCTCGCTGCAGACGTAGACGCCCTGCAGGCCGACTCCGGGGACGATCTTGCGCTTGCCCTTGTGGGAATCGATGAACCTCCTGCAGTTGTCGAGAGGGCTCCCCTTCTGCGTGGTCTTGTCGTCATCGAGAACGCACCAGCAGAGGACTCCGCGGATTCCGGCCTCCTGTGTGGCCTTGGCGATGACGTCCTCTGAATAGTAGAGGTCCATGAACGTCGTCGTTCCTCCGCGCATCATCTCCATGCAACCGAGCTTGGTCCCGACCTCGAGGTCGTAGTCCGTACGATCCGAATCGATTCTGAAGGTCTTGTTCAGGAAATCAGGGAACTGGAGATCGTCGACAACACCCTTCATGACGGACATAGAGATGTGGGTATGGGTGTTCACCATGCCGGGCATCACTATGTCGCCGTCGGCGTCGATCTCCCTGTCCGCGGTTCCGTTATAGGTCTGACCGACGGAGATTATCCTGTCGCCTTCAACCACGACGTCGCCCTTCAGCACCCTGCGCTGGGGATCCTGCGTGACGATCCATGCATTGCGAATGGCCGTTATCATGAACCTGTATCTCCGATGCCCTGATTAAAAGGTGACTAGCTGGGCGACGGAAGGGACCATCCAATTATACGTCCCAATGCGATTCGAATGCATGGATCCGCGCGAACATGTGTTGGAAGCCCTCTCCCTCAGGCCGTCCGAGACTCCCCCTGTGGCCATCTTCACCCAATCGGCCACTGTAGGGCAGATGGAGGCCGTCGGCGCCTATTGGCCTCAGGCGCACTCCGATCCCGCGACCATGGCACGCCTGGGGTGCGCGCAGGCAGAGCTGTTCGGTTTCGAATCGGTGCGCGTGCCGTTCGACATAACGGCTGAGGCGGAGCGCCTGGGATGCGGCGTAGACCTTGGAACCGAGAAGGACATTCCGAGCATATCGGACAGGGCATACCTGGTCGATGCCTATGCCGGAACCCTGCCATTGCCTGACGGACTGATGTCTCCGTCGGAGTTCATCGAAGGGGGACGTCCGAAGACGATCATGAAGGCCGTGGAACTGGCGGCATCGCGTTTCGGCGCGACATATCCTGTATGTGCAGGCATGCTCGGCCCCGTGACCCTGCTGTCCCAGCTGATAGGTGCGGAGAACCTGGCGATATCCACCCTGCTGGAACCGGATTGGGCAGACTCGTGGTGCACCAGGCTCTCCGGGATATGCGGCGCGTATTCCCGTGCCCTCTGCGATTCCGGCGCCGATGTCATAACCGTAGTTGAAGGCGTGGCCTCGCCCGATGTCATCGACCCCTCCTCGTTCGAGGGACTCTGCGGGAAACATCTGCATGATCTTGTGCCGCAGGAAGCCAAGAGCATCCTGCACATATGCGGATCGACAGAACCGATCCTCGGAGAAATCGCAACCTCAGGAATGGATGCCTTCTCCCCGGACCCCAAGGTGGATCCCCATACGGCGATGAGGGTCCTGGAAGGCAGAATGGCTCTCTGCGGAGCCGTGGATCCTGTAGGGACGCTGCTCTTCGGAACACCGGAACAAGTCGTCCATGAGGCGAGAAGGTATGCCGAGATTGGATACCATGTTATCGCCCCCGGCTGCGGATTGGCACCGGAGACACCGGATACGAATCTTAAAGCCCTGTCGGCGGCTCTCAGATGATAGACAAGTACGATATACATCCCCCTCCATGCGTCGGACATGGGATTCCGCATAACATTCCTGGGAACAGGCGGAGGTCGCCATACGACCATGTATCAGACCCGTTCCACAGGCGGATTCCTCATCGAGCACGACGGGAAGTTCCTGCACATGGATCCGGGGCCAGGAGCCCTGGCGCAAATGCAGAGGATCCGCTACGACCTCACCCGCACGGATTCTGTGATAATATCGCACTGCCATCCAGACCACTATTCCGATGCGGCATGCGTCATCGAAGGGATGACTCGCGGAGGGTGGGAGAAGCGTGGCAGCCTCTACGGATCAGAGACGGTCATCAACGGAACAGGGGGATTGGGGCCCGCCCTTTCCCCGTATCACCTGAGCCGTCCCGCCCATACAGCCGCATTCAGACCCGGAGACGTCCTGAATGTGGACGGCATGCGCGTGGAGATCTGCAGAGCCATCCACAGCGATCCCACAAACGTCGGGTTCAAAATGGACACGGGACACGGCATCCTCTCGTACGTCAGCGATACCGAATACAGCGACGAGATAGCCGACCAGTATATCGGGTCTCGGGTCCTCCTGCTTCCTGTCACGACGCCCATGGGCAACCGCATAAGGTACCATCTGTGCACGGATGACGCGATATCTTTCATAGAGAGAGTCAAACCGGAACTGGCGATATTCATCCATCTCGGGATAGTGATGATCCGCAGGGATCCTGCGAAACAGGCGGCGATGGTCGAAGAGGCCACCGGGATCAGAACCATCGCAGCGGAGGACCTCATGACCCTGGACGTCGGAGACAATCTCGTTATCGGAAGAGCCGATGTCCATCAGGGGTCCTGGATTCCGGATTCCGCCCCATGACACTGATAGAACCCCGTGATGCCCCAGGGGGTGTTGCTGCCGAAGGTCACCGTTCCGATATATCCGACCGGAAGCTGCGAGTAGATGGTCTCGACAGCATAGAACAGCGCATCCGGATCTCCGAATCCCTCTACCGGAGCAGAGAAGGTCAGCTTGTACACGCGATACGGATCCAACGCCTCCAGCTCCGCCTTCGACACCTCCTGGAAACCGTCGATCTCCACTCCGGCGAATACATGCCCGTTCTTCCCGCCGACGGCCGCATCGTACCCTGCGGCCAGATAGAGCGCGCACAGGAGCACGGATGTATCCTCGCAGTCCCCCGACACCAGATTCAAAGTCTCGAGCGGCGAAGCCCAGTACTCGTCCGAACCGTACAGCGACATGTCCTCCCCTCTTCTCTCGTCGCCATCATAGACAGATTGCGGATAGCTTATCCCGCACTGGACGAATGATGCCAGGAAATCGGCGTATGCCTGCCTGTTCTCGGGATCTCCCCCAATTCTCACGAATTCCGATTCCAGCAATGATTCCAAAGCCGCCACATCGTCGGTGACGGCCGCCATTCCAGGAAGGTCCTCGAACCTGTGCATCCGACTCCCGGAATTGTAATCCATGCCCTTAGACCTCTGGCCGGCCAGATCATCTACATCGATGGAATATGCGATATCGATACTATGGGAAACCCCCTCGAAGATGAAGCTCCATCCGGCCGAACGATCCACCTTCCCCGGGATCGAGATGTCCGCAGACATCCCGTCGACGGTAATGCGATAGAATCCTGGATCCAAATGGATGCAGTCGCCCTCCCCTCCGTATCCCTCGTACTCGACCCACTGCACACCCTGCTTGATATAGCACGGCGACAGAAGATCCTTTACATGCCATGAGACAGGTCCATCGAATGAAACCGTCCCCGCAGAAGCATCCACGTGCATCCATTCCTGATACGGATCATCGGGTTCCGGAACCGGAAGATTCCCGCCTCCTTCGTCCGATCCGCCGTCATCCAATGCGAATACCGCGATGAGCAACGCAACCGCCAGGATTGAGACTGGGATCAGGATGCGGGATTTCATGCTGCACCCTTCACCAGCGTGATGGAGCCGAGCCCCATCGCTTCGATATAGACGTTCTCAGGCAGGTATCCCGTCGGCAGAGCCTCCTCCGACGACGTCTCGCAGAAGAACAGATTGGCATCGATGGACGGGATGTGCTTGACCGCACGGAAGTTCATACCGGGACCTCTCGGAGCAAAATCATCCAGCACGACGCCCGCGATCATATGGCCAGGGAGGGTGGCTACGGCGGCGGTGTATCCGGCACCGACGAACAGAGCGGCGGCAAGGAAGGATGTATCTTCGCAGTCCCCGTACCCGCGATGGATCGTCTCCAGCGGATAGGCCCAGTACTCCCGTTCCCCGTAGATGTACAGGTCGCCGCTGCCTCCCTCGTCATACGCGAACCCGTCGTCCGTCCGGACTATCGTATCCGGATATGCTATGCAGCACTGGACGAACGACAGGAGATAGTCCGCGTAATCCTGAGCACCGGCGCGTGCTGGAACCCCACGGACCTTTTCATACTCCGAACCGAGGGCCTCCTCCAGATCTTCGAGACCTCTCGTCTGTATGAACCTCTCTTCCGGATAGGCATCGGATTGATGCCTCGGAGAAGAACGGTCGTCCGCATATCCCGTATACTCGGAGAAGGGGTATTCGAACTTCACGGAATAGGTATACCTGCCCGAGGGAGTGTCCTGAGTCCATTCGAATGTCCTTTCCACGGTTCCGTCGAGGACCATGGTCCCTGAACGGACCTCGTGACCGCTTTCATAGAGCTTCACGGCGTATCTTCCCGGCTCGTCCACCTTCAGGACGCTTCCGGTCACTGCGAAGTCGTCGTATCCGCGGACGCGGTACGATCCGCCGTCCGATACGCAGTACGTGGAATCCAGATCCTTGAGGCGCCATTCCACATCGCCGCCTGCTTCGTAATACAGAGTGGCGACACCGCCGTACTCGTCTATCGAGACCCCCGGGGCCGCCAGCGATCCATATACCGCCAGATCGCCCAACCTGACCTCCGCGTCCTCGGCGGAATCCGTCGCATATGATGCAGCGAGCGAGCAGACGACTGCGAAGATCGTCAATGCCAGCACGGCCGTCGCGGCCCGGTCGCCCTCCATGGTCAATCCAGAAGGGTCCACTCGATGGATACGGAATCGCTGTACTCCGCATCCTCTGGGGTTATCCCGTCGCAAGCGCAGAGCATGACGGCTCTGCTAGAGCGTCCGAGATTGCATGGACTCGAGACGTATGATATCGTGGCGATCTGCCCCAGCTTAACTCCGGCAGCATCAGCCAGCTCTTTGGCGCGGTGCTTGGCGTCCTTGACTGCGGCGATGCGGGCCTCCGCCATTGGGCGGGATGGATCCGAGACCACGTACGAGATGCTGAACTCTGGGGCCCCCGGACAATTCATCACAGCATCGAGAAGCTTTCCCAGGCCCCCATCCGCCAGATCCACTGTCATGGAGACAACGTGGGAGAAGCGGTATCCTTCGAAGGTGCGGACCCCATCCTTCTGCGAATAGCTGGCAGAGACGGACAGCCCGGTCGTCTTGAGCGCGTCCATATCGAATCCCGCATCTCCGACGGCTTTCTTGAGGGCGGCCACCGATTCGGCCGACAACGTTACTGCCTCGGAATAGCTCCCGCATTCTCCGCAGAGCTCTCCGTTCAATTTCACCTGATCGGGCTTGGCGTAAGCTGTGCCCGAACCTGTCACCGTTATGGTCCTGTCCATAGGCATTCCTCTCCGGGAATATGACCGAAGAGGTTGAAAATACACACGGATGAACGCGCATAACGCTTATACAGACAGCATCGATAATCTTGCGATGACGTTGAT
>ERZ808246.282-NODE-282-length-45566-cov-6.116192_pt1 | contig 45566 bp, 44 predicted proteins | sample MGYA00521083_ERZ808246 | MGnify/ENA primary metagenome ERZ808246 (study PRJEB31516, sample SAMN03275577) | gut metagenome | biome: mammalia-associated habitat; material: feces | host: Papio cynocephalus | place: Kenya | collected 2012-07-07 ... | reverse complement strand
TGCTTTCGTTTGCGCTCATATAGAGCCTCTCTTTCTGCCCATGTAGGGCTATGTAGTGTAAAGGACAGGCCAGGATCAGTTGATCCAGCCTGTCCAAGTACATATTAGACCCTGCAGTTTACACACCGGTGGGCAAAATCGGTTGTAATCGGCGGGGCGCTGTGCTATAATGGAATATCAAATCATGGGGGCACAGGGCCGTTTTTTCGCTGTGCCGCCTGAAAGCGAGGGTACGCTTATGAAGATCGTGGTATTGGCGGGCGGACTGTCCACAGAGCGCCAGGTGGCGCTGACCAGCGGCACTGGCGTATGCAGGGCGCTGCGGGAGAGGGGACACAAGGCCATCCTGGTGGATATGTTTTTGGGGCTGGAGGACTACGAGGGCGCGCTGGAGGACATTTTTGACGCGCCGGATGGCCTGTGCGGCCAGAGCCGGGTGGAGCGCATAGAGCCGGACCTGGAGGCGGTGCGCCGCAGCCGGAGGGACCAGAGCCATAGCCTGCTGGGCAAGGACGTGCTGACCGTGTGCCGCATGGCGGACGTGGTATTTCTGGCGCTGCACGGCAGCTGCGGTGAGGATGGCCGCATACAGGCCACGCTGGACCTGCTGGGTGTGCCCTACACCGGGTCCGGGTATCTGAGCAGCGGCATGGCCATGGACAAATCCGTGACGAAGCGGATGATGGAGTCTTTGGGCATCCGCACGGCCCCGTGGCACGACATCCGCTATACCGAGAGCGATATCCCCCGGCTGGCGGAGGAGCTGCCGGTGCCCTGCGCCGTGAAGATCGTCAACGGCGGCAGCTCTATCGGCGTGGAACTTCCGGACACGAGGGAACAGCTGGAGAAGGCCCTGCGGGATCTGCTGCGCTATGGCGACCATGTGGTGGTGGAGCAGAAGATCAAGGGCCGGGAGATACAGATCGCCGTGTTGGGCGAGGACTATCTGCCGGCGGTGGAGATCATCCCCAGGGGCGCTTATTTCGACTATGAGAGCAAGTACCAGGCCGGCGGCGCGGTGGAGCTGTGCCCCGCGCCCATCACGGACGCGGAGTGGAAGCAGGTGGGCGAGATGGCCCTGGAGCTGCACAAGGGGCTGGGGTTGAGCGTATATTCCCGTTCGGACTTCATCCTGGACGAGAACGGTCAGGCCTGGTGCCTGGAGATCAACACCCTGCCGGGCATGACGCCCACCAGTCTGGTGCCCCAGGAGGCGGCACAGGTGGGGCTGAATTATGGCGAATTGTGCGAGAAGATCGTGGAGCTGTCGCTGGCGGCGCGAAAGGCGGCGCGGGCATGACACCGCTGACGGTACAGGCCATCTGCGCCGCGGTGGGCGGCACGGTATTGCAGAGCAGCGGCGCGGCAGTACGCGATGTGACCACCGACAGCCGCCGCGTGCCGGTGGGGGCGCTGTTCATCCCCCTGACGGGGGAACGCTTTGACGGCCACGCCTATATTGAGAAGGCGCTGGAGGCCGGTGCGGCGGGCTGCCTGACGGCAAAGACGCCGGAGACGCTGCTGCCGGGGAAGTTTTACATTCAGGTGCCCGACACGCGGCTGGCACTGAAGGCGCTGGCCGCCTGGTACCGGGGGCAGTTCCGGCTGCCGGTGGTACAGGTGACCGGCTCCGTGGGCAAGACCACCACCAAGGAAATGATCGCCGCGGTGCTGGCGCAGAAATACGAGACGCTACGGACGGAGGGGAACCTTAACAACGACATCGGCGCGCCGCTGACGCTGCTGCGGCTCATGCCGGAGCACGAGGCGGCGGTGATCGAGACGGGTATGAACCACTTTGGGGAGATACGGTATCTGGGCGAGATGGTACGGCCGGATATCGCTGTTATCACTAATGTGGGCGACGCCCACATTGAAAATCTGGGCAACACGCGGCAGGGCATTTTGCAGGCCAAGTGTGAGATATTTGAAAACCTGGCGCCGGGGGGCATCGCGGTGCTCAACGGCGACGACGAGCTGCTGAACACGGTGACGCTGCCCCAGACCATCCTGCGCTGCGGCGTGGGCGAAAACTGCGATGTCCGCGTCACGGACATCGACGACCGGGGGCTGGAGGGCGTGGCCTGCACCGTGACCACGGGACAGGCGGCCTATCGGCTGGAGACAGCGGCGCCGGGGCGGCACATGATCTATCCCATGGCCATGGCGGCGGCCATCGGCGAACGGCTGGGCCTGACGGCGGCGGAGATCGCCGCGGGGACGGCGGCCTATACCCCGGTGGGGAGCCGGATGCACCTGATCCGCATGGACGGGGATCGGCTGATCATCGACGACTGCTACAACGCCAACCCGCAGTCCATGGCGGAGGGTATCCGTATGCTGGCCGCCAGCCGGCAGAAAAAGCGCCTGGCGGTGCTGGGCGACATGGGTGAGCTGGGCGCGCTGACGGCCCAGGCCCACCGGGATATGGGGACGCTGTGCCGGGCGCTGGGCATCGAGACCGTGGCGGTGGGGGAGAAGATGAAGGCCCTGACCGAGACGGACCCGGCGGCGCAGTGGTTCGCCGGCGTGGAGGAGGCGCTGCCTGCTGTACGGGCGAGGTTCACGCCGGGGACGGCGGTGCTGGTGAAGGCGTCCCATGCCATGCATTTTGAAAATATTGTAAAAGAATTAGAACATTTTTGAAAATAAAGTAGTAAAAGCATTTAAAAAATGCTGCAAAAAAGTAGAAAAAGAGTAGAAAAATGGTCGACATTCGCGTTTCGGGGCTGGTGAAGTCCTTTGATCTGGAAAAGAGAATACTGGACGGCCTGAGCTTTCAGGTGGACAGCGGGGAGCGCGTGGGACTGCTGGGGCGGAACGGCGCCGGAAAGACCACGGTGTTCCGTATGCTCACCGGGGAGCTGGAGCCGGACGAGGGAGAGGTACAGATCGCCGCGGGACGGCGGGTGGGGCTGATCTCGCAGATCCCGGTGTATCCGGAGGGGTACACGGTGGAGGACGTTTTGCAGACGGCCTTTGCGCGGATGTTCCGGCTGAAGGACGAGATGGACGCGCTGGCCCTGCGGATGGAGCAGGGGGACAGCAGCGAGGCCACGCTGCGCCGGTATGGGGAGCTGAACGCCAAATTTGAGGGATTGGGCGGCTGGGACACGGAGACGGCGGTGAACAAAGTGGCCAACGGCCTGAGCATCCCGAGGGAAATGCGGCAGCGGGAGTTCGCGTGCCTGTCCGGCGGGGAGAAGACCCGGGTGAACCTGGGGCGGCTCATTCTGGAGGACACGGATATCCTGCTGCTGGACGAGCCCACGAACCATCTGGATATGCAGGCCACGGAGTGGCTGGAGGAGTACCTGCGGAGGTTCCGTGGCACGGTGCTGACCATCAGCCACGACCGGTATTTCCTGGACCGGACCGTGACGCGGATCATCGAGGTACAGGACGGAAAAGCGGAGTTTTACAGCGGAAATTACAGCTTTTATGCCATTGAGAAGGAACGGCGGTATCAGGAGCGCATGAAGCAGTACCTGAAGGAGCAGGCGAAGATCGCGCAGCTGGAAAAGGCGGCGGAGCAGATGCACCTGTGGGCCTTCATGGGCAACGACGCGCTGCACAAGCGGGCCTTCAGCATGGAGAAGCGCATTGAGCGTATGCGGACCACGGCGAAGCCCACGAAGGCGCGGAGGCTGGAGGCGCGGTTCCAGAGCCGGGAGTTCAAGGGCGACGAGGTATTGCAGATCAAGGGCGTCAGCAAGGCCTTCGGCGAGAAGCGGCTGTTTGAGGATGTGTATCTGCGGTGCGAGGGGGGCGAGCGCATCGCGCTGCTGGGCGAGAACGGCACGGGAAAGACCACGCTGCTGAATATGCTGACCGGCAGCGAACGGCCGGACAGCGGCGTTATACGGCTGGGGCCGGCGGTGAAGGCGGCGTATCTGCCGCAGGTGATACACTTCGGGCACCCGGAGAGGTCCATACTGGACACAATGCTCTATGAGCTGGACATCACGCCACAGTCGGCGCGGAACCGGCTGGCGGCGTATCAGTTCACCGGGGAGGATGTGTTCAAGAGCGTCAGCGTGCTGTCCGGCGGCGAGCTGAGCCGCCTGCGGCTGTGTATGCTGATGGACGAGAGCATCAATCTGCTGATACTGGACGAGCCGACGAACCATCTGGACATCGACTCGAGAGAGTGGCTGGAGCAGGCGGTGGAGGCCTTCGACGGGACGCTGCTGTTTGTCAGCCACGACCGGTATTTCATCAACCGGTTCGCCACCCGCGTGTGGGAGCTGGCCGGGGGCGTCATCACGGACTATCCCATGGGCTTTGCACAGTACCGGCAGGCCAAGGAGGAGGAACGCGCCGCCGCGGCGGCCGCGGTACAGGCGCAGTCCGCCGCGCCGAAGAAGAACGGCAGCCGGGGCAACCGGGCCCAGCAGGCGGCGAAAAAGCAGCTGACCATCTGCGAGACGGCTATCGCCAGGCTGGAGGCGGACAGCGCGCGGCTGGAGGCGGAGATGGCGGAGAATGCCTGCGACGCGGAGAAGCTGAACGCGCTGTATCAGGAACAGCAGGACGTGCAGAAGCGGCTGGAGCAGGAGATGGAGCGCTGGGAAGAACTGAGCCTGCAGGCAGAGGAACAGGAGGACCGATAACATGAGTGATATTTTGTGCATTTACTATTCCCGGACCGGGCATACCCGCCGGGCGGTCAAGGAGATCGCCGAGGCGCTGGGTGCGGAGATCACGGCGATCACCGACGACTGCGACCGCAGCGGCTGGCGGGGATATATGCGCTGCGGTATGGACGCCATGAAGACATCCACCCGACCCTTGCAGCCCTTTGAGACGGAGAAGCCGCTGGGCGCGTACAAGCTGGTGATCGTGGGAAGCCCGGTGTGGGCGGGGCGGTGCGCCAGCCCGATCCGTGCGCTGCTGAAGCGGCGGGGGCTGGAGATGGAGAACGTGGCCTACGTGGTCACGCGGAGCACCACCCAGCGCAGTGAGGAGGTCTATGACCAGATGGATATGTACACCGGGCGGACCCATCGGTTAGCGGTGTCGCTGCGGCCGGACAGCGAGGGGTATGAGTTCTGGCGGAACGACTTTGTCCAGAACGTGCGCCGCCTGCTGGAGAACGGCTGAGGACGGGCCATGCAGGAGAAGCTGAGCGCCCTTGCGGCGCATTTGACAGAGGTGGAGCAGCAGCTGGCAGACCCGGCGGTGTATACGGACCGGGAACGGCTGACGGCGCTGCGCCGGGAGCAGAAGGAGCTGACGCCGGTGGTGGACTGCTGGCAGGCGTATCTGCGGGCGCAGGACACCGCCCGGGAGGCGGAGGAGATGCTGTCCGACCCGGAGCTGCGGGCCCTGGCACAGGAGGAGCTGGCCGGCGCCAAGGGGGACATGGAGCGCTTGCAGGAGGAGCTGAAGCGGCTGCTGCTGCCCCGGGACCCCAACGACGAGAAGAACGTGATACTGGAGATACGGGCCGGCATCGGCGGGGAGGAGGGCGCGCTGTTCGCCGCCGACCTGCTGCGGATGTACACCATGTACGCCGAGCGTCGGGGCTGGACGCTGAGCATCGTCAGCGAGAACATGACGGAGCTGGGCGGCGTGAAGGAGGTCAGCGCCGAGATCGAGGGTGCGGGCGCCTGGTCGCGGCTGAAATTCGAGGCCGGGACGCACCGGGTGCAGCGGGTGCCGGAGACGGAGTCCTCCGGACGCATCCAGACCTCCGCCGCCACGGTGGCGGTGATGCCGGAGGCGGAGGAGGTGGAGTTTTCCATCGACCCCAAGGACCTACAGATCGACACGTTCCGTTCCTCCGGCGCGGGGGGACAGCACGTGAACAAGACGGAGAGCGCCATACGCATCACCCATCTGCCCACGGGCGTGGTGGTGGAGTGCCAGGATGAGCGCAGCCAGTACAAGAACAAGGACCGGGCCATGAAGATCCTGCGCTCGAAGCTGTACGAGGCGGAGCAGGAGAAGCAGAACACCGCCATCGCCGCCACGCGGAAAAGTCAGGTGGGCACCGGCGACAGAAGCGGCAAGATCAGAACGTATAATTTCCCGCAGAACCGGGTCACGGATCATCGGCTGACGGGAGACAATAAAAACTTCAACATTGCGGCCATCATTAACGGTGATCTGGACGGTATGATCGATGCGCTGACCCTGAGCGACCAGGCCCAACGGCTGCAGGAGGGAAAGGAGAGTTAACTATGAACGAGAATAAGAAGAAAATGTATGACCTGTCCGGCCCCAAGACGGTGGAGGCCATGAAGAAGCGGCACTTTGACGCCTATTACTGTTCCACCGCCGCCGAGGCCGTGGAAAAGGCGCTGGAGCTGATCCCCAAGACGGACAGTGTGTCCTGGGGCGGCGTGATGACGGTGGACGAGCTGGGGCTGAAGCAGCGGCTGGCGCAGGAGGGGTATACCCTCATCGACCGGGACACCGCCAAGGACCCGGCGGAGAAGCAGGCGCTGATGCACCAGGCGCTGAGCTGCGGCACGTTCCTGATGAGCAGCAACGCCATCTCCAAGGATGGGCAGCTGGTGAACATCGACGGCATGGGCAACCGGGTGGCGGCCATGTGCTATGGACCCCGGCAGGTGCTGGTCATCGCCGGCATGAACAAGGTGCTGGGCACGCTGGACGATGCCATCGCCCGCGCCCGGAACATCGCCGCGCCGGCCAACGCGCAGCGGTTCGGCCTGAAGACACCCTGCGGCCTGACCGGACAGTGCGGCGACTGCACCAGCCCCGACTGTGTCTGTTCCTATGTGGTGGTGACGCGGAACTCCATGGTGCATGAGCGCATCAAGGTCATCCTCGTGGGCGAGGATCTGGGACTGTAAAAAGAGGAGTTTTGCCGCTGCGGCGGAATAAAAGAGCAGAAGAAACGAGGTTCGGGTGATGGAGACCATCATATTCCATCCGGAGACGGACAAAAACGCCATCGCGGAGGCGGCGGCCATACTGCGGCGGGGCGGCCTGCTGGGTATCCCCACGGAAACGGTATACGGTCTGGGCGCCGACGGGCTGAACGAGGATGCGGTGCGCCGCATTTTTGAGGCCAAGGGACGTCCGCAGGACAACCCCCTCATCCTGCACGTACCGGACGCCGGGTGGCTGGAGCGCTGCTGTGCGGACGTGCCGGAGACGGCCTATGCGCTGGCGGAACGGTTCTGGCCGGGGCCGCTGACCATGATCCTGCCCCGCCGGGACTGCGTGCCCCTGCGGACCACCGGCGGGCTGGACACCGTGGGCGTCCGCTGCCCGGACCATCCGGTGACGCAGGCCATTATACAGGCGGCGGATACGCCGGTGGCGGCACCCAGCGGGAACACCTCCGGGCGGCCCAGCCCCACCTGTGCGCGGCACATGATGGAGGACATGATGGGCAAGATCGACGGCATCGTGGACGGAGGACCGTGCGCCGTGGGGGTGGAGAGCACCATTATCGACCTGACGGTGCAGCCGCCGCGCCTGCTGCGTCCCGGCGGACTGCCGCTGGAGGCGCTGGAGGCTGTGCTGGGAGAGGTGGCCGTGGATAAGGCCGTGCGGCAGAGGCTGGCGGACGGCGAAAAGGCCAAGGCGCCGGGCATGAAGTACCGGCACTACGCGCCCCGGGCCGCCGTGACGGTGGTGACGGGCGCGCCCCGGCGGAGCGCGGCATACATCGCGGCGCACCTGCCGGCGGGGGCCGGGGTCATCTGCTTTGACGAGTACGCGCCGCTGTTCGCGGGGCACATCGTACATCGGCTGGGGCCGGCAGGCGACAAGCTGGCCCAGGCACAGCACGTGTTCGACGCGCTGCGGACCTTCGACGAGACGGAGGTGACGGCCATCTATGCCCAGTGCCCGGACGAGACGGGGCTGGGACTGGCGGTGAGCAACCGACTGAAAAAGGCGGCGGGGTTCCACACGGTGGACGCGTCGCCGCTGGTCATCGGCTTCACGGGGCCTACCGGCGCGGGAAAGACCAGCGCCCTGCGGGCGCTGGAGCAGCTGGGTGGGCTGGTGCTGGACTGCGACGCCATCTACCATGAGCTGCTGCGGACGGACGAGGGACTGCGGGCGGCCATCACCGGGGCGTTCGGCCCGGTGTTCACGGCGGACGGCGGTCTGGACCGGCAGAAGCTGGGGAAGGTGGTATTCGGCGATCCGGCGGCGCTGGAGACGCTGAACGGGATCATCTATGAACGGCTGCCCCGGGAGCTGCGGCGGCGGATGGATGCAAGCGACGCGGAGGTGGTGGGCATTGACGCCATCAACCTGATCGAAAGCGGGCTGGACGGGCTGTGCCGCCGGACGGTGGCGGTGATCGCGCCGGCGGAGACGCGGGTGGCGCGCATCATGGCACGGGACGGCATACCGGAGGAATACGCGTGGCTGCGGGTGCGGGCACAGAAGGACGAGGCGTTCTACCGGGCCCATTGCACGGACGTGCTGGTGAACGACTGCGGCAGCGCGGCGGCCTTTACGGAAAAGGCGCGGCAGGCGCTGGAGACAATACTGAAGGAGGAACGAGCATGAGCGAGGAAATGAAAGCGCTGCGGGAGCAGCTGCTGCGGAACGACAAGAACGGGTATGATACGCTGGGCGAGGCGCAGCTTCGGGAGATGGAGGCGTACTGCGCGGACTACAAGGCGTTCCTGAACGAGGGAAAGACCGAACGGCTCAGCGCCCGGGCGGCTATCGCCGCGGCAGAGGCGAAGGGCTTTGTGCAGTACAGACGCGGCATGGCGCTGAAGGCCGGGGATAAGGTGTACACCTGCAACCGGGGCAAGGGGCTGATGCTGGCGGTCATCGGCAGGGAGAGCCTGGCCGAGGGCGCGCAGATCGCGGCGGCGCACATCGACTCGCCGCGGCTGGATCTGAAGCCCACACCGCTGTACGAGGACAGCGAGATGGCGTATTTCAAGACGCATTACTACGGCGGTATCCGCAAGTACCAGTGGGTGACCATTCCCCTGCAGCTGCGGGGCGTGGTGGCCAAGAAGGACGGCAGCGTGGTGGACGTGTGCATCGGCGAGGCGGGCGAACCCCAGCTGGTCATCACGGACCTGCTGCCCCATCTGGGCGGTGAGCAGGGGCGGAAGCCCCTGAACGAGGCGGTGCCCGGCGAGACGCTGAACCTGCTGGTGGGCAGCCGGCCCATCGGGGACAGCGAGGACAAGGAACGGGTGAAGCTGCACGTGATGAAGCGGCTGCACGACAAGTACGGCATCACGGAGAGCGACTTTGCCTCCGCGGAGCTGGAGGCCGTGCCCGCCGCGGAGGCGGTGGACATCGGTATCGACGGCAGCATGATCGGCTCCTACGGCCACGACGACCGGGTGTGCGGCTACGCGGCGCTGCGGGCGCTGCTGGATATCGAAACACCGGATAAGACGGCGGTGTGTGTGCTGGCGGACAAGGAGGAGATCGGCTCCATGGGCGTGACGGGTATGCAGTCCGCGGCCTTTGACGCCTTTATGTCCGACCTGTGCGACGGTCAGAACGTGCCGCTGAAGGCGTGCTTTGAGAACGCCTTTTGCCTGTCCGCCGACGTGACGGCGGCCTATGATCCCAACTTTGCCGATGTATACGAGAAGAAGAACGCGGCCTTTGTCAACTATGGCGTGGGTATCTGCAAGTATACCGGCGCGCGGGGCAAGTCCGGTTCCTCGGACGCCAACGCGGAGACGGTGGCCTATGTGCGCGCGGTGCTGGACGGCGCGGGCGTGCGGTGGCAGATCTGCGAGCTGGGCAAGATCGACGCCGGCGGCGGCGGGACGGTGGCACAGTACATGGCCAACCGGAACATCGCCACGCTGGATGCCGGCGTGCCGGTGCTGAGTATGCACGCGCCCTTCGAGGTGGTGGCCAAGGTGGACTGCTACGAGATGTACCGGGCCTGCAAGGCGCTGTACGAGGCGAAATAAACGGAAAAGCACGGTCCCCGGCACTGTTGGGGACCGTGCTTTTTTGCGGAAAACATACGGAAATCCCTTGTAAAAAGTGGGGAAATACGGTATAATTTTCTATAAGAACAGCAGGAAGGGAGGCGGCGGTATGTACGGAATCGGCCAGAGGGTGGTACACCCCATGCACGGGGCAGGCGTTATCGAGAGTGTGACGGAGGAGCTGCTGTACGGCGCGGCGCGGACGTACTATGTGTTTCGCCAGGCCGTTGGCGGACTGGTGCTGAAGCTGCCTGCCGACAATTGCGAGGCCATCGGCGTGCGGCCGCTGTATGACCGGGAGAGAATGGACGCGGTGCTCTCGGCCATCCCGTCGCTGACGGTGGAGGAGGAGCGCAACTGGAACCGCCGCTACCGGGAGAATATGGCGCGGCTGAAAAGCGGCGACCTGACGGAGGTGGCACGGGTGGTCAAGGCCCTGATGCGGCGGGAGGCGGCACGGGGACTGTCCACCGGAGAGAGAAAAATGCTGCACAGCGCCAGGGAGATACTGCTGTCGGAGCTGGCGATGGTGCGGGAGATCGGATACCAAGAGGCGGAGCGCCTGCTGAACGGCGCGGTGATGACGGGAGCGTGTGAGTGACGATGGGGAAGCTCTTTGATAAGCTGTTGAACCGGAAAAAGGAACGGCATCCCCGCTGTGCGGCGCTGGTGCCCGCCGCGGGGCGGTCTGAGCGCATGGGCGGCACGGATAAGCTGACGGCACCGCTGTGCGGTGTGCCGGTGCTGCTGCGGACGCTGCGGGCGCTGGATGAGGCGGCGCTGATCGACGAGATCGTAGTGGCGGTAAGACCGGAGCGACTGGAGGAGATCGCGGCCCTGTGCGCCGGGGCGAACGTTAAAACGCCGCTGCGCGTGGTGGAGGGCGGCGAGAGCCGCGCCCAGTCGGTGCTGCTGGCGGCGCTGGCAGCCGGCGACAGCTGTGAGCTGCTGGCGGTGCACGATGGTGCGCGGCCGCTGATCCTGCCGGAGCAGGTGGACGACATGGTGCGCCTGGGACAGCGGACCTATGCCGCCGCGCCGGCGCTGCCGGTGACGGACACGGTGAAGGTGGCGGATACGGCGGGGGTGGTGCAGTCCACGCCGGACCGGAAAACGCTGTACGCTGTGCAGACGCCGCAGGTGTTCCAGGCGAACATCCTGAAGGCCGCCCTGCAGTCGGCCATTCAGGCCGGAGCGGACATCACGGACGACTGCTCCGCCGTGGAACGGCTGGGCAAGGAGGTATGGCTGGCCCCGGGCTGGCGGGAGAACATCAAGATCACCACGCGGGAGGACCTGACCATGGCGGAGGCCTTCCTGCGGGAGAGGGAGAACAGAGCATGACGGATCTGCGCGTTGGATACGGCTATGACGTACACCGGCTGGTACCGGGCCGCGCCCTGGTGCTGGGCGGGGTGACGGTGCCCTTTGAGAAGGGGCTGCTGGGGCACTCCGACGCGGACGTGCTGACCCACGCGGTGATGGACGCCCTGCTGGGGGCGGCGGCGCTGGGGGACATCGGCAAGCTGTTTCCGGACAGTGATGCGCGCTACGCCGGGGCGGACAGCACGATGCTGCTGCGGCAGGTGACGGCGGTGCTGGCGGAGGCGGGCTGGACCATTGTGAATGTGGACGCTACGGTGGCGGCGCAGGCGCCGAAGCTGGCACCCTATATCCCGGAGATGCGGGAGAGACTGGCGGCGGCCATGGGACTGGACGCGGGATGTGTCTCTGTGAAAGCGACGACGGAGGAGGGGCTGGGCTTTACCGGCAGCGGCGAGGGCATGGCGGCCCACGCGGTGGCGCTTGTTGAAAAAGTGCGCTGAGAGATCAGACATTTTTCACACAATGTTAACGGTTCCGGGGTTGTGCCAAAAGAGAACATATGGTACAATAAACCTGTTAAGATGCGGAGGCGTGTCTGCCCGACATGGACAGACACGCCGTTTTTGGTAAGACAGGGAAGAACAGAAAGGAAGGTAGACTTGAGCCGCAGGACGATACAGGACGAGCAGGCGAGACTGCGTAAAAAACGACAGAAGGCGGAAAATGTATTTGCCGTATTCAAAAAACCGCTGCACGAGTCGCTGACATCGGTATTGCCGGTGATGCTGATCGTGCTGGTGCTGTGCTTCACCATCGCGCCGGTGCCCAACAACGCCATGGTGGCGTTCCTGCTGGGCGGCGTGATGCTGATCGCCGGCATGGGCCTGTTCACGCTGGGGTCGGAGATGTCCATGATCCCGCTGGGACAGGCGGTAGGCTCCGAGATCACCCGGCGGAAGAAGGTGTGGATCATTGCGGTGGTGGGCTTCCTCATCGGCATGATCGTTACCGTGGCGGAGCCGGATCTGCAGGTGCTGGCCAATCAGGTGCCGGCCATCGAGAACAACGTGATCATCTGGTCCGTGGCGGTGGGCGTGGGTGTGTTCCTGGTCATTGCCCTGCTGCGTATCGTGCTGGGTATCCAGCTGCGGTGGCTGCTGATCGGGTTTTACGCCATCGTATTCGGCCTGGCGATGTTCGTGTCGCCGGATTTCTGGGCGGTGGCTTTTGACTCCGGCGGCGTGACCACAGGACCTATGACGGTGCCGTTCATCATGGCGCTGGGCGTGGGCGTGTGTGCCGTGCGAAGCGACAAGCAGGCCGGGGGCGACAGCTTCGGCCTGGTGGCGCTGTGCTCCATCGGACCGATCATCACGGTGCTGATCCTGGGATTGCTGTACAAGCCGGACGGCAGCGCCTACACCGCGGCGGTCATGCCGGACGCCAAGGACACGGTGGAGATGTTCGACCTGTATATCAGCGAGATACCCCACTACATGAAGGAGACGGCGTCGGCGCTGCTGCCTATCGGCGCGTTTCTTATTCTGTTCCAGCTGGTGACCCGCAGGCTCAAGCGCAAGGAGATACTGCACATGGTCATCGGCCTGGTGTATGTGTACATAGGACTGACCATCTTCCTGATGGGCGTGAACGTGGGCTTTATGCCCGTGGGCAGCTTTTTGGGCGGCAGCATCGCCGGCCATACCTATAATTGGATACTCATCCCCATCGCCATGGTCATCGGCTATTTCATCGTACAGGCGGAGCCGGCTGTCCATGTGCTGAACAAGCAGGTGGAGGAGATCACCGCCGGTTCCATCCCCGCGCACGCTATGAACCTGGCGCTGTCTGTGGGCGTGGCTATTTCGCTGGGGCTGGCTATGATCCGGGTGCTGACGGGTATCTCCATTATGTGGTTCCTGGTGCCTGGCTATGTGCTGAGTCTGGCGCTGAGCTTCGTGGTGCCGCAGATCTTTACATCGGTGGCCTTCGACTCCGGCGGCGTGGCCTCCGGACCCATGACGGCCACGTTCCTGCTGCCCTTTGCCCTGGGCGCGTGCGACGCCGTGGGCGGCAATCTGGTGACGGACGCCTTTGGCGTGGTGGCGATGGTGGCCATGACGCCGCTGGTGACCATACAGCTGCTGGGCCTGAGCTACCAGCGGAAGCTGCGCCGCGTACCTGCTCCTGCCGCGCCTGTGGCGGTGGAGGAGCTGATCGAGCTGTGCTGAGGAGGTGGAGATATGTCTGAAACAACCAAGAACCGCCTGTATCTGATGATCACCATCACCAACCGGGTCATGGGCGCCACGCATTTTCTGGATTTCTACCGGGCTTTCGGCGCGCCGGTGGTGTTTACCGCCCTGGGACGGGGCACCGCCAGCAACGACGTGCTGAGCTATCTGGGTCTGGAGGCTACGGAGAAGTCCGTGATGTTCTCCGTGGTGACGCCCGCCGTCAAGGAGGTGCTGATGCGGGAGCTGGTGGACACTATGCGGATCGACCGGCCCGGAAGCGGCATCGCCGTGTGCCTGCACCTGAGCAGTGTGGGCGGAAGGACGGCGCTGAACTATCTGATCTCCGGCAAGAGCGACGCGCAGCCGGATATGACTGTGAAGGAGGAAGAGCAGATGAACGAGAACGCGTATCAGCTGATCGTGGCGATCACCAATACCGGGTACACCGACGCGGTGATGGAGGCGGCCTCCGCCGCCGGCGCGCGGGGCGGTACGGTCATTCACGCCCGGGCTACCGATGCGGAGAATACCAACAAGTTTTTCGGCATGGCGATCTCGGAGGAACGGGAGATGATCTTCCTGGTGACCTCCGCCGACAAGCGGGCGGCCATCATGCAGTCCATCATGGAGAAGGCCGGCGCCCACACCGAGGCGCAGACGGTGACGTTCTCCGTGCCGCTGGACGATGCGGCGGGGCTGTACAGCGCCAACAGCAACTGAAATAGCAAGGCCCCCGGCTTGACCGGAGGCAGAAAATGTGCCTCCCCCGGCGAAACCGGGGGAGGCTTTTGCGTGAAAGGAGCCGCCGGAGGGCGGCCTGTTCGGCGGTCATTGGGGCGGCGCAAGATGCCGCTTCAGGGCTTGGAAGGTGGCATCGCTGATGACGTGCTCCATGCGGCAGGCGTCCTCGGCGGCGGTGGCCTCGTCCACGCCCAGGCGGCGGAGAAAGTCCGTGAGGACCGTGTGGCGCTCGTAGATCTTTTCGGCTACCTCGCGCCCGGCGGCGGTGAGGGTGATGTAGCCGCCGTCGTCCACGTCGATATACTGCCCAGACTTCAGCAGGCCCACGGCGCGGCTGACGCTGGGTTTGGAGTAGCCCATATAGTCCACGATGTCGATGGAACGGACGGCCTTCCCCTGGCGGATCAGGACCAGTATGCTCTCCAGGTACATCTCGCCGGATTCCTGTAATACCACGGAGGCACCTCCTTTACTGCTTAGAGTGCTCTAACTGAAGTATAACACACACCTGATATAAAAGCAAGTGAAAGTTAAATATATCTAACTATCGGCATAAAACGAGTCGCTTCTTGACAGGCCGGTTAGCCTGTGCTAACATCATACCACACAATACAGATAGGCTGTTGAGGTAACGCGCTATGACACTGAATGAACTGAAGATCGGCGACAGCGCCGCCATCACCGCCGTGGGCGGGGAGGGTGCGCTGCGCTGTCGCCTGCTGGATATGGGGCTGACGCCCCGGACCGTGGTGACGCTGCGGAAGGTGGCACCTATGGGGGACCCCATTGAGATACACGTGCGGGGCTATGAGCTGACGCTGCGGGTGGAGGATGCCCGACAGATCACTGTGGAAAAGAGGGATCGCGTATGATCTTTGCATTGGCGGGCAACCAGAACTGCGGTAAGACTACGCTGTTCAACGCGCTGACCGGCTCCAACCAGCACGTGGGGAATTTCCCCGGCGTGACGGTGGACCAGAAATCCGGAGAGGTACGGGAGCATAAGGATTGCACCGTGGTGGACCTGCCGGGCATCTACTCCCTGCGGACCTATACCCAGGAGGAGATCGTCACGCGGGATTACATACTGAACCAGAAGCCGGATGGCATCATCAACATCGTGGACGCCACCAACATCGAGCGCAACCTGTACCTGACGCTGCAGCTGCTGGAGCTGCGGGTGCCTATGGTGCTGGCGCTGAACATGATGGACGAGGTGCGCGCCAACGGCGGCACCATTGATGTGCAGAAGCTGTCCGACGACCTGGGCATTCCCGTGGTGCCCATTACCGCGGCCAAGGGCGAGGGTGTGTCCGAACTGATGGACCGGGCGGTGGAGACGGCGAAGGACCGGGTGCTGCCCAAGGTCTATGACTTCTGCGCGGCGAATTCGCCGGTGCACCGGTGCGTCCACGCGGTGGTGCACCTGATCGAGGACCACGCCGAGAGGCTGGGGCTGCCACCCCGGTTCTGCGCCACAAAGCTCATCGAGGGCGACAGGGATATGGCGGATCGGCTGGTGCTGGACCAGAACGAGAGGGAGCTGTTGGAGCACTGCATCGTGCAGATGGAGACGGAAAACGGATTGGACCGCAACGCCTCGCTGGCGGATATGCGGTATACGTTCATCGAGCAGGTCACCGCCGACGCGGTGGTCAAGTGCCATGAGAGCCGGGAGCACAGGCGCAGCGTGGCCTGGGACAGGGTGCTGACGGGGAAGTACACGGCGCTGCCGGTATTCTTCGGTGTGATGTTTCTGATCTTCTGGCTGACGTTCGAGGTCATCGGCCAGGGGCTAAGCGACCTGTTGGCGCGGGGCATCGACTATGTGACCGCCGGTGTGGACGGGGCGCTGACCGCCTACGGAATCAACCCGGTGGTGCACAGCCTTATTATTGACGGTATCTTCGCCGGTGTGGGCAGCGTGCTGTCGTTCCTGCCCATTATCGTGACGCTGTTTTTCTTCCTGTCCATTCTGGAGGACACCGGCTATATGGCCCGGGTGGCCTTTGTTATGGACAAGCTGCTGCGGAAGATCGGGCTGTCCGGGCGGAGCATCGTACCGCTGCTGATCGGCTTCGGCTGCTCGGTGCCGGCTATCATGGCTACCCGCACGGTATCCTCGGACCGGGATCGGAAGATGACCATTCTGCTGACGCCCTATATGAGCTGCTCGGCCAAGATCCCCATCTATGGCTTTTTTACCGCCGCGTTCTTCACCGACCACAAGGCGCTGGTGATGATCTCCCTGTATGTGCTGGGTATCGTGGTGGGTATCCTGGCGGCGCTGGTGATGAAGGAGACCGCCTTCAGGGGCAAACCCGTGCCCTTTGTCATGGAGTTGCCCAACTACCGTCTTCCCTCTGCCAGAAGCGTGGGGCTGCTGCTGTGGGAAAAGGCCAAGGACTTTTTGCAGCGGGCCTTTACCGTGATCTTCCTGGCCACGGTGGTCATCTGGTTCCTACAGAGCTTCGACACGCGGCTCAATGTGGTCACGGACAGCGCGGACAGCCTGCTGGCGCTGATCGGCCAGTGGTTGGCGGTGCTGTTCAGGCCGCTGGGCTTTGGCGACTGGCGCTGTGCCACGGCGCTGATCTCCGGCTTTATCGCCAAGGAGTCGGTGGTCAGTACGCTGCAGGTGCTGCTGGGGAACGCGGCCATCACGTCGCTGTTCACCACGCGCAGTGCCATTAGCTTTCTGGTGTTCACGCTGCTGTATACGCCCTGCATAGCGGCGGTGGCCACCATACGGCGTGAACTGGGGTCCCGCATCAAAACAGTGGGCATCGTACTGCTGCAATGCGCGGTGGCGTGGCTGGCGGCGTACATCGCTTACGCTGTGGGAGGGCTACTGCTGTGAACTGGATGGACTGGGTGCTGCTGGCACTGGTGGCGCTGTGCGGTGTGCTGGCCCTGCGTAGTGCGCGGCGGGCGCGGAAAAACGGCAAATGCGCCGGCTGCTCCGGCTGCGGCGGGAGCTGCGGTGACTGTACCGGAAAAAGAGAATAAAAAACAAGGCCCGTGCGGGCCTTGTTTTTTACAGCAGGAGACCGTATTTGGCGCACAGGGGCAGGAGCGTGTCCTCCGGTAGGGCACCGTCGTACAGGGCGCGGCCCTGGTAGGTACGAAGGGCGGCCTCCAGCAGCTGGGCATCATCGCAGACGAAGCACACCGGCTTGGTGAGCATATACTGGTAGTCTGCCAGGGCCTGTACATCGTCCCAGGAGGCGATACGCAGGGCCAGGACCGTCTCGCCGCTGTCCAGCGCGGCGGTAAGCGTATCCTCCGCGTCGCCGGTCAGGTCGACGACGGTGTGCCAGGCGATATCGGCGGGCAGGGGGAAGGGCAGCTTTTCCGTGGCGGCGGGCAGCTCGTTCGTGTGCTGCGGGGCCGGCGGCGTGATGACCGCGCCGTCCAGTGCCCGGGCCAGGGCGGCGATATGCGCGGCGGTGGTGCCGCAGCAGCCGCCGAACACGGCCACGCCGGCGGCCAGAAATTCCGGCACCAGGGCGGTGAATTCCTCGCCGGTGCAGCGGTAGACCGTCTCGCCATTCTCAATGATGGGCATTCCGGCATTGGGCTTGGCGATCAGGGGGACCCGGGCGTATTCCCGCAGACGCTTCAGCTGGAGAAGCATCTGCTCCGGGCCGGCGGAGCAGTTCAGGCCAAAGGCGTCGATGCCCATGCCCTGCAGGACCACCAGTGCCGCGGTAATGTCGGTGCCGGAGACGCTGCGGCCGTTTTCGTCGCAGGTGAAGGTGACGAAGATGGGCTTGTCGCTGACGCTGCGGACGGCCAGCACCGCCGCACGGGCGTCGGAGAGGGTCATCATGGTCTCGATGACGAACAGGTCTACGCCGGCTCGCTCCAGGCCGGCGGCCTGCTCGGTGTAGATGTCCACCAGCTCCTCGAAGGACACGTCGCCCAGCGGGGCCAGAAACGCGCCGGTGGGGGACATATCGCCCGCCCGCAGGGCCTTGCCCTGCACCGCCTGGGCGGACAGCTCCGCCAGACGGCGGTTGTAGTCGGCGGTGCAGTTGAACAGGCCGGACTCCTCCAGCTTACGGCGGTTGGCACCGAAGGTGGGGGTGTAGACCACCTGGCTGCCGGCGGCCACATAGCCGCGCTGGATGTCGATGATGGCGTCCGGGTGGTCCAGCGTCCACTGTTCGGCGCAGACGTCGCCGGTATAGCCGCGCTTTTGCAGCTCGGTGCCGGTGGCACCGTCCAGGATCAGGGGAAAACGAAGCTCCATAGGTATTACCTCCATTGCATGGGCCTTAGGGGAATGTTTTCGGCAAAGGCGTCGGCGAAGTCCGGACGCCCGGAGAGCTCAAGATAGGTGAGACGGCTGACGATACCGTCTGCAGCGGACATATCGCCCCGCAGGGTCAGCTGTGCCGCGCCGGAGAGGGCGGCGTTGCCCACGCTGTGGAGCTTGGCGGCGGGGAGACGGGGGAGCATACCGATGGCTGCGGCGCTGGCGGGGTCAAGGTACATCCCGAAGCCGCCGGAAAGGTACAGACCGTCCAGCGCGGAGAGTGTCAGGCCCTGCTGCGTCAGCAGCACCTGCACGCCGGCAGCCACCGCCGCCTTGGCCAGCTGCAGCGCCCGGACATCGGCGGCGGTGAGGTATACCCTGTCCGTCAGGTGGAACACGCCGCCGTTTTCGTCACGGGTCAAATAGCGGCGGAACGCCTCGGGCGCGTCCTCCGGCGGCAGGAGTCGGCCGCTTTCGTCAATGACGCCCAGCCGCAGCAGGAGGGCCGTCAGGTCGATGAGACCGGAGCCGCAGAGGCCGGCGGCTTCGCCGCCGCCGATGACATTCATCTCGAAGGCACCGTTATACCGCACGCGGCTGACCGCGCCGTCCACACCCAGCATACCGCAGGCGATGCCTGCCCCCTCAAAGGCGGGGCCGGCGGCCACGGCGCAGCAGGTGAAGCCGTCTCTGCCGCCCAGGGCCATCTCACCGTTGGTGCCGATGTCCAGAAACAGGAAATGGCCCGCGCGCTGGGAGAGACCGGAGGCCAGCAGACCGGCGGTGATATCGCCGCCCACGAAGCCCGCCGCGCAGGGAACACAGTGCAGCGGCGCGTCCAGCAGCGTTCCGCCGGAGCTCCGGCGGAACAGGGTCTCCGGGCAGAAGGGGGCGGCGGCCAGCGGGCGGACGGACACACCGGCGAGCAGGCTCTGCATGACGGTGTTGCCGGCGGTCACGGTGCGCTTCAGCTCGGCGGGCTGACGCCCGGCCTGGGAGAGCGCCCGGGTGAGCAGGGCCTTCAGCTGCTCACGGAGCAGGGCGGACAGGCGGGTGAGGCCGTCCGGGTGGTCCATGGTGTATTGGATGCGGGTGATGACATCCGCGCCGTAGGGGGCCAGAGCCGTCCAGTCGGCGCAGGTGGCCAGGGCACGGCCAGTGGCCAGGTTGTACAGCCGGACCGCCGTGGTGGTGGTGCCCAGGTCGACAGCGGCGGCGCAGCCTGTCTCGCCGGTGGGGACGGCGGGGGGGTCCAGCGTCTCGGTGAGGATCCGCCCACCGGCGGCGGGAGGGAGGACGATCTCGTCGCCGTCCTCCGGCACCACGCGGCAGGCCAGACGCGGTACGCCGTTGACGCTGACGCGGCATTTGCCGCAGCGGCCGTGGCCGCCGCAGGCGGCGGGCAGGGTACAGCCGGCGCGGCGCAGCAGGGCCAGCAGGGTATCGGTATCATTGCAGGGGAGGCGAAAAACATCTCCGCCGCGGGTCACACGGATACTTGACACGGGCAACACCCCTTTTTATAATAATTCCACTACTACTTTTATCAGCCCGGGGCGGCTTTGTCAAGAGGATTTGCCATGAGAACGAAACTGATGACGCTGGCGGCGGAAAACGGGTTCTCCCACGCCGCGCCGGTGGACATGAACGCACTGACGCCCCGGCGGGAGGTGCGTGAGATGTGCCGGGCGGACCGGTGCGGACAGTGGAACGCCAACTGGGCTTGTCCGCCCGGCTGCGGGACGCTGGAGGATGCCGCGGCGGCCATGGGATGCTTTGACGCCGGGGTGCTGGTGCAGACCACCGGCACACTGACGGACGACTTCGACTACGAGGGGATGGAGGCGATCCAGCGGCGGCACAAGCGGGCCTTTGCGGACTTTGCGCGGCAGGCGCGGCGGCTGCTGCCGGACTGCCTGCCCCTGTCAGCGGGGGCGTGCACCGTGTGCCGCCGGTGTATCTGCCCGGACCGGCCCTGCCGGTTCCCGGACAAGCGGATGTCCTCCATGGAGGCCTATGGCCTGCTGGTGGGGGACGTGTGCCTGCGGTCCGGGCTGTCGTATAACTACGGACCGCGGACCATGACGTATACATCGTGCCTACTCTATACCGAAGAGGTGAAATGATATGATGACGCCAAAGGAGAACTTTCTGGAGCTGCTGAAGCCCAACGGACAGCCGGACCGCCAGCTGTGCCAGTACGAGGCGCTGCATATGTGCCTGAACGACCCTATCAACACCTATCTGCGGGGCAACCGGAAGCGGGGGACCGTCAGCAGGGATCGGTGGGGCACCACCATCAGCTTTCCTGCCGACGCGCCGGGGCCTATGCCCGTCACCACAGACGGCCTGGCGGTGTGTCCGGACGTTACCCGCTGGCGGGAGACGGTCCACGTACCGGATATCGCCGCCTGCACGGAGGGCTGGGAGGCGTGCCGCGCCGCGGCACGGGCGGCCTGCGGAGAGGAGAAGCTGCTGGCGGGCTTTATGGGTACCGGTATCTTCGAGCAGTGCCACTTCCTGATGGGGTTCGAGGACACGCTGACCAATTTGTATGAGCACCCGGAGGAGATGCACGCGCTGATCGACTACATCACCGCGTACCGGCTGCTGTACGTGAAGCTGCTCATCGACAATTTGCAGCCGGACGTGATCTTCTCTCACGACGACTGGGGCACCAAGGACGCTTTGTTCATGAAGCCGGAGATGTGGCGGGAATTCTTCAAGGAGCCGTACCGGCGGTTTTACGGCTATATCCGGTCCCGGGGCGTGATCGCCATACATCACGCGGACTCCTATTTGGTCCCGATCGTGGAGGACATGGCGGAGATCGGCATTCAGGTGTGGCAGGGCGTACTGCCGGAGAACGATATACCGGCCATCCAGCAGAAGCTGCACGGGCGGCTGGTGCTGATGGGCGGCATGGGCGCCGCCATCGATCGGGCGGATGCCGCGCCGGAGGAGATCTACGGCTATGCCATGGATACCCTGCGGCGGTGCTGCCCGGGGGGACACTATATCCCCTCCATCACCTACGGTCTGCCGGGGGCGGTGTATCCCCAGGTGGACGAGCACATCGACCGGGCTATCGCGGATTACAACCGGGAGCTGCACGTGCCGCGGTTCGATCTGCCGCCGGTACCCCGCCGGGTACGTGCTGCCGCTGTGCGGCAGGAGACGGCGGACGGCGCTGTCGAGAACGGCGACGTGCTGGCCCGCCTGGCTGCAGCGCTGGAAAAGGGGCAGCAGAAAAAGGTGCTGGCTCTGTGCCGGGAGGCGCTGGACCAGGGGCGGACGCCGCAGGAGATCCTGTCCGGCGGGCTGATCCGGGGTATGAACGATCTGGGTGAGGCCTTCTCCGCCAACCGGGCCTTCGTGCCGGAGATGCTGATGGCCGCCCGGTGCATGACGGCGGCGCTGGGGGAGCTGAAGCCGCTGATGACCGGCGGAAATGCCAAGACGGTGGGCCGGGCGTGTATCGGCACCGTCCGGGGAGATATGCACGACATCGGCAAGAACCTGGTGAAGATTATGCTGGAGGGCAGCGGTGTGGAGGTCATCGACCTGGGCGTGGACGTGACGCCGGAGCAATTCGTGGAGACGGCGAAGCGGCAGCACTGCGGTGTGATCGCCTGCTCGTCCCTGCTGACCACCACCATGGGCGAGATGCGCCGGGTGGTGACGCTGGCCCGGGAGGCAGGTATCCGGGACCAGGTGAAGATATTTGTGGGCGGCGCGCCTATCAGCCAGAGCTTCTGCGACGAGATCGGCGCGGACGTGTACACGGAGGACGCGGCGGCGGCCGCCCGGGCGGCGGTATCGGCGCTGAAGGGATAAACCGGCAGCCCTAAAAAGTGACAGACCCGCAGGCACCGCCTGCGGGTCTGTCACTTTGTTGGTCGTAGTTGAGGAGAAAATATGGCGGGGAACAGATACGCTTCGCTGAGAGAGCGCACATGGCTATGATGGACGGCTTCCTACATACGGTCCGGTTGACGGCTTACTTTCGATAACACAGTTGACTTGCGCCCTCTATGTTAAAACGCGCGGCGCTGCATCAGCATCCGCACCAGCGTGATAACGGCGAGGACAGCGATGACAGCCGCCGACGCGATGCTCACGAAGGAGAGCAGCGCACCGTGGGCGGGCGGCAACAGGAATGCGGCCACAGCGGAGGCGAGGCACAGGATGACCAGAGAGGTGATGAGCTTCGTTCTATCCATAGTAGTTGTTCTCCTTTCATGGTGTGGGAATGTTCTTTTCCTTCTGTGCTTACAGCATACCATATGTAGTGGTACGCATCTTTACAGAAAAGCTACGAACCGGTGGAAAGACGGATACAAAATGGTTACAAAGTGGTCGGAACGGTGACAATGGGTGTAGACTTTCCGGCCGGTTTCTGCTATAATGCAGGAAAGCTGTCATTTTATCTCTCGGAGGCGCTTCTGTTGCAATATTTGACAAATCTTTGGAACGCGCTGGACTTCGGCTCGCTGGAGAGCATACTGCTCCGCGTGGCGTCCGTGTTCCTGTGCCTGACCATACATGAGACGTGCCACGGCCTGGCGGCCTATGCGCTGGGCGACCCTACGGCCAAGCGGGCGCACCGGCTGAGTCTGAACCCCCTGCGGCACATCGACTGGCTGGGTCTTATTATGATGGTGGCGGCTGGCTTTGGCTGGGCCAAGCCGGTGCCGGTGGACCCCAGCTATTTCAAGAAGCCCAAGCAGGGCATGGCGCTGACGGCGCTGGCCGGACCGGTATCCAACTTTCTTCTGGCGCTGTTGCTGCTGCTGATCGCCCGGGGCGAGTTCCTCCGGGCGGTGACCACGGGGAGTTTCAGCGGTACATGGTTCTCCTTCCTGGTGGATACGGCGTCGCTGTCGGTGGGCCTGGGGCTGTTCAACCTGGTGCCCATCCCGCCGCTGGACGGGTCAAAGGTGCTGGCGGTGCTGCTGCCGGACCGGGCGTACAGCTGGCTCATGCGCTATGAGCGCTTCGGTATGCTGGTGCTGCTGGTGGTCATCTCCGTGGGAATCGGCAGCAATGCGCTGGACAGCGCCATCCGCTGGACATTTACCCTGCTGTGCAGGCTGGTCGGTTTTGAGGTGTAGATTTGGACGATCCTATTTTTAAGCTGGAAAAGGTGGTACAGACGCGGGGCGACGAGCCGCTGGAGGATTTCGAGGGGCCGCTGGACCTGATACTGTACCTGCTGGGAAAAAATAAGATAGAGATACAGGATATCCCCATCGCGTTGATACTGGAGCAGTACCAGGATTATCTGGAAAAGCGGAAGCAGATGGATCTGGAGGTGGCCAGCGAGTTCATTACCATGGCCGCCCAGCTGATGTTCATCAAGACCCGTATGCTGCTGAACCTGGAGGACGAGGAGGCCCAGAGCGAGATGGACGCCCTCATCAGGTCGCTGGAGGAGCGCAAGCGGGGCGAGGCCTATGCCCGGGTGCGTATGCTGTCGGAACGCCTGGCGCCACTGAGCGAGTTCGGACGGAATATCCTGACCCGGCCGCCGGAGCCCATGGAGCGCGGGAAGATCTATGAGTACGACCAGGAGCCGGCGGATCTGGTGCTGACCATGCAGGAGGTCACGGACCGGCGGGGCGCGCCGGAGGCGCCGCCCATCCGGGCCTTTGACGAGATCGTGAAGCGGGAGCCGTATCCCGTGGAGACGAAGGCGAAGGAGATCCTGCGGCGGCTGAAGGATGTGGGCATCACGCGCTTTTTGCTGCTGTTCCGCGGCAGCAAGACCCGCAGTGAGCTGGTGGCCACGTTCATGGCGGTGCTGGAGCTGTGCCGGAACAATCTGATCAAGCTGGCCGGCGCGGCCAGCGACTGCACCGTCACCGCAGAGGGCGACGCACCGGAAGAACTGATGTAAGGGGAGACCTATGGATACACTGGAGATGAAGGATATCGAGGCCGCCGTAGAGGGCATACTGTTTGCCTCCGGCGAGCCGGTGGCTGTGGACCGCATCTGCGTGGCGCTGGACATGGACCGCCCCACGGTGGAGCTGGTGCTGCAGCATTTGCAGGACTATTACAGCTATGAGCGACGGGGCGTGCGGCTGCTGCGGATGGAGGACAGCTGGCAGCTGTGCTCCGCGCCGGAGTACGGCGACCAGATCCGCAAGGCGTTTGAGATACGCAAGCCCGCCAAGCTCAGCCAGCCGGCGCTGGAGGTGCTGACCATCATCGCGTACTATCAGCCCACCACCCGGGCCTATGTGGACCAGATACGGGGCGTGGACAGCTCGTACACGGTGGGGCTGCTGCTGGACCGTCACCTGATCGAGGAGTGCGGACGGCTGCAGGTGCCGGGGCGGCCGCGGCTGTACCGGACGACACAGGCGTTTTTGCGGGCGTTCCATCTGAATTCGCTGGAGGAGCTGCCTCAGCTGCCGGGAATGGAGGCGGACGGACAGCTGCGGCTGGACGACGATGCGGTACCGGCGGACGGGGAGAATGGCGCGGAGGCGCTGTAAGCATACGGGAGAGACAACGCGGGAGGAGGGAGCACGATGACGGCGGTGTACATCATACTGGGCATTCTGCTGTTTTTCTTCCTGCTGTCGCTGCTGCGTATCGGCGTGCGGGCGGACTTCGCGGGCGGCCTTGCGGACACAAGCGTCACGGTGATCGCGGGGCCTGCGCGGATACAGGTGATTCCCAAAACGGATAAGCCGGACAAGCCCCAAAAACCGAAAAAAGAGAAGAAGAAAAAGACACCGCAGGAGGAGAGCGCCAAGGGGAAGGAAAAGAAGAAGCTGTCCCTGTCGGCGCAGGATATCAGGACGCTGCTGCCTGCGGTGTGGGCGTCCCTGAAGGGCGGACTGCGAAAGACGCGGCAGCGGCTGCTGATCGACCCGCTGGAGCTGTCGGTGGTGCTGCCGGGAGCCATGGACCCGGCGGGGGCGGCGGAGCTGTACGGCTATATCAACGCCGGAATGTGGACGGTGATGCCGCAGCTGGAGCAGCTGACGCGGATACCGGCCCCCGGCCTCCACGTGGAGGTGGACTTTGACAGTGAGCAGCTGCGGCTCACGGGCCGGCTGGGCGTGAGTTTGCAGATACGGGACCTGTTCGCCATCGGCGGCGCCTTCGCCGGGCCGGTGATACGGTGGTTCCTGGCCATGCGGAAGCGGCAGAGCGCCGCGGAGAAGACGCGGGCGGCGCAGAGCGCCGCGCAGCAGCGTGAGGCGGTACACACAGCGCCGGACGGCGCGGGGCATACGACCACATCAACTTCGACAAAGGAGAGCTGACAATGGAAATGACCGAGAAGAAAAATGACCTCAAGAGCATGATGGTGGAGTCTATGGAGAAGGTCAAGGAGATGGTGGACGCCAACAATATCGTGGGCGAGCCGATCACCACGCCGGACGGCGTGACGCTGATCCCTATCTCTCGGCTGAGCTACGGCTTCGGCTGCGGCGGCGGGGACTACGGCAAAAACAAGGAGCATTCCGGCGCCGGCTGCGGCGCGGGCGTGCGGGTGGAGCCCATGGCCTTCCTGGTGGTCAAGGGCGGCGTGACCCGTATGCTGCCGGTGGGTACGCCGGCTATCACCACCGTGGACCGGGTCATCGAGATGGTGCCGGAGCTGCTGGACCGTGTCGAGGGCTTCGTGGATAAGAAGCGGAACAAGGATTTCTGATACCAGACAAGAAGACAAGCAGCGCGGGAATAGACTGAGAGCATCCTGTGACGAGGAGGGCTTTCAGTGACCCGAGGGATCTTGGCGGCGCTGTGCGCCGCACTGGCCGTGCTGACGTGCATACCCGCTGTGGCGGAGGCTGTGGAGGTCTCCGCCACGGCTTGCGTCCTGATGGACGCGGACACGGGGCAGGTGCTGTATGAAAAGAACGGGGACAAGCGGATGCGCATCGCCAGCACCACCAAGCTGATGACGGCGCTGGTGGCCCTGGAGCAGGGGACGCCGTCGCAGGTCATCACTGTGACTGCCGCACACATGGCGGAGGGGTCGTCCATGTACCTGCGGCCGGGGGAGAAGCTGACGCTGGAGGAGCTGCTGTATGGGCTGCTGCTGTGCTCGGGCAATGACGCGGCGCTGGCGCTGACGGAGTGTGCAGGGGGTGTGGCGCCCTTTGTGGAACGGATGAACGAAAAGGCCGCCGCTTTGGGAATGGCAGACAGCCATTTTGCCAATCCCAACGGACTGGATGACGAGGAGCACTATTCCACCGCCTATGACATGGCGCTGCTGGGGTGTGCGGCGGTGAATGAGCCGACGCTGCGGCGGATGGCCTCTACACGGACGGCGGTCATCGGCGGGCGGACGCTGACCAACCACAACAAGCTGCTGAGCCGCCTGGACGGGTGCGTGGGGCTGAAGACCGGGTACACGAAGGCGGCAGGGCGGACGCTGGTGTCCTGTGCGGAGCAGGCGGGTCGGCGGCTGGTGGCGGTGACGCTGCGGGACGGGGACGACTGGAACGACCACGAGGCACTGTACCGCTGGGGATTTCTGCTGACAGGCATACAGGAGACGCTAAAGGCGCGCCTGCTCGGCGCGCTGGAAAACGGGAGAGAGGTAACGCCATGACCGAGCGCATACAGAAGCTGCTGGCCGCCGCGGGGCTGTGCTCCCGCCGGACGGCGGAGGAGTGGATCGCCGCCGGGCGCGTGACCGTCAATGGGCAGACGGCCCGGGTGGGCGGCAAGGCGGATCCGGAGACGGACGATATCCGGGTGGATGGACGGCCCCTGCGGGGCGCGGCACAGCACGTGTATCTGATGCTGCACAAGCCGCGGGGCTATGTGACCACCCTCTCTGACGAACGGGGCCGTCCTACGGTGGCATCGCTGGTCAGAGACTGCGGCACACGGGTATATCCCGTGGGGAGACTGGACCTGGACTCAGAGGGCTTGCTGCTGTTTACAAACGATGGGGCGCTGACTCATGCGCTGCTGCACCCCAGCCACCAGGTGGACAAGACGTATATCGTCACGGTCACCGGCGCGGCAGCGGACAGCGCACGGCAGCTGTCGGCGGTGGACAGGCTGGACGGACAGCTCATCGTGCCGGCGGCGGTGACGGAGCTGTATCGGAAGGACGGTACGGCGAAATACCGGGTGGTGATCCATCAGGGTAAGAAGCGGCAGATCCGGCGGATGTGCGCGGCCGTGGGGCTGACCGTGACCCGATTGTGCCGGGTGGCGGAGGGCGGCATCGCTCTGGGCGATCTGCCGCCGGGAAAGTGGCGGTATCTGACGGCGGCGGAGCTGCAATCTATCAAAGGAAGCCATCAACATGAATGAAAACGTGCTACAGACCATCCGGGCCGGGATGGATACCTTTTCCAAGGGACAGAAGCGCATCGCGGCGTTTATACTGGACAACTATGACCGTGCGGCGTTTATGACCGCCGCGCGACTGGGCGAGACGGCCTCCGTCAGCGAGTCCACGGTGGTGCGCTTTGCCGCGCAGCTGGGCTACGACGGCTATCCGGAGATGCAGAAGGCTCTGCAGGAGCTGATACGGGGCAAGCTGACCTCCATCCAGCGAATTCAGGTGTCGCGGGATCAGATGTCTGGTGCGGACATTCTGGGCAGCGTGATGCAGCGGGATATGAACAGCATACACAACGTGATCGAGCAGCTGGACCGCGATGCCTTCAACCGGGCGGTGGACAAGCTGCTGGAGGCGGAGCACATCTACATACTGGGCGTGCGGTCCTCCTCGTTCCTGGCGGGGTATCTGAACTTCTACCTGCACCTGATCTTCAAGAACGTGACGCTGGTGCAGTCCAGCGCCGCCGGTGAGATCTATGAGCAGCTGGCCCACATCGGCAGGGGCGACGTGCTGCTGGGGATATCCTTCCCGCGGTACTCCAAAATGGCCATCCACGCGGTGGAGTTTGCCTGCCGGCGGGGCGCGGAGGTGGTGGCGATCACCGATTCGGCCGTGTCGCCGCTGTACGGTATGGCGGCGGTATCACTGCTGGCGCCCTGCGACATGATCTCCTTTGTGGACTCAATGGCCGCGCCGCTGAGCCTGCTGAACGCGCTGATACTGGCGGTGGGACAGCAGCGGCGGGATGACCTTTCCGCCACGCTGGCGGACATGGAGCAGGTGTGGTCCAGGTACAGCATTTTCGGGAAAGACGACGAGTGATATGGCGAAGGAGATCGTGGTGATCGGCGGCGGCGCCGCCGGTCTGATGGCGGCCATCACCGCGGCCCGGCAGGGCGCGGCGGTGACGCTGCTGGAGCCCAACGAACGGCTGGGCAAGAAAGTGAATATCACCGGCAAGGGCCGGTGCAATGTGACCAACGACTGTGACCGGGAGACGCTGCTGAACAGCATTCCCGGCAACGGGCGGTTTCTGTACGGAGCGCTGACACGGTTCACGCCCCGGGACACCATGGCGTTCTTTGAGGCGCTGGGCGTGCCGCTGAAGGTGGAACGGGGGAACCGGGTGTTCCCGGTGTCCGACAGTGCCTTCGACATCACCAATGCGCTGGAACGGGAGATGAAGCGCCGGAAGGTGCGGTGGGTCCGTGACCGGGCTGCAGCGGTGGAGACGGCGGAGGGCGCTGTATGCGCCGTAAAAGGGGAGAAGGAGACGTACCCCGCGCAGGCGGTCATCCTGGCCACAGGCGGGGTGTCCTATCCCGGCACCGGGTCCACGGGGGACGGCTACCGCATAGCGGAGGCGCTGGGGCATACCATCGTGCCGCCGCGGGGCTCACTGGTGCCGCTGGTGTGCGCTGGCGAGGACTGTCCGGCCATGCAGGGCCTGAGCCTGCGGAACGTGGCGGTAACGGTGTACAACGGGAAGAAAAAGGCGGTGTTCCGGGACTTCGGCGAGCTGCTGTTTACCCACTTCGGGGTGTCCGGACCGCTGGTGCTGTCCGCCAGCGCCCATCTGCGGCGCTGGGAGGGGGAGCGCTATACGATGGAGATCGACCTGAAGCCGGCGCTGGACGAGCAGAAGCTGGACGCGCGGGTGCTGCGGGACATCGGAGAAAATCCCAACCGGGAGATGGGTACCATCGTCTCGGGGCTGGTGCCCCACAGCATGGCGCCGGTGGTGCTGCGCCGGGCGGGGCTGACCGGAAGCGAAAAGGCCAACAGCCTGACGAAGGAACAGCGGCGGGCGCTGGTGCAGGTGCTGAAGCATTTTACGCTTGAACTCACCGGGCCGCGGCCCGTCAGCGAAGCCATCGTCACCGCCGGCGGCGTGAAGGTGGGGGAGGTAACGCCCAACACCATGGCGTCGAAAAAAGTGGGGGGACTGTATTTTGCCGGTGAGGTGCTGGACGTGGATGCCTACACCGGGGGCTTTAATTTGCAGATCGCGTGGGCGACGGGGTATCTGGCGGGGCTGAGCGCCGCAGAAAGCGAGGAGACGACATGACGGAGAGACAGTATGCGGTGGCCATCGACGGGCCGTCCGGTGCGGGAAAGAGCACGTTGGCCCGGGCGGCGGCAGAGGCGCTGCATATCCTATATGTGGACACCGGAGCCATCTATCGGACCATCGGCGTGTATATGTATCGGCACGACATCGCGCCCACGGCAGCGCCGGCGGTGATCGCGGCGCTGCCGGAGATCACGGTGGCCCTGCGGTACGACGAGGAGGGCTTGCAGCGGATGTATCTCAACGGCGAGGACGTGACGAAGGAGATACGCCTGCCGATGATATCGAAGTACGCCTCAGACGTGTCGGCCATACCGGAGGTTCGGGCGTTCCTGATGGAGCTGCAGCGGTCTCTGGCGCGGGAGCACAGCGTCATCATGGACGGACGGGACATCGGGACCGTGGTGCTGCCGGACGCGGAGGTGAAGGTGTTTCTGTGCGCGGATGTGGAGACGCGGGCGCGGCGGCGTTTTTTGGAGCTGGAGCAGCGGGGCACGCCGAAGCCCTTTGACGAGGTGCTGCGGGACATGGAGCAGCGGGATTATAACGATACCCACCGGGCGGCGGCGCCGCTGCGGCCGGCGGATGACGCCATCATGATCGACAACACGGATATGGATTTCGCGGCCAGCCTGGAGCTGCTGCTGGATGTGATACGGGGGCGGACAGAAACGTGAGGAACAAGTTTTACGCGGCGGCCTGGCGGGTGCTGCGCCCGCTGGTGCTGTTTTTCCTGCCGGTGGACCTGCGGGGAACGGAGCACCTGGAGGACGGGGAACCGGTGCTGCTGTGTGCCAATCACTCCAGCGCCTGGGACCCTATCCTATTCGTGCTGTCCATGCCTCAGCGGTTCAACGTGCGGATCATGGCTAAGAAGCAGTTGTTTTCCATCCCCATCGTGGGCGGGTTCCTGCGGGCGATTGGTGTGTTTCCGGTGGATCGGGGCAACAGTGATATTGGGGCGGTGAAGACCGCCATACAGAGCCTGCGGGACGGCTGGAACCTGTTTCTGTTCCCGGAGGGAACGCGGGTGAAGACACCGGGACAGGCTGAGATCAAGTCCGGCGCGGGCATGATGGCTATCCGTGCCGGGGTGAAGCTGGCGCCGGTGTATATCGGCACGAAGAAGCGTATATTCCGCAAGACGCCCATCATCATTGGCGAGCCCTTTGCGCCGGAGTACACCGGCCGCAAGGGTACGGCGGAGGAGTACACCGCCAATGCCCATGAGGTCATGCGGCGGGCCTATGCTCTGGGAGGGATCGAATGCAGGTGATACTGGCGAAGACGGCGGGGTTCTGCTACGGCGTGGAACGGGCCGTGCGTATGGCGGAGGCGGCAGCCCGGGAGGGCGGCTGCGTCATGCTGGGCAGTATCATACACAATGACCGGGTCATCGCGGCACTGGAGGCGCTGGGTGCGCGGCAGGCGGACAGCCCAGAGCAGGTGTGGCCGGGGGAGACGGTGATCATCCGCGCCCATGGCGAGACACGGGAGGCTTTGCAGCTGCTGGAGGAACGGGGTGTACGCATTGTGGATGCCACCTGTCCCCACGTGCTGCGGATACACCGGCTGGTGGAGCGAGCTGCCCGCGAGGGACGGACGCCCATCATTATCGGTGAAGCGCACCATCCGGAGGTGATGGCCGCCGCCAGCCGCTGCGAGCGCAGCGTGGTGCTGGAAAACGCGGAAGAGCTGGCCGATTGGGTGGCGGCGGACCCAGCGCGGCGGGACATGGATTTGCTGGTTACCGCACAGACGACCTGTATTCGTTCGATATGGAAAGAGTGCGTAAATTTTTTAAAAAAACAGTGTACAAACGCCGAAATATTTGATACAATATGTGATGCTACGCAAAAACGTCAATCCGAGGCGGCGGATATCGCCGGGAGGGTGGACGTTATGGTCGTGGTCGGAGATCGTAAAAGTGCCAACACCAGACATTTAGCGGAGATCTGCAGCACACGCTGCGCCCGGGTCTGTCAGATCGAAGGGCCGGAGGAGCTGCGGGTCGGGTCCCTTAACGGATGTTCTGTGGCGGGGCTTACAGCCGGCGCGTCCACGCCTGCGGGCATCATTAAGGAGGTATATGCAACGATGAGCGAAGAGATCAAGAACATGGAAGCTACGGAAGAGAGCTTCGAGGAAATGCTGGAAAAATCTTTTAAGACTTTGAATACAGGAGAGAAGGTAACCGGTATCGTAACGGCGATCGGCCCCACCGAGGTGCAGGTCGATCTGGGCTGCAAGCAGGCGGGCTATATCTCTGTGGACGAGCTGTCCGCAGATCCCAATGTGAAGCCTGAGGACGTCGTCAAGGTCGGCGACGAGATCGAGACCTATATCATCCGCGTCAACGACGTGGAGGGTTATGCCATGCTGTCCAAGAAGCGTCTGGACGCTGTCAAGGTCTGGGAGGATATTGAAAAGGCCCGTGAGGACAAGACCACCCTCGAGGGCAAGGTCACCGAGGAGAACAAGGGCGGTATCGTCGTCAACGTCAAGGGCGTGCGCGTGTTCGTGCCCGCTTCCCAGTCCGGCCTGCCCCGCGGCGCTGAGCTGAGCACCATGATCGGCCAGACCGTGTCCCTGCGGATCACCGAGGTCAACCGTGCCCGCCGCCGCGTCGTCGGCTCCATCAAGGCCGTGACCTATGAGGCCCGTCAGGCAGCCCAGGCGGAGATCTGGAACAACATCGAGGTCGGCAAGCGCTACACCGGCACCGTGAAGTCCATGACTTCCTACGGTGTGTTCGTGGACATCGGCGGCGTGGATGGTATGGTACATATCTCCGAGCTGTCCTGGAGCCGTATCAAGAACCCCGCAGAGGTCGTGTCCGTGGGCGATACCCTGGATGTGTACGTCATCTCCTTCGATCCCGAGAAGCACAAGATCTCTCTGGGCGTGAAGGACCGCAGCATGAATCCCTGGGATAAGTTCATGGCTACCTACCACGTGGGCGATGTGGCCAACGTGCGTATCGTGAAGCTGATGACCTTCGGCGCGTTCGCCGAGGTCGTGCCCGGTGTGGACGGCCTGATCCACATCTCCCAGATCGCGGACCGCCGCATCGAGAAGCCCGGCGACGTGCTGACCGAGGGCGAGATGGTGGACGCCAAGATCACCGCCATCGACGAGGAGAAGCAGAAGATCTCCCTGTCCATCCGCGCGCTGCTGGCTCCCGCCGCTGACGAGGACGAGGACGAAGAGTAATTGAATGGTAAACCCCCTCCGCTGCCTTTGAGGCAGCGGAGGGGGTTCTTTTTTCTTGTCTTTGGTGGGAATATTTTGCGCCTGTGGGCGCGGGGGAGGGATCCCCACGACCAGTCTGTACCCCAAGGGCACTTGCTTCGCGGCGCGGACTGCCTCGGAATGACAGCGCTTTGCGCTGCGGGGCGCCGGGGACGCCGCGTCGTACGAAAGGGGACAGGCGTGGCAAAGAGGGGAGGTTATTTCAGCAGTTCATCATAGGTGGTGTGCAGCACATCGCGTATGCCGCGAAGCTGGGTGGCCTGTATGTGCTGAATGCCCCGTTCGATTTTTACCAAAGATTCCCGCGTCATGTCCACGCCTTCCAGCTGCAGCTTGCGTACCAGCTCGGTCTGTCCGATGCCGCGGCTCAGCCGTATGCGGCGGATATTTCCACCGATGTCGATGGAATCCTGTTTTATCTTTTGCATTATTCATCCTCCGGTAGAACCAAAAACAGTCCAACTTTTACTTGATTGTATGGTGGACAGGCGTTATAATGGGACTGGTTTTGGTCCACTTCGGGAAGGAGGGTACAAATAATGAAAAAGACAGAGATCGTAGTGGATGATGTGGTGTACGAATTTTACAGGAAAATAGGGGTCAGTGCGGGCGGCCTTTCGCCGGAGCGCGTTATGGCGGATGCGCTGTTCAAGCTGGCGGGGGAGCTGTCGTTGGAAGCGATGCATAAGAAAAAGAGCAAGTGAACAGAGAGCACCCGGAGGATGCTCTTTTGCACCCTGCGGGGCGATGTGGGCGTCGCCCCCTACGAAACGGGAAACGCGGGTTCTCGTCATAAGGCGGTAGAACGAGATGCCCCTACCGTGGCTGGGGGCAGCGTCTGCGAAGCGGCAGCGGAAAGCTGTCCCGGCACAGTCCTTTTGACCGACAGCGACAATGAAAGACCGTGCCCGCGAGAACGTCTGTCGTACAAAGGGCGGGTATAGCGCGCTGAGGAAGTGCAGAAACGTAGTTTCTGCCGGTGCTTTTGGCTACTTTTGTCACCGTAAACAAAAGTAGCTCGCGCCGGAGCGCGAAACATCCCTCCGCCGGAGGGAAAAGAAAAATAATTCTGGGAGGGTTGCCTGTTTATGGGCAACTCTCCCGGTTTTTTGGCATAGGGGCAGAACCGGATCGCAGGAAGGGGGGAGCGCGTATGAAAAGAGCAGATGTGAACTGGGGAGAGGTACGGCGCAAGTATGAGTCGGGAATGTACACCTATCAGCGCTTGGCAAGGGAGTACCATGTGTGCACGCAGACGGTGTGGCGGCACGCGGTCAAGGGGCAGTGGCAGATCGGCCGGGAGGACGCGGAAAAGCAGATACTCCGGCGATGCCTGATGGCCACGGCAAAGCTGCTGGAGACGGCGGCTGCCGGGGCCACGGAACGGCTGGAAAGCGGAGAGGGCAGCCTGAAGGAGGTCAAGGAGCTGGGCGGTATCCTGCAGGCGCTGGTGGGGACAGCGGCAAAGATGTGTCAGGGCGAAAAGAACAGCGACACGGCGGTCAACGAGATACGGGTGATCATGTCGGAGGAGGTAGAGGAGCTGAGTGGATGATATCCATGCCGGGTCTGTTCATTTTTGCACAAGCATTCCCGGGAATTCTTGTGGGTTTCGTCAATTTCCCCGCCGGCTGCATTGTGGTAAAATTAACAATTAGAAAATTCAGCCTTCGTCGGAAGGGATAGGAAAGAACAGGGAGGAACGGGACATGGCTTTTGCTGATTTTCAGGCGCTGTACAAGCAGAAACTGACCACCGCGGACGAGGCGGTGAAGGTCATCAAGTCCGGCGATTGGGTGGACTACGGCTTCTGCGCCATTCATCCCCGGGTGCTGGACGAGGCGCTGGCCCGCCGGGCACCGGAGCTGGAGGACGTGAAGGTCCGGGGCGGTATCAGCCTGTGGAAGCCGGCCATCTTCGACATCGAGGACCCGGTGCATCACATCATCTTCAACTCCCACCACATGAGCAGTGTGGAGCGCCATCATATCGCCAGCGGCGCGGGGTTCCATGAGCCTATGCGCTATTCGGAACTGCCGCGGTACTACTACGACCACATCACGCCGCCGGACGTGGCTATGTTCCAGGTGGCTCCGATGGATAAACACGGGTACTTCAACTTCGGCCTCTCCGCCAGCCACGTGAAGGCGGTGTGCGAGATGGCCAAGGTGGTCATCGTGGAGGTCAACGAGAATATGCCCCGGTGCCTGGGCGGCTTTGACAACTGCATCCACGTCAGCGAGGTGGACATGATCGTGGAGGGGCGCAACGACCCCATGGGCGTCCAGCCCAGCGGCGTGGCCACGGAGGTGGACCGGGCGGTGGCGAAGCTGATCGTGGAGCAGATACCCGACGGCGCCTGCTTGCAGCTGGGTATCGGCGGTATGCCCAATACTGTGGGTGCTATGCTGTGCGAGTCCGACCTGAAGGATCTGGGCGTACACACGGAGATGTATGTGGACGCCTATGTGGATCTGGCGATGGCGGGGAAGGTCACGTGCATGAAGAAGAACATCGACCGGGGCCGGCAGGTGTTCGCCTTTGCCGCCGGGACACAGAAGCTGTACGACTATCTGGACGACAACCCGGCGTGCATGGCCGCGCCCATCAGCTACACCAACGATATCCGCACCATCGCGGCCATCGACAACTTTATCTCCATCAACAACGCGGTGGATGTGGACCTGTACGGACAGGTGAACGGCGAGACGGCGGGCACCAAGCAGATCAGCGGCGCCGGCGGACAGCAGGACTTTGTGCTGGGTGCGTATTTGTCCAAGGGCGGCAAGAGCTTTATCTGTCTCAGTTCCACCCACGCGGACAAGGACGGCACGCTGCATTCCCGCATACGGCCTACCCTGCAGAACGGCTCCGTGGTGACGGATACCCGGGTGAACACCATGTATGTGGTGACGGAGTACGGCTGCGTGTGCCTGAAGGGACTGAGCGTGTGGGAGCGCGCGGAGAAGCTGATCTCCATCGCGCACCCGGACTTCCGGGAGGAGCTGATCCGCGAGGCGGAGAAGCAGAAGATATGGTATCCCCACAACAGAAGATAACGAGAAAGAGCGCCGGAAGGCGCTCTTTTTGCATGAAAGAGGCGGTATCCGCGCAAGCTATGGCAAAAAGGAGGCGCGGATATGAGCAACGACGAGAAACGGGAAAAGGACGAAGAAAAGGCGGCGGTGCCGGTGCAGCCGATCATTGATATGGGCAGCACCGTGGTGAAAAACAGCCGGGGGACGGTGCACTGCCTGACCATCGTGGGGCAGGTGGAGGGGCACACGCTGCTGCCGGACAATCTGAAGAGCACGAAGTACGAGCACGTGCTGCCGCTGCTGGCGGCGCTGGAGCAGAGCGAGCAGGTGGACGGGGTGCTGCTGCTCCTGAACACCGTGGGCGGTGACATCGAGGCGGGACTGGCCATCGCGGAGCTGGCAGCGGGCATGACGAAGCCGGTGGTGACGCTGGTGCTGGGCGGCGGGCACTCCATCGGCGTACCGCTGGCGGTGTGCGGAAAGGAGACGTTCATCGCGCCCACGGCGTCCATGACGGTGCACCCGGTGCGGATGTCCGGGACGGTCATCGCCGCACCGGAGACGTACCGGTACTTTGAACGCCTGCAGGAGCGTATTATCCAGTTCGTGGCGGCCAACAGCCGCGTGACGGCGGAACGGTTCCGGGAGCTGATGCTCTCCAGCGGCGACATGGCCAACGACGTGGGGACGGTGCTGTACGGCGAGCAGGCGGTGGCGGAGGGTATCATCGACCGGATCGGTACACTGGGCGACGCGCTGGAGGCACTGTACGGACAGATCGCAAAGGGGCGGAAGTAAATAAATATCCCCCGGCGGAGCCGGGGGATATTTATTTGTGCGGGCGCGCGGTTTTTCTTGAAAAACGGGGACTTCCATAGTATACTATCTTAGTTAAGGTATGCCAAAGTATAAGAGGTGACGCAGTTGTACTTAAAAGCACTTGAGATACAGGGGTTCAAGAGTTTCCCCGACAAGACGGTATTGAATTTCGGCGAGGACATCACCGCTATCGTGGGACCAAACGGGTCCGGCAAGTCCAACATCTCCGACGCCATACGATGGGTCATGGGCGAGCAGAACAGCCGCCAGCTCCGCGGCGCCAAGATGGAGGACGTGATCTTCGGCGGTACGGAGAAGCGGAACCAGATGGGCTTTGCCCAGGTGACGCTGGTCATCGACAACACCGAGCATATCTTCCCTACCCGGGAGGAGGCGGAGGTGGCCGTGACGCGGCGGTATTACCGCAGCGGCGAGTCGGAGTACTATATCAATAAGCAGTCCGTGCGGCTGAAGGACGTGAACGAGCTGTTCATGGACACCGGCATGGGCCGGGAGGGCTATTCCATTATCGGACAGGGCAAGATCGACGAGATACTGTCCGTGAAAAGCGGCGAGCGCCGGGAGATCTTCGAGGAGGCCGCCGGTATCAGCAAGTACCGGCACCGCAAGGAGGAGTCAGAGCGCAAGCTGGAGCGCACCGAGGAGAACCTGGTGCGTATCAACGACAAGATCGCCGAGCTGGAATTGCAGGTGGAGCCGCTGCGGGCACAGGCGGAGACGGCGAAGAAGTATCTGGTGCTGCGGGATGAGCTGCGGGCGCTGGAGATCTCCGTGTGGCTGGAGCAGTTGCAGAACCTGCGGACCGCCAAGCTGAAGCTGGAGAGCGATACGGCGCAGGCAAAGGAGGCCTGCGACCAGGCCCAGGCGGCGCTGGACGAGGCCTACGCCCAGGGGGAGCGCTTTACCGAGGAGATGCGGCAGAACGATCTGGCGGCCGACGCGCTGCGCGGCCAGGTGACCGAGGCGGAGTCCGCCGCCGGCGAGGAGTCCGCCGCCATCGCGGTATTGCAGACCGCCGTGGAGCACAACAATGAGTCTCTGCGCCGGCTGGAACAGGAGCTGACCAGCACAGACCAGCGGCGGGAGAATTTACAGGGACAGATCGACGGACAGCTGGCGCGTATTGCGGACATCGACCGCGACGCGGCGGCGCTGGAGACGGCGCTGAGCGAGCTGCTCTCCCAGGCGCAGGCGCTGGCCGACAGCGCAAAGGGCGCGGCGGACGAGGCCGAGGCGCTGCGGGCGCAGGAGGCCATTGCTGTGGCTGAGGCCGCTGACGGGCGTGCCGCGCTGTCCGCCCTGCAGGCGGGCCTGGACGAGGCCGGACAGCGGCGCACCGCGGTGTGGCAGGAGCTGGCCGAGGCACAGCGCAAGCTGGAGGAGAGCGAAAAGGACGCAAAGACCAACCGCCGGGCGCTGAACGACGCCCGGGAGGAGGCTCAGGCGGCGGAGAATATCATTCAGGGTCACAGCCTGCGAATGGACAGCCGCCGCCAGAAGGCGGAGAGCGCCCAGAACGTCAAGCAGGAGCTGACCCGGCAGGTGAACGCCCAGGAGGACCGCATCCGTCTGCTGACGGAGATGGAGAAGGAGTACGAGGGCTTTAACAAAGCGGTAAAGACCGTGATGCAGGCGGCGGAGAAGAACACGCTGCGGGGCATTCACGGGCCGGTGGCCGGACTGATGACCACAGAGCAGACCTATGCCGTGGCGCTGGAGACGGCGCTGGGCGCGGCACTGCAGAACATCGTGGTGGAACGGGAAGAGGACGCCAAGGCGGCCATCCAGTTCCTGAAGCAGCGGGACGGCGGTCGCGCTACATTCCTGCCGCTGACGGCCATCCGGGGCGACGAGCTGCGGGAGAACGCGGCGGGAGAGTATGGTTTTGTAGGCATCGCCAGCCGCCTGGTGCGGTATGACGCGCGGTACGACCATATTTTCAAAAATCTGCTGGGTCGGACGGTGGTGGTGGAGGACCTGGACAGCGGCATCGCTATGGCGCGGAAGTTCCGCAATGCCTTCCGCATCGTGACGCTGGACGGTCAGATCATCAACCGGGGCGGCTCCATGACCGGCGGCTCCGCCAGCCGGTCCTCCGGCGTGCTGTCACGGGCCAATGAGCTGGAACGGCTGAAGGCGGCCCAGGGCGCCCTGCACGGGAAGCTGAACGAGGCCGTGCAGCAGGCCGAGGCGGCCCAGAGGGAGTTGCAGAAGGCCGAGTATGAATTGCAGGTAGCCAAGGACCAACAGCGCAAGGCGGCGGACGAGGTGTTGACCTTACAGGGACGGCAGGACCACTATGACCTCTTGCTGGAAAGCCTGCGCCTGAGCTGCGAGACTATGGAGCAGGAGTTGTCCGGTCTGGACCGCCGGGAGGCGGATGGCCGCGGGCGCATGGCCGGGATACAGGCGGACATCACTGCGGCAGAGGACCGCGCGGCCGCGCTGCGGCAGGAGATGCGGGACAAGCTGGCCGGCCAGACCGATCTGACGGAGCAGACCAACCAACTGGCCCAGGCCGTCAGCGACAAGAAGGCCGATCAGGCGGCACTGAGCGCGGAGAAGGACAGCGTTCTGCGGAGTGTGGAGGACCTGCGGGGCTTGCAGGCAGATATGGCATCCGACCGTGCCGAGCGTGACCGGAGGGTGCAGGAGTACCGGCAGGCCAACGAGAAGGCACTGGCCGATATGGCGGGCCATCAGGCGGCGCTTGCGGAGAAGAACGACCGCGCGGCACAGCTGCGGCAGCAGCTGGAGGATCTGGCCCAGGCCAAACTGGCGCTGGAGCAGCAGCGTGACCAGAACGGCCGCGACAGCCGTGCCTGCAATGATACGCTTTTGCAGACCATGCAGGCGTACAACAAATTGCAGCAGAAGCTGGAAAACAGCGGCATGGAGGAGGGCCAGATCCTGGAGAAGCTGTGGGAGCGCTACGAGCTGAGCCACAGCGATGCCATGGAGCAGCGTATTGAGCTGGAGAGCGTGCCCAAGGCCACCCGGCGCATTGCCGAGCTGAACCGGGAGATCAAGGGGCTGGGCACGCCCAACATCGGCGCCATCGAGGAGTTCGACCGGGTGAACACCCGGTACACCTATCTGTCCGAGCAGCGCAGCGATGTGGAGCAGGCCAAGGAGGAGCTGCTGGGCATCATCGACCAGATCACCCAGCAGATGACCAGCATCTTTGCCGAGCAGTTCCGGCTGCTGAACGAGAGCTTCCAGGAGACGTTTTTGGAGCTGTTCGGCGGCGGCAAGGCGCGGCTGGAGCTGGAGGACGAGAGCGATATCCTCAACTGCGGCATCGAGATCAAGGTACAGCCCCCCGGCAAGCAGCTGAAGACCATCACGCTGCTGTCCGGCGGTGAGAAGGCATTTGTGGCCATTGCGCTGTACTTCGCCATTCTGAAGGTACATCCCACGCCGTTCTGCGTGATGGACGAGATCGAGGCGGCGCTGGACGAGGCCAACGTGGTGCGCTACGCCCGGTATATGCGGCGGATCGCCGGAAAGACGCAGTTTATCGTCATTACCCACCGGCGGGGCACCATGGAGGAGGCGGACGTGCTGTATGGCGTGACCATGCAGGAAAAGGGCGTCAGCCGGATACTGACCATCAATCTCAACGATATGGCCAAGGAGCTGCATATCAAATAAGGAGGGCTTGTTATGGCAATGGGCTTATTTCAAATACTGAAGGAGGCGTTCACCGCCGTTCCCACCTTCGACGACCTGAACGACGAGTTCTACGACGGACTGGAGGAGGCGCTGATCCTGGCCGATGTGGGCGCGGACACTGCCGCCGACACCGTGGCTCAGCTGCGGAAGCGGGTGAAGGAACGCTTTATCGGCCGGATGGACGAGGTGAAGGACGCTCTGCGGGACATCCTGAAGAGCAAGCTGGAGGTGGGCGACAGCGCGCTGGTGCTGGAGGGTAAGCCCGCCGTGGTGCTGGTCATCGGCGTCAACGGCGTGGGCAAGACCACGTCCATCGGCAAGCTGGCCAAGCAGCTGAAGGACCAGGGCAAGAAGGTCCTGCTGTGCGCGGGCGACACGTTCCGCGCGGCGGCCGCCGACCAGCTGGAGATCTGGGCGGGCCGCGCCGGCGTGGATATCGTGCGGCAGCATGAGGGCGCGGATCCCGGCGCGGTGCTGTTTGACGCACTGCAGGCGGCCAAGGCACGGAACGTAGACGTGGTGCTGTGCGACACCGCCGGACGGCTGCACAACAAGCAGAACCTGATGAACGAGCTGGCCAAGCTGCGGAAGATCATCGACCGGGAGTGCCCGAATTCCAGTTGCGAGACGCTGCTGGTGCTGGACGCCACCACCGGGCAGAACGGCCTGATCCAGGCGCGGACCTTCAAGGAGACGGCGGGCCTGACGGGCATTATCCTGACGAAGCTGGACGGCACCGCCAAGGGCGGCATCGTCATCGCCATCGCCCAGGAACTGGGCGTGCCGGTGAAGTTCGTGGGCGTGGGCGAGGGCATCGACGATCTGAAGCCCTTTGATCCGACGGCCTTCGTGCGGGACATGATATAAGGAGGGCACGGCATGACGAGAGCAGACGGACGGGCATTTGACCAGCTGCGCCCGGTGGAGATGACACCCGGCTTTACGAAATTCGCCGAAGGCAGCGTGCTGATCCGCTGCGGCGAGACGGTGGTGCTGTGCAACGCCTCGGTGGAGGAGAAGACGCCGCCCCATGTGGCGGAGGGCTGCGGCTGGGTGACGGCGGAGTATTCCATGCTGCCCCGGGCCAACCGGGAGCGCAGCCGCCGGGATGTGGACAAGCTGAAGCTGTCCGGCCGCAGCGCGGAGATACAGCGGCTCATCGGCCGCAGCCTGCGGGCGGCGGTGGATATGGCGGCCCTGGGGCCCCGGACCATCACCGTGGACTGCGACGTATTGCAGGGCGACGGCGGGACGCGGACGGCATCCGTGACCGGCGGGTTCGCGGCGCTGGCGCTGGCCTGCAAAAAGCTGGTGGCCGACGGCGTGATCGAGAGGCTGCCGCTGCTGCACTATGTCACCGGTGTGTCGGCGGGCATCGTGGAGGATGTGCCCCTGCTGGACCTGCAGTACAGCGAGGACAGCCGGGCGCAGGTGGACCTGAACTGCATGATGACGGAGCAGGGACAGCTGATCGAGATACAGGGCACAGGCGAGGGCCGGCCCTTTACCGTGGCCGAGCAGCAGGCACTGGTGGCGCTGTGCGCCAAGGGGTGCGGCGAGCTGCTGGCGAAGCAGAAGGAGATACTGGGAGAGATACTATGAGATTTGTACTGGCATCCCACAACAAGGGAAAGCTGGCCGAGATGCAGGCCATTTTGGGCGAGCTGGGCGTGGAGGTAGTCATGCCCTCCGACGTGGGCGTGGACGTCGACGTGGAGGAGACGGGGACCACCTTCGCGGAGAACGCGGCGCTGAAGGCCAACGCCATCATGGCGGCCAGCGGCCTGCCGGCCATCGCGGACGACTCGGGGCTGTGCGTGGACTGGCTTCAGGGCGCGCCGGGGGTGTATTCCGCCCGGTACGGCGGACTGGACAGCGACCCGGAGCGCTGCCGGCTGCTGCTGAGCAATATGCGGGGCGCCACAAACCGGGCGGCGCATTTCCACACGGCCATCGTCTGCGCCTTCCCCAACGGGGACACGCTGACGGCGGAGGGGGACTGCGCCGGGACCATTGCCTTTGCGCCTATGGGCGACGGCGGGTTCGGGTACGATCCCGTATTCTTCGTGCCGTCCCTGCGAAAGACCTTTGCCCAGCTGACGGCGGAGGAGAAAAACGCCATTTCCCACCGGGGGAACGCACTGCGTTCCTTCGCGGCGGAACTGAAAACGTATTTGGAGAAGCAATGATATGGAACTGACAAGCAAGCAACGCGCACAGCTGCGGTCCCTGGCCACCAACCTGGACACCATCGTCCATGTGGGCAAAGAGGGCATCGGCGACAATCTGATCAAGCAGGTCAACGACGCGCTGGAGGCCCGGGAGCTCATCAAGGGCCGGGTGCTGGAAAACTCGCTGCTGACCGCCCGGGAGGCGGCGGAGGAGCTGGCGGTGGCCGCCCGCTGCGAGGTGGTGCAGGTCATCGGCAGCAAGTTCGTGCTCTACCGGATGCAGCACCACAAGAGCAAGCGAAAGATCGAACTGGTCAAGGCGAAAAGAAGCGTATGAACATCGGTATTTACGGCGGTACATTCGACCCGCCCCATATCGGTCATGTGACGGCGGCCAAGGCCGCCATGGAGGTCCTGGGGCTGGACAAGCTGGTGCTGGTCCCGGACGCGCAGCCGCCCCACAAGGTACTGCCGGAGGGCGGCGCCGCGCCGCGGCAGCGGTACGACATGGCGGTGCTGGCCACGGCGGCGCTGGGGAAGCGGGCGGAGGTCAGCGACATGGAGCTGCGGCGCAGCGGCGTCAGCTACACCGCGGACACGCTGTCGGCGCTGCGGGAGCAGTATCCGGACGACACGCTGTATCTGCTGATGGGGTCGGATATGTTTCTGAGCCTGCACAGCTGGCGCAGGCCGGAGGCGATCATGGCCGTGGCCCACATCGCACCCTTCAGCCGGGAGGCGGAGGATGAGTCCGCCGCCTTTGCCGCGCAGAGCGCGCGCCTGGAACGGGAATTCGGTGCACAGGTGACCGTGGTGCCCAATCCGCAGGTGGTGGATATATCCTCCACCGAGGTCCGCGCCGCACTGGCACAGGGCGGGGGAGAGGACCTGCTGCCGCCGCCGGTGTGGGGCTATATCCGGCGGGAGCACCTGTACGGTACCCATACGGACCTGACGCACCTGACGCCGGAGGAGCTGCGGCCCATCGCGCTGAGCTATCTCAAGCCCAAGCGGATGCCCCATGTGCTGGGCACGGAGCAGGAGGCGGTGCGTTTGGCGGAGCGTTACGGCGCGGACGTGATAAAGGCGCGCATCGCCGCGCTGCTGCACGACTGCACCAAAAAGCTGGATATGGACGAGCAGCTGGCGCTGTGCAGACACTATGGCATCCCGCTGGATGAGCTGGAGCAAAAGGCGCTGAAGCTGCTGCACAGCAAGACCGGCGCCGCCATCGCACGGGATGTGTTTGCCGTGGACGACGATGTGTATAACGCGATCCTGTACCACACCACCGGCAAGCCGGATATGACGCTGCTGGAGAAGATCATCTATCTGGCGGATTATATCGAGCCCACCCGGGACTTTCCCGGAGTGGAGGCGCTGCGAAGGACGGTATACGAGGACCTGGACCGGGGACTGCTCATGGGCCTGACCATGACCATCGATGAGATGGAGGAGATGGGTAACCCCGTCCACCATATGACCCGCGACGCGCGGGATTATCTGTTGAAAAGAGGGATACGATGAAAACACCCAAGGAACTGGCGCTGCTGGCTGCCCGTGCTCTGTCCGACAAGAAGGGCAAAGAGATCCGCGTGATGGAGATCGCCGAGCTGACCACGCTGGCGGACTATTTCGTGCTGGCCACCGGTGCCAGCAATACCCAGATCAACGCGCTGGTGGACAATGTGGAGAAGGTGCTGGCGGAGGAGGCCGGTGAGCAGCCCCTGCACCGCGAGGGCTACCGCGGCGGCACGTGGGTGCTGCTGGACTACGGCTGCATCGCCATCCATGTGTTCAACCAGGAGGCCCGGGCCTTCTACGGCCTGGAGCGTCTGTGGCAGGACGGCAAGAGCGTGGATATCAGCGGCATTGTGGAGGAGCACGACTGAGGCACTTTTGCCGTTTTTGCCGGAAAACGGGGTTGACAATCGGCAAAAATGCGATAGAATAGACTTCGATATTGCCAGAAGCGATGAAGGGAAAAAGACGGAGGTCGTCCGCCCAAAGAGAGCCGGCGTAGGGTGCGAGCCGGTGGGGACGCTCTGTTGTACTGGTCCCGGAGCCTTTCGCCTGAACAGGGCGGGACGGGTGCGCGCCGTTACAGCGCCGTCTTTCGAGGGAAAGACACGGAGCGCCGCGGAGCGATCTGCGGCGGAAGCAGGGTGGTAACACGTCTATAACGTCCCTGGCTGCGTAAAGCGGCCGGGGATTTTTATTTGCGGAAAACAAAATTCACATACAAGGAGAAGCGAGCATGAATTACGATTTTGCGGCCATTGAAAAGAAATGGCAAGCCAACTGGGAAAAGACGAAGCCCTATGCCGCCATTACCGGCGACAAGCGGCCCAAGTTCTACGGGCTGATCGAGTTCCCCTATCCCTCCGGCCAGGGTCTGCACGTGGGTCATCCCCGCCCCTTTACGGCTATGGACATCGTCACCCGTAAAAAGCGGATGCAGGGCTATAACGTGCTGTTCCCCATCGGCTTCGACGCTTTCGGTCTGCCCACGGAGAACTACGCCATCAAGAACCACATCCACCCGGCTGTGGTCACAAAGAACAACATCGAGAATTTCACCAAGCAGCTGAAGATGCTGGGCTACGGCTTTGACTGGGACCGCTGCGTGGATACCACCGACCCCAAGTACTACAAGTGGACCCAGTGGATCTTCCTGCAGATGTTCAAGCACGGTCTGGCCTA
>ERZ808246.281-NODE-281-length-45789-cov-47.186317_pt1 | contig 45789 bp, 39 predicted proteins | sample MGYA00521083_ERZ808246 | MGnify/ENA primary metagenome ERZ808246 (study PRJEB31516, sample SAMN03275577) | gut metagenome | biome: mammalia-associated habitat; material: feces | host: Papio cynocephalus | place: Kenya | collected 2012-07-07 ... | reverse complement strand
GCGATCTCCTGGTCGCAGATGTTGTGGCCCATGCCGGGGTATTCGAAATACGTGCAGTTGCCGGTCGCGGCGAGCTTTTCGCGCGCGCATCGCTGATCCGCGGCGGGAATCGTATGGTCCTCGCTGCCGTAGCAGAGCGCGAATCGCGTGCTGTCAATGATCGAGGATCCAACAGCCGAGGTCCCGGCATTCGAAGTGCCAGCTGCCAATTCACCAGCAGCTGAAGCATCGGCGCTTAAGGAGTTGCCAGCAAAAGAGCCGTCAACCGAGGAACCGCCAATCAAGGAACCATCCGCTTCCTCGCCCTTGAACGACGGACTCATCAACACCGCGGCGTCGAACACTCCGGGATGCTCCGCGACCATGCGGTACGACAGATACCCACCCTGCGAGAATCCGATCAGCACCTTGCGAAAACGCGCGTAAACGGGAGCATCCAGCAACCGCACTACCTCAGCGCCCACGGCACTGCATTCGCGACGGCGTTCCTCCACCGAACAGCCATCCGGATACCAGTAGTACGTGCCGATGTACGGACGGTCATACGTGCCGCGGAACGACAGGTAATTCGGGCTCTTCGCATTGCCGCCCGCGGGCTTCCCGGCAGCCAACGCGTCGATGATGCGGATCATCTCGTTCTCCTCATTGCCGAAGCCATGGAATCCCAGGAACAGCAGATCATCGGCACCGTTGAAATCGATGTTGCCCGTCATGCGCAACCGCATGCGCCTCCTTCATGCAAAGCCTTATGAAAACGTTCTCCACGCGATACGCGTGACTCCATGACGATGATAATCGAATCGCCGGCCCACCCGACAATGCGGATGGGCCGGCGATTCGATTGACGATCACTGCATGGGCTTGTCGTAGCGCATTCCCTGCGGGTCCGCGGGACGCGTGTACAGCCAGATCTGGAATCCGAAGGCCGCGAGGTTGATGAGGCCTCCGATCGTCAGCAGGGCGGACATGGCACCCAGGCCAGTGCTCGCCGCCATGCCCGCGTACGAATAACTGAACGAGAATATGGACGAAATGCCGCCGATGATCATGAGGAAGGTTCCGATGAACTCGGCGACGGCGCAGACGAGGTACCACCAGCCGCTGCGGTTGCTGTCATGCAACCTGCGCAGGCTGACCGCGATGGAGGGGAGTATGGTGGCAAGTCCCCAAAGCGTGCCTAACACAGGAATAAACAGGGCGATGGTATTGGTGACGAACACGAACAACGTCGCCCACCAGTATTCGCGGATGCTGGAACGGCCGCTGAACTGCACATATCCAAGGAAGTAGCGTTTGATGGCGTCGCCGAAGCCGCACTGGTAGTCGGGGATCCATGGAGTGGTCGGCACCCGCGTCTGTGCCGAATTCTGCGCATACCCATTTGGTGCATATCCATTTGGCGCGTAACCATTCTGACCATAGCCGTAGGGCTGATTGTACGCCGGCTGTCCATATTGCTGGTTCCCGTACGGTTGATTGCCGTACTGCTGGTTTCCATAGGACTGGTTGCCGTACTGCTGGTAGGGCTGGCCGTTATAGGAGCCATCTGGGGTTGCAGGGGCTGTGGGATCAGAAGGACCGGCGGCCGCACCGCCATACGGCTGCTGTGCGTACTGCGGCTGTTCGTATGGGGACTGCGCATACGGCTGCTGGCCGTTCTGCGCATATTGCGGTTGCTGGCTCTGCTGCGTGTTCTGCGTCTGCGCGTATTGCCCGTTGTATTGCCCGCCGTACTGTTGGCCGTTCTGCGGTTGCGGCGGGTACTGTGCATCCTGCGTATACTGCGGCTGGACGTTTGGCGCCTGCGCATACGGGTTTTCTCCGTACTGTGGTGCCGATGCCCCATAGACCTGCTGGCCATATGGGTTGATAGGCTGCTGGCCGTTCTGCCCATATGGCGGTTGCGCAGGCTGAGACTGGCCATGCTGCGGTTGCCCATAGGACTGCCCATACGGCTGCTGGCCGTAAGCATCCGACGGGGATTGGCTGGCGGGGGAGTCCTGCGCGCCACTATTTGAAGGCTGTGTGTTCCGCGGGTCGGAGTTCGGTGCCGAAGAATCCGATTCCGGTGGAATGTTCTGCTGCGGGTTTGAATTAGAATCGCTCATCCGTCGAGTGCTTTCCATGTAAGACTATGTTTCCGTATTCAATTAGCCAGTGCCGATTCTACCATGCGGGCCCATGAATCATCAGGATTTGAGCCCGCATGGAAATCCGCGGCGAAAGTCGTCGTGCCTCAGCTTGCCAGGAATTCCGGAATCGCCGCGGCTGCCGCGTAACCGGCGCGGTACATGCGCTCCAGACCCTCATAGGACTTGCTCAGCGTGTTGAGCCCGTACAGGCTTTCCGGCGCGAGGATCAGCACGCGGCCCTCACGCTCCAGCTCCTTCGCCAACGCCACCTCGTCGTTGTACGTCTGGTAGCGGTTCAGCAGCTTTTCGGCCGCCTCGGGATGGGTGCGCCGCAGAATCCTGGCCGGTGCGATGTCCTTCTTCTGCTCGCGCAGAATGTCTTTCGGACGCGTCAGAATCACCACGATGCGGTCGAAGCCGTCGTCCACGGCCTTCTGCACCGGAATCGGATCGGCGATGCCGCCGTCGTAATATGGCACGCCGTCGATCACATACGGCTCGCATGCCACCGGCACCGCGGACGAGGCCTTCATGATGTCGAAATCGTCATAGCCGACATCGGACTTGTCGAAATACTTCGTGGAACCGTCGTTCGCATTGCACGCCACCACGGTGAAGCCGGTCGGATTCGATTCGAACGCCTCGTAATCGACCGGATTCTCGCCGTCATGGTTGCTCAGCGTGCTGTACACGTAATCGAGGTTCGCGAAATTGTGGTTCTTGATGTAGCTGTCGAGGCTCGCATACTCCTTGCGGAACGCGTACTGCGTGTAGAACGTGTGGTTGCGGCCATGCTGGCCGGAGATGAAGGAGACCATGTTGGCGCTGCCCGCCGAAACGCCGTAGCAGTGGTCGACATGCGTGCCGTCCTCGAGCATGCGGTCCATCACACCGGCTCCGTAGATCGCGCGGAAGCCGCCGCCGACATCGATCATCGCCGTCCTGTTCGCCATACATCCGTCCTTTCCCGTTCTTCCCGTTCCGGATTGTCGATGATTCACGACTTTACGCGCGTAATGCGGACATTCGCCATCGGCGATCGCCCGCCGTTCAACGGTTGAGCAGATCCTCCATCAACGTCAGCATTTCCGGCGAGGAATCGGAGTTGGTGAGTTCGATGCCGCCTCGCGCGTCCTCCGGAGCGAGTTTGCCCAACGATTCCAGCACGACGCCCAGATGCCTGACCGTGCCGAGGTTGCCGTCGATGATAGCGGCGGAATCCGGCAGCAGCTCGCGGAAATAATCACGATAGAACACGAAATGCGTGCAGCCCAGCACCACGGCATCGATGGTGGACAGATCGTATTGGTCGAAATACCGGTGCAGCGTGCGCATCACCAGAGCATGGTCGTCGAGCCGGCCATGCTCGACGATCTCCACCAGATCGGGGCATGGTTCCGGAAAGATGGTGTGGTCCGCCTTGAACCGGTCCATCAGCACCGCGAACTTCCTTTCGCGCAACGTCAGGTTCGTGGCGGCGACGATCACACGCTGGCGATGCCCCTCGCCGCGGTCGCAGGCGACCTTGAGCGCGGGCTCCATGCCGATGATCGGGAAATCGTATCGGTCGCGCAACGCGTTCGCGGCCACCGAGGTCGCGGTGTTGCAGGCGATCACCACGGCCTTCACGCCCTGCCGTGCGAAACGCTCCATGATATGTTCGGACAGTTCGCGCACATGCTCCGGGGTTTTCGTGCCATACGGCGCGTTCGCGGAATCACCGAAATACAGCACGCGTTCGTTCGGCATGTCGCGGCGAAGCTCACGCGCCACCGAAATGCCGCCCAAACCGGAGTCGAATACGCCGATCGGTGCCGTTGAAGTCATCATTCCTCCCGCAAAAAATCGTTCCGCGGACGTGCCATGGCACATCCGCCTTCAATAGACTACCGCGTGTAGAGTGAATCGTATGAGCATCCCAAGCATTGTTTACAAAGCACACGCCACAGGCAACGATTTCGTCGTCTACGCCGATCCCGACGGCGAATACGAGCCGACCGCCGACGAGGTGCGGTACCTGTGCGACCGTCATTTCGGCATCGGCGGCGACGGTCTGATCCGTCTCGCGCATCCGCGCGCGGTCTCCGACCTCAGCGACGCGCAGGTTGCGGATTGCAAGGCCAACGGCGCCGAATGGTTCATGGACTACCGCAACGCCGACGGCTCCCTCGCGGAGATGTGCGGCAACGGCACGAGGGCCATCACGCTGTTCGCGCAGCGCCAGGGGCTCGCCGACCGGCCCGGTGGCAGGCCGTTCCGCCTCGGCACCCGCGCCGGAGTGAAGACCCTCACGTCGCTCGGCGACGTGCCTGGCCTCGGCAAGGACGTGTTCCAGGTGGAGATGGGCGCATGGAAGCGCGGCAAGCTGGACGGCTATGAGGTCACGATCCCCGGCGTCGAAGGCTCCGCGCGCGGCACTTTCGTGGACATGGGCAATCCGCATGTCGTCGCCGTTCTGGAAGACGCGTTCGCGACATTGCCGACCGTCGAGGAACTCGATCTGGCCGTCAAGCCGGTGGTCGCCCCGGAAATCGAAAGCGACCAGAACGTCGAATTCGTCCGCATCGACGAACAGAGCGAGGGCGATGACGCTGGCGAGGCCACCATGCGCGTCAACGAGCGCGGTTGTGGGGAAACGCTGTCGTGCGGCACCGGCCTGTGCGCCACGGCGGTCACCCTGCGCGCCAAAACCGGCATCGACCACTGGACCATCACCGTGCGTGGCGGTACGCTGCGCGTCGATGTGACCGACACGGATGTGAAGCTCACCGGCTCCGCCACCATCGTCGGCAAAATCGAACTGGTCTGATGTCGTCGCAGGCGCCGCGGCCGAGCAGCCGTCAGCCGAACAGCGCCGCGCCGTCCTTGACGATGATGACGACGACGAGGGCGACGATCCATACGAGATCCACCATCGCATCGAAGTTCAGACGGTAATACTTGCGCAACCCGGCATGGCCGCGCGGAATGTTCTGCACCACCACCGTCGCATGGGACAGCGCCATGAACTGCACGGTGGTGGAGAACATCAGCGCCAGACACCACGGGCACAACGCGTTGATGACGAACAGGGACTGGGTGGTCAGCCAATACGAATACGCCAATGCGGCGAGACCGCCCAGCCATGTGCACGACGCGAACCAGCGCGGCACCGCCACCTTCGCCAGACCAATCACCGCGACGGTGACGAACACCGATTCGGCGGCGATGCCGAAGAACGCATTCGGGAAGCTCAGGCCCGCGAACTTGACGATCTCCGCCTGCCAGGATTCCGCGACGGTGGAGCACGACATGACGGCGTTCACGTCGCAATTGAGCTTCTGACCGGGGTTGCGCGCCAGTTTCAACGTCTCCGCGGACAGCACGAACGACACCACCAACGCCGCCGCCGAGGCGAGCAGCATCACCAGATACGTCCAGGTCGCGCCATGCCGCCAGCCGCGCGGCATCGTGTAGTCGTCGGCCATGTGGCTGATGGAACCGTCCTCGTCGACCGCGGACCCGCGCCCGTTCGGTTCGTTGGCGGCTGCTCCGCCGGCAATATCGTTCATCGTCAGATCCTTGAACAATCGGAAAATCAAGCAATACGTCTAGTGTACGCGGAACATGCCATGTCACGTCAAGAATCCGCCTACGATGGAACCTATGACTGAAATTGGCATCACCGCACCGCCCGCCGTCGGCTGGGACATCCACTGCCACACCGTGTTCTCCGATGGCACGGAGACCCCGCTCACGTTGCTGCGGCAGGCGAAGGCGCTGGGACTGCACGGCGTCGCGATTTCCGACCACGACACGACGGCCGGATGGCAGGAGGCGCTGGACGCGTCCAGGGAAGTCGGATTGCCGTTGCTGCGCGGCACGGAGATCACCGCCGCCGACGATGACGTTTCCGTGCACATGCTCGCCTTCCAATACGATCCGACGAACGTGCGCATCCGCGAGATGTTCGCCTCCACGCGGGCCGCGCGGCTGCGCCGGTCGCAACGCATGGTGGCATTGATCGCGCAGGACTACCCGATCACATGGGAGGACGTGCTCGCCCAGACGCGCGAAGGGGAGCGCACCACGGTGGGACGTCCGCACATCGCCGACGCGCTGGTAGCCGCCGGCGTGTACCGCAACCGTTCCGAGGCGTTCTCCGGAGCGGTGAGCAGCACGGCGAAATACTATCTGCCGACGCCTTCGCCGACCACGCACGAGGTGGTTGCCGCGGTCAAGGACGCCGGCGGCGTCATCGTCATCGCGCATGCCGGCGACCCGCAGCGCAACCGGAACCTGCTGTCCGACCGGCAGATCGGCCGTCTGATCGACGAGGGATTGGACGGGCTTGAGGTATGGCATCGCGGCAATCCTCCGGAACAGCGCGAACGGCTGCTCGGCATCGCCGCCAAGCACGATCTGCTGGTCACCGGTGGCTCCGACTGGCATGGCAAGGGCAAGCCGAACAAGCTGGGGGAGAACCTCACCGACGATGCCACCATCCGTGAGATACTGCGCCGCGGAGTGCGATTGTAGACGGACAAGCCTTGTTCCGCATAGGAACGCGGAACAAGCGCGAGGACGTGTGGTGACATGCGATGGTGTGCGGAGAATCGCATAAAAACAGGCCGGACGAAGAGCCCGGCCTGTTTTGCGATGAATTCGCGTCCGGCGTCATCCGCATGGCCGGACGCGAACGATGGTCAGAGGTTGCCGAAACCGACGGCGTGCTTCGTCTCCGAACCGATGATGGCATAGCCGAGCGCGCCGGCCGGCACCACGATGCGACGGCCCTTGTCGTCGGTCAGATTGATGGTCTTGCCGTTCTCCACCGCGTCGGCGATCGCGGCGTTCACCGCGTCGGCGGTGTCGTCGGTGCTGAAGGTGACGGTACGCGCCACATTCTGGATGCCCAGTTCGATGTCCATGGAAAATTGCCTTTCGTCTTGTTGCCGCGCGTATGACCGCGCTGTTCGGTACGGATAATGCGCCTATTGTACGCCTTGCGGGTCGTCCGCCTACTGCGCCTGCGACGTCTGGTCCCCGGTCGGAGACGCCACGGAGGCCGTGTCGGTGCCCTCCGCGGACACCGTGTTGGCCTGGCCAAGCTGCTCGCGCGCCTTCTGCATGGCGGCCTCGTCGCGTTCCAGCAGCGGAAGGAACATCGTGCTGGCCTCGCTGTGTTCCGCGGGAATCGTCTTCGCGGACGCGTCGGCGTTCTTGTTGGTGCTCTCCAATTTGCTGATCACGATGGTCGAGCTCGCCGGCATGGAGTCGTGCAACTCTCTCGCGGAATGCTTGGGAAGGAACGTGCTCACCGGCGTCACGTCATGTTCGTCGGTGTCATCGTCGTCGAGCTGCTCCGTCGTGGCCGAGCGGGAATGGGTCACCTGCACAGGGTAGGAGGCCGGGGCGAATCCCGCGGAATCCGACTGTGGTTCCTGCACCGGCCGTTCCACCGGGGTCGGACGGTTGAACGCCTCCGTCGCGTCCTCGGCAAGGTTCCTTGTGGTGCGCACGTTATCCGTGGAGGCTACGGCGTTCACGCCGACCACGGAATGGCCGCCGGTCACGTCGAAATCGCCGGTCGTGTCGTCCATGTCGACCGCGTCGATGCGGCGCTCGCCGGTCACATCGGACGAATCCCGCTGCTGCGCGGCCTCCCTGCGGCGACGTTCCGACTCGTCCAGCAACGTGCCCACCGTGATCGTGCTCGGCGGCTGGCTCGCCACGGGATTCGCGGCGGCATGCCGTGGCTGCGACGACGCGCGATTCCTCGTTGTGGTGAGGCTCAGCTGATGTGCCAGACGCTCCACCTGGGCCTTGAACTTCATGATCTTGACATTGTCGGCCTGCTGCAACGCGGTGATGAAATCACCGACCTGCTCCATCTGCAGCCACAGATTCGCCCGCAGCATAATCAAATCGTCCAACCGATTGCCCAGAAGACGGCCATAAGCCGAAATCAGCGCGTTGCGGTGGCTCTCGTCAAGCTTCGCGAAGATCCAAGCCAGATCGCGCGCCGGATCGTTCACCTGCATGTTCTGCCAATTGGTGACCGCGGTGATGGACGAGCCCGAGAACAGCAGATCGCCGTCGCTCAGACCGCCGTGCACCGGGCACGTGACGAACGACCACAGGCCGTCCGTCTCCAGAACGTTCGCCCAGCTATCGGTGATCTCCTGCGGAACATGGCCGGCCTCGCGCAGATTCCTGATCCAGGCGATCAGCTGAGCGCGAATCTGCCCCGTCGCATACGCCGGATACTTCGCCTGCTGCAGGAAATCCGTACGCAGACGGTGGATGGCGCCCAACGTCGTGCCGACGGCCGCGCAATCATCCAACGTCAGCAATTCCAACGGACGCGCCTCGCCGGAATGATGCGCCGCCACAAGCACCGACGTGTCCGCGGTGACGGAACGCTCCGAATCGCCGTCCGAAAAAGCCACCACGCGATCGACGTCAAACCCAAGTCCCGCCAAATCGCGGTTCTGCGACAACACCCGCGCCGCGCGGACACGCCCCGCAAGACGCCTGCGCCCCTGCTCCGTGTCGGAGGCGAACACGTCGTACAGCGCGCCCGCCGAATCCTGCACCACGGCATGGTCGATACCATAGGCCGTGTCGGTGGAGTTGATCTGCTCGCTGGCGCGCACTCCCGCCATCACGGCAGTCGGCATCGTGGCGCTCGCCAAAGCAGCCATCATGAAAGTGTTACGATCGATCACACAGCCAACACTAATACATATAAAGGGCAAAGCGGTGACGACTTGCCAGCGAATCCGCGTGAACCGTCGGTGTATCTGCCACAATGGAACCTATGAGTGCAACAGCGGATGAGATTCTCGAAGGACTCGACGACGCGCAGCGCGAGGCGGCCACCGCCGTGGACGGGCCGGTGCGCATCATCGCGGGGGCCGGCGCCGGCAAAACACGCACCGTCACCCGCAGAATCGCCTACGCGTGCGCGACCAAAGCGTGGAATCCGGCGAAAACGCTCGCCGTGACCTTCTCCGTCAAGGCCGCGGCGGAAATGCGCGAACGACTCTCCAAACTCGACGTCGCGGCCGACGTCACCGCATCGACCTTCCACTCCGCCGCGCTGCACCAGCTCCGCCGCGTGTGGCCCGACGTGTGCGAAGGGCAGATGCCATTCGTGTCGCGCAATCCAAGGGAGGTGCTCGAACGGTCCCTGCGCCGCGTCACCACCATCCAGGTGGACGACGGCACCGTGCGCCAACTGCAGGACGAGGTCAACTGGTGCAAGATCTCGCTCATCGCGCCGGAAGACTACGAACGCGTCTGCGCCGCGCTGCACCACCAGCCGCCATCGGGACTCGAACCGGAACAATTCGTGGACGTCTACAAGGCGTACGAGGCCGAAAAAACCAACCGCAACGAAATCGACTTCGACGACATCCTGCTCATCACCTGCCATCTCATCGAAAGCGACGCGGAAGTGGCCTCCGCGATACGGTCCGGCATCACATGGCTCACCGTCGACGAATACCAAGACGTCTCGCCGCTGCAGCACCGGCTGCTCACCCGATGGCTGGGCATCAACCGCAACATCTGCGTCGTGGGGGACCCCGCGCAGACCATCTACTCCTTCGCGGGCGCGAGCAGCTACAACCTGCTCAACTTCGCCAGCGAATTCGGGCCCCTCTCCGCCGACATCAGCCTCAACAACGACTACCGGTCGACCCCACAGATCGTCGACTACGCCAACCGCGTGCTCAAAGCCTCGCCGCAACGCGCGGACTACCTGCGCCTCACCTCGGAACGCGACCAAGGCCGGCGGGTGGAGGAAACCATATACGACAACGACCTCGCCGAAGCCAGAGGCGTCGCCGCCCGCATCCGCAAACTCGTGGACGCCGGCGCCGCGCCCGCCGACTGCGCCATCCTCACCAGAGTCAACGCGCAGCAGCAGATCCTCTGCAAGGCGCTGGCCGAACAGCACCTGCGCTACCGCATACGCCGGGACAGCGGATGGCAGAACTCGGCGCTCGCCGACGATGTGCAGACGCGGCTCGCCATGCTGGACGTGATAGGCGTCGGCAGCGCGGGCGGCGTGACCATCTCCACCATCCACGCGTCCAAGGGCTTGGAATTCAAGCACGTGTTCCTTATCGGCTGCTCGGAAGGGCTGATGCCGTACGGCTCCCCATCGGACGGCGACGCGCTGGAAGAGGAGCGCCGCCTCATGTACGTGGCGGTGACGCGCGCCGAAGATACGCTGGACGTTTCCTTCGCACGCACCCGCGAAGGAAACGAAGGCGATTACCGGAGACGGGTCTCACGCTTCTTCCGGTGAATCCGGATCGTCGCCGGATTCGTTGTTCGGCTTGGTGTCCGGCGCATCCGAACCGTCGTCGGACGCGCTGCCATTGGGGGCGGTCGCATCGTCGCCGGACGTATCCGCTCCGCCATCGGACGGGCCGTCGCCGTGTCCTTCCTCGTCAAGCAGCTTGGTGAGTTCGGCGTCCCAGTCGATGTGGTCCGGAATGTCTTGCAACCCCTCGGTCTCGGTTGCGGAAGAATCGTCGGCGACGGTTGCCGGTGCATCCTGCTGCCGGGTCTTGTCGGCGGATTCCTGCGAGGTGGTCTGCTGGGGGCCCTCGGCCTTGCCCGCCTTCGCACCGTCATCGGGCAGCTGCGGCAGCAGATCCGGATGCGACCATTTCGCATCGCGGGCTTCGGGGCCTTCCTTCGCGGTGATGCCCTCCCACAGCGAGGCTGCTTCGCGCATGCGCTTCGGACGCAGCTGCATGCCCATCAGACTTTCGAACGTGCGCTCGGCAGGGCCGCCGATGGCGCGTTCGCGACGAAGCATCTCACGAAGCTGTTCAATATGCGGAATATGCGCCATGCCGGCACGCCACACGACCGCATCGACCCAGCCCTCGACCAAGGCCAGCAGCGTCTCCAGCGAAGCCATCGCTTGTTTCTGTTCCGGAGTGTCCGGGAACGCCACCTTGGTGATGTTCACCGCATCCGCCATCGAATCGGGATCAACGGTCTGCGCGTCGCGGATCTGCTCCTCCATAGCGTCCATATCGATGGCGATGCCACGCGCGTACTTGCCGAGCAGCGCCTCGAAACGCGGCATCAGCCACGGCACGGACGCATACAGACGCGTGTGCGCGAGCTCCTGCAAGGCCAGATAACCCATCACCTCGTTCGCATCGAGTTCCAACGACTCCGCATATTCGACGATGTTCTGCACGATCAGGCCGCCCGCGGGATTCTTCAGCAACGCGATGCCTTGGTCGAAACTGCCGCGCACCTCATGGGAAAGATCGCCAGCGGCGCGGCCAAGCTGCATCGCGAACGACGTGTTGCCGACGAAACGCATCAGCTGCGCCGGATCCTTCATGCTGTCGGGAATCGGAATCTGCACCGGACCCGCGAAAATGCCGGATACCTCCGGTTGGATGCCGTCATCGTCACCGAAGCGCGACGACAGAATCGAAGCGAGCGCGTCGTTCATCGACTGCGCGACGGGGGAGGCGAACTGCGCCCAGGAATCAAGCGTGCCGTTCACCCAGTCGGTCCGCGTGAGCACCTTCGTCTCGCCTTCGGCCGGATTGAATTCGCAGGCCGTGTCGAGCCACAGGTTCGCCTCGCTGATCGCGCGGCGCGCCATCTCGCCGTACTCCGCGCTTACGCTGCCTTCCGAACCGTTGCCGTTGGCCTGCTGCAACGCCAGGGATTTCGCCAGCTTGACGTTGATGGGGCCTTCCTGCGCGATGCGTTCCATATCGCCCATGGTGTTCAGGCCGCCGGCGGTGAACGCCTGCATCATGGACTGCACCTCGGACGGCTTGGGAAGCTCGCTCGGATCGCGGCTCATCAACTGCTCGCGCAGCTCCTCGGGCAGGTTGGACAGCTGATTCCATGCCATCTCGCCCTGAATCGGTCCAAAACAGTCAATGAGCCATTGGCGGATCGCGTTCTCGTCCATACCGTTCCTGCCTTCTTGCATTAAGGGTTTTTCCAAGTTTAACTGGTTCCATACTATGGGAGGTATGCCCAATATGCATGAAACACGTTCAGTCCGCGCCAAAAACACACGTATCCGTCCCCTTGACCGTCTCCGGTCGATCGGCGCCTGTGTCGGACGCTGGCTCGATGCCAGAACATGGCGCTACCTCGCCGGCTTGGTGACCATCGTGCTGTGCGCGCTGGTGCTGATCCTTCCCAGCGCCTACGTGGTGCAGACCCCCGGGCCCACCCAGGACGTGCTGGGCGAGGTTTCGGGCAAACCGGTCATCTCCGTTTCCGGAGTGGACACCCACAAGGATTCCGGCAAGCTGCTGCTGGTCACCGTCAACGCGTCCGGCGTGCCCGGATACCCGGTCACCAACGCGGAGGCCCTGATCGGCTGGTTCAGTTCCAGGGTCACGGTGATGCCGCAGGAGGCCGTGGTGCCGGTCGGCCAGAGCGCCAAGGAATACAAGCGTGAAAGCAACGCGCAGATGAGCACGTCGCAGGATTCCGCCACCGCGGCCGCCCGAAAGTTCCTCGCGAAACACGGATATGACGTATCCGGCATGAAGGTGAGCATGCATGTCGACGACATCGGAGGTCCGTCGGCAGGCATGATGTACACGCTGGGTGTGATCGACAAGGTCACCGGGGAGAAACTCGCCGGCGGCAGAACCATCGCGGGCACGGGCACGATGAACGCGAAGGGCAAGGTCGGCGCGATCGGAGGCATCCGCCTGAAGATGATCGGCGCGAAACGCGACGGCGCCACATGGTTCCTCGCGCCGGAATCGAACTGCTCCAGCGTGGTGGGGCACATCCCGCAGGGCCTCAACGTGGTAAAGGTCGCCACATTGGATGACGCCTACAAGGCCCTTGTCGCCATCCGCGACGGAAAGGGGGCATCCCTGCCGCAGTGCGCCGCCGAAAAATGACGGCGTTGCGGACGATGCCGCAATCTCGAAGAATGACCAATTCCAAGATTCGTAACGTGCATGTTCGAGCAGTGTTGGTATATTGGCGAGCGTGAATCATACGGCATCTGATAACGCTGAAGAATTCGGTTTCCACGCCGGCGACCTGGTACAGGAATGGTTGTGGGACGATGATGTGGACGACTCGATCCGCGCCAAGATCGAGAAGCTGACCGGTGAGGAGCTGGTCGACGAGGATTACGATTCCGCCGTCGACGGTGTGATCATCTGGTGGCGTGACGGCGATGACGAGGACGAACTGTCCGACACGATCGTCGACGCGTACGCCGTCCTCGGCGACGACGGCCCGCTGTGGGTGCTCACGCCGAAGCCGGGACGTCCGGGCGCGGCAAGCTCCAGCATCGTGCAGTCCGCGGCCAAGACCGCCGGAATGAACGCCGCCACCCCGCTGACCGTCAGCGCCGACTGGAACGGCATCCGTCTGCGCGCCTTCGGCAAGGGAAGATGATTTCCGCGGGCTTATGCCCGTGCTGATTGAAATGTTGCGAGGAGCGGCCTTCGGGCCGCTCTTTTTGCTTGTTGCATCATTGCCGTGCCTTGTCGGTTCCAGATGACTTCATGATGGAACATGGGCAAAGCGTGTGCGCAAATCGTGAATCTGGCTTTGAACAATGTGCGAATCGTTGGAAATGCAAAGGCTTTGACAGGTGGGCGATGAGGGATTCGAACCCCCGACATCCACCGTGTAAAGGTGGCGCTCTAACCAACTGAGCTAATCGCCCGCGAAAATCCACTGTACCGCATGCCGCGCATGCGATAGGCCACCGTGTGTCGGCGTGGCGCGAGACAGCTCGAAACGGCGTGGATGCGTGTCGATTCGACGGCGTGACGAACCGTGCGGCCGCCTTTGCGGATGGGCGGTGAACGGCGTGCGTCGAATCACTCACGTAAAGTGGTGATGTTGAAAACTGTTGTAGGAGGTCGATAGCCAATGGGGCAGGAACCTGAGTCCGATAAGAACGCATCGGGAATCGCGCACGCTCCGAAGCGCAAGTGGGGATATGATTCCGTCCAGGTGGATGCTTTCCTCGAGCGCGCGCACAAGCTGTATGAGGGTGAGGGCATCCAGCTCACCCAGAACGATATTCAGAAGGTCTCGTTCGATCTCGTCAAGGGCGGCTATGTGATCGCCCAGGTCGATGCCGCCTTGGCCCGTCTGGAACGCGCCGTGGTGGACAAGCAGACCACATGGGAGATCTCCCAGCATGGCCGTGTGGCGTGGAAGGGGCAGACCGAGGCCCTGTTCCGTGAACTGAACGACCATGCGCAGCGCGAGGAAGGCGAGCGGTTCAAGCCGGGCGAGCCCAAGAAGCCCAGCTATGACCGCAAGCAGGTGGACCGCATCATCGACCAGTGTCTGATGAAGGCTGCCGATTCCCTCGACATCACCAAGATGGGCGATGATGACGCGAAGAAGCTCGCCGACTTGAACTCCCGTACCGTCGCCAACGTGATCTTCACGCAACGCAAGGGCAAGCGCGGGTACGACGAGCGCCAGGTCGACTACTATCTGGCCTCTTGCGTGCAGCTGCTGACGCGCCTTGAATCCTACGACCGCGTCGCCGATTTCGTCGGCGATCCGGCTTCCGCCGCCACGGCAGGGGACGACGCTTCGGAAACCGAGTTGCTCACTCCGGTGTACGCGGCTCCGGTATCGGTGGATTCCCAGGTGATCGCGGAATCCCAATCCGCTATTCACAGCAATGAATCCTTCGACTTCCTCAACAAGGAAGAGCACGCCATTTTCAAGGCTCCCGCGGCTTCCCCGGTCACAACGCCGGTGGCTCCACAGGGAACGCAGTCCGCACCGCTGCCCGCTGTCGGCATGGCGGGCGGAAACGCGGCATCACAGCCGGCAGCCGCGCAGCCCGCCGTCGCCCAGCCGGCAAAGACATCGATTTTCGCGCCGGGCGGCATCTCCGCGCCGACCGCGTCCGCCGCGGCCGTAGAATCCACAGTGGGCACCGAGACCGAACCGTTCAATCCGGTGGCCGACGCTCCTGCAGGCTTCGCGCCTGCCACTGGCGCCGCCGCGGTTCCGCCGGTGGCGGCGCCCTCTGCAGCACCGGTTCAGCCCACGTCCGTGCCGACGGCCTCCCCGTCTGCGGCATCATCTCTTGCAGCGCTGGCGCAGCAGACCATTTCGAGCGTCTCAGGCACTTCGGGCACGTCAGGCGTTTCAGGCAACACCGTGAGCGGCGTCGCTCCGCAGGTGCCTGATTTGTCGGCGCCGAGCGTGCCGCAGCTGAACACCGGTTCCCTGAATCTGGGTACGGCGGTGCCTTCCCCGCAGAGTGCTTCGGCGGCCGTGCCGGCATCGACGCCTTCCGCAGCCACGAGCACGCCGGTCGCTCCATATACGATTCCGGCATCGACCGTCACCCCGGCTCCCAGCTTCGCTCCCACGGCATCCACGACTCCGGCACCTGCCGTGACGACGCCGGCAGCTTCTTCGTTGCCGAGCTTCGCGCCCGCCGTGCCCACCACGGCGATACCATCCACGACTCCGGCACCCGGAGCGGATGGCGACAAGGACGCCAAGAAGCCGGCCGCCAAGCCGCTGTTCCCTTCGACCAGCGGCGATCCGAACCTCGATATCCCGGATCTGTCGTTCCCGTCCTTCGACTGATGCATCTGAAACAGGCTGGCGTGATCGTCAGCCTGTTTCGTTCGCGTGTGTTGCGCGCGGAATCATTCGCAAAACGAAATACAACAACCAAACAACCAAACATACGGAGAAAACGCATAACCCATGCAGACCTCAACCGTAGTCATTCTGGGATCCACCGGATCCATCGGAACCCAAGGGCTTGACGTCATCTCCCGCCATCTCGACCGCTTCGAAGTGACGGGGCTGGCGGCAGGCGGGGCGCATGTCGAACTGCTCGCTCAACAGGCCGCCCGGTTCCATGTCGCCAAAGTCGCGATTTCCAACAAGAACGCCGTCGCGGCGCTTCGTGAGGCGCTACGACGGAACGACGTGGCGGACGTCGAAGTGACGGCCGGTCCGGACGCCGTGATCGCCATGGCGGGTTCCGGCGCCGACGTGGTGCTGAACGGCATCACCGGTTCGATCGGACTCGAACCGTCCATCGCCGCGCTGCAGGCGGGCTCCCAATTGGCCTTGGCCAACAAGGAATCCGTGGTGGCCGGCGGACACCTGCTGTTCGACTCGCAGGTGCGCGGACACCAGATCAACCCCGTCGATTCCGAACATTCCGCCATCTGGCAGTCGCTGCGCGCGGGAACCCACGGCGAGGTGTCCAAACTCGTCGTCACCGCGTCGGGCGGACCGTTCCGCGGCTGGAAGCGCGAACAGATGACCGACATCACGCCGGAACAGGCGCTGAACCACCCCACATGGAACATGGGCCCGGTCGTGACCATAAACTCGTCCACGCTGATGAACAAGGGACTTGAGGTCATCGAGGCGAGCCGACTGTTCGACATTCCGCCGAGCCGCATCGATGTGACCGTCCATCCGCAGTCCATCGTGCACTCCATGGTCGAATTCCGCGACGGCGCCACCATCGCGCAGGCGTCCCCGCCGGACATGCGTCTGCCGATCGCCTTGGGACTGTCCGCCCCCGAACGTCTGGGCGACGTGGCCGCGGCCTGCGACTGGACGAAGGCCGCCACATGGACGTTCGAGCCGCTGGACGACGAGGCGTTCCCCGCGGTGGGCCTCGCGCGGCACTGCCTGGAATCCTCCGAAAAGCACACGGCGGTATTGAACGCGGCCAACGAGCAGGCCGTGCATGCCTTCCTCGAACACCGGCTGCCGTATCTCGGCATCGTCGACACCGTCAGGGAAGTGCTGGACGAAATGGACGCCGAACTGCGTGGCAATCCGCTGTTCGCTTCCGTGGAGGAAATGAATCAACTCGAGCATGAGGCTCGCGACCGCGCCGACAATCTGATAAACCGGTAACCGGTCGTTGTACGAGACAATCATCGCAAGGGCTCCCCATGGGGGAGCCCTTCTATTGCAAGGATTTCCAACTTATGCCAGAACTTGACAAGCCGTTCCGCAAAACCGGTGAGGCGGCCATCAGCGAAAGCCCGCTCCATCCCCGCCGCAAATCGCGCCGCATCATGGTCGGTCCGGTGCCGGTTGGCGGCGGAGCGCCGATCTCCGTGCAGTCCATGACCAACACGCGCACCGCCGACGTGCCGGCCACCCTGCAGCAGATCGCGGAACTCACCGCGGCGGGCTGCGACATCGTCCGCGTGGCGGTGCCCAAGCAGGAGGATGCCGACGCGTTGCCGGAAATCGTGAGGAAATCGCCGATTCCGGTCATCGCGGACATTCACTTCCAAAGCAAATACGTTTTCCAGGCGATCGACGCGGGCTGCGCCGCGGTGCGCGTCAATCCGGGCAACATCCGCAAATTCGATGAAGTGGGCCCCTCGATCTGCAAGGCGGCCACCGATGCGGGGATCTCCCTGCGCATCGGCGTGAACGCGGGCTCGCTCGACAAGGAGCTGTACGCCAAGTACGGCGGTCCGACCCCCGAGGCGCTCGTGGCCTCCGCGCTGAAGGAGGCGCGCATGTTCGAGGACGTCGGATTCCACGATTTCAAGATCTCCGTCAAGCATCACGACGTGGTCACCATGGTCGAAACGTACCGGCTGCTCGCCTCCAAGGGCGATTGGCCGCTGCACCTCGGCGTCACCGAAGCCGGACCGTCCTGGCAGGGAACCATCAAAAGCTGCCTGGCGTTCGGCGCGCTGCTCGCCGAAGGCATCGGCGACACGATCCGCGTCTCGCTGTCCGCCCCGCCGGTCGAGGAAGTGAAGGTCGGCTGCAAGCTGCTGGAATACATGGGATTGCGTCCCCGCAAATTCGACATCATCTCCTGCCCGAGCTGCGGGCGCTCCCAGGTGGACGTGATCCAGCTGGCCAACGCGGTCACCGAAGGGCTCAAGGACATCACCGCTCCGATCCGCGTGGCCGTGATGGGCTGCATCGTCAACGGTCCCGGCGAGGCGCGCGAAGCCGACCTTGGCGTGGCCTCCGGCAACGGCAAGGGACAGATCTTCATCAAAGGCAAGGTCATCGAAACCGTGCCGGAAGACCAGATCGTCGAAACCCTGCTCGCCAAGGCGCAGGAAATCGCCGCCCAGATGGAGCGGAACGGCGAGGCGACGGCCACCGCGACCGGTCCCGTGGTCGTGCCGGTGACGCAAAACGGCAACTGCTGAGCAAGCATTCGGAACGGTATCGGACCGTGGGCCATTTGCCGTTGACCATCTTGAGACGAACCGCTCCACGATGAAGCCATTCCGCGGCGGTTCGGAGCCGCTGCGGCCATTTCAGCCGGAACCGGTAGAATGATCGACGTGTCAGAACAGGAACGCCAGCCATCGAATGCCATCCGGACGAATCATACGCGCCAATGGACGCGGGGCAGGCGGCTCATGGTCAGCCTGCCCATTTTCGTCATACTGCTCGGCACGCTGGTGTTCGCCTCGAATCTGACGGCGATTTCATGGAACTACGAGCCGACCGGCCAGACCATCGAGACGCTGTCTTCCGACACGGCGGTCACCTTCGACGAGTCATCCGGCAAAACCGTCGCCCGGCAAGGCGAATACGAAGTGACGAAACGATACGTCACCATCAAGGCGAAACGCCCTTCCACCGGCGAAATGCAACGCATCAGGGTGCTTATCCGCGAGCCGAAAGGCGCCGGAAGCGGATTGCCGGGCGTGGTGTTCATGCATGGCGCGGGATATGGCACCTGCGACAACTCCTTCGGAGACATGGCCTATGACCTGTCCTCGGCAGGCTTCGTGACCGCAGTGCTCGACAAACCCGTCTGGTCGACCAACGACGCCACGCGCGACTACCCGGGGTCGGCGGCCATCTACGATCAGGTGATCGATCTGCTGCGCGGCCTCGACACCGTGAACGACGGCAAGGTCGGCATCTACGCGACCTCCGAAAGCACATGGATCTCGTCGTACCTGCTGCAGCGGGACCACCACGTGGCCTTCCAGATACTGCTGAGCCCGATGGTCTATTCTCCGAGACATTCCCTGGGATTCCTCGCGGCGCAGGATTTCGCGCTCGCCGGAGCGCATGACGGCTACCAATCCATCGTCAGGCGCGTCTTCAACATCGACGCCGGATTGTTCGGCCTGAACAACCTCGACATCAAGACGCTCACGCCGCAGGCGTATTCCATACCGACGCTGGTGGCATATGGCACGAAGGACGTCATGACCGCGCAGGTCGAAGGCACCAAGAAAATCGTGGAGATGGCGCACAAGGCCGGCAACTGGGACGTGACCGTACGCACCTACCCGATAGCCAACCATGTGCTCAGACTCGGCGACGAGGCCAACACCGGCACCCCGTTCGCCGACGAATATGTGAACGATGTGATCAGCTGGGCGAGCGGCACCACACAGGGAATGAAACAGACCAGCGAACGCGTCGCCGGCACACGGCTCTACCAGTCGATCGCCGTTCCCATGGAGCTGAAAGCCAATCGGGGGCTGACCGTCTACATGGTGGCGCTGCACATCAGCATGCTGCTGTTGCTGTTGGTCACCGCCGTGCTGTGGCTGTTCGTGTTGGTCCGCAAGATCTGGGCGCGGCTCCACGCGAAGCGGTATTCGTTGGGATTCGCCCATGGTTTCAACAACGCGCTGGTCACCCTTGCCATCGCCACCATGGCAACGTTCGTGTTGTTCGTGGCGGGCTTGGGCGAAGTGATCATGGGCGTGGTCAAACTGGCATGGGGCGGCGCCCCCGCCGAGGACCCGGGCATGATGTACTGGAGCTGGCCGGTCATCCAGGTCGTGTGCATCGCCGTGGTATGGGCATGGTCCCGCGTGTTCATGCGGCTGATCGAGGAGGCCACGTATCGAGGAATCGCCCAGTGGCCGCCGCGCAGGGGCGCGATACGCGAGATCGTCACCGGACGCCAACCCGTGCTCGCCTCGACACGGTTCGGACGCGTGCTGTTCTGGATCACGGCGGTCGCCATGCTGTACATGCTGTTGGTATTCGCCTTCTGGGGACTGTTCATCTACTGAATGGCGTCTGCCGAATGATGGGAATCCATTGTGAAACTTATCGTGGAACATGTGCGGCGCGATGAAAGAGTGCGCCATGTTCCCGGAATGGAACATGGCGCCGCGAACCATGGAACAACCGTGGGAACGCATATGATGCTGATGCGGTCAGAAGAAAGCGAGGGAGCCTGACATGCCGCTGTATCAAGACGAAGGCGTGGTGCTGCGCACCGCCAAACTCGGTGAGGCGGACCGCATCATCACCGTGTTCACGCGCGACCACGGCAAGATCCGCGCCGTGGCCAAAGGCGTGCGCCGCACCAAATCACGATTCGGCGGTCGGCTGGAACCATTCATGCGCGTGGCGCTGCTTATCGCGGAAGGCCGTTCGCTCGACGTCATCTCCCAGGCCGAATCGATATCCGCATACGCCGGGCCGATTTGCGCCGATTTCGCCGCATATGCCGCGGCGAACGTGATCTGCGAAACCGCCGACAAACTGGTATCCGCCGAGCGCGAGCGTTCCGTGCCGCAATACCGTCTGATATTGGGAGCGCTGAACGCGCTCGCCAAACACGCGCACGAGCCCGCGGCGATTGGGGATTCCTATGTGATGCGCGCGCTGTCGATCGCCGGATGGACGCCGCGTCTGCGCGCCTGCGTGGTGTGCGGCGAACCGATCTCCATCGACAAGGCATGGTATTTTTCGATTTCCTCCGGCGGTGTGATGTGTGTCAAAGACCATATTCCCGAATCGTTCGCCGTGCCGTGGAAGGCGATCTGCCAGCTCGACGCGCTCGTCGACGGCGATTGGCCGGAGCTCGATGGTGGGGAATTGATGGGGGAGACCCGTCGCATGGTGGAAAAATGGGGCGAATACTACATGGAACGTCCGATTCGTTCCATGCGCTTGCTAGATTAGCGGTATGGCTTTTGAGAACGTGGACTACAAGTCCCTTGATATTCCGGCGGCACCGTTTTCCGATCCGTCGATTATTCCCGATTTTCCGAAAAACAAGGTTCCGCGCCACGTCGGCGTGATCATGGACGGCAACGGCCGTTGGGCCCAGCAACGTGGCCTGATCCGCACCGACGGCCATCAGGCCGCGGAACCCGTGGTGTTCGACACCATCGCCGGCGCCATCGAAGCGGGCGTGCGGTATCTGTCGCTGTACACGTTCTCCACGGAGAATTGGAAGCGTTCGCCCCAGGAGGTGCGCTTCCTGATGGGATTCTCTCGTGACATCATCCATCGACGCGTGGCGCAGATGGATGAATGGGGTGTACGCGTGCGCTGGTCGGGACGCCGCCCGAAATTGTGGAAGTCCGTCATCGACGAGCTGCAGGTCGCCGAGGAACGCACGAAGAACAACACAACCATCGACGTGGTGTTCTGCCTGAACTATGGCGGACGCGCCGAGATCGCGGACGCCTGCGCGGCCATCGCGCGTGAGGTGCGCGACGGCAAGATCTCCGGCGACCGCGTCACGGAGAAGATGGTTGCCGACCACCTGTACAATCCGGACATTCCCGATTGCGATCTGGTGATCCGCACATCCGGCGAACAGCGCACGTCGAACTTCCTGCCTTGGGAGGCGGCCTATGCGGAACTGGATTTCGTGCCGGAACTGTTCCCCGATTGCGGCCGCGAGGTGTTGTGGCGCTCCATCGACCACTACATCCACCGCGACCGTCGTTTTGGCGGCGTGAAGAAGTAGCGGCTGATTTTCGATGCGGACGATGCGTGTCGGCGGCGACACCGTTGCCATTCCGGTGTCTTCGCACTTGGAATGGGCATCGATTCGATGGTTTGCCGCTGATGTGTCGATTCGGACGAAATCAGGCCGGATTCCGTCCGAATCGACACGCATCAGCCGGATTCAAGCCGTTTTTTCTCTTGATGTCTGGCGGATTCGCATCAATTGCCGGCGATACGGGTTGAGAATTCATCCAAAAAACGTTCGGCATCGACGTTCAACGCGACATGCACTCGGGGCGCCCCCGGATTGATAAGGCCCTCCGGATCGCCTATGGTGCGTCCGCGGGTGCCGTGGAAATCGCCGGTTTGCGTTTCGACCTTCATCGGCAGGTCAATGCAGGAAACCAAGGTCGGATCGACGGCGACGGCCGCAGCCAAGGGATCATGCAGGGGCATGCCCGCGGAGAAGAGACGCGCATCGGCCTTGAGATTGGCGGCGATGGAGAAATCGGCGATATCGGCGAGGAAACGCAGCGTCTGCGGACTGAACATGCGTTGCGGAGACGGTGTGGACGCTGCGGACGGCGTCGGTGCCGGTGATGTCACGGATGCCTTGGATTGCGCGGATACTTTGGACGACGTGGACTGTGCGAATGTTTCGGATTGCGCGGATGACGGGGATGATGCAGCGGGTGCGCGACGATGGGCTTCGGACGATTGTCCGCGAAGGCTCGCGGCATCCCTCCAGCGTCTCGTAGCGGTGCCGCCCAGCAGGCATTGGTGCGTCACGTCCAGACCGACCATGGTGATGTCCGCTCCGGAGTGGAACACGCGGTCGGCTGCCTCGGGATCCTGGATCATATTCGTCTCGGCCGTCAGATCCCAGCAGTTGCCTTCCTGGGTGAGGGAACCGCCCATCATCACCAGGCGCAGATTCCGCGTGATGTCCGGGGCTTCGGCGATCGCCATGTCGATGTCGGTCAGCGGGCCGGTCGCCACCACGGTGACGTCCCTGCCGAACCTGCGGATCTGGTCGATGAGGAATCGGACGCCTTCCGGTATGTCGCCATCATCGTCGATGTCGGTATTGCCGGCTGTGCCATTGGTGTCGACGTCGCCATCAGCGGCAAAGGCAAAGGAAAAGGAAAAATCGTCAATTGAAGGATTGGCGTGGATGTCATGAAGCGGATATCCGCCGATGGAAAACAGTTCCCCGCCGTTTTCCATCGGCGATAGGCGGATCGTCCGTATGGGACGGTCGCCGATGATACGTCCGCGATCCGTGGACTGCGCGCAATCCGCACGGTCCACGGAGGAAGAGGAATCCGTGGATAAGAAATCCGCGGTGGAGCCGAGGGGCACAGGACCGAATCCGCCCAGTCCATCGATGCCATGGAACTGCGCGCAACCCGCGTCCGGCACGAAACAGCGCGCCCAGGAAGGATGCGCCGAACCCCGCATGACGGGAATGTGCCGAAGCCCCAACCGCTCCAGCACATATTCGGTATTGCGTACCGCCGTATCGACCGCTACGTTGCCGTAGGTGCCGATGACGCCGAGCAGATTGATATCGGTGAAGGACGCCAGATACGCCAATGCCAACGCGTCATCGATGCCGGTGTCGACATCGAGAATCATCCTGCGGCCGGTACGGTCATCTGCGAAATCCATCGGACTCCTTTGCGATTCATACGCGGCATGCGGCTATGGTGTTGCCGGCATGCGCGCTTATGGATGCCCGCAGCGTGGGGATTCGGCCCGGATTCATAACGCCGAGCCAAACCCCCGTGTGAGAGATGCGAAGAGCATCCTAGGCTCGGGCACCTACTTGAGGAACTCGTCGGTGGAGATGTCCTTCGCCTGCGGCGCGGTGTGGATCACCTTGTCGTGCGAATCGGTGTACGCGTCCTCCTGGGCGAGGAAGTCGAAGTACTTCTGCGCGCCGTCGACATCGTTGGTGCCGAAGACGAACGAGCCGTCCTTGATCTTGGCCGGATCGCCCCAGTACTGGCCATCCACGATGGTCTTCATGCTCTTCTTCACGAACGCCGGCTTGAGGTTCGCGTCGGGAGCCTCCTTCACCAGGATGTTCGCGGCGTTGTCAGGGTGGGAGTACGCGTACTCGTAGCCCTTCTTGGTGGCCTGCACGAACTTCTTCACCAAGCCCGGGTTGGAGGAGATGGTCTTGTCGTTGGTGATCACGCCGATGGTGTCTGCGTTGCCCGGAACGCCGTAATCCGGTTCGGTGAAGCAGTTCAGCTTCGGACCGTACATCTCGGCCTGCACGCCCTCCCAGGTCGCGTAGAATCCGCCGAAGTCGGCCTTGCCGCTGGACAGCGTCTGGAACGTGGAGGTGCCGACGGTCACCTTGTCGAACGTGCCCTTGCCGCCGTCGGTCTGGATCATGCGGCGGATCACCGCATCGGACTCGTTGGAGCCGAAGGTGGCGAACGTCTTGCCGTCGAAGTCCTTCGGGGACTTGATCTCCTTGTTCGAGGCCAACGAGCACCAGATGGCGCTCGGCTTCTGCTGCACCTGCATGACCTGCTTGATCTTGGCGCCCTTGAGCGTGTAGATACCAACATTGGTGAGGTTGGACAGCGCGAAGTCGGCCTGGCCGTTGTTCACCGCCTGCTCGGCGCCGGCCTGGGCCACGGCCACGATGTCGACGTCAAGGCCGACCTGCTTGAAATAGCCCTTGTTCTTCGCCACGTACACGCCGATATGGTTGGTGTCGGGAGCCCAGGACAGCATGAACGTCACCTTCTTGAGCTTGCCGCTGTCGCTGGTGTCGTTGGTCTGGCCGCATGCGGCGACGCCGAACATCATGGCGATCGCACCGAGAAGCGCCACGGCCTTGATGGCCGTCTTATGCGCGAATGCATTGAAGATATGGTTCTTCATATATGATGATTTCCCTTGAATCTGACTTCTCTACCGTTTTCTAGGGATATGCACGGGTGGTATTCGGGCAGAAAACGGTACGAAGGGACCCGGTTTCCCGTTGCGCCAATGCCCCCGGCATCCCTTATGGCGTCTGGAACCAGACGACGGGGGATCCGCCGGTTTGCCACGCATTGGCTGAACAGCGCCATCCATTATACGGGGTGGTATGACGTGCGGGGCGAACTCAGAGTCAATGTGCCTCATCTAACGGCATGGATAAGGGCATGCGATATTCCGTGTGCAGTCGATGTGCATTGCGGGATGATATTGGTTTATCCACTTATCCACAAATTTTCTGCATCGACTTGCGAGAGCCATCCTGTATTGCGCAAACTTGAGGAATCGCTTGCAACAATGCGATCCAGTATAATTCGACGAATACAAAGAGGTATATACTTATGGATATACATATACTTAACCGTACATCGCAGGAGGTCATCATGCCGACCGTTACCGTGCAAAAATGGGGTAACAGCGAGGGAGTGCGCATTCCGAAAGAGCTGCGCGACCGCGCTGGAATCATCTGTGGTTCCAAACTCGATGTTAAGTTTCGGGACGGTTCGATTGTTCTGACGCCATCGAGTGTCAGAACAACGCAAATTGGCCAATACCGCATACCGAATCTGGAAGATATGTTCCGCGACTATCACGGTGACTATCGCGGTGAGGAATTCGATTCCGGTCCCGCGGTCGGAGAGGAGACTGATCTCTGATGCGCTTTTCCCGTGGTGATATCGTTCGTCTCGACCTCGACCCTTCGCGCGGGCACGAGCAGACCAAGCGTAGGTACGCGGTGGTGGTAAGCAACGATTGGTACAATGCCCACTGCAATCTGACAATGATTTGTCCGATCACCAGTACGGATAACGGGTATCCGTTGCATGTTGACCTAGGCGAGCAGCAGGTATTCGCGCAGGATGCCGATGTGGACGTAATCCACGGATTCATCCAAGTGGAACAGCTCAAAGCCCTGGATTTGAATGCCAGACGGGCATTATACGTGGGCAGGCTTGATGCCGACACTGCCAAGCATGTTACGGAACTCGCCTTGGCCTGTCTGATGTGATTATCGATCGGTCGCCATCGGATGTTGTGCGCAACTGTGATGCTGGCGATGTGCGAACCGGTGACTGTTGGTAGGTTCTTGTCCGTCCGTCACTGATCCGCGTCGGGATCCTCATCGTCGCCGGCCGGACCGAGCAGCACGCGCTCGCTGAGATTCACCAGACACATGAGCACGCAGGTGATGACGATGATCACCAACGTGGCGGAGAAGATCAGCGGCGTGCGGAACGAGTTGTAAGCGGCCTGCAGCCAGATGCCCAGTCCCTTGCGGGCGCCCAGGTACTCCGCGGTGGCGGCGGTGGCGAAAATGTACGCCGCCGAGACGCGGATGCCGCCGTAGATCTGCCGTGCGGCCACGCGCAGCTTCACATGCCACAATGTCCACACACGGGTCGCGCCGCACGTCAACGCCACATCCGAATAAAACTGCGGAACTGCTTCCAATCCGCGAATCGTCTGCACGGCGATCGGAAACAGGCCGAACACCGTCACGATCACGATTTTGCCGGAAATCTCGAAACCGAACCAGATGAGAAACAGCGGCGCGATCGAAATCAACGGCATCGTCTGGGCGGCGGACAGCAGCGGGAACAGCGCGGCGTTCGCGACGCGGGAGCAGTACAGCAGGATGCCGAGCAGAATGCCGCATGCCACGGCGAACAGGAAGCCTACCGTGCCCTCGAGCAACGTGACCTTCGTCGCCGGCCACAATGTCGGCCAGGTCTCCGCCGTAGCCTGCGCGATCTCGCTTGGCGACGCGATCATCGTGCTGGGAACATGCCCGACGCGGACCCATACCTCCCAAACGACGAGCAGCAGCACGATCGCGACGATCGTGGGAATACGTCGTTTCGCCACGTCGAGGAATTTGCGGTGCACGCGCGAAGCCAACATCTTCACCTTGCTTTCCGCGTCAAAGTGGACGCGCACATGACCGACGGCGAGGAATCAGTAAGGTGAGGAGCCTGCCCGTCCGCCGGCCAGAAAAGTTCATTACCGGCAGACCAGTATAGGACGGGGACGGAATGTTCGCATGCGGCAATGCGAAGGGCCTCCGCACCATGTTGTGCGGAGGCCCTTCGCGGATACCCCTTGCGGATGTCTTGAGCTGTTTCCGGAACGATGCGGTCGTCGGCGGCTACTCCAGTCCAATGGATTTCAGATGGTGCAGCTTCAAAGACTTGACTTCAAGGGTACCGGACTCCGTGACAAGTTCGATCGCCCGGGAACCTACGGAAGCGTAGCTATACGAGCTCATGACCTGATGCCCGCCGTTCGCATACGTCTCGACGCAGCCTCGGTCCACGAACACACGCAGCGTGAGCTCGTCCGCAGCCAGCTCCGCTTCGGAAAGCGGCGCCGCGCGGTAGCCGCGGTCGCCGCGTGCGTTGGCCTGACGGTCAAGCACGACGCATCCGGTCTGCGCGTCGAACGCGATGTAGGTGTACGCGCCGTCCGGGGTGGCGTGCACCTTCAATCCGGCGCGTTCGGCGGTGGACGCCGCCAAGTCGATGGTCAGCTCGATTTCCACGGCCTCGGCGTCATCGGCGATGATTCTTCCATCGTTGGCATCGAGCGAAATCGCGCCGAAATCGACGGTGTCCTCACGCAGACCCTCCATTTCGGCCACCGGAGGCGTGTGCAGATCACCGTCCGCGCCCAGGATGATTTCGCGCGGCAAGGTGAGATTGCCGCACCACCCATCGTCCTCCATGCAGATCGGCGTGGCGAACGGGCTCATCCAACCATAGACGATCTGGCGCTTGCCGTCGTTGAAGGATTGCGGCGCGTAGTAGTTGTGCCCGCAATCCCATGGCCGAAACTCGGTTTCCGGATGGAACGCCTTTCCGGGCGCCCATGTGCCGATCATGTATCCGGCGTTGTTGGCGTTGCGGTTCATGAAGCCCTTTGGCTTGGCGCCCATGGCGGAGAAGCCGATGACCCACTTCTCGTTGCCCTGTGCGTCGCGGATGGGGAAGAAATCCGGGCATTCGAGCATGAATACATTCGGGTCCGGATGCTCGAACAACACCCGTTCATAAGTCCAGCGCACCATGTCTTTGGACGAGAACAGCCACATCTGGCCGCGCTTCTGCGCGGAGGAGACGCCGAAGGTCATGTACCATGTGTCACCGGTCTTCCAGACCTTCGGGTCGCGGTAGTGGTGGTCAACCTTGTCGGTCGGGCAGTCGATGACCATGCCGCGCTTGGTGGCGCTGGTCAGCTCGTCGTCGTCCGGTTCGGCGAGCATCTGCACCTGCCAGTCGCCGCCGGTGTTGTCCTTGCCGTTGGCCCAGCGATGGCCGGTGTAGTAGAACCTGAGCCTGCCATCATCGCCGATCACCGCGGAGCCGGAGAACACACCGTCCTTCTCCTGTTCCAGGGACGGGGCGAACATGATCGGCTCGCGTTTCCAATGCACCATGTCTTTGGATGAGACGTGGCCCCAATGCATCGGCCCCCATTGGGTGCCGTACGGATGCAGCTGGTAGAACACGTGCCAGCGACCCTTGTAATGGCACAGGCCGTTCGGGTCGTTGATCCATCCGCCGTTGGAGGCGATGTGGAATTTCGGATACCAGCGGTTGTTGCGGCCGGCGGCGAGACTGGCCACCGAGGCTTCGGCCTTGGCGAGTTCCTCGCCATGGTTCTTGATCGGCGTAAGTACCGGTTCGTTCGGAGTGAAGTCAGTCATGGTTGATCGTCTTTCTATGCGTCGCCATTCGATGGTTTGGCGAAAATCGGCGGGTCTATGCGGTGGTGGTCTGGATGAGGTAGTTGGTGGTCCGGCAAGGAGCCGGACCACCAACTACCTGACCGGCGGGGTTGGTCGTTCGGGTCAGGCCTTGGCGGCTTCCATGGCCTTGAGCTGCCTGTCGGTGTAGAACGGATCGCCACCGACGTCCTGGTCGTCCTTCTTGATGACGAAGAAGCCATAGATCAGAGCGGCCAGAACGATGCCGGAGATGGTGAAGAAGGTCGGACGGTCGCCCAAGGCGTCATGCATGGTGCCCATCGGTGTGGAGAAGATCACCTGACCGACCTGGGAGGCGATCTGGAAGCCCACCATGTACAGGGTCGCGGACAGCTTGGTGTCGAAGTGCAGGGTGAAGTAGCGGAACGCCGGCAGGCAGAACAGCGGCACCTCGATGGAATGGAACAGCTTGACGATCGACACGCTGACCGGATCGTGGAACACGCCGCACAGGCCGATGCGCAGGAACATCACGGTGGCGCCAAGCAGCAGGGAGTTGCGCACGCCGATCTTCTTCATGATGATTGGCACGACGCCCATCATCGCGGATTCGAGGAACACCTGGAAGGAATTCAGCGTGCCGTAGGTGGCGTTGCCGATTTCGGTGGTGGAGAAGAGGGAGGCGTAGTAGTTCGGGAACATCTGCTGGTCGAACACGGTGTAGAAGGTGTTGGTGAACAGCATGAAGACGATGAGCACCCACAGGGTCGGCATCTTCAGGACGGCGAGCATCTCCTTGAAGGACGGGTTGGTCGCGGTGGCGTTCGGATCGGCTTCCTTCTTGAGTTCCGCCTTCTGCTCCGCGGGAACCCAGAACGCGTAGACGCACAGCATGCCGAGGCCGCAAATGGAGCCGACCCAGAAGTTCAGCAGCGGGTTGATGTTGAACAGGAAGCCCGCGCACAGCGCCACGATGGCGTAGCCGAAGGAGCCCCAGGCGCGGGACTGGCCGTATTCGAAGCCGAATTTACGGGAATACCGTTCGGTGAGCGCCTCGAACAGCGAGCATCCCGCCATGAAACCGGCGGATAGCACGATGGATCCGATGAGCACGCCGACGAAGCGGATGCTGCCGCCGGCGGTGAGCATCGGCGCGTATACGAACTGGACGAACGGGCCGACGAGCGCCGCGAGCGTGGAGACGACGATGACGAGCTTGCGCTTGATGCCGAGCTGGTCTTGGATGGCGCCATAGGCGAACATGATGACCAGGGTGGCCAACGAGTTGATGGAGTAGATCTGCCCCTGTTCGGCCGAGCTCATGCCCAGGCCGTGCGTGGGGTCGGTGAGCCATCGCGAGAAGAATGACCACCAGATGCCCCAGGAGCAGAAAAACATGAAGATGCCGAGTGAGCTTTGCAGATAGGAAGGGTTCTTCCATGTGGATCGGGTATCGCGTGCCATGATGTTCCGTCCTCCGTGTCGTTGCCGCTTCGGTGCGGCGTGATCGTTGCTGAGTGGTGTTGTGTGGTTCGTTTCGGCTGCCGTGCCGGAACAAAGGTGATTTCATGATACGTCTTTTGGGAGGAAGCGTCAAACGATTTACGTAAAACGATTGACGTTAGATTTTGCAAGGTTATACGGAAGGGCTGAAAATAGCGGTGTCCGGCATGTCGGCAATTGGGGAAAGGGGGAAATGCGTCGGCGTGTCGCGATGTGGTTGGAGTCATGTGATTGGACTTGCGCGACGGTTGCGGCGCAGGACGATTCGGCATGGAGCGGACGCAATGCGGATACGATGCAGGCACGGTGCGAGACGGTGCGGCAATGGGCGAGATATGCGATGCGAGATGCCCCGCCCACTCCGGCGGCAACGTATGGAACGCTGTGATTCGACGTCGCGACGCAACGAATATGATGGCACGGCATCAGAACGGATGCTCGGAAGGCATTGCCGAAGCTCAATCCGCCACGGAGCCCTTTTCCAACAGCGTGCAGTGGATCTTCGCGGGAACGGGCGCATCCAGAGACGGCAATGGGGCGGTGGTCTTCGGCCAGCAGCCGACGTCAACGGGTTTGCCTTCGATCATGGAGATCAGTTTGCAGGCGGACCAGTATCCCATCTCGTAGTGCGGCAGTTCCACGGTGGTGAGCTGTGGTTCGAGCGTTTCCGCGAACACGCGGTGATTGTCGACGCCGACCACGGAAATGTCCTTGCCCACGGTGAGTCCGCGACGCGCGGCGCATTCGTACACATACCAGGCGCGTGCGTCGTTGAAACAGAAGAATCCATCGGGATGTTCCCGCTCGAACAGGTCATCCACGGCACGCAATGCGGGGCCATTGTTCATCACATCGCAGACCAGCGAATCATCGAAATCACGTCCGGCGTCGTGCAAGGCCGCGCGGTATCCGGCGAGACGCCCATGCTGGGCAACTATGTTTTCCGAACATCCGATGTACGCGATGCGCTCGCAGTGCGCCCTGAGCAGGCGGTTCGTCGCGTCGTATGCGATGGCGAACTCGTCGGGCTCCACGCTGGGGATCTTTCCCGCCGCGTCGGTGGCGTCCACCATCACCACGGGATAGTCGTTCAGCGACGCCGGCACGGAAGCGATGCGGTTCGACATCTTCGAATACAGGAATCCATCCACGCCGTAACGTTTCAGGGTCGAAATCTCCTGCTCCTCGCTCGCCGCGCCATCGGTACTGACGGTGAATAGAATATAGCCGTAGACGCTGGCCGCATCCTGCGCGCCCAGAATGATGCCGCCCGCGAATGGGGTGGTCGCGACCTCTTCGCTGATGAATCCAAGGATGCGGGTCCTGTTGGTGCGTAGACTACGCGCCAACGGATTGATTCGGTATCCGAGTTCATCGGCCTTCTTGCGCACAAGTTCGGCCAACGCCGCATTCACCCGGCCCTCGTCCCGTCCATTGAGCACCAAAGACACCGTGGAAATGGACACTCCGGTCTCTCTGGCGATTTCCTTCATCGTGGTCATAACTGCAACCCTATACCTGTGCTGGACGAAACCTGTGAGAAACGGGAGGGCGCGTCATTCGCGCATGAACGATGCGAATGACGCGCCCTCCCGGATGCCGTGATACGTGGCATCCGCTATTCGGACAGAATTTCGTCGACGAGTTCCTGCTTGGCGTGGATCTGGCCGTTGAATCCCGGACGAATATCCAGACGGATCACCACATCCGTGCGGTATCCCTGGCCGGCGAGCTTCATGGTCGCGTCCCGAATCACCTTGAGCACGTCGTCGATGTCGCCTTCGATGTTGGTGAACATCGCATTGGTCTCATTGGGAAGACCCGATTGACGGATCACGTCGACCGCCTGTGCGACGTAGGTGGATTTCTCCGGACTCGCGCCGGCGGGGGAGATCGCGACCGCCGCGAGCGTGTTGATGTACGGCTTGCCGGTTTTCGGATCGATGGGCACTTCCTGTTTTTCCGCGTTGCGATCGAGCGTCATTCACGTTTCCTTTCTGTTCTGTTGCCGTGCCGGTGGATGGACGGCGGCACGGCATGATTCGGTTGTCGTGCCGGGCATGGTCTGCCGGGTCACGGGGGCGGCAGACCATACGACGGACATGCGGCCTTTGGTCGCCTAGCGCCACTTCCAGGCGTGGTCCATCGGGCCGGAACCATGACCGAGATCGAGCTGGGCCTTCAAAGCGCCCGTCAGATAATGCTTCGCGCTATCGACCGCGGTCGGCAGATCCTCGCCCAACGCCAGATGCGACGCGATCGCGGAAGACAACGTGCATCCGGTGCCATGCGTGTTCGGATTGTCGATGCGGCGGGAACGGAACCATGTGGCCTCGCCGCTTGGCTCGACGAGCACGTCGCTTGCGTCCTGCGTGCCATGGCCGCCCTTGACGAGTACGGCGCAACCGAAATGGTCCGCCAGCAGGTGCCCCGCCTTGACCATGTCGGACGGCGTGGAGATGCTCTCGCCGTCCTCATAGGCCAATGGAGCGGCACCCTGCCTGACGGCCAGATCGCACAGCACCTGCGTCTCGGGCATATTCGGCGTGATCACCGTGGCCAGCGGGAACAACTTCGAAGTGAGTGCGGCGATCGCGTCGTCCTCGATGAGCTTCGCGCCGGAGGTGGCGACCATCACCGGATCAAGCACCACATTGGCCGCGTGGTGGAACGTGAGACGATCGGCGATCACGTTGATGAGTTCGGCGCTGGAGACCATGCCGATCTTCACCGCGACCGGCGGAATGTCCGAGAACACGGCGTCGATCTGCGCGGCGAGCATATCCGGGGGAGTGTTGGTGACCATCGTCACGCCCGTGGTGTTTTGCGCGGTCAGCGCGGCGATGGCGGTCATGCCGAATACGCCGTTGGCCAGCATGGTCTTCAGGTCGGCCTGGATGCCGGCGCCGCCGGAGGAATCCGATCCTGCGATACTCAGCACTGGCGCCAATGTGGTGGTCATAGCCAACTCCTTCCTCCGCTTCGTTCGCGGATGATCTCATAAATCCATGAAATGCGTATGCGAACCGGCGGATCCATCACGGTCTCCCGCCATGACTCCACCGGTTCGCATACGCATATCCATCGGTCCCTCACTATGCCATGCCGTCGTATGACGCGCCGAGGCGGCGGTCACCGATGGCATGCCGTGGAAGACGTTCCCATGCGTATCACTGGTAGAGCTTGGAACCGCCGTCGCGGAACTTCTGGCTCATCTGCTGCATGCCGGCCGCGATGGACTGCGCGTCGGCCACAAGCTTCTCCTGCGCGGCCTCGTCGCCGAACTTCTTGCGGATGTTCTGCGAAATCGCCATGGAGCAGAACTTCGGGCCGCACATCGAGCAGAAGTGCGCCATCTTCGCAGGCTCCGCCGGCAGCGTCTCATCGTGGAACGCGATCGCGGTATCCGGGTCGTAGCTCAGGTTGAACTGGTCGAGCCAACGGAACTCGAAACGCGCCTTGCTCATCGCGTTGTCGCGGTCCATCGCATGCGGATGGTGCTTGGCGATGTCCGCCGCATGGCAGGCGATCTTGTAGGCGATCACGCCCTGCTTGACATCGTCCTTGTTCGGCAGGCCGAGGTGCTCCTTCGGCGTCACATAGCACAGCATGGCGGTGCCGTAGCGGGCGATCTCCACGCCGCCGATGGCGGACGTGATGTGGTCGTAGCCCGGAGCGGTGTCGGTGGTGAGCGGTCCAAGCGTGTAGAACGGCGCGTCCTTGCAGATCGCCTTCTCCATCTCGATGTTCATGCGCACGGTGTCGAACGGAATATGGCCCGGTCCTTCGATCATCACCTGCACATCGTGGTCCCATGCGCGCTGGGTCAATTCGCCCAGCGTCATGAGCTCGGCGAACTGCGCCGCGTCGTTCGCGTCGGCGAGCGAGCCCGGACGCAAACCGTCGCCGAGCGAGAACGCGACGTCGTACTTCGCGAAGATGTCGCACAGCTCGTCGAAATGCGTGTACAGGAAGCTTTCCTGATGGTGCTGCAGGCACCATTCGGCCATGATCGAACCACCGCGGGAGACAATGCCCGTCATGCGGTTGGCGGTCAGCGGCACGAACCGCAGCAGCACGCCGGCATGGATGGTCATGTAGTCGACGCCCTGCTCGCACTGTTCGATCACGGTGTCGCGGAACAGCTCCCAGGAGAGCTTGGACGCATCGTCCTCGACCTTCTCCAGCGCCTGGTACATCGGCACGGTGCCGATCGGGACGGGGGAGTTGCGCAGAATCCATTCGCGGGTGGTGTGGATGTCGTTGCCGGTGGACAGGTCCATCACGGTGTCGGCGCCCCACTTGGTGGCCCACGTCAGCTTCTCCACTTCCTCGTCGATGGATGAGGTGACGGCGGAGTTGCCCATGTTGGCGTTGAGCTTGGTGAGGAACTTCGAACCGATGATCATCGGCTCGGCCTCCGGGTGGTTGATGTTGCACGGCATGACCGCGCGGCCGGCGGCCAGCTCGGAACGCACCAGCTCCACGTCGCAGTGCTCGCGCTCGGCGACGTAACGCATTTCCGGCGTGATGATGTTATGGCGCGCGTACCACATCTGGGTGATCGGGTGGTCCTTGGCCTTCAGCGGCTTGTGCTTGCGGCCGCGCCACTCCTTGGACGCCTTGCCGCGCTTGATGGCGCGCTTGCCATCGTCCTCGAGGTTGCGACGCCGGCCCTCGTACTCCTCCACGTCGCCGCGGTCGCGGATCCAGTCGAGACGCAACGGGGCCAAGCCCTCCTTCGGGTCGCACTTCGGGCCTTCGGTGTTGTAGTCCTTGAACGGCGCGTTCGGGCCTTCGCCCGGCGTGTCGGAAAGCTTGATCTCGGTGTACGGCACCTCAAGATCGTAGGTGCCGAACTGGTTCTCGAAGTGAATCGGCGTGGTCTTGCGGACGTGCGCCTTGTCACGCTGCTTGGAATCGCGCGCCGCGATGTCCACGCGCTGCTGCTTGGCCAGCTTGGAGGCCGCTTTCGCCTCCTTGGCGTTGGTGAACTTCTTCTCGTTCTTCTCGGCCGGCTTGTCGGCGGTCTCGCTGGTCTTCACACGCGGTGCGTAGCCGTGTTTCCTATCGCCGCGCACGGCCTTCCAGCGCGTCACCATATCGCGGGTAGCGGCTTCCGGATCGTCGGCTCCGGCGATCGCGGAGACCACGAACCAACCTGCGGCCTTCGACTGTGCCAGCATCTCCATGTCGTCGGCGGTCACGCCGCCGCCCACCACCACGGGGAATTCGCTGGCGGTGCAGATCGTGTTGATCTGCTCCTCGTCGAGGGTGTGTCCGGAACCGTCGTTGCCGCCGACGGAAGCCTCCGGCTTGGTGGCGGAGACATGCAGCGGGCCGGCGCCGATGTAGTCGATGCAGCCGTTCGGCAGCTCGTTGATGAGCTTCACGAGGCTTTCGGTTTCGGCGGAAAGGCCCACGATGGCCTCGTCGCCGAGCAGCGCACGCGCCTCACGCGGCTCCATGTCGGTCTGCCCGATGTGCACGCCATCGACCTTGATGCCTTTGTTGCGCGCCTGCCACACCACATCCACGCGGTCGTCGATGACGAACGCCACGGAATCGGATTTGCCGTTGTCTTCGATGATCTGCGCGATGTCCTGCGCCATCATCGTGATGTCCTTGGCGTCCGCGTCCTTGGCGCGCAGCTGGATGAACGTCGCCCCGCCGCGCAACGCGTCATCGACCACATCCGTGATCGGACGGCCCTTGCAGTCCTGCGGGCCTACTACGAAGTAGGCGCTCATGTCGAAACAGTCTCGCATGGAGGCGTATGGATAATTGCTCATTGTGGTTTCCCCTTTGTGGTAAGTGATCCAAAAAAGAAGTGTTGATATGTGCTGCTGATGACTGCGGCGCCCGCTCTGCTGGCCGGTTCCGTCATTCCTGTATCAGGCGAGGCCGGAATCCCGACGATTCCCATGGACCTATATATAGGGTCTTGGTTTTGCGCGTATACGTCGAGACGTTCCGGCGGACCGCCGGGCGGTGGATGACACCGAATCATCGGTGGAACTCATCCGAGGAGGATGTCCGAATCGGCCACCTGCCGGGCAGTCGTGTTCCACAGGGCATCCAACAATGCCGTCTGGAACGACCCCGGCCCCTTGGACGACTTCTCGGCCGTCTCCGAAGCGCGGTTGTACAGCAGGGCTGCGGAGACGGCGGCGACGAACGGTTCGGCGACGGCCAGATACGTTGCGGTGACGCCGCCGAGCGAGCAGCCCGCGCCGGTGATCTTCGTCATCATCGCGCTGCCACCGGGCAGCCGAAGCACGTGTTCGCCATCGGTCACCAGGTCGACCGCGCCGGAAACCGCGACTGCGCCGGTGCCGGTCGGGGAGTGTTTCGCGAGATGCCGTGCCAGGCGCTTCGCCGCGTCGGCCGCGGCATCGACGTCATCGACGGATTCGACGCCTGCGGGGCGGGTCCCGGAAACTGAGGAAGCGCCACGATCCAGTCCCCACATCGCGTCGAGCGCGATGATCTCGCTGGCGTTGCCGCGTACGATGGTCGGCGGATATGTGCGGAACGACTCGAGGATCGCGGTGCGTGTTTTGCCGATGCCGGCGGCGACCGGGTCGAGTACCCATGTCTTGCCGCCCTTGTGCAGCTTGCAGGCGATTTGCGGCAAGGCGTCCTTGAAGAACGGCAGCAACGTGCCGACATTGATGTAATTGGATCCCGCGATCTGCGCGGTGTCCACCACATCGTCCGGCAGATAGCTCATGGCCGCAGTTCCGCCGGCCGCGAGCTGTGCGTTGGCCACCAGATTGATGGTCACGAAATTGGTGAATGACTGCGCCAGCGGCGTCTGCGCCCGCACGGTGTCGACCGCCTGCGCGATCTGGCCGCGCAAACGTGTGATGAACTCGCGTTGTTCATCGGTGTATGAGTCGGTGCTCATCATCTGCTCCCTACGTTGGTGCTAACCAACAGGTTCAAAGGGTCAGGCTCCGTGCCTATCTCAGCTTCCTGGTCTCCCGGGAAGCACCCCCGCATGTTCAATACGGTCTTCAACCTATCCGAGGGCGTTGACAGCGGTGTTTCCGACGGCCGCGTTCTTCCGTAGGCGGTTTTGGGCTTCCGTAGGTGGTCGCCGGCCGATAGGCGATGGAAAACCATTGGAATGGGCGTCTGTCCGAACCCGGATCCGTGGCCGACCGCCTACGGAACGTGAAAACCGCCTACGGAACCCGGCGGTAGCGCCGAGTCGGGGAGCGGCCATGGAAGTCAGCGCGTGACGGTAGGCTTTCCGCTTGTAAAGACCCCAAACCGTTCATACCAGAAGGTGCATTGTGGCTGTATCCAAACTCGATGAAGTCGTATCCCTTGCCAAGCGTCGTGGCTTTGTTTTCCCGGCCGGCGAAATCTACGGTGGAACCCGTTCCGCATGGGATTACGGTCCGCTCGGCGTCGCGCTGAAGGACAATATCAAGCGCGAATGGTGGCGTTCCATGGTCGTCACCCGTGGCGACGTGGTGGGCGTGGACACCTCCATCATCCTGCCGACCCCCGTGTGGGTCGCCTCCGGCCACGTGGCCGTCTTCAACGATCCGCTGGTGGAATGCCTCAACTGCCACAAGCGTCAGCGTTCCGACAAACTCCAGGAGTCCTACGCCGAGAAGCACGGCGACAAGCTGCCGGAGAACGGCATGGCCGACATCGTGTGCCCGGATTGCGGCACCCGCGGCAAGTGGACCGAACCGCGCGACTTCAACATGATGCTGCGCACCCACCTCGGCCCGGTCGAGGACGAGAACTCGCTGCACTACCTGCGTCCGGAGACCGCGCAGGGCATTTTCGTCGATTTCAAGAACGTGATGACCTCTTCCCGCAAGAAGCCGCCGTTCGGCATCGCCAACATGGGCAAGTCCTTCCGCAACGAGATCACCCCGGGCAACTTCATCTTCCGCACCCGTGAGTTCGAGCAGATGGAGATGGAGTTCTTCGTCAAGCCCGGCGAGGACGAGGCGTGGCACCAGTACTGGATCGACGCCCGCACCCAGTGGTACCTCGACCTTGGCGTCAAGCCGGAGAACCTGCGCCACTACGAGCACCCGAAGGACAAGCTGGCCCATTACTCGAAGCGCACCGTGGACATCGAGTACAAGTTCGGTTTCCAAGGCTCCGATTGGGGTGAGCTCGAAGGCATCGCCAACCGTACCGACTTCGATCTTTCCGCGCATTCCAAGCACTCCGGAGAGGACCTGAGCTACTTCAACCAGGCCACTGGCGAAAAGTACGTGCCGTACGTCATCGAGCCTGCCGCCGGCCTGACCCGCTCCCTGATGTGCTTCCTCGTCGACGCCTACGATGTCGACGAGGCGCCGAACACCAAGGGCGGCGTGGACAAGCGCACCGTGCTGCACCTCGACCCGCGTCTGGCCCCGGTCAAGGCCGCTGTGCTGCCGCTGAGCAAGAAGCCCGACCTGCAGGGCGTCGCGCACAAGCTCGCCGCCGACCTGCGTCAGAACGAGTGGATGATCGATTACGACGAGTCCGGAGCCATCGGACGCCGTTACCGTCGCCAGGACGAGATCGGCACCCCGCTGTGCGTGACCGTCGACTTCGACACCTTGGACGACCAGGCCGTGACCATCCGTGAACGCGATACCATGAAGCAGGAGCGCGTCAGCCTCGACAAGGTGTCGGACTACATCGCCGAACGCATTGGCGAGAAGCGCAGCAGCGTGCCGCAGCTGCCGGTCGAGATGGGCGGCGAGGCATGGCCCGAGTCCGTCAAGATCGCCGAGGCCGGTGGACTGTACTAAAGCGCCCCATGCCAGACAGCATTGTGATTGCCGACGGGGAAACCGACGCGCTTGACCCGCGTACCGACGCGGCTCGGTCGCCGGTTCCCCCCGTTATCAAGCCGGTCGATCTCGGGCCGGTGCACGTGCAGACGCCGGTCGTGCTCTCGCCCATGGCGGGCGTGACCAATTGGCCGTTTCGTGTGATCTGCGAAAGCTACGGGCCGGACGGTCTGTATGTCGCGGAGATGATCACCGCCCGCGCGCTGGTCGCCCGCAATCCCAAGGCGTTGCGCCTGTGCCGCTTCGCGCCCAGTGAAAGAATCCGCTCGCTTCAGTTGTATGGCGTGAATCCCGCGATCGTCGAACAGGCCGCGAAAATCGTCGTCGACGAGAACATGGCGGATCATGTCGACCTGAACTTCGGTTGCCCGGTACCCAAGGTCACGCGCCGCGGTGGCGGTTCCGCTTTGCCCTGGAAGCTCGATTTGTTCCGTGAGATCATCCAACGCGTGGTCAAGGTGTGCGACAGCGCCGACATCCCCGTCACCGCCAAGATTCGCGTGGGCATCGACCATGAGCATGAGACCTTCCTCGAGGCCGGACGCATCGCGCAGGAGGAGGGCTGCAAGGCCGTGACCCTGCACGCGCGCACCACCGCCGAATACTACGGCGGGCATTCCGACTGGAACCGCATCGGCGAACTCGTGGAGAGACTCGACATCCCCGTGTTCGGCAACGGCGACATCTGGGGCGCGAACGACGCGCTCGCCATGGTCTCCGAAACCGGCTGCGCAGGCGTCGCCATCGGTCGCGGCTGTCAAGGCCGCCCATGGTTGTTCGCGGATATCAAGAACGCCTTCGCCGGCAGCGACGAACGCATCGATCCGACGCTCGGCGAGGTGTGCCGGGTGATCGAACGTCATGCCGCGTTGCTCACCGAGTTCTATGACGGCGACGAGCGGATGGCCGTGCACGATCTGCGCAAACACATCGCGTGGTATCTCAAAGGGTTCCCGGTGGGCGGTTCCACACGCCGGGCGTTCATGGAATGTGAAAATCTTGAGGATGTGCGCGCCGAGATCGGCAAACTCGATCCCACCATTCGTTTCCCCGAGCGCATCGCCGACAAGCCGAGGGGCCGCGTACGCTTCGCCAAGAAGGTGCATTTGCCATACGGATGGTTGGAATCCCGGGAAACAACCCATGAGGAGCGTCAGGCGCTGTTCGGCGACGACCCCATGGACGCGAGCTACTGATCGGATTGGTTCCCGTCCGGGCGGAAAATGGGTGAAAACGATTTTTCGACCGGTCGGGGGCGCCGACTCTAGGCAAAAAAGACACGCCGATGGGAAAAAAGTGAAAAAACACCGGCGCGCGCATGAAAAAGTGCGCGTATTATCAACCCGTCTGCGATAGAGTTGTGCGTAAACGTGTGAGTGACAGGAGACTATGGTGAGCGAGATTGCCCAGACTGACAATTTCAACGACAAGACTAACATCAAGGTCGTCGGTGTCGGTGGAGCCGGCGGTAACGCCGTTAATCGCATGATTGCTGAAGGTCTTCAAAGTGTTGAGTTCATCGCGATTAACACCGACGCGAAGGATTTGCTGCGTTCCGATGCGGATGTCAAAATCTCATTGAACGACGCTTCCAGCCGTGGTCTGGGCGCAGGGGCCGACCCGGAGAAGGGCGCGAAGGCCGCGCAGGACCATCAGTCCGACATCGAGGAATCGCTCAAGGGCGCCGACATGGTGTTCGTGACCTGCGGCGAAGGCGGCGGCACCGGTACCGGCGCAAGCCCGATTGTGGCGCGCGCCGCGCACCAGCAGGGCGCATTGACCATCGCGGTCGTGACTCGTCCATTCAGCTTTGAAGGCCCGCAGCGTTCTGCGTCCGCCGCACTCGGCATCGAGAACCTGCGCAAGGAAGTGGACGCGCTGATCGTAATTCCGAACGACCGGTTGCTGGAGCTGTCCGACCGCACCATCGGCATCGTCGACGCGTTCAAGACCGCGGACACCGCATTGCTGGCCGGCGTTCAGGGCATCACCGACCTGATCACTTCCAATTCGTACATCCACGTCGACTTCAACGATGTCAACGCGATTTTGCGTGGCGCCGGCACCGCGCTGTTCGGCATCGGCTCCGCACGGGGCGAGGACCGCGCCACGCAGGCCGCGGAAATCGCCATCAGCTCGCCGCTGCTGGAAGAGAGCATCGAGGGTGCGCATGGCGCGCTGGTCAACATCGCCGGTCCGACCGATCTGAAGCTGCAGGAAGCCGCGGCGGCAACCCAGCTGGTGCAGAAGGCCATCCACCCGGAGGCGCAGATCATCTGGGGTCTTTCCCTGGACGACGCCTACGGCGACGAGGTGCGCGTCACGGTCATCGCGGCCGGTTTCGACGCCAACTCGAAGAAGAGCGCTCCGGCCGTCGACCAGGATTCGAAGCCTTCCACCGAAGGCACGATTCCGCTGTCGGCGCTGTCCGCCAAGGTGTCGAGCGCTTCCGCCGAACCCCAGCAGCCTCAGCAGGCGCAGCAGGTGAATCCCGCAGCTCCAGTGACCCAGCAGCCGCAGGCTCCTGTCCAGCAGTCGTTGCCGACCTACGTTCCCACTCCGGAACCGGCCGCTCCGACGTTCGACCAGACCGCCGAGCAGCAGGTGGTCTCCCCGAACGATCCGAACGGCATCGACATTCCGGATTTCCTGCGCTAATTTCAATGCGATGACGCGAAAGGATCATTGATGGCAGGTTTTATGAAAAGCGCTATGTCCTATTTGGGCATGTCCGACGTCGCGGAGGACGACGAGGAATACAACGAGGATTCCGATGCCAACGAAACCTCGTTCGATTCCGATCATTCGGTGACTCCCATGGCGACGCCAGCGCCTGCCTCCACGGCCGCATCCACGCCGCGTGAGCAGACGAATCCGTTCCAAGGAGGCAGGGTGAACCGCATCACTACCATTCATCCGAAATCCTACGAGGACGCGCAGCTGGTCGGTCGCGCCATTCGTGATGGCGTGCCGGTCGTGCTGAATCTGACCGGCGTGGCGGAATCCGTGGCTTATCGCATCGTGGACTTTTCCGCGGGAGTGGTTTTCGGCGTCCGTGGTTCCATCGAACGCGTCACGCCACGGGTCTTCCTGCTGAGCCCCGCCCAGGTGAACATCAAGGTCGAGGAGCCGCAGCCCGAGGCGCAGTCCCACGATCTGTTCGCGACGAACTGATCCGATACGCAACAAAGGCTCCCATCGCCAATCGATGGGAGCCTTTGTTGCGTGTTGTTGCTAGGGTAGTCCCTCATGATTTTGTTGATGGTCAGGAACATCGTTCATATTTTGGTGAACGCTTATCTTACGGTGTTGTTCATCCGCATGATTCTCGATTGGGTCGCGGTGCTGGTGCCGACGTGGCGTCCGCGTGGAGTGGTGTCTTCGTTGATCAATGCCGTGTACCAGCTGACCGATCCGCCATTGCGTTGGCTGCGCCGATACATTCGGCCGATACCGATGGGCCCCATCGCATTCGACGTGGCGTTCATCGTGTTGTACTTCATTCTTATTGTTATTGATTTTCTGATTTAACCAAGGCAAAAATGCCTCTTTTCCGCATTACATCGCGTATATCGTGATAGCATCGGAAACTGAAACCAACAGCGAGGCATCAAGCCCAAAGCGAGGTGTAAGATTTATGGCTCTGTTGACGCCGAAAGATATTAGGGAGCATACCTTCCAGACCGTGCGTTTCAAGGAAGGCTATGACGTCGATGAGGTCGACGATTTTCTCGATCAGGTGACGGAGACGGTGGAAGCACTCGGCAAGCAGGCTGTTGCCGGTGGAGCGACCCAGGCGCTTGGCCCGGACGTCGCTGGTCTGAATTCCAAGATCTCCGAGCTTAGTGCCCAGGTGCAGTCCCTGCAGCAGGAGAACGCGACGCTGAAGTCCGCCTCCGAGCAGGCCGCCGGCGCTGGCGACCAGGCCGCTCAGGCTGCTCAGGCTGCGGCTGCCAAGCTCACCGAGGCCGAAGAGAGCAACCGTACGTTGTCGTCTCAGAACGAACAGCTCAAGGATCAGGTGGACCGTCTGTCCGAACAGGTCGATCAGTTGACCGCCCAGGCGGCAGAGGCCGCGGGCCAGGCCGATCTCGGCAAGCAGCTGACCGACATGCAGCACGAACGTGATGCGTTCCGCGCCCAGACCGAAGATCTGTCCCGCCAGCTTGCCTCCGCGCAGCAGCAGGTGGTGGTCGCACAGCAGCAGGCCGCGCAGATCCAGCAGCTCACCGCCCAGCTCCAGCAGTCCCAGCAGCAGGCCGACCAGTCCCGCCAGCAGGTGGAGCAAGCCCAGCAGCAGATCGCGCAGGCTCAGCAGCTCACACAGCAGCACGCGGTCCAGTCCCAGCAGCGTGAAGCCCAGATGCAGCAGCAGGCCGCGCAGATCCAGCAGCTCACCAAGCAGCTGCAGGAATCCCAGCAGCGTGAATCCCAGCTTCGTGAGCAGGTGGCCAAGGTCGAACCGAACACCGAGACCGGCAGCCTGCAGAAGATCGCCGGCGCCGCGGCCAGCGCGAACAGCGAACCCGAACGCGCCACCGCGATGCTGGCCCTGGCCATGCAGCTGCATGACCAGTATGTCGACAAGGGCAAGGCGACCGCCAAGGAGATCACCGCTGAAAGCCAGCGCAAGTACGACGATCTCATCGGCAAGGCCAACGACTACTCCAACCGCACCCGTTCCGAAGCTGATTCCTACTCCGACGGCACGCGCAAGGACGCTGACGCCTACTCTGTGCAGACGCGCGCCAAGGCCGATGACTACCTGCAGCAGAAGACCAACGAAGGCAATGCCTATGTCGCTCAGAAGACCGACGAAGGTGACGCCTACTTGGCTCAGAAGACCGATGAGGGCAATGCCTACCTTGAGCAGAAGACCAAGGAAGGCGACGCCTATGTCGCTCAGAAGACCGATGAGGGCAATGCCTACTTGGCCCAGAAGACCAAGGAAGGCGACGCCTACTTCGCGCACCGCAGCGAAGAGGGCGACGGCTACCTGAACCAGAAGACCGAAGAAGGCGACAAGTACTTCTCCTCGAAGCACGACGAGGCCGATGCATACGAGGCTCAGGTGCAGAAGCGCGCGTTCGAATACGATTCGAAGACCCGCAGCTCCGCGGACGATTACGCGCAGCAGGTTCGCGACAATCTGGAGTCCCAGTCCAAGGTCATCGAGGGCAACATCCAGGGTCTCAAGCAGTTTGAGGGCGAATACCGCGCACGTCTTACCGAATTCCTCGGTCAGCTCATGTCCCAGGTGTCCGATTCGAACAACTACGATCAGGTCGATCAGAAGAACAACGACTGAGATTAGACCGTGTCTGTTGTCATGACGAACAATCAAAGACGGCTGCGCTTTCGCGTGGCCGTCTTTGCGTGCATCTCGATCATTGCGCTTGCCGCCGATCAGCTCACCAAGGCATGGGCCCAAGCGGTTCTGTCCGATGGGCGTACCGTGGAGATGATTCCGCGTCTGCTGTCGCTCACTCTGGTACGGAACCCCGGCGCGTCATTGGGCATGGGCTCCAATATGACATGGCTGATCTCTCTGCTGGCGGTGGCGGCGTGCATCGCTCTGGTGGCGCTCGCCGTGCACACCATTTCGATGAAGTGGACTGTGGTGTTCGCTCTCGCCTTCGCCGGAGCGCTTGGCAATCTCATCGACCGCATCGTTTACGCGCAGGGCTTCCTGAACGGCAAGGTCGTTGATTTCCTGAATTACGGTTGGTCCGTCGGCAATGTCGCCGATATCTTCCTGATGGTCGCGGGCGTCGCCGCGGTGCTGCTGCTCCTGTTCGCGGAGCCGTTCAGCGAGAAGGATCTTGCGGAGACTGGGAACGGAGCGCAAACGGCATGAGTCGCGTTGTTCCAGCTCCTGATGCCCTGGTCGGCAGAAGATTCGATGTGGCCGTAGCCAAAATGCTCGGCATCTCCCGTGCCAAGGCAGCCGATCTCATCGAATCCGGACAGGCGCGTCTGCTCGACCGGGAAATCTCGAAATCATCGATTCTGCAGGCGGGGGAGACCGTCGAATTCGACATCGTCGAGGAACGGGCCAAGCCGGAGCCCATCGCCCACGACATGGCGGTCGTCTACGAAGACGACGATGTGGTGGTGGTCGACAAGCCCGTCGGAGTCGCGGCCCATGCCTCCGTGGGATGGACGGGCCCGACGGTGCTGGGCAGCCTGCTTGATCGCGGCGTGCATATCACCTCATATGGCGCAGCCGGGCGTCAAGGCATCGTATCGCGCCTTGACGTCGGCACGTCCGGATTGATGCTGGTGTGCAAATCCGACCTCGCCTACGTGGAGATGCGCCGTCAATTCGCGGAGCACGAGGTGGTGAAGACCTATCATGCGTTGGTGCAGGGAAACCTCAAGGAGGACAAGGCGACGATCGAGGCTCCCATCGGACGCGCCAAAGTGTCCGATTTCCGTTTCTGCGTGACACCGGCGGGGAAAGAGGCCATCACCCATTGGGATGTGATGGAGCGTTTCGGAGAGGCGACCTTGGTTTCCGTCAACCTGGAAACCGGCAGGACCCATCAGATCCGAGTGCATTTCTCGTCGATCGGACATCCGCTGGCGGGAGACTCCATGTATGGGGCCAACCCGCAGCTCAGCGAGGCTTTGGGGCTTGACCGCCAATGGCTGCACGCCATGCAACTGGAGTTCCGGCACCCAAGAACCCATGTGTGGACCACGGTGAAGTCGAAATACCCTGCGGACCTCAGCCATGCGCTCGAGGTGATGCGTGCGCGTCACCGGGGGCGTGAATCCTCGCACGACGCGGACTGATGCCGGTTCGCGGATGCCTCGCCCATGCCGTCGGGGGTTTCCTGGAACCGCTCCGGGAGCGGTTGCGGAGGAAACGGCCTTTGCGCGCACGCCGGAGACGCGAATGGCTGGATGGATTGCTGGCTAGGAATCGGCTGCA
>ERZ808246.280-NODE-280-length-45803-cov-3.499497_pt1 | contig 45803 bp, 43 predicted proteins | sample MGYA00521083_ERZ808246 | MGnify/ENA primary metagenome ERZ808246 (study PRJEB31516, sample SAMN03275577) | gut metagenome | biome: mammalia-associated habitat; material: feces | host: Papio cynocephalus | place: Kenya | collected 2012-07-07 ... | reverse complement strand
TTGGAGAAGCCTATGACAAGGAATGGGCATTGAAAGACGAAGGAAAAACTGAAGGAAAAAGAGAAGAAAAAATAGAAATAGCAAAGAATATGTTAAAGGACAACGTAGATATTAATCTTATAAAAAAATATACAAATCTAACAGAAGAAGAAATAACTGCATTAGAGGAAGAGTAAGAAACTCTTCTTTTCTGTTGGCAAAAAGTCATAGCTATAAACATATTCAAAAAAATATTAATTATATGATTTTTTTCTTTTTTGTTATAATAAAATAGGTGATTATAATGGAAATAATAATTGGTAAAACAAGCAGCTTTTGTAAAGGGGTAGAGCACACTGTAAGAGAAGCAAATAAAATCTTAGAACAAGAAAAAGTATATTGTCTAGGAGAAATAGTTCATAATGAAAGAGTTATAAATGATTTAAAAAATCTAGGTATGATTACAATTAATAATATAAGAGATGCGAAAAACAATTCAAAAGTAATAATAAGAGCCCATGGAGAAGTAAAAGAAACGTACGAAATTGCTAAAGAAAAGAACATAGAATTATTAGATTTAACATGTGGAAAAATAAAAGCTATTAAGGTAAAAATAGAAAAGCATAAAAATGATAGTTTTATTATCATAATAGGTAAGAAGACCCATCCAGAATCAATTGGCTTAAAATCATTCGCAAGTAGTAATTCTTGTATCATGGAAAATGAAGAAGATATAGAAAAATCTCTAGATTTAATAAATAAAAGTAATTTAAATAAAATATATATAATATCTCAAACTACATTTAATAGTTCTAAATTTGATAAATTAACTAATATTATAAAAGAAAATACAAATAAAGAAGTAGTTATAGATAAAACAATATGCGACGCAACAAGTAAAAGACAAGAAGAAACAGAAAAATTATCAAAAAAAGTAGATATAATGCTAATAGTAGGTGGAAAACATAGTTCTAATACTAAGGAATTAGAAAATGTTGCAAAAATTCATTGTAAAAACACATATCTTATTCAAAATAAAGATGACTTAAAAGATATAAAAATATCTAGTAATAATAAAATTGGTATTATGGCAGGAGCATCTACTACTAAAATTATAGTAGAAGAAATTATAAACAAACTAAAAGAGGGTTATGAAAATTAATCCTCTTTTACTTTAATACATGTTTTATTAATAATTTATCATCTCTATCTTCATAGTTTTCTTTTACAAAATTGTAAAAACTATTACTATTTAATCTACCAAAATTATCAATATCCATATCAGAATAACTACCATCACCTTGTGTAGTAATATCTCCATTAGCGGTAATATAAAAATCATTATTTAAAATATAACTATCATCATCTAATTTCATTATATCTAATGGTCTATTTTTAAATTCAAAATACCTACCAAAAAACATATCTTTACCACGACCAGATAACAATACATCATCATCTAAAACATCTAAATTACCTGTCCTTGTATATTTAATTTTATCTTTTGTCTTTAAATACTTCTCAATAACATCTTCATTATTTTGATGATACTGATCATCTGAAAATGTAATTGCAACAGGTGCATTATGAAACTTTTCTTGATAAAATTCACCAAAATTTTCTAAAGCGTAATTTGTATATCTTAATAAAGCATCAATTAATTCTTCGTCATAAATTGTACCATTTGTATTAAAACCAATTGCTAGTACCTCTAAATGTTCATCAATTATCTTATCAATTGCATATATAATAGCCTTACTATTAAGTAAAGGTTCACCTCCACTAAAAAATAACACTCTAATAAGATGATTATTTCTTAATACATAATTAATATACTTATAATCCATATCAATATTTTGACTATCTCCACGCATACAATGACGACACTCTAAATTACAACGTCTAGTAACTTCTAAAGCTACATTTTTAATAATTATATTCATAAAAAAACCTCGAGAAGTTATAATACCAAAAAAATAATATTAGTCAATATCTAGTAAAAAAAAGCCAAATCTAGTATAATTAATTATTATTAGAGGTGAATTAAATGAGAGATTTAAAAATAAAAGGAATATATAAACATTTTAAAGGAGACTATTATTTGGTAGAAGAAGTAGGAAAAGATTCAGAAACTCAAGAAGACATGGTAATTTATAGACATTTATATGGTGATGGAAGTCTATGTATTAGACCACTTACTAGTTTTTTATCAGAAGTAGATCATGAAAAATATCCTAATGTAAAGCAAAAATATAGATTTGAATTACAAGAAATAGAAAGTGTAGCAAAAAAATTTAAAGGAGAATAAGAGGTAATGGATAATAAATTGGAACATAAACATACAATTCTAATTATTAAAAATAAGGATAAGTATTTGCAATATTTTGACGAAAGATGGAATAGTTATTTATTTTTAAATACAAAAGTCCAAGGCAGTGTTAATGAAAAAGAATTAATTAAATTTATAGAAGAAAGATTTAACATAAAAGATGTAACAGTAGAATATAAATTTGATAAAGTTCATTCTAAATATTCTCCAACAGCAAATAAAGAAAAAACTTATCATCATTATTTTTATCTTGTAAAAGCAAATATTCCAAAGGAAGATTTTACTATGAATAATATTAATTATAAATGGCTTAGTATGAACTATTTAGAAACAGATAAAAGAATCCAAGAAATGAATAGCGATATAGTAAGTTTTATAAAAGAAAATAATATTTAAGGAGAGTTATATGGAAGAAAATATTTCATTAGAAGATAAAATAAGAGAATTAGAAAAAAGAGTTCAAGAATTAGAAAATATTGAACACAGAAGAAAAACAAAGGCAATAGTAACAGCAGTTATAAAAATATCAGTCTATGTTTTACTATTGATTGCTGCATTCTTTGCATTTAAATATGTAAAAGAAACAGTAATAGACCCATATAGAGAAACTATAGAAGAAATAGAAGGTGTAAAAGACGCATCAAGTGATTTAATAAATAAATATAAAAGCTATATAACAGGTTAATAAAATAAGTAGAAAAAAGTATAAATGTAAAAACATAAGTAGAATTTATATTAAATCTTTATTTATATAAATAATTCATAAATTTATACTTTTTCTTTTTTTAATTATATGTTAAAATAATCTATAGTAATTAAGTATATAATAGAGTAACTATCTAATAATGGAGGAATGATTATGATGAAAGATAAATTAAAAGGACTATTCGGTGGGGAAGTTGATGATACAGATAATGGAGTAGGAGAAGATGAATTCTATACAACATCAAAAGAAGAGTTTCATGAACAAAATGGTATAGCAGGATCTAAAATGATGTTACTAGAACCACGTGCATATTCAGAATCTCAACAAATAGCTGATTATTTAAAAAATAGATGTGCCGTTGTAGTTAATTTAAAAAGAGTAACTCCAGATCAAGCAAAAAGAATAGTTGATTTTTTGTATGGAACAATATATGCTATTAAAGGAGACATCCAAAAACTAGGTGGTGGAATTTTCCTATGTACTCCAAACAACGTTAATGTTGAAGGAAAAATAAGTGAAGATAATCAAGCACCAACACCTAAATCATCAAGAGGAAAGAAAGAACAAACTAAAGATGATGAGGAGGATTTCTTTTAAAAATTCAATTTATTTCTGAGGTGATTATATTTATATGGACAAATTTAGTTATGAAGCTAATGGATATAATCGTGATGAAGTTAATCAATTTGTAAATGATGTAATAAAAGAAACGGAAGATATCGTTAAAAGAGTTGAATCTCAAAGAGATGAAATAATTTATTTAAAGAAAGAGTTAGCACATTATAAAGAATTAGAAGACACTTTAAAAAAAACGATTATAACAGCAGAAGAGACAAAAAAAGAAATGATGCATCAAGCAGAACGTGAGTGTGAAATGATTGTTACTAACGCAAAACACAATGCTAGTAGAATTGTAAATGAAGCACTTATAGAAGCAGAGAAAGCAACTAGTTCTGCAAAATCACTTCAGAAAAATATAAAAGCATTAAAAAGTGATATTAAAAGTTTAATAGACAAACAACAAATGGTTTTAGATGATATAGAAGTTTTAGAAGATGATTAGTAGACACGAGTCTACTTTTTTTATAAGGAGGACTAAGTTTATGGATGAAAAAACAAAAGAGTTAGATTTAATAGAAGACTTAAACTTAAGTGAAACAAAAGAAATAACAAAAGAAATTAATTCTCTAGATGACTTAAAAAATATTGAAAACGAAGAAGTAACAGAAAAATTTAATATTAATGATAATGAAAGAGAAGAAGTACTTGAAAAAGAACCAATAGAAGAAACAAATTTAAATGAAACAAAAAAAGTACCAACTACTAGCAAAGTAATAGAAAACAAAACAAATAAAACTAATGATATAGCATATGAAAATAATAAAAAAGAAGAACAAAAAGAAAAAGAAAAAAAAGACAAAGTAAAAAATAATAAAAAGAAGTCAAAAAAACCACTAATTATTTCTATAGTAGTAGTTGTCATAATAATATTAATAATTGTAGTATTGTTATTCCTAAATAATAATAAAAATGTAGATAATAGAAGTAAATATTATAAAGCAATAGAAAACTCTTTAGATAGTGGAAAATTATCGGATACATTTGATTATGTTTTAAAGAAATTAAAAGTAGATGCAACACATGCTAAGTTACTAGCAATCGATATAGATTCTGATAAATCTCTAGATTTAGTTGCTTATATAGAAAATAAAAATCAAAATTATATTTTAAACTTTGAAGTTGATGATGGTGTATATTACGAAGAAAATTATGAAATATCTGAGATTAAAAACTTTGGATATGCATATTCATATACTGATAATAATCTATATTGGTTTACAATAAATAATAATGAATATACAGTAATTAGTAATGGTAAAAAAATAATGTCTAAAGAAGAATTTGAAGAAAATTATTACATTGTAACAGAAAAATATGAGAATAAAGAAATACTAGCAAACTCTGTTGACTATGATTTAGATAAAGAATTAAATATAGATTTATTAGAAGAAAATAAAATTACTAAGAAAAAAATATTATCAGATAATAAATTAACAGAAGAAAAAGTAAAGGAAATTGCTGAATCATCAAAGACTGCTAAAGAAAACGCAAGTATTAAAGAAGAACAACAAAAAGAAGAGGAAAAGAAAAAGCAACAAGAAGAAGAGTTAAAAAATGTAGGTTATCCAATAGATAAGTATATCCTAAAGTATGGTAAATATATGACACTCGATGGAACAAGTTCATTTACAATTAATAATGACCATACTGCAATATTTAAAAATAGAGAAAATGAAGAATCATGTTCTTGGTCAGGAGATATGTTAGAAAGTGAAAATGGTAAAGTACCAGTAGTAACAATTACTTGTAGCAATCAAACATATTCAACTAACTTAACAGATAAAGGTCTAAAAGATAGTTATAATGATATTGAATATGAATATCAATCATAAAAATTCTTATAAAAATAAATTTTTTTAAATCATTATTGTCAATATTTTTAAATTATGATATATTAATCCTTGTAAAACAAGTGCGAAAGACGGAATATTTTGAATTATAAAGAGAGTCTATGTTTGGTGAAAATAGATTATGAAGAAATATTTAGATCACTTTCAAGTTGTGATTTATGGATAAGATAAATACGGTAATGCGTTATAGTTATAGAGAAAATTAATTTAATTTTATTAAGTTGACTTAAATTAAGGTGGTACCACGAGCTATTCGTCCTTATAGGATGAATAGTTCTTTTTATTTATATTTATTCATAAAATAAAAAAAGAATGGAGGATATATGTTAATAAATATAATTCTATTAGTAGTGGGGTTTGTTATATTAATTAAAGGAGCAGATTTCTTTGTAGATGGAGCAAGTAGTGTAGCATCTAACTTTAAAGTATCTAAAATGTTAATTGGTCTAACAATCGTTGCATTTGGAACAAGTGCACCAGAGTTTGCCGTAAGTGTAAAATCTCTTCTATCTGGTAGTGGAGACATTGTACTTGGAAATGTTATCGGTAGTAATATTTTAAATATTTTACTAATTCTTGGTGCATCATCAATGTTTCATGCATTAAATGTAAAAAATAACACTGTAAAAAAAGAATTACCTATTACAATGCTAATTACTACATTATTTGCAGTTTTATTATCAGACCATATTTTTGATAATAAATTAGTAAATTCATTTACAAGAGGCGATGGAATAGTTCTATTATTATTCTTCTCAGTATTCTTATATTATCTAATAAGTATGAGTAGAAAAAAGATAGATGTTGACCAAGATGAAAAACCTGCCATGTCTCTACCAAAATCATTTATTTGGACAATAGGTGGAATAGTTGCCATAGTACTTGGAAGTAATGCAGTAGTTGATAGTGCAACATACTTAGCAAAAGCAATAGGTGTAAGTGAAAGATTAATTTCTCTAACAATTATTGCCTTAGGTACAAGCTTACCAGAACTTGTAACAAGTATTACAGCAACAAGAAAAGGTGAATACGATATAGCAATAGGAAATGTTGTAGGAAGTAATGTTTTTAACATTGGAATGGTAATCGGTCTTCCAGTTGCAATACTAGGAGGAATAGGAAAAGTAGCATTTAGTTACATTGATTTATTAGTAATGATAGTATCAGCAGTTCTTTTATTTATCTTCTCATATGGAGATTATAAAATATCTAAAAAAGAGGGATTTGTCTTCTTACTATTATTTGTAGTTTACTATACATACGTAATAATCGCATAAAAGGAGTGAAGTATAATATGAAGTTTAAAGAATTAAAAAAAGGACAAACTAGTGATATCGAAAATGAATACAGTAAATATTGGAAAGATGAAAATATATTTGAAAAGAGTATAACTAGCCGTGAAGGAAAAGAAAACTTTGTTTTCTATGATGGTCCAATTTATGCTAATGCAAAACCAGGAATCCATCACGTATTTGCAAAAACAATAAAAGATGCATTTTGTAAATATAAAACAATGAATGGTTATAGAGTTCTTAGAAAAATAGGACTTGATACTCATGGTTTACCAATTGAAGTTAATGTAGAAAAAAAACTTGGTTTTAAATCTAAATCAGATATTGAAGAATTTGGTGTAGAAAACTTCTGTAAAGAATGTAATAAAGAAACAGCATCAAATATCGATGAAGTAAAAAGAGTAACTGATATGATGGGACAATTTATAGATTGTGATCATCCATATGTAACATGTGATAATGAATACATTGAGTCAGAATGGTGGATAATAAAAGAAATGGATAAAAAAGGACTTATCTATCATGGAAATAAAGTTTTACCATATTGTCCAAGATGTGGTACTGAGCTAAGTTCAAATGAAGTTGCTCAAGGCTATCAAGAAGATTCAGTAAATACAGTTATCGTTCCATTTAAGAAAAAAGATGAAGATGTATATTTCTTAGTTTGGACAACAACACCATGGACATTAATGGCAAACTTAGCACTATGTGTAAACCCAGACTTAACTTATGTAAAAGTTGACTCTCAAGGTTATAAATTTATAGTAGCAGAAAGCTTAAAAGATAAAGTTGTAGGAGAAGAAGCAGAAGTACTTGAAACATATAAAGGAACAGATTTAGTAGGAATAGAATACGAACAATTACTTCCATTTGTAAAAGTAGAAGGAAAAGCATTCCAAGTACTTGCAGACAATTATGTAACTGCAGAAGATGGTACAGGAATTGTACATATCGCTCCAGCTTATGGTGAAGACGATAACAGAGTATGTCGTGAAAATGGAATAACATTTGTAAATCCAGTAGGAAAAGATGGTTGCTACACAGAAGGTCCTTGGAAAGGTCGTCTAGTAACAGATAAAGAACTTGAAATTGACATTATTAAATACTTAAAGAGTGAAGACAAATTATTTAAAAAGATTAAGTTAACACATGACTATCCACATTGTTGGAGATGTAAACAACCATTAATCTACTATGCAAAACCAGCTTGGTATGTAAAAACAACAGCTTATAAAGATAAAATTATTGAAGCAAATAAAAAAGTAAACTGGTTCCCAGAATTCGTTGGAACAAAACGTTTTGCTAACTGGTTAGAAAATATGGTTGATTGGGGAATTTCAAGAAATAGATATTGGGGTTGTCCAATGCCAATTTGGGAATGTTCTTGTGGACATCGTGAAGTAATAGGTTCACTTGAAGAATTACAAGAAAAATTAGTAGAAGATATCGATGTGAAAACAGTAGAATTACATAGACCATATGTTGACGATTTACATTTAGAATGTCCAGAATGTCACAAAGAAATGACACGTATAAAAGATGTATTAGATGTTTGGTTTGATAGTGGTTCTATGCCTTATGCACAATGGCATTATCCATTTGAAAATAAAGATAAATTTAAAGACCAATTCCCAGCTGACTTCATTGCTGAAGGAGTAGACCAAACAAGAGGTTGGTTCTATGTATTACTAGTAATTTCAACAATCATCTCAGGAGAATCAAGTTTTAAAAATGTTGTTGTAAATGACATGATGTTAGATGAACATGGAAAGAAAATGTCTAAGTCAGTTGGAAACATAATCGACCCGATTCAAATAATGAAAGAGTATGGAGCAGATACAATAAGATTCTATATGGCATACGTATCTCCTGTATGGACTCCATTAAGATTTAGTGTAACAGGAGTTAAAGAAGTATACTCTAAATACACATCAACTATGAAGAACTTATACTCATTCTTCGAAATGTATGCAAATGCTGACAACATCGACCCAAGAGAATACTACATCGATGTAGAAGATAGAGAACTAATTGATAAATGGTTAATTTCTAAATTAAATAAACTAGTTAAAAATGTAAGAGATGCATATGAAGAATATGATTTAAACAAAGTTGCTAAATTAATAGTACCATTCTTAAATGATGACTTCTCAAACTGGTATATTAGAAGTAATAGAAGAAGATTCTGGGACTCAGAACTTACTGAAAGTAAAAAAGCAGTATATCTAACAACATATGAAACACTACTTACTTTATGTAAATTATGTGCTCCACTTACACCATTCTTAACAGAAGAAATCTATACAAAACTTACAAATGAAGAATCAGTTCATTTAAGTACTTTCCCAACTCCAAATATGGAACTTGTAAATGAAGGTGCAGAACAAAGAATGGATCTTGTTAGAGATGTATGTTCACTAGGTAGATTTGCAAGAGAAGAAGTAAATATAAAAGTACGTCAACCAATAAGTAAATTAATGTTACCAAAGAGTGATGAAATAATTATTGGAGATTTATTACCAGTAATTAAAGAAGAATTAAATGTAAAAGAAGTAGAATTCAAAGAAGATATGACTGAATACTTAGAATATGTTGTAAAACCAAACTTCAAAGTATTAGGAAAAGAATTAGGTCCAAAAATAAAAGAATTACAAGAATTAATAGAAAAATTAACAAGTAATGAAATAAGTGAAATCTCAGAAAAAGGACTTACAGTAAAACTTGCTGGAGAAGACTTTGAATTAAATAGTGAAAATACTCTAATTTCTATTAAACAAAAAGAGGGATATGCATCAACTAGTAACAATAGAACAATAGTAGTATTAGATACTGAACTTACAGATGACTTAATATTAGAAGGCCTTGCTCGTGAATTTGTAAGAAAAGTACAATCATTAAGAAAAGATGCTGACTTCGTAATAACAGATCATATTAAAGTATATTACAACGGAACTGATAAAGTAGAAAGAATGCTAAAAGATTATCGAGATTATGTCATGGGAGAAGTTTTAGGTGATGAGTTAATAAAAGACATTAGTCTAGAAGATAAATATGATTTAAACGATGAAGAAGCATATATTAAAGTTGAAAGAGTTTAACTCTTTCTTTTTTTTGAACTTTATTGTAGAATAAAGACTGGTTGGTGAAATATGGAAATCGATATAGAAAAACTTGAAGAGATATATGGTAAAAGTCTAGTCAAAGAAATGCATGATGATATAGAAAATTTAATAGAGAATATGAAATATTTAAATAAACTAGAATTTGATGATATATATGACATAATAGAAATAAATCCATATTTATTTTTAATTGATAATAATGAGTTTATAAAAAGAATAAATGATTTAATAACTTCTCTAGGTATAGAATATTTACAAATACTTGCAGAAGATACTAGTTACTGGGGGAAAATTGAATGTTAGTAGATAAAAAACTAATTGATGAAGAATTAGATAAATATAAATTAAAATTTAATCGTAAAACAAGAAATAGAATAGAAGAGTCAGCAAACTATGAAGACATAGGTAAAATACTTAATTTTTTAATAAATAATTTACATATAAGTAAAAGAAGTATAGAAAAATGTCCAAGTATTTTATATAAAAAAATAAGTTCTGTAAGAAATAATTATTTATTTTTAGAAAATAAAAAAATTTATAATTATAATGTAGAAACATGTCTACATATCTTATCAGTTAATGAAAAAGATTTAGTAGATACATATAATTATGTTGAAAAAGAATTTGGTTATGACTTAATAAATAAAAATACAACTATTTTAAAAATAAAAAGAGACTACATAAAAAATATAAATGAAACTTATGGAAAATATGTAGATAAAGAAACACTTCTTGGTATTTGCATTTGTACAAGAAACCTTAAAGAAATAGGAGAAATTATTAATGTATGTACTCTAAAAAATGTAAAAATAACAAGTTCAATATTTAAACAACCACCTGAAGAAGTAACAAAAATAATAGATACTGCAAGAAGTTATAATTTAGAAATAACCGGTTCAATGTTCCATCAAAAAGCAAAAAATCTAAGTAAAATTGTTGAACATTGCAAAAAACTATCTATTGAACCAATTAATAGTATGTTTACTTGTTCTTTTGAATCAATAAAAGAAATAATTGATAATTGTGTAGAAAATGGTATAGAACTAAGAGGAACTTATTTTAGAAGTAAAATGAGTAGTCTAGATAAAATAGTAGAAATATGTGAAGATAACGGAATAACACCATCTATAAGTATATTTAAAACAACTCCATTTGAATTAGAAAGAATATTAGAAGTTTGTAATAGAAAAAAAATAAATTTATCTGAGTCAATGTTTGGTAAAAGTTATAAAGAAGTAGAAAGAATAATTGAACTATGTCATGACAATAACATATATGAAATAACAGGTAGTTACTTTAAAAAAAGTAGGGATGAACTTGTTGATATATTTAAAGTATGTGATAAATATAATATTCCAAAAGAAGGAATAGTTTTATATAGAAGTGCTCAAGAAATAGAAGATATTTATCTATTTTGTAAAGATAAAAAAATTCATCTATATAATACAATGTTTAATAGAACACCACAAGAAATAGAAGATATAATAAACCTAGCCAAAAAAAGAAGAATAAAATTATCTGGTGAATTATTTATAAGAAGATCCTATGAGACTGATAAATTAATTACTCTTTTAAAAAGAAAAAATGTCTCATTTACTCCAATAGTCTTAGAAAGAACATATGATGAGGCAAAAAAAATAATTGAATATATCCAAGATAAAAAAATAAAAGTAGCAGCTAATATGTTTAAAAGAACATATGAAGAAGTACAAGAAATAGTAAAAATTTGTGAAGATAACAATTTAGAAATAACAGGCTCTTACTTCCAAAGAAAACCTACTGAACTACAAGATATAATCGATTATTGTACTGATACAAAACAAGAAATAAACTCATCAATGCTTTTTAGAACATATGACGAGATAGAAAAAATAGATGATTTATGTAGAGATAAAAATGTAAAACTATACCCAACAATGTATAAAAGACCACCTAAAGAAGTAGAAAACATAATTGATTTAGCAACTTCTCATGGACTGGAAGTAAAGGGAAGTTTCTTTAGAAAAAATGATGATAAGTTTGTAAAAATTATAGAAAAATGTGATGAGTTAGGAATAAAGCCAAGTGGTTCAATATTTAAAAGAACTCCAAAAGAAATTGAAGATATATATAATATTTATAAAGATTTATTAGATAGAAAGCCAGACCAAAACTCTTATAATAAGAAACCACAAGAAGTATTAAAAATATTAAAATTATGTATAAAAAACAATATAAAAATAACAGGAACACTATATAGAAAAACAAGTGAAGAATTAGAAAGTACTATAAACTATATAAAACAGTACTATAGTGATGAATATTTAACACCTCAAATAATAATTTATGATAAGAATCATATAGAAAAAATATTTAATTATTTATCTGGTAAAAAAATTCTTCACACAATTATTAAAAGTTCTGGTATACTTAGATTAACACTAGAAGAATTGATAGATAGAGAAATATATATAAGGATGATAAATCAAGACCTAGTAGTTGGAGATACTTTTAATCCAGTAATGGGTTGGAGTAAAAAAGAATATGAAAAACGAAAAAAAGAACTAAATAAGAATAAATAGGTGTGATATGACTGAAGAACAAATTGAATTAAAGAAAAAAATATTAATAGGACTAGGTATATTTTTACTTTTCTTTATTCCATCACTAATAGCTGTAATAAATAAATTTAATTATAAAGAATCAAATATACTTAATAGAATTTCTAAAGAAGAATCCTTCTTAATTGTTGTTAAAGATAAAGATACAGAGATGACTAAAAATATTGAGTCATATTTGAAAAACAAAAATTATGTTTATGAAGACCTTGATTCAACAGATGAAGCAAGATATAAAAAAGTACTATATAAATTAGATATTTCAAGTGATGATATAGAAGAACCTACAGTAATATATGTATCTAAAGGAAAAACATATTCAACACTTGTAAATGTTGAAGATATGGAAAATTTTGAAACTTATATTAGTAATTTAGAGAATAGTTGGAGTTGATTTATTTGAAAAGAAAAGTTGCTTTAGTAACAGGTAGTAATAGAGGAATTGGTAAAAGTTGTATTGAAGACTTTGCAAGAGCAGGAGTTAATGTTGTTATAAATTATTGTCATCATGAAGATGAAGCAGGAGAATTAGAAAAATATATCAAAGAAAATTATGATGTAGAAGTACTAACAATAAAATGTGATATATCAAAAGAAGAAGAAGTAGAACAGATGGTAGATGAAATTATAGAAGTATTCGGTGGTATAGACATTTTAGTCAATAATGCAAGTGTTGCAAGAGACAGTCTTCTAATGGATAAGAATATAAAAGAGTTTAAAAGAGTATTAGATGTAAACCTAATTGGAACATATTTAGTAAGTAAATATGTAGGAAAAGTGATGTTAGACCAAAAATATGGTAAAATAATAAATATATCATCAACAAATGCTATAGATACATATTATCCAGAAAGTTGTGATTATGATGCATCAAAAGCAGGTGTTATTTCTCTAACACATAATTTTGCAAGAGAATTAGCACCAAATATAACAGTAAATTGTATTTGTCCAGGATGGGTAAAAACTCCAATGAATAAAGATTTAAGTATTGAACAAATTACTGAAGAAAATAAAAAAATATTACTTGGAAGATTTGCAGAACCTGAAGAAATAAGTAGAGTAGTTATGTTTCTAGCAAGTACAAAATCAAGTTATATAAATGATTCAATAATTAGAGTTGATGGAGGAAAATATAATAATTAGAAAGAAGTGAGAAAGTGTATAGCGAGTTAGGAATAAGTGAAGAAACATTAAAACTTGTAAATGAAGCAGAAAAAGATTGCCACGAATTATTTCAAAAAATTGATGAAGCATCTTGTATGAATAGTTTAAAAGTATTAAATGCATTTCATAAAAATAATGTTTCAGAATCCTGTTTTAATGAAACAACAGGATATGGTTATGGTGACTATGGAAGAGAAATAATTGAAAAAGTATTTAAAGATGTATTGGGTGCAGAAGATGCTTTAGTAAGAAATCAATTTATATCTGGTTCTCATGCTTTAAATGTCTGTTTCTTTGCACTATTAAGACCAAATGATTTACTTCTAAGTATTAGTGGTAAACCATATGATACATTAGACGAAGTAATAGGAATAAAAGAAAATAGTAGTTCTCTTCAAAGTTTTGGAGTAAAATATAGTCAAATAGAATTAGTAAATGATGATTTTGATTATGAAAAAATAGAAGAATTTCTAAAAAATAATAAGGTAAAAGTAATAGAGATTCAAAGAAGTAAAGGTTATTCTACAAGAAAAAGTATTGGAATAGACAAAGTAGAAAAAGTAATTGAGTTAATAAAAAGTATAGATAAAAATATAATTGTAATGGTAGATAATTGTTATTGCGAATTTGTAAGTGAAAAAGAACCAACTGCAGTAGGTGCAGATATAATGGTGGGATCTCTTATAAAGAACTTAGGCGGAGGAATTGCTCCGAATGGTGCATATATTGCTGGAAGACATGATTTAGTAGAACTAGCAGGAGAAAGACTAACTCTACCTGGTGAAGGAAGAGAAGTAGGACCAAGCTTAGGTATTAATAGACAAATTCTTCAAGGAATATATATGGCACCAAGCGTAGTTGCATCTGCTCTAAAAACAGCAACACTTGCAAGTAGAGTACTTGAAAAATTAGGCTATGATGTAGAACCTAAGTATAAAGATGATAGAGCAGACATTGTTCAAAATATTATCTTTAGAGATAAAGACAAATTAATTGAATTTACCAGAGGAATTCAAGAAGGTTCAGCAATTGATGCGAATGCAGTTGTAGAACCAGTTGAAACTCCAGGATATATAGATAAAATAGTAATGGCAAGTGGTTCATTTACCCAAGGATCATCAATTGAATTATCATGTGATGGACCAGTTAGAGACCCATATATTGCCTATATGCAAGGAGCTTTAACGTATCCCTATGGTAAATTAGGATTAATGAAAGCAGTAGAAAGGATTAAGAGTGAGTAGTATGGATTATTCAACAACAGCAGGGGTTGCGGGTGGATTAATTGCAGGAATAATGATGTTTATAGTTGTTTTTCTCATTATTTTTTTAGTAATAGCAATACTAAAACTAATTGGTACATGGAAAATGCTTACAAAAGCAGGAGAAAGTGGTTGGAAAAGTTTAATTCCATTTTATAATCAATGGACATTATGTAAAATTTCAGGACTAAGCCCATATTGGGTACTAGAATTAATAATTGTTTCATTTGTAATTGGAGTAATAGATGGAATAATAGGAAATGATGCTATAAGTGGAGTATTGAGTCTAGTAACTTCAGCAAATACAATCTATTTTTGGGTAATACTATCAATTAGTTTAGCTAAAAGTTTTGGAAAAGATACAGGTTTTGGAGTAGCAACATTCTTCTTCTCATTTATAACATATCCAATGATGGGTATGGGAAGTGCAAAATATGTTGGACCAACACCAGTAAATGACCCAGTTATGAAATTTATCTTAGATACATTAAATATCAAAGATGATGGAACTGGAAGAAATCAAAATAATAGACAAGTAAATCAAAATAATATGAATATGAACACACAACAAGCACCACAACAACCAAACTTTAACCAACAAATGAATAATCAAAATATGCAACAAGCAAATTTCCAACAAGGAACAAATCAAGTAAACGTACAGCCACAACAAGTACAACAAACAGAAATTCTTGATACTCCACAACAAAATAGTTTTTGTCCAAACTGTGGAGGAAAAGTATCTCAAGGAGATATGTTCTGTCAAAATTGTGGAACAAAAGTAAATTAATTTAAAAGATTAGAATATTTTGAATATTCTAATCTTTTTTTCATAGTATTAAGTGAATGGAGGAATCAATAAATGATTAATAAAAATAATTTATGGTTCTTAACTCTCTTTAGTTTAATACTAATTCTAGGAGTTTATTATGTGACATTACCAAGCGATGTCCTAGATAAAATTAAAATAAAAGACAAAGTAGAAGAACCAGTAGTAAAAGAAGAAGAAAACCCATTAACTGCTCTTAGAGTAAGTTTAGAAGAAACAAGAAAAACATCAAAAGAAAAATTAGAAAAAGAATTAACTAAAACAGAAATAACAACAACAGAAAAAAACAATATTTATGAGCAACTAAAGTATTTAAATGAAATACAAAGTAAAGAAGAAAAACTAGAAAAAGAAATAAAAAAACAACTAAATATAGATTGCTTTACTAAAATAGATAATAAAGATATAGAAGTAATATGTATCTCAAAAGAACAAAACAAACGACTTGCGAATAACATAATGCGTCTAATACAAGGAAATGATACAAATAAATTAAATATAACTGTAAAATTTCAAAAAAAATAACCCACACTTAATACTTAATATAACATAAAATATTCTAGGTGATAAAATGAATATAATTTTAACTCCTAGAGAAAAAGAAATATTTAATTTACTAATAGAAAATAATACAACAAAAGAAATATCTAATAAATTAAATATAAGTGAAAAAACAGTAAGAAATCATATTTCTAATGTTATGCAAAAACTAGGAGTAAAGGGAAGAGCAGCAGCAGTCGTAGAATTATTAAAACTCCAAGAAATAACTATTTAAACGTACTTTTTTAGTACGTTTTTTCATACTATTAATTAGGTGATATAATGCGTACAAAAATACTAAGAAAAATATTTAATACAACAATAACAATGTTTATAATACTAACAGTATTTACAATAACTACATATGAAAAAAATAATACATTAAGAACAAATGTAGAAATAGAAAATATATCTAATATCACAACCAATGAGGTGTATTTGAAAAATGAAGATAACTATCTAGTAAAGACAAATATTTTTCTAGAGAATGGAAAAAACATAATTCCAAATCTTATTAATTATCTAACTATTACAAATAAAAAAACACCAGTTGGTTTAAACTCTTATATTCCAAAGAATACTAAATTATTAAGTTATAAACAAAACAATGATTTAGTAACACTTAATTTTTCTAAAGAATTCTTAAGTGATTTAAAAAACAAACAATTAATAATAACAGGAGTAGTTTATTCTCTACTTGAACTAAAAGATATAAATAATGTAAAAATAGAAGTAGAAGGAATACCATTATCTGGATATAATGAAATATTAAATAAAAATATTGGAATAAATAATAAATATTTATTTAATACTAGATATGATATTAACAAAGTAGTAGTTTATTATATAGATAAAATTTCTAATGAAAATTATTATGTCCCAGTAACAAAGTATTTAAATGATAAAAGAGAAAAAATAGAAATAATAGTAGATGAATTAAAAAAGACCGATAATAATTTAATAAGTTATTTAAATGAAAATACTAAATTAATAAATTATAGAGAAGAAGCTAATGTCTTATTTTTAAATTTTAATGAATATTTATTAGATGAAAATAAAGAAATATCTAAAGAAATTTTAAATACAATTGCATATTCTGTATTTGATAATTATGATGTAAATGTAGTTTATTTTGAGACAAATTCTAAAAAAATTGATTTTATTACAAAAAAATAGTAGAAAAATTAAAAAAAGTACTTGTTTTACAAGTGCTTTTATTGTATAATCGTAGATGTCAGTTGGAAATGTCTTGGTAGCTCAGCTGGATAGTGCAATCGCCTTCTAAGCGATCGGTCAGGCGTTCGAGTCGCCTCCAGGACACCATTTTGATATTACAATCACTTCGGTGATTGTTTTTTTGTGTAAATAAAAAAAATAATTTATTAAAATAAAAAAATAATTAAAAAAACATGATATACTAAAACAAGAATAGGGGTTGATTAGATGCTTGGAATGGATTCAACAACAATATTGTTTTTCTTAGCAGCACTACCAGTAATATTAATTTTAATGTATGTATATAACAAAGATAAAACAAAAGAACCATTTGGTCTTTTAATAAAATTTTTTGGTCTTGGAATATTTTCTTGTTTTTTAGTACTTTTAGTATCATTTGGACTTGAAAAATTTTTACCATTTATGAATCATACAAATAAAAGTACATTTATAGATACAATATTATATTGTTTTATAGGAGTTGCCTTAGTAGAAGAAGTATGTAAATGGATTATGGTATATCTATCGGGATACAATAACAAAGAGTTTGATGAAGTATATGATATTGTAGTTTATTCAGTATTTGTTTCCCTTGGATTTGCTTTCTTTGAAAATATCGTTTATATCTTTGGAAATATGGACTTTCTAACTGCAATACTACGTGCTGTGTCAGCAGTACCAGGACATGCATGTGATGCGATATTTATGGGTTACTATTTAAGTGTTGCAAAAATTTGCTCAACTAGAAATAGCAAAGAACTAGAGAGAAAAAATATATTTTTAAGTATCACAATACCTGCACTTCTTCATGGAATATATGATTTTTGCTTAATGTCTGGATATGATATTTTTGTTTTTGTATTTTTAATTTTTGTAGTAGTTCTATATAAATTATCGCTAAGCAAATTAAATGAGATTGCTCTTGCTAATAAAAAATTAAAAGATGACACAGCATTTTGTTCAAATTGCGGAGCAAGAGTAGAAGGACAATTTTGCGAAAGATGTGGTAAACCTAGGGACTAGAAACAAGCAATGCTTGTTTTTTTTTCTCTTCCAAGATATAATGAAGAAGACGGAGATGAGGAAATGAAAGTATGTCTTTATACAGAGGGTGAGAAACTATTCTCAAAAAGCGGTTTAGGAAAAGCAATTCGCCATCAAGAAAAAGCACTTGAAAGTGTAGGAGTACCATACACAACTAATATAAAAGATGATTATGATATATTACATGTTAACTTTTATGGCCCAAATTCTTTTGCTCTTGCTAAAATGGAAAAGAAACATGGAAAAAAAATAGTTTATCATGCACATTCAACTGAAGAAGATTTTAAGAATGGATTTATTTTTTGTAAACAAATTTCTCCAGCTTTTAAGAAATGGTTAATAAAATGCTATTCATTAGGAGATGTCATCATTACGCCAACACCATATTCTAAAAGATTATTAGAAGGATATGGAATAAAGAAAAAAATATATGCTATTTCAAATGGAATTGAATTAGAAAAGTTTAAATGTGATAAGTCGCAAAGAAAAGCCTTTCGAAAAAGATATAACTTCAAAGAAGATGACAAAGTAATAATAGGTATAGGATTATATATAGAAAGAAAAGGAATAGTAGACTTTGTAGAACTTGCAAAAAGACTAAAAGACTATAAATTTATTTGGTTTGGATATAGTCCACTATCAGCCGCAACAAAAGAAGTAAGAGAAGCTGTTAATACAAAACTTGATAATCTTATCTTTGCGGGTTACGTAGAACAAGAAAAAATAATAGAAGCAATGAATGGCTGCGATTTATATATTTTCCCAACATTTGAAGAAACAGAAGGAATACCAATAATCGAAGCATGTGCTTGTAAAACAAAAGCTCTAATTAGAGATATTCCAATATTTGAAGATTGGTTAGAAGACGGAGTAAATGTTTATAAGGCAAAAGATGTAGATGAATTTGAAGAAAAAATAGTGAAAATTGTTAATAATGAATTACCAGATTTAACAGAAGAAGCATACAAAGTAGCAGAAGAAAGAGATATAAAAACAGTAGGTAAAAAATTAAAAGAAGTATATGAAAGTGTACTAGAAGAAAATTAATAAAAATAAAAAAATACGTTCCAAAAAACGTATTTTTTTTATCTTTCTTATCTATACTTATAAGTAGTAGATTTCTTTAGAGAAATATTAAGTAATATTCCAACAATTAACATATACGACAGTAAACTAGATCCTCCATAAGATACAAAAGGCAATGTAATACCTGTAATTGGAAGTAAACCAACAGTCATACCAATATTTTGAATTTGTTGAAATATTAACATACCAAGAATCCCTGCAACAATAAATTTATCTGTATCATGTATTTTCCTTCTAGTAAGCATAATTATATTTATATCTAAGTAAAGAATTATACCAAGAAGTATAATAACTCCAAATAGACCAAAATTAGATGCAAAAACTGCAAAGATAAAGTCAGTTGATGACTCTGGAAAATAAATTGGTGTATTATTATAACCATGTCCAAAAAATCCAGCTGACCCAATCGCAACTAAAGCATTTTCAAGTTGTAACCCAGAACCTTCTTGCCAATTAAAAACTCTCTCTAAACGGTAGTAAAAAGAACTACCAAAAATCTTAATAAACAAATCTTCTTTAAAAAAGTAAAGTAAGAAAACACTTCCAAGTAGACAAAAAATAATTAAAAATGCAATTGCAAACCATCTAAGTCTAATTCCACTAACAAACATCATAGAAATATAAATTACTAAATACATAAATACACACCCAGTATCAGGTTGTAAAAATGTAAGAATAGATGGAATTAAAACAACAATAAAGGTCTTTAATATAAATTGAAACTCTTCCTTCATAGTAGGATTATCATAATCATTTCTAAAATTATGAATCATAGTTGCTAAAATAAGCATTAAAAATATCTTCATAAATTCACTAGGTTGAATACTTCCAATACCAGGTATTACATACCAACATCTACTATTATTAATAGGTGTTGCAAACAACAATAGTCCAAGTAATAAAACATTACCAACAATATATAATATCCAAGTATGTCTATATAAATATTCATTTTTAAGTTTAATTAAAATAATTACTAAAATCCAACCTATACCATACCACATAGCTTGTTTAAAAGCTAAATTACCAAGAGTACTAGAAGTATAAGTTAAAGCACTATAAATTGTAAAAATACTTATTACAGATAAAAGAATAATTGGTATTAATATTCCGTAATTAACTTTATATTTAATACAAATTACCTCCTCCTTTAATATTATATCAAAAACTACGTATTTTTATTAACAAAATTCATAAAATATATAAAGGAGCAATTATGAAAAAATTACCAAGAATATATAAAAATCAGATATCTAGTCCAAAAAATAATAATAAAAAATACTGTTATTTAGAAAATAACAAAGAAATAACAAAGAACATAACCATAGATAACAAAGTTATAAATAAAGAAGTAGTAGATGAAAAAATAGAAAATACCCTACAAAGTATATTTAAAAAAACAGGTTATCCATATAATATAAGAGTATATATAAAAACAAAAGATAAAGAATATGATACCTATTTGGTTGCTAGAACAAAAAGAAAAATAACTACTCTTGATAATGAAACAATATATTTAGATGAAATAGAAGAGTTAAAGAAAATATCAAATTAATGATATTTTTTTTAATATAAAAACTTCCCCAATTGGGAGAAGTCTAGAATCTAAATTAAGAACATAAGTCTATATAAGTATCACTAAGACATCTTATAGCACCACAACAACTTAAATCTAGTGTAACAAATTCATTAGTACTAGTATACTCATTAGTTGTAGTATTTAAATAAAGAATTCTACATGTACAACAACAATCATCACAGTTTTCAACTCTAAGTACATTGCTTGCAACGGTTTCATTATTAACTGTTATATTGAAACTCCAAGGATTACCACTACAACAATTGTATAACATAATTGGACGAGTATTGTAGCAAACACTAGTAGTAACTGGTCCTAGAAAAGGTTTATCACATCCTACATAATTATCACAATCAAAGTCTTGTTTTTGAAGTAGTAATATTTTCTTTAAAATATCATAGATACAATTACAACACTTCTCATTAGAATTATTATTCATTTTATCCCTCCTTTCTAAAAGTTAAGAATGATATCTTCATAACATCTAATAGCACTAATACAATTAGTAGATATAGTAATAAATTCATTTAAAGAACTAAATGTTGAATTATTTAAACTAAGTAGAAGTAGGGTACAACAATTATTTTTAACACTCATTACTCTATAATATGTAGAATCATTAACTTCTAGCAATTCGCCGTTCTTTTTATAAATTTGTAGTACGCGAGTATTGTAATTGTTACTACATAAACGATTGCAGTTATTAGTAGAATTATCTTGTAATAGACAAATGTATTTAAGTAAATTCTTCATACAATTATTTCCATCCATAGCATCCACCTCTTATCAATATCTAATATAAATTATGTTATATTTACATTTTTGTTAATAATATTATCTATATAGTTTATGTAAGAAGATAAAAGTATATGTAAAAAAAGTTGTATAATTTTTTAAAATACTTGATAAAATCAAAAAAAAATAATAAAATAAATTTATAGGATATGGGTTCGGTACTCGTAGAATTGAACTATATTCTTAAAACATAATAGGAGGTGAAAAGAATATGTCAGTAATTCACGTAGATGAAGAAGCATTAAAAACATTAAAGAATGCTTTAGAAACAGCTGGACAAGAATACAAATCAAATTTAGCTAGATTAACTAACTTAATTGAAGAAATCACAAGTGGTGATATTCAAGGAGATCCAGCAAACGATTTATTAGCTAAATTCCAAGCAAAACAAGATACATTAAATAAGATTACACAAACAATCGAAGAAGCAGAAGGATACATGGGTCTACAAACTACTAAGTTTGGTACTATGATTGGTGACCTTAAATCTGGAATGCATTAATTTTTTAATAAATATAGAAAGGAGAAAATGGTATTATGAATATTACAATTAATCCAGGAGCAGCAACTGATGATGCATCTCAAATCGACAGCATTATTTCAACAATGCAAGAAAATATGCAAACATTAGATACTGCATTTAAAAATACAATTCCATCAGGAATTCAAACAACTTGGTCAGAAACAGTAAGAGAAAACTGGGAAGGATATTATAGTGCTGATGTACCAGCAGCAATGGAAGATATGAAATTATCTGCAACAAACTTAAGATTAGCTGTTGAACAAGCATTATCATACGATCAAGAACAATAATAAAAGAATACATTGCGAAATGCAATGTATAGGAAGAAGAGAAATAGTTAATGTTATTTCTCTGTTTCTTATGCATTGCATGAGTATAAAGGGAGAGTGAAAAAATGGTAGCACCAAAAACATACACTGGATATGATAAAGATGGAAAAGCTGTTGCACATGCAACAGGAGTTGATGCTAACGAATACATTAATCCAGACGAAGTACAAACTGCTATTGATAAAGTTGGCACTGTTGCAGAAGAACAAATGAAGACAATATCATCTGCATTAAATGGGGTATCAGGAGAAGCTGCAGATGCGGTAATTGTTCAAGGAACAAAAATGGATACAGTAATAGAAGAAGTATCAAAGGCACTTGACTCTGTTGCTGGTTCAATAAAAGATAGTTTAAGTGATATGTATACTCAAGCTGTAAAAGCACATGATACTCTTCAAAACCAAGCAAACGATGAGGCATACAATGCTGTAGCATCAGCATCAGGTGTCGTAAGTGTAAGTTAGAAAGGAGTAATAATATGGGTTTTTTAAGTTGGTTAACAGGTAGAGATGAAAAAGAGTCAGATGTTTATGCAAATTATGATAAAGTTGACTCAGTAGTTCAAGAAATAAATTCCATAGGAACAAATCAAGTTGAAACAGCAAGAACTGAAATTAATGCAGCAATTACAGAACTTAATAATGTAAATGGAGTTGCACAATATGTTGGACAAGTTAATGCTGGTGGATATGATTCAGTATTTGAAAGTATTGCATCATCAATTTCTCAAATTGGTGAACAATTACAAAATAAAGCTGCTAGTATCAAAGAATATGAAGAATCAGCTTGGTATGAAAAACTAGGAAGTACATTTGCCATGGCAGGAGCAAAACTAGGTGAAGGAATTTTAAGTGTAGCAGAAGATATCGGAGATGGTGCAGTATCAATCGTAGGTTGGGTTGCACCAAAAGATAGTAATTTAGAAAAAGCTTGTGAAAGTTTTGTAAAAAAGAATTGGTCACATGATGCATTTAATTTTTATTACAATAGTGATTTTGCTAAAAAATCTGCATTTACAGAAGACAGTGCAATTGCTGGAGGATTAAAACTTGTAGGAAGTACAGCAGGTTACCTAGCAATAGGTGGAGCAGTAGCAGGAGCAGGTTCTTCAGTAGCAGGAAAAGCTGCTGGTTCTCTTGGAAAAATAGCAAATGGCGGAGGAAAAGCAGCAAAAGTAGCATCACAAGTTTTAAAAGGTGGTTCAAAAATTGCTGGTCTTGCTTCATCAACAACATGGGGTGCAACAGCAGTTGCTGGTCTTGCAGGAATGGGTTCTGGAACAGAAGCAGGACTAAATTCAGGTTTATCAATGGATGAAGCCGCAAAAGGTGGAGCAAAACAAGCCGCAGTACAAGCAGGACTAGCATTTGGTGCAGGTAAGTTAGGTGAAAAACTAACTAAAAATGCCGAAGTAAAGAAAGCAAGTAAAGCCGTTGATAAAGCAGATGATGCTTTAAAGAGTGCTCAAAGTGAAGTTGATGATGCAGCAAAAATGATGGCTGATGCTCAAAAAAATATGGGGCCCGATGCAACTGTATCAAGAGAATACGCTATGCAACAAATGGATGATGCAATTGAAGCAACAACAAAAGCAAATCAAGGTTTAGAAGCAGCAAAGGCAACAAAAACAACAGCAGAAAAAACTTTGGAGACTGTTAAAAAATCAAAATGGAGTTCTTACCAAGGCTATTCAGATTCAATTACGAAAAAAGGATATGACGTTGGAAAACAGGCAGCAGATAATGTGTTAGAAAAAGGTATTATAAAGGGTACTGCTACTAATATAGCCCAAGGAGCAAAAGGATTGGCACAAGGAACAGTAAGTGGTGCTAAAACAGTAGCCGGAGCTGTAACACACCCAGTTTCAACTTTAAAATCTGCAGCATCAAGTGTTGGAAGTGCAGTTACACATCCAGTTTCAACACTTAAGAGTGTTGCTACAAATGCAGCAACACCAGGAGTAGTAGGTGCAGGTGTTAATTCAGCAATATCAACAACAGTAAAAGGAAATGCAGCAACACAATTTAAGCAAACAGAAGCTGCAAGAACAATAAACGGAACGCCAGGAGAAGATGCAATAACAATTTCAACTGAAGATCCAACTCCTATTGGAAAAAAACCAACAGTTACTAGTGATAGTACTAGCGGAGGAACACCAAGCGGTGGATCAGATAACGGTGGTGGAGGAACACCAAGTGGTGGTTCAGATGGTAGTGGTGGCAACTATAGTGATAGTACAGCACAATTCAGAACAACAGATTCAACTTCTGCTCCAACAACAGCACCAACAACAAGTGCAACGCCAACAACTACACCATCAACAAATGCAACACCAACGACATCGCCATCAACAAGTGCAACACCAACAACAACTCCATCAACGAGCGCAACACCAACAACAGCACCAACAACAAGTGCAACACCAACTTCTGCTCCAACAACAGTAACAACACCTCCAAGTACAAATCCTGGAACAACAACTACAACAACTGGTGGAGGAACATTCCATACAGGTGGTGGATACACTGGAACAGGTGGTTATACTGAAAATAACACAACACTTCCAACAGATGGAACAACAGATACAACATCAGGTTTAGATGATATAAAAGATACATTAACAGATGGAACAACTTCAATAGAAGATGTAATAAAAGGAAGCAAATATACAAAAATACCTTCAACTCCATCTCCAGTAACAACATCTTCATCAAGTGGTGGCTCAAGTGCAGTAATACCAATTGCTGCAGGACTTTCAGCAGCTGCAGCTGCAGGAATTGGAGCAAAAGCTTATATGGATAGAAAGAAAAACAATGATAATGGTGAAGATGAAGATGAATTCGACACAGATGAATGGTCAGGAGACGATTCAGTTGATATTCAATATGATGATTCATCAGATAATGAAAATTATTTAGACGCAGATGATGATTATAGTTATCAAACAGCAGATAGTTCAGAAAAATATGATGCAAGATCAAGCGATGAATTAGCTGATTTACAATAGTGAGGGAGGATTAATATGGAAAAAGAAGAAAAATTTTTACCAATAGGAACAGTAGTATTACTTAAAGGTGGTAAAAAAGAATTAATGATTAATAGTTATTGTATTATGCCAAGTGGAGATGCATATGATAAGAATGGAAAAGTAGATGTTAAAGGTAAATTCTTTGACTATGGAGGATGCTTTTATCCAGAAGGTATGGTAAAAAGTGATCAATTATTTGCTTTCAACCATGACCAAATAGATAGAATTTGTTTTAAAGGATACGAAACAGAAAATCAAAAAGAATTATCAAAAGTATTAATCGGTGGATTAGAAGAACTACAAAAACAAACACAAGAAAGCCAAGCATAGGCTTTTTTTTTTGAATAATTGACTAAAATAACTCAATAATTTATAATAATTATAGAATAATAAAGAGGTGGTATAAAAATGTCTAAAGTAGATTGGATTACATGGAAAACTGACGTTACTGATATAATTAATCCAGAAAAAGTTATAGATAGTGTGACAGACTCATATAATGAATTCAACTCTTATATGAATCCAGTAATATATGAAAATTTAAAATATGAAGTAATTAATGGAGGCCTTGATAAATCATCAATAAATATATTAGGACACTCACCAGCAAATGAAATGGCCTTAAATATATTAAATAATATTGATGAAATAAAAAGTATTATAGAAAACTTAAAATTACAAATAGAAAATGCAACAGAAGAACAAAAGAAAATAGAAAAAAATCAGTTAGTAAATGCATTAGATACAAAAATAGAAGAAGAAAAACAAACATCAAAAGAACAGACAAATAGAATTATTAGAAGACTTGAAGAAAGAAAAGAAATAGTAAAAGCTATTTAGGAGAATAATATGTCAAAAGGATATACAGGATGTATTGATTTAGAAAGAATATCTAATTCATTAGAAACATTATCATCTATAGAAAATTGCATAAATAATACTGATTTAATTCAATACATTGAAGATATTGAAAAAACAATAAATGATACTAACTTTGAACATGGAAATTGTATTATAAATTACAAAGATTCCATAGACTCAATCTATAAAACTTTAGAAACCACAAAAAAAGAAATAACTAATTTAAAAGATTCACTTAATTTAACACTAGAAAAATTTTCAAATATTGAAGAGATAAAAGATACAGATATTAAGGATTTAACTAATATTTATAAAGATACTTCAGCTAGTCAAAATATAAATCACTTGTTAAATACAAATACTAATCTAAAAATATCTAATAATATTTTAGAATTTAACAATAACATAGATGACTCAATAAAGAACTTTATGGTAAAAACTAATCTAAGTGATTATCCAGCAAATTACAAATCAGAAGAAGAATGGCAACAAGATTTATTTAAGAAATACGAAAATAGCAATATTAGTCAAGTAGAAAAAGAACAATTGGTAGAAAAAGATATGTCTATTTGGAGACAAGAACAAACGGGTTCTAAAGTAACTGGTTTAGCATCAAGTAGCATTGCTGAAAGACAATCTAACGTAAGTGATTTATCAACAAGATATATGAATAAATATAATATGGACAAAAATGATGCTGATACACTTGCAAATTTAAAAGAAGAACTAAATTTCTTAAAAGAACATAATGGAACAAGTTCGGAATTTAATTCAGTATCAAATAGACTTAGTGTTATTGAAAACAAATATAATATTAATTTGAGAAAAAATATGGCATCATCTGTTGGAGATTCAGGAATCTCCTCAGTTTACTCTGATCAGTCAAACTCAAATATTACGACGATACCATATAATGGAACAGAACAGGCTCAAAACTTAGAATCAAATACTCCATACAACACTGTACCGATTGGTCTTGGAATAGCTGCATCAGGAATTGCAGGAGCAATAGGAGCAGTTATAATAGATGACAAGAAAACTAAAAAGAAAAAAAGAAAACCGAACAAAGTATATAGTGATGATGGAGATATTGAATTAGAAGGAGAATACAGAGATAATTCTTTAGAAAACGCCTCATTTGCAAGTGAGACAAGAACTACATTACAAGATTTAGATATGGATTATGCAGATAATCAAAGATATCGTGCATCTTCAAGAGATAAAGATAATCTTGATAAATTTTATGACGAAACAGATGACTTTTTTTATAAGGATGATGATGAATAATGAATAAAGATTTATTACCATTAGGAAGTATAGTTCTTTTAAATAATGGTTCAAAAAAATTAATGATTACAGGATACTTAGTAAGTACACCAGAATATCCAGACCATATATTTGACTATTGTGGTTGCATGTATCCAGAAGGAACAATAAGATCAGACACAATATGTGTATTTAATCATTCAGAAATAAAAAAAATAATATTTAAAGGATACTTAAATTTAGAAGAACAAAAGTATTTAGAAAATATAAAAAGGCAAAAACTATTGATAAATCAAGAAAATTAATATATAATAAATCGCAGATGCAGTGATTCTGAGGAGTAAATACTATTACTTTTATAGAGAGTTCATGGTAGGTGTAAATGGATAAAGTAAAATATTGAAGGTAGCAGAGGAGCATAGTTATTGAAATTAAGTAAATAATTCCGGTTAATTCCGTTAAAAATATTAAGCTACTTATGTAGAAATTAAGGTGGTACCACGAACTATTCGTCCTTTGGATGAATAGTTTTTATTTTCTGAAAGGAGATTATCATGAAAAGATTATTAATAGATATGGATAATTGTATAACAGACCCACTTATATTAGAATATATAAATGAATTTAAAAATACAAATTATAAACTTGATGAACAAACAGATTTTTACCTGCAAAATTTAGTAACTGAAAACAAAGAACAATTTTGGAAATTCTTAAATGAAAAAAATTTATATCAGAATGCAGAGCTAAAAGATAATTGTTATGAAGTACTAAAAGAATTAAATGAAATATATGATATTTATATAGTGACGTCTTACTTATGGAAAGATGGTATGATTGATGCTAGTGGTAATAATCTAGCAAATAAATATAATTATTTAAAAGAAAAATTACCATTTATTAAGCCAGAAAAATATATTTTCACAACAAATAAAAATATTATAGAAGCAGATATTGGTATAGATGATAGACTAAATAATTTAACACATCTTAATAAAAAATTATTATTTGATGCATGGCATAATAAAAATATAACAGATGAAGAGTTAGAAACTATTGGATCAGTACGAGTCTACTCATGGCTTGATATATTAAGAATATTGAAAGAGGGGATAATATGATAGAAAGAGGAAAAGTTACTATAATTCCAGATGAAAATCAAATATTACTTGATGAGTATACAAAGGATATAGAGAAAAGTCATTTAGAAGCATTCATTGATTTTTCAAAAAAATTCAACTTAGGATATAGTTTTACAAGTGGTGATTATCAATATGCTCCAGAACAATTAGCAAGAGATGGTCATTTGATATTAAAAACAATTGATGATCAAAAAACAGCAATTTTCTATATACCAAAAGTTGTAACTGATAGACAAATAGAATGGTTTGAATATAATAAATTTGAACTTTTACATAATGATTTAATTGGAGCATTTTCTGTAAATAGTGATGAGGAAGAATCAGAACAAATTTATGGATTATCAGAAATAAATAAAGAAATAAAAAGAAAAAATGTTTTATATAGAAAAGAGGTAGATAACAATGTTGGAAAAAAAATATAATCATGACGAAGTAGAAGAAAACAAATATGAAAATTGGAAAGAAAAAGGCTATTTTAAATCAGGAGATACAAGTAAGAAACCATTTTGTATAGTTCTTCCTCCTCCAAATGTAACAGGAGTTCTACATTTAGGACATGCATGGGATGTTACTATTCAAGATATAATTATTAGATATAAAAGAATGGAAGGATACGATGCATTATGGTTACCTGGAATGGACCATGCTGCAATCGCAACTGAGGCAAAAGTAGTTAAAAGACTAAAAGATAGAGGAGAAGAAAAACATAAAGTTGGAAGAGAAAAATTCTTAGATGAGTGCTGGAAATGGACAAAAGAACATTCTGAAATTATTAGAGCACAATGGGCAAAATTAGGTATTTCTCTAGACTATTCTAAAGAAAGATTTACTCTTGATGAAGGATTACAAACAGCAGTTAAAAAAGTATTTGTAGATTACTACAATAAAGGACTAATCTATCGTGGAGAAAAAATAATTAACTGGGACCCAGCAGCTCAAACAGCACTATCAAATGAAGAGGTTATTTATAAAGAAGAAAAAAGTGCCTTCTATCATTTAAAGTATAAACTAGAAGATAGCGATAAATTTATAGATGTTGCAACAACACGTCCAGAAACATTGTTTGGAGATACTGCAGTAGCTGTAAATGAAGAAGATGAAAGATATAAAGATTTTGTTGGAAAGAATGTTATTCTTCCAATTGTAAATAAAAAAATACCTGTAATTACTGATGAGCATGCAGATATGACAAAGGGAACAGGAGCAGTAAAAATTACTCCAGCACATGACCCTAACGACTTTGAAGTAGGAAATAGACATAATCTAGAAAGAATTCAAATCATGAATGATGATGCGACAATGAATGAAAATTGTCCTGAAAAATATCAAGGAATGACTAGAGAAGAATGTCGTGAAGAATTATTAAAAGATTTGGAAGAAGCTGGTTTATTATTAGAGGTAGAACCAATTGTTCATGAAGTAGGACATAGTGAAAGAACAGGTGTAATGGTAGAACCAATGATAAAAAAACAATGGTTTGTAAAAATGAGACCATTAGCTGATAAAGTTTTAGAAAATCAAAAAGATAAAGATACAAAAGTTCACTTTGTACCAACTCGTTATGAAAAAACAATGAATCACTGGATGGAAATAACATATGACTGGTGTATTTCCAGACAATTATGGTGGGGACACAGAATTCCGGCTTGGTATAGAGGAGAAGAAGTATATGTTGGAATGGAAGCTCCAGAAGGTGAAGGATGGAAGCAAGATGAAGACGTATTAGACACATGGTTCTCTAGTGCATTATGGCCATTCGCAACACTAGGTTGGCCAGAACAAAATGAAATGGTAGAAAGATATTATCCAAATAATGTTTTAGTAACAGGATATGATATCATTCCATTCTGGGTTAATAGAATGACATTCCAAGGAGAAGAATTACTAGGAAAAAGACCATTTGAACATTGCCTAATCCATGGACTTATTAGAGATAAACAAGGAAGAAAATTCTCAAAGAGTTTAGGAAATGGAATTGATCCATTTGATATGATTGAAAAATATGGTGCAGACTCATTAAGATATTATTTATCAACAGATGTAGCAGCAGGAACAGATATGAAATTTGATGAAGATAAAATAAAAGCAACATGGAACTTCATAAATAAATTATGGAATGCATCACGTTTTACATTAATGAATATTGAAAACTTAAAAGAAATAAAATTAGATAATTTAAAACCAGAAGATAAATGGATTTTAACAAAATATGAAAAAACTATTCATGAAGTAAAGAAGTTCATGGATAAATTCCAATTTAATAATGCTGGAGCAGCAATCTATGACTTTACATGGAACTATTTCTGTGACTACTATATTGAAATGGCAAAGTACACTAGTGAAGATGAAACTACACAATCAGTATTATGTACAGTATTAACAGGAATATTAAAATTACTTCATCCATTCATGCCATACGTAACAGAAGAAATATATCAAATGTTACCAGTAAAAGATAAAGAATCAATAATGATTTCAAGTTATCCAAAATACTCAAAGAAATTTGTATTTGAGAAAGAAGAAGAAATAGTAGATGATCAAATAGAATTTATTAAAACCTTCAGAAATGTTAAAGCAGAAAATAATATTACAAAAGATATGAAAGTAATGTTTGATACAGAGGATGATAATGAACTTATCGTTAAAATGTTAAAACTTCAAGATAATCTAGTAAATGAACCTTTAGGAATTAAAGCTTATAAAGTGTTCTCTAATAGAATAAAGGCTCAAATATTCTTTGAAAAGATTGAAACAGAAGCAGATATTGCTCAAAAAGAAGCTCAAATAGAACAATTAAAGTCATCTATTGCAAGACGTGAAAAATTATTATCAAACGAAAATTATGTTAATAAGGCACCAGCAAACATAGTAGAAATGGATAGACAAAAACTTGCTGAAGAAAAACAAAAATTAGCTGAATTGACAAAATAAAATATGAAAGAAAATTAGTAAAATAATTTTCTTTTTTTTGGTGTAAATAATTCTACAAATTTAAATAAATAGTTGTTTTTCTTTAAAAAAAATCTTATACTTAAAACATATAGTAGTATAGGATGTTTTTATATGACTCTTAATGATTTAGAGAAAAAAAGAAAAAAATATAGAAATAGAATTTTTTTAAGCATGATAATATTTGCAATAATAATTTGCTATACTTTAGCTAATATAGAAACTTTAGGTGATTTTGCTTTCTTGTCTGTTATTCTTGGAGTTGCTATATCGCTTTTATTAACATTAGGTCCTAAAAAAAAGTATAGTAAAGCATATAAAGAATACATTGTTTTAAGGGGACTTAAAGAAATATTTACAGATTTAAATTATGAACCAGAATCAGGTATGCCAAGAAGTGCGATTGCTGATACTCATATGATGTATATGGGCGATATATATAAATCAAATGATTTTATATCAGGAAAATATAAAGATGTTACTTTTAGTCAAGCAGATGTTGATATTCAAGAAGAGCGTGAGACAACTGATTCAGATGGAAATACCACAACATATTATGTAACAATATTTAGAGGAAGATGGATGGTATTTGATTTTAATAAAGAATTCAAAGCAAATGTTCAAGTTGCTCAAAAAGGATTTGGTAATAATAGAGTAAAGGAAAGAGGATTATTTTCTAAAAAGGATGACAAATCATATTATCAAAACGTCAAGATGGAAAGTGAATCATTTAATAAAAGATTTAATGTTTACGCTCAAAGTGAACATGAGGCATTTTACATACTAACACCATCTCTAATGGAAAAGATTGAAAGACTAGATGACAATAATAAAGGAAAAATTTTACTTTGTTTTATAAACAACAGATTACATATAGGTTTGTATGATAATAAAGATTCTTTTGAAGCACCAAACTGTCTATTTAAAATTAATGAAGAAAAAGAACTAAATAGAACAAATGGTGATATAAAAGTTATTACACAGTTTGTAGATGAATTAAATCTAGATAATACTTTATTCAAAAAATTAAGTATTAATAATGAACAAACAAATAAGGCACAACAAGAAAATAATACGATAAATCAAAATCCTATTAATAACCAACAACAAGTAGTAAACGAACAAACTATAAGTAATCAAACAAATATGAATAATCAAAATAACATTTAATATTGAAAGGAGGTGTAGTAATGATAATCGCAATAATTTTAATAGTAATTGTAGTTATAATAATTGGATGGTTAATTTCAGTTTCAAATAATATAGAAAAAGCAAAAATAAAAATAGATGAGGCATCATCTGGAATTGATGTTGCTCTAACAAAAAGATATGATGTATTAACTAAAATGATTGATGTAGTTAAAGCATATACTAAACATGAAAAAGAAACTATGTTTAAAACAATAGAATTAAGAAAAGATATGACTATTTCTGAAAAGAATGAAGCAAATAAACAAATGGATAGTCAATTTAGTAAAATCAATGCTTTAGCAGAATCATATCCAGAATTAAAATCTAATGAAAATTACAATACTTTGCAATTAACAATAGTTGATGTTGAAGAACATTTACAAGCAGCAAGAAGACTATACAACTCAAATGTATCAAACTATAATCAAATGATTAAAGTATTTCCAAATAGTATAATTGCTGGTAGTAAAGGATGTAAAGAAAAAGAATTCTTTGTAGCAGAAGAGGCTAAAAAAGAAGATGTAAAAATAGATTTAATTTAATAATAGAAAACTAAGAAAAGAAGATTAAAATAATAATTTTCTTTTTTTGTTTAAGAAAAGAGTATGACTATATAACTAAAATATTATTATGCTAATTTTAAATTATACTTAAATTTTTCTTCAAAAAAAATTTATTCAAATATGATATAATAAAATAAAGATAGGTAAGTGTGATGTAAATATGAATATTCAAAAAAAAATAAAAAGTACCAATATAAAGACTTTATCAATAATAATTAATGGAGAAATAAGAAATGTTGTTTTAGATGACTTTAAAAAAGAAAAAATAACATTCGGAAGAGATCCTACAAATGACATAGTCTTATCTTCACATTTTGTTTCTAAATTTCATGGCTATTTTGAACTAAAAAATAATGAGTTAAAAATAGTTGATAATGAAAGTAAAAATGGGTTAATTATAAATGAAGAAAAAGTAAATCAAAGAGTTCTAAAAGATAATGATTATATAAGAATTGATAATGCAACAGAAAGACTAGTAACCGGTGTCCTAATAATGGTCACATTTAATAAAATTGTAAGGAAATGGACAAAGTATAAGCTAGAAGATGCTAAAACAAATATAATAGGCAATACACCAAATTCTAATATATTCTTAAATATCCAAACTCAAGTAAAAAAATATATATCAATTATAAAAGAAAATAATAAATTTGTAATAAATCCAAGCAATGAAAAGATTTATATAAATAATATTGAAATAAATGATAAATACATATTAAAAGATAACGACATTATAAACATTGCCGGAATTCATCTTATTTATTATCAAAATGAAATATTCTACCAATTTACAGAACTTGGAGTTAGAGTAGATGCCAGAGGGATATATAAAATAGTTCGTGTAAAGGGAAAGAAAAGAACAATTTCAGAAGATGTTAATATGACAATTAATCCTGGTGAATTTGTTGCTTTTGTAGGAGGCAGTGGCGCAGGGAAAAGTACATTTATGTCTTTCCTCTGTGGACTTAGCAAACCAACAAAGGGAAACGTTTATATAAATGGAAAAGATTTATTTACAAACTATGATGAACTAAAAGAAATAATAGGGTATGTTCCTCAAGATGATATAGTATTCACTAATCTGACATTAATTGATATGTTAACTTATTCAGCAGAGTTTAGAATGCCAAAAAAATCAACGCCAGTTGAAAAAGAAAGAAGAATAAAAGAAGTACTACAAACAGTAGGATTAGTTGGAAAAGAAAATGTCATGATAAAAAATCTATCTGGAGGACAGAGAAAAAGAGCAGGTATAGCAATAGAATTACTTGCAGATCCGAAACTATTCTTCTTGGATGAACCGACTAGTGGGTTAGACCCAGGTACTGAAAGAAATATGATGAAGACTCTAAGAAAAATTGCTGATAGTGGTCAGACTGTAATTTTAGTAACACATAACACACTAAACATTCATTTATGCGATAAGGTTGTCTTCTTTGGAGATGGTGGTCGAGTCTGTTATGATGGAAGCCCAGAAAATGCAAAAACATTCTTTGGTGTAAGTGATTTTGTAGACATTTACAACTTAATAAGCGATGAACCAGAAAAATGGTATAACAAACAAAAAGAATTAACTAAATTGGATGATATAGAAGTAAAAAATGATGAAACACCAGCCGAAAAATTAAAAAAATTAAATGAGAGAAAGAAACAAAAACACTCATTAATAAAACAATTTGCAACACTTGTAAAACGGCAGTTAAAAACTATAATAAATAACAAATTTCAATTAGCATTATTATTATTTCAAGCCCCGATTATTGGTTTTGCCTTAACTTTGGTTATTAATAATCAAATGTTTGAGTATTATGATATGACAAAATCAATATTATTTTCAATTTCTATTGCAGCAATTTATATAGGACTAGGTAATTCCATCCAAGAAATATGTAAAGAAAAAGTAATACTAAAAAAAGAATATATGTCGAACTTAAGATTGAGTGCCTATGTCCTCTCAAAAGTATTTATATTACTGATTCTTTCAGTAATTCAGGCATTTTTATTAATCTTTACTCTGAAATGTTTAATAGAAGTACCAACAGATGGAGTAATATTTAGTTGGGATGTAGAAATGACTATTGAATGTGCTCTGACAGTGTTCTGCTCATCAACAATAGGTTTAGTAGTATCATCAATATCAAGTGATGCTAGTATTGCAATGACATATATTCCACTATTATTAGTACCACAAATGTTATTTAGTGGAATGTTATTTGAATTAAAAGGATTAACTGATAAATTATCAAACATTATACTTTGTCGTTGGTCCCTAGAACTTCTTGGAACAACAAATGATATGAATAACATGGTAAGTTTAATACAAGATGTAATACCTGAATATAAAAGGGAAGCAGAAGTGTTCTATGAATTCACATCAAAACATTTTTATGACAATGTTTTAATTATAATTTTTATGAGCTTTGTATTAATAGTAGCTTGCTATATAATTCTAAAAAGACAACTTGAGGTGAAAAAGTAATATGAATAATAACGAGAACAAAAAATGGAATATATTAACAAAGATTGGTGAAGGCCAATTCTCAAAAGTATATACAATAGAGCAAGAAATAAACAATACAAAAGTATATAGAGCACTAAAATACATTGATTACTCATCTATAAAAAACAATCAAGTATTATTAAATGAAGTAAAAAAAGAAATAGAAATAATAAAAATAGTAAATAATCATCCAAATATAATTGAATATTATGATTATAATGATAACGAAATGACAAATTCTATTTTTATAACAATGGAACTATTAACAAATATAAAAACATATTTTCAAGATAAATCAATAACTCAAGCAGAAGTTGTAAAAATAGGTAAAGATATATGTAATGCCCTAAAAATATTTCATAGTAATAATTTAATACATTCAGACATAAAACCAAGTAATATTTTTATAAACAATAGTCAAACATATAAATTAGGTGATTTCAGTATAACTACTAGACTAAATGATTCATCATATAATGGAACACCTAATTATATGGCTCCAGAATATCTAACTGAAAAGAAAAATAATCAATCAGACATTTATTCATTAGGTTTAGTAATGTATACGCTTTTAAATAAAGGAAAACTTCCATTTGAAACAGAAAGTGTAAGTTGCTATACTGCAGTTGATATAAGAAATAGTGGTAAGAAAATACCTAAAATAAGAGGAATTAATAAAAAACTAATGAGTATAATATTAAAGTCATTAGAGTTTGACCAAAACAACAGATATAAGTCTGTAAACGAAATGGAACAAGACTTAAATTCTCTTAATCTAGATGTATTAAATTCATCCACAAAAGAAATAAAATTTACAAAGTTTGATACAACATTAGATGTTAATAGTCCAGAAGTTAGAAATAGTTTTGTAACTAAAATTGAATTATTAAGAGAAAAATATACTTTGAAGTATATGATTCAAAAAATTATTCTTTCAATAGTTTTAATAGTAATAGCTATAACAGGAACATATTTGTTCATGATTAATAGAACATGTGGAAAAGGTCTTGTAAATAATAAAGGTTTTTGTGTTAAAGGAAAATATACTTGTAGTAAAGGATATTTTCTAGATAAAAACAAATGTAAAAAAGTTACTGAACAAGCAGTAGCTCGTGAAAATTACTATTGTCCTACAGGATATATTTTAAATGATGGATATTGTGTTAACAAAGAAACAAAAAATCCATCATTTATATATAAGTGTGCAGATGGTTTCACCTTAGAAGGAACAAATTGTGTAAAAGAAGAGTCTGCAGAGGCAGCACTTGTATATTATTGCCCAGATAACTATGTTCTAGCAGGAACAAAATGTGTAACTGCTGATAGTAGTAGAAATGCAACGAAATCTTATTCATGTCCTGATAGTTCATATACAAGAAGAGATAATAAGTGCTATAAAACAGAGCAAGTTTCAACAGCTGCCATTGTAACATATGGATGTCCATATGGTGGAACTCCAAATGGCGCTCAATGTGATATAGTAACATCTCCATCATATAGCAACAAATATAATTGGGGTTGGGGATATAATCCATGGCTACCTGGAAATAGTGGAAATAATACTCCTAGCTGTAGCCAAGGAACGTATTCGACAAGCGATGGCAAATGTCATAGTACCTATGCAGCAACAAAATCATATACATGTACATCCGGTACATCAAATGGTTTAGGAGAATGTATAAAAAATACTAATGTTTCGGTATCTGCAACAACAACTTATACTTGTCCATCTGGATACATAAACATAGGAGACAAATGTACAACTTCGAGTACAATAAATGCAACTCCAAAATATACGTGTACAACAGATACAACATTAAGAGGAAATATGTGTTATGGAAAAATAGTTACACAAGCAATGGGATTGTATAATTGTGAAGCAGGTTATATTTTAAGCGGTGTAAACTGCATAAAAGATGACTTTAAAAAGCCTGAAGTAAGACAAACTTGTTCACGTTTATATAAATTAAATGGAAATCGCTGTGAAAAATATAAAGTTATTAATGCAAAAATTAACTTAGAAAAGGAGTAAATATGAAAGATAAGAAGAAAATTATTATTTCAGTCGTAGCAGTAATAGTAATAATAGCAGTAGTAATTGTTGGAATAACAACACTAAAGAAAAAAGCAGAAACAACAAAGATAGATACTGATACAAAAAACTATGTAGCTGATTTATCAAAATACATAGAAAAAATAGATGACACAAAAGACGTTGAAGACACAAAAGATGAAGTATCAAGTGAAATAGTAACTCTACAAAGAAAGTATCCAAATAGCGAAGGTGTAAGTCTTTCATCAGTAGAATTACTAAACACTTTATCATCATCAAAAGCTCAATCAACAAAAGGATTAAAAGATACATTACAAGGAGCACTAGATAAGGTTGGACAAACAGTTGGAAAATTAATTTATAAAAGTAAAGTAGAACCAAAGGTAGTAACAATAGCATCATCAACAGTATGTGAAAAATATGGTTCTAGTAGTAAATATTGTCTAGATGGAACTAGTAAAAAATTAAATGCATATATTTATGTAAATGATGAAAATAGTACAAATTGGGTATTATTACTTCATGGTAATTCTATGAATGGTAGGGCAATTTATAGTGCTCTTGGAAAAATATATGAACAAAATAATTTTAATGTAATTGCACCAGACTTCAGAGGTCAAGGTAAAAGTGATGGAAAAGTAGCAATGAGTTACTTAGAAAGTTTAGATAGTTATGATTGGATTAAATATTTAAATGAAAATTATAATGTTAACAATTTAGTTATTCATGGAGTATCTCTAGGAGGAGCAACAACTATTCAATTAGGAACAAATCAAGATTTTGGTGATGCTTTAAGAAATAATTATCATGTAAAAGGATTTATTGATGATTGTGGATATACTTCAATGACTGCAGTAATTAAAGGAATGATCTCGTCTAGTGATACATCTTCATTATCAGCAACATTAAAAAATAGTGATGTAGATATTTCTGAATTTAAAAGTAGTTTCAAAACCATAATGAATAGTTTAAATATTCAAGTGACAGACAAAGATGTTAATTCCATTATAAACGGGAAAACTTCTATAGACGAATTTGAAAATAAAATAAAAAATGAATATGGTACTGAATATGAGGAGTCAAAGAAAATATTAAATTCAGTTGATTTAAGTCAATGTAGTGAAAATTATGAAAGTTGCATTAAAGAAGCGTATAGCTATGTAAAAGAAAATGATGTTATAAATAGTAGTACAAACACAATTTCTGAAAGTGATAAAGAAAAAATAAACAGTTTTATTAATTCATATATTAATAAAAGAGATGTTTCAGCAACTTTAGTTGATACTGTAATTGAAAAATTAATAATAAATTTAGTAGACGTTGGATTAACTGAACAAAACTTTGAAACATATCAAAATTCTTTCTCAACAGGAAGAAACTTCAAATCAAGTGATAAAGTATTAATTATTCATGGTGATAAAGATACAACAGTAAGACCAGATAATGCTGATAGAGTAGAAGCAAAGGCTCAAGAAGTTAATGCTAAGTTAACTTATAAATGGAAGGTAAGTGGAAAACCACATGCATTCGTAGTTGTAGGAATGGAAAAAGATAAATATTATAACTTAGTTGGTAAATATTTAAAATGTATAGAAAATGATAGTGCTTGTCAATCTGTAAGTGTAAATTAATATTTAGAAGTAGACTAAAAAAGTTTACTTCTTTTTCTTTTGGAATTATGTTATAATACAACCGAAAACGGGTGATTATATGCAAACTGAACTAAATGAAGCAGTAATAAATTTTTTTGAATTACCAATAGAGAAAATAACTTATGAAGAAATCACAAAAAGATTTAATAAAAAAGATAAAAATGAATATGGTAATTTATTACATGCTTCTGTTCAAAATAAATTTGATGAAGAAAAAGTATTAAAGTTTGTTAATTTACTTTTAGAAAATGGTTATGATGTAAACTATAAAGGTGAAAGAACAGGTTATAATTTTATTCAATTAGCCTTATATGGATATACTGATAAAGATGGAAAAGACCATTCGTATTCACAAGAATTTATATTAAAATTAATTGCTCTTGCTAAAAAATATAATCTAGATGTAAATACAAAAGATGATGATGGAGATAGTCTTGTTCATACAGCAATTGCTAGTGAAGTATATACTGGTAAAATTATTCCAATAATAGATACTCTAGGAAATGAATTTGATATTTCGTGTACCGATAATGGCAATAATTCGTTAAAGGATGCTTTAAAGTTATATAAAGAAGAAGCAAAAAATACAAATAAGAACTGGTTTAACAGATTGTCAAATGAATCCCAAGCATTAGAAAGTAAACTAGAAATTGGTAATTTAACATTAGAAGACATTCTAAAGCAAGAAGAAATATTAAAAAAAGAATTAGAAGAATTAATTGACAAGATTGATATAACTTACTTAATTGAAAATAAAGAAAAAATTTATGAATTAAAAAATAACTTAAATACTATTTTAATGAAAAAATCAATACTTAAAAATACAGAAAATGAATTTGAATTAATATGGGACAAATATAATACTTTATTAAGAAAAGTATTTGCTAAAGAAATAAATATATTAACTAGCAAAAATAATATAGATGGTTTAAATAATTTGATTGCTGTTTTAAATGATTATGGTTTTAAAGATGAAATAGAGTTAATAAAACAAATAATAGAAAAATATAACTTGAAAGTACAAGACTTAGAAAATAAAATAAAGACAGAACTAACATTAGAAAACAAAGATATTTTTGTCACTGAAATATCTAGTTTAAAAGAAAATGATAAAGAAACTCTTACAAAACAATTAGAAAATTTTGAAAATAAATTATTATCATTAATAGCAGAAATAAAAGAGCAAGAAGAATTATTAGGAAGAATAGGTATTGAAATTAATAAGGTTGAATATAAAAAATTAAAAAATAAAGAATTAAAAGCAATTATAGAACAAAATAAAAAAATAATATTAAGTAAAAAGAAAGATATATTAAATAAAAAAAGATTAAAATTAGAAACAGTAATAAAAGAAATATTAGATTTAGAAACACTAGGAGTTTTTGAAAGTGATGAACTATGGGATGTTATTAAAAGTTCAACTACTAAGAAAAATAAAGTAAAAAAGAAATAATATAGCTAAGGGGGTGTTACATTTGTCTGATATGTTTGAAAGTTTATTTGAAAGAGAGTGGACGGATGTAGACTATCTAACAATACTATATTCAGAAACAGACAATCCAGATAAGAAATATCTTGATAAATTATATAGAATAATTAATGAAAAACCAGACTTATCATCAGAAAGAATAAGATCAATACTTTTAGATATTCTTTATTTTATTGACTTAAAAACTAATATAGAAAGGCAAAAATTTTCACCTATTAAAAATAGAATAAAAATGGGCTTTAATGGAATAACTAAAGAAGATATAATAAAAAATTATTTTAATAAAATATTTACATTATACGAAGATAAATTGTCTCCTGAAGAATTGGCTTACTTATGTATGAATATGGAAAATCCTGATATATGTGAAAAAATCATAAAAAGAAGTTATAAAAAATTAAGAAAAGAAATTAGAAAGACTCTTTATGTTCCATCTAGATATATTGATGAATTATCAGATATTTGGGAAATAAATGAATGGGAAGTAAAACCACGCTATAAAGATAAGCACTATGAAGCAAAAATGAGTGAAGTTCATCCCTATGTATTAAAAATTTTCTACAAATATTTTAAAGATGATTTAAAGTATTATATATATGGTAAGATAGAAAAATTTGATTATAAACAAATGATTGAAACTGATAAGGCTACTTTATTTAACATAATTCAAGATTGTTTAAAAAATAACTATGAAGTAGATGATTTATTACATGTACTAAAAACAAGTGAGTTAAACAACATAAAATTAACAAATCGTCTAACAAAAGTTACTTGGATTAAACTACTTAAGAATAAAGAAATATTTAAAAAAATCATTACAAAAGAAGAACCTACTTTAAAAGACTATCCTAAAAAGATAAAATCATTTCAAGATTCATTTTTAAAATTTCTAGAAGAAAATAATATAACTAATTTTAATATAGAAAAAATAAATGTAAACAAAATAGATACAATTTATTGTTATGAGTACTTAATCGAAATAAATCATTTATCAGAAGAAACATATAATGACAATAAGAATAATTATTTATTTTTATTATGCTTTAAATTATTTTTACAAGAATTTCTAAAAGAGTATGAGGATACTTTAACAAACAAAGATTTAGAATATTTAGAAAGAATATTTAGAAGAGGTATTCAAAATAAAAATATATATAAAATATTAGATATAAAAAACAGAAAAAATTTAATCCATAATTATAAAACAAATGACTTATTACAATATCCAGAAATGGTAAATATAAATAGTATAGAAAAGTATAGTGTAAAGCAATATAGAAATATTAAAGAAATAGTAAATAATATTGTGATTGAAAAATCTAATAAAAAACTTTTCATTGATGAGGCTCTAAAGTCTTATACTCACATGCTAATAGACAAATCAGTAAATAATAAACTTGACGAATATATATTAATTTCTTTAGATTTATTAGATTATGATGCAACAGTAAAACTTATAAAATATAATATTAATACTTGGAAAGAAATAATTGACAATATAAAAGGTAAGTCTGATACTTTTTATATAGCATTTAAAGAATTAATTCTAAATTTAAAAGAAGAAGACAAGAATAAAATATTAGAAGACTATTCACTAGAAACTTATATCTCTGTATTTGAAAAAATACTGGTAACAGGGGAAAAGCCTACTTTAAATAATATTAATAAAGTAATCAAATCAATAAAGAAATTACTTGTTCCATATAATGTTCACATTGAAGAAAACCTAGAAAGATTAAACTATGTTGCAAAAGGAGAACCTTTCTTAGAAAAATTAAATGGAATAAAACTGTATGAAGAATATCGAAAAAGACTAAAATCATCTATTCCAGATTGTCGTGGTAAATATAATAACTTAGATTATCAATTAGTTGATTTACATGATAAAGAAATAATATCTAATGGTATTGGAAAATATCTATTACCTGATAATAAAAAAGCATCAAGTTGTCTAACTCCAAATGGGAAGGCACAAACTTGTCTTCGTCATGGAGCAATAAATCCTAATGGAAGATTCTTTAAAATTACAATAAATGGAAAAATAGTTGCTTATAGCTGGGTATGGAGATGTGGAGACGTACTTTGCTTTGACAATATTGAGTTAACAGAAGAAATAGAAAAAGTAAAAGACCCTGAATCAGCAATATATGAAATATACTTACAAGCAGCTAAAACAATAACAGAAATAACTCGTCAAGAAAAAAATAAAGGAATAAAATTAGTACTTATAGGAAGAAACCCAATAGATATAAAAAATAAATATATAGACAATCTAAAACCTTTGAAAAGTCTAAGTAATAATATGTTTAAACCAAGTAGCAAAGAAGAACTTTATCTAAAAGATTCTAGTGAAAATCAAGTAATACTATATGGAGAGTATAGTGATGAATTAGATACAAATGACGTAGAGCCAATATATTTATATGAAAGACCTAAAGTACAAGAATTTAAAGATATAGATGAAGATACTTTAGAAGAAAGGATAAATTCTATATACTATGATTATTGTTTACAAAATAGTATAAAATATCATTACTTAGAAAATAAATATAAATCAGGTTATATTGGAGAAGATTGGTTTATAGGAAGAAAAAAAGATAATAGCTTTGACTTTTTCTATAATGATAACGATAAAAGATTATTTTCTGAGGCTAAAAAATATGTAAAAGAAAAAGAAAAAATAAAAGAAAATAAAAAAAGTATTTATATTCCAAAGTATAAAATAGAAAATATTTTAGATAAAAGAAACATCTCTATTAATAAACAAGAAATAGAAGAATACTTAAAAACTTTAAATAATCATGATTATAAAATACCTAATACATACTATTCTCATACAACAGGTTCTATGGAAAACTTAAATTCAGTATTTAGAGATGGAGCAATTACATCCTCAAATTATGGTAACCACCAAGGTGGTGCTGGGACAAATGGTTCACATTACATTTGTATTGCGAAAGTTGCATCTAGTGTGTATGAAAGTTACAAAAGAACAGGAACAATAATTTTAGATGACAATATGCAAATATTTGATGATACAAAATTGATATTACCACAAGAAATAATAAATGACTTTAGATACACAAGTTACCCAATAAGAGGAACAGGAAATAGTGGAGAGTATCAAGTAAAAGATATAATTACCAAAGAACATTTTGATAGTCTACTAGCAAGAAAATATGAGACAATGTCTCTTGCCCAACTGATACTTTTAAATGAAGCCTATGACTTAAATCTTCCGATAATATTAGAAGAATCAATGTCGAAAATAGATACAGACTTTGTAAAAAAATACATAAAACTAAATAAATAAATTAACATTCTTGTATAGAATCTATAAAAATGATAACATAAATATATAAGAAGGTAGATATTATGTTTAAAACAGTTAATCCTAAAAAAAATCTCATTATTAATATTATAGTTATAATTGTATTAATTTTATTTATCGCATTTCTTCTTTTCTTTTTATATAAAAATACATCTATGTTTGATAAATTCTCAAAAGATTCAAGTAATGACAAAACTTCTCCAGAAATTACAGAAGTAACATTAAAATCTGATAATATTTATAATGAAAATTATGCTGAAGAGGGCAACACAATTACTTTGATGTTTAAAGTAAGTAAAGAATTAAAACAAATTCCAACCGTTAGAATTAATCGTGAAGAAGTAAAAGTATATGAAAGAAAAGGTTATTATAATTCATATTACACAGTACTTAGTCAAACTGATAATGATCAAAAAGTAACAGTAGAAATAGAATCATACAAAGATATAAATGGAAATGAAGGAGACAGTTATATTCTTATACCTAGTAAATCAACATTAACTATTGTAAAAAAAGGCACTATCATAAAAGATATAAAATAAAAAATATTGGACCAACTCCAATATTTTATTTTGTCTTTTCATCACTAGAAATACTTGCTTTATAAGAATTATAATCAACATTCAAAGTAACATCTTCTCCAGGTGTAAGTATACTAATTTCTCCAAAATTACTTTGATGTCCATCAACTTTTTCAGAAATAACTCTATATATACCAGGAGGTAGTCCAATAGAGTCATCACCATCATATAAATCTCCTTCATATACATTGTCATTTCTTAAAAAAATTATATCATCACCACTATAATTTTCTCTGCCACTATAATTTACTTTAATATTTACATAATAATTAAGTTTTTCAGATTCAGACATTTTATCTATTTTATCATCCACATACTTCTCATAATAATCAGCG
>ERZ808246.279-NODE-279-length-45892-cov-6.449571_pt1 | contig 45892 bp, 27 predicted proteins | sample MGYA00521083_ERZ808246 | MGnify/ENA primary metagenome ERZ808246 (study PRJEB31516, sample SAMN03275577) | gut metagenome | biome: mammalia-associated habitat; material: feces | host: Papio cynocephalus | place: Kenya | collected 2012-07-07 ... | reverse complement strand
CGTATAGTTGTTGTTTTCCACGGCACGGAGATGGTGGTGTGCGAGGAGGTATAACCATTTGGTATCGGTGCTTCTATACTGCACCAAAAGTGCAAGATAGCTGCACCTTTGGTGCAACTATTGTTTATGTTTCCTATAAGGAAGTTTCAGCAACTAAAAATCCTTCACCGCAAATTGCAGCGAGCTAAACAGTTATATGCAGGGTGAAAGAAATTCGAAAAATGTTAGTAAAAAAGAGAATAGAACAGACGCAATTCATAAAAAAAGAAAATAAATCGGCGTTTTCTCTTTTGTTTACGCATAAATGCTTATATTTGCATGATTTATATCGAATTATATAACAGATGTTGTTAAAACAATAAGTTTTTTTAGATGAACGTAATTACGAAAACAGTTCAATTGCCTGATGGCAGAACCATCAGCATTGAAACCGGGAAAGTGGCAAAACAGGCCGACGGTTCTTGTGTGCTCCGTATGGGCAACACCGTATTGCTCGCCACTGTTTGTGCCGCAAAAGATGCAGTTCCCGGAACAGATTTCATGCCTTTGCAGGTTGAGTACAGAGAACAGTATGCCGCTGCCGGACGTTTTCCGGGCGGATTCACCAAGCGCGAAGGCAAAGCAAGCGACAATGAAATTCTTACATGCCGACTCGTAGACCGCGCCCTGCGCCCGCTCTTCCCAGCCGACTTCCATGCTGAGGTGTATGTAAACATCATCCTCTTCTCAGCCGACGGAGTTGACCAGCCGGATGCCCTCGCAGGTTTCGCAGCATCATGCGCACTGGCATGTTCAGATATTCCTTTCGAGTGCCCGATTTCTGAAGTACGTGTGGCACGCATCAATGGAGAATACGTAATCGACCCGACCTTCGAGCAGATGAAGGAAGCCGACATGGACCTTATGGTTGGTGCATCGGCAGAGAACATCATGATGGTTGAGGGAGAGATGAAAGAAGTTTCGGAGCAGGATCTGCTCGGAGCCCTCAAGGCTGCACAGGAGGCAATCAAGCCAATGTGTGAGTTGCAGACAGAACTCTCTAAGGAACTCGGCACCGACGTTAAGCGCGAGTATTGCCACGAGGTGAACGACGAGGATTTGCGCAAGCAGATCAACGACGAACTCTATCCTAAGGCATACGAGGTAGTGAAGGAGGCTCTCGACAAGCAGGCTCGTCAGGATGCATTCGACAAGATTCTGGCTGACTTCCAGGAGGCTTACAATGCTGCCCACACCGACCTCACAGAGGATGAGCTCGAGGAGAAGGCTGCCCTGATGGACAAATACTACCACGATGTGATGCGCGACGCAATGCGCCGTTGTATCCTCGACGAGGGTATCCGTCTCGACGGCAGAAAGACAAACGAGATTCGCCCTATCTGGTGCGAGGTTTCTCCGCTGCCAATGCCTCACGGAAGCTCTATCTTCACTCGTGGTGAGACACAGTCGCTGACCACCTGTACTCTCGGAACAAAACTCGACGAGAAGATGGTAGACGATGTGCTCGACAAGAGCTACATGCGCTTCCTCCTCCACTATAACTTCCCTCCATTCTGTACCGGCGAGGCTAAGGCTCAGCGTGGCGTAGGCCGCCGCGAGATTGGTCACGGCCACTTGGCATGGCGCGCTCTGAAGGGACAGATTCCAGAGGACTATCCTTACACAGTACGTCTCGTATCGCAGATTCTCGAGTCTAACGGTTCTTCGTCAATGGCAACAGTATGTGCCGGAACTTTGGCTCTGATGGATGCCGGCGTTCCGATGAAGAAACCTGTATCAGGTATCGCAATGGGTCTTATCAAGAACCCGGGCGAAGACAAGTATGCCGTATTGAGCGATATCCTCGGCGACGAGGACCACTTGGGCGACATGGACTTCAAGACCACTGGTACGAAAGATGGACTTACTGCCACACAGATGGATATCAAGTGCGACGGACTGAGCTTCGAGATTCTCGAGAAGGCTCTTATGCAGGCAAAAGAAGGTCGTGAGTATATCCTCGGCAAACTTACTGATACTATCGCTGAACCACGCGCTGAGCTCAAACCTCAGGTGCCGCGTATCGAGGCATTCGATATTCCTAAGGAGTTCATCGGAGCCGTTATCGGCCCGGGCGGAAAGATTATCCAGCAGATTCAGGAAGAGTCTGGTGCTACCGTAACTATCGATGAGACTGATGGCGTAGGCAAGGTTCAGGTAAGTGCTCCAAACAAGGAGAGCATCGACAAGGCTATCTCTAAGATTCGCGCTATCGTTGCCATCCCTGAGGTTGGCGAGGTTTACGAAGGAACTATCCGCTCTATCATGCCTTACGGTTGCTTCGTGGAGATTATGCCGGGCAAGGACGGACTGCTCCATATCTCGGAAATCGACTGGAAGCGTCTTGAGACTGTTGAAGAGGCTGGTTTGAAGGAAGGCGACAAGATTAAGGTGAAACTCCTTGAGATTGACCCGAAGACTGGCAAATATAAACTCTCTCACCGTGTGCTTATCCCGAAACCAGAAGGATATGTAGAGCGTGAGCGCCGTCCGCGTCCAGAGCGTGGCGAGCGTCGTCCTCGCGGTGAGCGTCGTCCGCGTCCAGAGCGCAACGGCGGAGAGCCACGTCGCTTTGAGCATCGTGGTGGCGAGCAGAACAACAATGACTTCCACGACCCGATGGCAGACCGCGAGCCGAAGGATTTCAATGATTCACTCGATCATCTTGATTAAATTATAAAGCCCACCCTGGAAATCCATCCGGAAACCCACCCTGGCCCTCCCGAAGGGAGGGAAGGAGAGATTACCTTATTTGGGTAATGATAGGGTAATTGGTTTTACTATAAAAAATAAAAAGTCCCCACAGCATGTTTGTTGCTGTGGGGACTTTTGTGGTCGTATATAGCTTATGTCGTAGAACTTATTATACAATATGTTCGATCCAGTTATCAGGCGTTATTACGAATTTTTCCTTTACGTCATATGCAGTTTCGAAAGAAGCGGGAAATTTCGTGCTGCCACGACGTGGATTCCATTTCATCTCGAACAGAGAGAATTGTCCGTCACATTCCTCAATATAGTCAATTTCCTGCTGTGTTGTAGTGCGCCAGAAATAACTGTTGACATATTTACCTGAATATTGGTTGTGTTTAATTCGTTCACTTATGATGAAATTCTCCCATAGGGCACCAGTGTCTTGGCGAAGCGATAGAGGAGCGAAGTTGTTAAGGATGGCATTCCTTATGCCATTGTCGTAGAAATATATTTTCCTGCTCTTCTTGAGTTCCGTACGTAGGTTTCGGCTAAAGGCACCGAGCTTGAATATGATGTAGCATTTCTCAAGTAGATCAATATATTTCTCTACTGTCTTATTGTCGGTGCCTACAGTTTGTGCAATCTCATTATATGATACTTCGCTGCATACTTGTAGGGCTATAGCTATGAGAATCTTGCCGAGTAGAGCAGGACGGCGCACGCTGTCGAGCGACAGTAAGTCTTTATATAAATAACTGCCGGCAAGATTTGTTAGCAGTTCTTTAGCATCATTCGCATGGGTTATTATATCGGGATACGAACCGAATATGAGTCTTTGCTCAAGAGTCTGGTTTACCTTTAGCAGTCCTTCACTTTTCAATATTTCTGCTGTTGATATAGGAAAAAGATGATATTCAAACTTTCGTCCGGTAAGTGGTTCGTTGAGCTTGTCTTGCAATTCAAACGATGACGACCCCGTAACGAGCAGCTGGATGTCAGGAAAATTATCCGTTATAAGTTTTAAGGTCATGCCTATGTTCTCTACTCTCTGTGCTTCGTCTATCACGACAATCCTATTGTTGGCGATAAGAAGGCGCAGCTTGGCGATATTTGTATTGCTGAGCATGTCTCTTGTCTCAGGTTCATCACAATTCAGTTGTAAGGTCGGCAAATTCTGTTTGTCGATAATCATTTTGAAGAGGGTACTCTTCCCTACTTGCCTTGCCCCGATTACTATTATCGCTTTGCCGGCAAATATCCTTGTTTCGATTTTTTCCTGTAGCTGTCGTTTTATCATAATCGCATTCTTTTTTAATATGGCAAAGGTATAAAAAAAATGCCTAATCCCAAAATTCCATATAACTTTTGGGATTATAATCCTAAAAAAACATGGAATTTTGGGATTAGGCGTGTTGTATGGTGCAAATTTACATACGAATTGTGGTGAGGGTACACCATCTACCCTCACACTTACCCTCACCACCTGTAATGCCGATAAACAGGGGCTTGTGGGTGTTTTGGTGAGGGTGTGAGGGTAAAATGAGGAAAAACTTTTTTGTTTTATTTCTTCTTTGGCTTGCGTCTTGCCCATCCCTCTTCAGAGAAGTCAGGCTCATCGCCCACGAGCTTTATGTCGTTACCCTTGAAAAACTGGCGCCAGTCGGTTTCGTTGCCGTTATCGTTGAAACCGCCGTTGCTGCCGAATTTACCGTTTTCATCGTTTTTCGTTGCAGCATTCTTGCGCTTCGACTTCTTCTCGAACTTGCCAAAATCATCGTTTTCATCGCGTTTCTTGCCACGACGCGCCGGCTTCTCCTTGTCGCTGCCGTAAGAGCGACCTCCGTCCTTGCTGCCTCTTGATGAAGAACGGCGTCCTGCAGGCTTTCCTGTGTCTTCAGCATCGTTGCAACGCACGTCGCGACCCTTGTATGTAGTTCCGTCAATGGCGCGCATCACCTTCTTTGCATCCTTCTCCGGAACCTCGATATAGCAGAAACGCTCCAGCAAATCGATATGTCCCACTTCCTGACGACTCTTCATGTTGCGGTTAAGAAACTGCATTATCTCGCCCGGATAGAAACCGTCTTTCTTGCCGAGGTTGATAAACAGCTTCTGGTAGCCAGCCTCCGCTTTGCGCGGTTCGCGCTTACTGCCGTCGCCACGCTTGCGGTCACGTCTCTCCCCCTTGGCAGAGCCGGAGGGGGCCTGAATTTCCGGAGCATCGGCATAGTATGCAAGGAATTTGCCGAACTCCATGCTTACGATTTTCTTTATGATATCCTCCTTGTCGATATATTCAAAGTAGCGGTTGATGTCAGCCATAAACGGTTCAATCTCCTCCTCGTTCACGTCAGCCTTCACGATTTGGTCCATCACCTTATATAGCTGCTTCTTGCAAATCTCCTCAGCCGACGGAATCTTACCCTCCACGAAGCTCTTCTGTATCACCTTCTCTATAGCGCGCATCTTGCCGCGCTCACGAGAGTGGATGATAGAAATCGACGTACCGTTCTTGCCGGCGCGTCCCGTTCGTCCGCTGCGGTGAGTGTAGCTCTCGGTATCATCGGGCAGTCCGTAGTTTATCACATGCGTCAGGTCGTCAACGTCAAGTCCGCGAGCTGCCACGTCGGTAGCCACGAGCAACTGCGTCAAGTGCTGGCGGAACTTCTGCATCGTCAGGTCGCGCTGTTGCTGCGAGAGGTCGCCGTGGAGCGACTCCGCATTATATCCGTCGTGAATCAGCTTGTCGGCAATCTCCTGAGTCTCGCGCTTCGTGCGGCAGAATATGATAGCATAAATCTTCGGGTAGAAATCCACGATACGCTTCAGGGCAAGATACTTGTCCTTGGCGTTTACCATATAATATATATGGTTCACGTGTTCGGCTCCCTCGTTGCGGCTGCCCACCACAATCTCCTTTGCGTTGTGCAGGTAATTCTGTGCAATCTTCTCAATCTCCTTACTCATGGTGGCAGAGAAGAGCAGCGTGTTGCGGTCGTCAGTCTGAATACCGTCGAAAATCTCGTTGATGCTGTCGGAGAATCCCATGTTAAGCATCTCGTCAGCCTCGTCGAGCACCACGTTCTTCACGTTGTCGAGCTTCGCTGCCCCGCGGTTCATAAGGTCGATGAGTCGTCCTGGAGTGGCAACAATCACCTGTGCTCCGTGGCGGAGGGAATGAATCTGGTTCTGTATGGAAGTTCCTCCATATACGGGAACAACGTGCAGTCCTTCGATATACTTTCCGAAATCGTTCAAGTCGTCGGAAATCTGTAGGCAAAGCTCTCTTGTCGGCGAGAGGATAAGAGCCTGAGTGGAACGGTCGTTAGGGTCGAGCTTCTGCAGCACAGGGATACCGTATGCGGCAGTCTTGCCCGTTCCGGTCTGTGCAAGTGCTACCACATCATTCTTGTTTCCGAGTAAATAAGGGATAACTTCTTCCTGTACTGGCATTGGTGACTCAAAGCCCAGTTCTGTGATGGCGCGGCGAATCTCTTCGCTGACACCAAGTTCTTCAAATGTCTTCAAATTAAATATTATAATGTTTTGTTTTTGCTCCTTCCTTTATGGAGCCTATTTAGGAATTTGGGTGCTAAGTTACTAATAATTCGTGAATTAACGGCATCAATTATGATTTATCATATTATATTAGTTGAAAAACGCTAAAATATCTCGCAAGATGATGCGTATTTGTGCAGAAATGGTTATTTTTGCAGTTATGATTAAAGTTAGAATTATAAACAGAGGGCATCACCAACTTCCGGAATACGCTACGGCGCAAAGTGCCGGTATGGACTTGCGTGCCAATATCGATGAAAAGATAGTATTGAAACCGATGCAGAGGATGCTCATTCCTACAGGACTGTACATGGCTTTGCCTGCTGGCTATGAGGCACAGGTGAGGCCACGCAGCGGACTCGCATTGAAGCATGGCATTACGGTGCTTAATACTCCTGGCACTATTGATGCCGACTATCGGGGAGAAGTGAAAGTATTGCTGGTGAATTTCTCTGATGCCGACTTTGTGATTAACGATGGTGAGCGTATAGCACAGATGGTCATCGCTAAACATGAAACGGCAGATTTCGTTGAGGTGGAAGAACTCGACCAGACGGAGAGAGGCGCCGGCGGATATGGACATACAGGAGTGGAATAGGTCATCATTATAATGAAGATAATAAGATACAGTTTTCTTTTACTTGTAGCTGCAATAGCATTCATTGCTTGCGGAACAGGAAAAAACGGGGCAAAAGATGCTTCGCTTAGAGCTGTCGTTGCCGGAAAAAACACGATGAAACCGGTGATTTCTGCTGATTCCTCCGACTATAACACTCGTCTGCGACTTGCGTATTTTTATGGAGAAGCAGCTAACCAACAGGCTTTGGGCAACTATGACGCAGCTTATGAACTGCTGATGCATTGTAAGGATATTGACCCCAATGCTGCAGAAGTCTATTATGCACTGTCGGCATACGATGACGGTTTGAATTCAAAGGAACTGGGAATTGCTGATGTTCGCCGGGCTGCAGAGCTTTCGCCCGAAAATTCTACGTATCAGGAAAGGCTCGCCATGTCGTATATTGCGACAAAAGACTATGACAATGCCATAAAGGCGTATGAAAAACTGTATGCTTCGACACCTGACCGCACAGATGTTCTCGACATATTGATGAAACTTTATGCCGAAAGAAAGGATTACAGTCAGATGCTGTATACCGTAAAACGCATGGAAGATGCCGACGGCGAAAGCGAAAAGACGGTGCTTACAAAGATGCATATTTATTCCATGCAAGGAAAGAAAAAGGAAGAATTCAGCACATTGCAGAATTTCGTTTCCCGTTATCCTAATGACTTGTCGTATCAGGTAATGATGAGTAACTGGCTCTTGCAGAATGATGAAAAGAAAAAGGCAATCGCTGTCCTGCAGAAAGTATTGAAGGAGGATCCGACAAACGTATCCGCAAAGATGACGATGATTGACTATTACCGTGCAGAAAAACTCGATTCCATCGCAGAAAAAATAGAAAAAGAGCTGCTTCTCAACTCTCAGACGTCGATGGATACCAAGGCTTCGATAATACGTGGAATTATTGACAGAAACGAGCAGGCTGGCGGTGACAGTACGAAGGTGTTGTCGCTTTTCAAAACTATCCTGTCGGAGAAACAGAAGAATTCTGATCTGGCAGAACTGTATGTTGCATATATGTCGCTAAAGAAAATGCCGCAAGACAGTATCGTTAATGGACTGAAACTCGTATTGAGCATTTCGCCAGACAACAAAGGGGCGAGGATGGAACTGATTCGTATGCTTTGGGGACAGGTTGACATGGATGAAATGATTGACATCTGCAAGCCGGGAATTGAATATAATCCCGATGAAATCGCCTTTTATTACTTCCTTGGCTTTGCTTATATACAGAAAGATAAGGATAATGAAGCCTTTGACGTAATGAAAAAAGGTGTTGCACAGGCAGCGGATACAAGTGAGCCGGCATTGGTTTCTGACATGTATGCATATATCGGCGACATGCTTCACGAAAGGGGAAAACTTGATGAATGTTATGCCGCCTACGACAGTTGCTTGCAGTGGAAGGAGGATAATGTGTCTTGTCTTAATAATTATGCCTATTTCATAAGTGAGGAAGGTGGAGACCTTTCGAGGGCTGAAGAGATGAGCTATAAAACTGTGAAGGCTGAACCGAAGAATAGTACTTACCTCGATACTTACGCCTGGATCCTTTTCCATGAGAAGCGTTATGCCGAGGCGCAGATTTATATAGAACAGGCTATCGCCAATGATTCCACCGGAGAATACATCTATTTGGAGCATGCCGGAGACATATATATTATGCTTGGCGACAAAGTGAAGGCTACCGATTATTGGCGCCGTGCTTTGGAGGCTGGAGGCGATGCCAAGGCTTTGGAGAGAAAGATAAAATATAAGAAATACTTCCCGCAAGGGAAATAATGTTTTTTTTTGATGATGAATATTAGAAAAGTGGTTTGTTTTTTCGTTGCTGCTACTGCAGTTGCTGCAGTTACATCGTGCGGAACGAAAAAAGTTGTCGCTGACGGTGGAAAAACGACGGTCGGCGTTGCTGGGAAAAATGAAAAGAAGAATAAACCTGAAGAGGATATTGCTGTTTCTTCGCTGGAGCAGATGAACTTCCTAAGAAAGGTTTCAGACAATGCCGTGTATACGCAGAATATCGTGTCGAAGATCAAATGCACGATAAATACTGGTAGCAATGACCTTTCTGTTGGCGGGTCGCTACACATGAAGAAGGATCAGGTTATAAGAATCCAGATTACTCCTTTCGGACTGATGGAGGCGGGTAGACTGGAGTTTACCAAGGATTACGTGCTTTTTGTTGACCGTATCCATAAGGAATATGTAAAAGCTGCATATTCGGATGTGGATTTTCTGAAAAACAACGGACTTGATTTCTATGCTCTTCAGGCATTGTTCTGGAACAGTCTTTTTGTTCCTGGAGAACAAAAAATGACGGATTCATCGCTTAAATCCTTCCGTGCAGCTATCGATGGAACGGCAAATACGAAGATTTCGCTCGTTAAGGGGAAAATGAAATATGTATGGACTGCCGGTAGCAAAACCGGACAGCTAAACTCGCTCAATGCTTCTTATATCGGTGGGGCGGCAGGTAATACGTCTGTAAATTGTGCTTATTCTACATTCAAACAGCTCGGCGCAAAGATGTTTCCTACCGACATTACTCTTACGATGAGCACGAAGGCTGTGAAGAATGCAAGCAAGATGATGCTTCGCCTGCAGCTCAATACTTTGTCTACAGATAGCGATTGGGAAGAAAAAACAACGGTTTCATCGAAGTATAAGCAAGTAAAAATGGAGACTTTGCTCGGGAAATTGGGAAGTATGTAAAGGATAGATTATTTCGAAGATGAATAAGTTTCTTATATTGTTGACAGCCGTCACGCTTTCTGTTATGCCATGCCGGCAGACTTCAGCACAAACGAAAAAGAAAGCCAAGGTTACGGCAACTGCCAAAGGAAATAGGGCGGTAAAAAATACAAATGCTCGACAAAGCAAAAAAAATGTACAGGCGAAGGGTAAAGGTAAGCGCAAGGCTCCGGTGTATTCTACTGCCGAGATTCGCGGATTGCAGAATCAGCGTAGTGCTGTGCAGAAGAAAATAAAAGAGCAAGAACGACTCCTTCGTGCCAACAAGGCTGACGTAAAGAAGCGCCTTGACGACCTGATGGTGATTAACAGTGAGATTGACCAACACCAGAAGTCTATCGACGGTATTCAAAAGGATATTCATCATATCGAAGGAAATATATCGCTGCTTAAATCGCAACTCGCTTCGCTCGAGCAACAGCTTGAAGACCGCAAGGCAAAGTATATCAAGTCGATGCGTTATCTCGCCAGAACTCATACAATTCAGGACAAGCTGATGTTTATATTCAGTGCGAAGAGCCTAACCCAGATGTATCGCCGTTTGCGCTTCGTCCGTGAGTATGCCGCATACCAGAAGGCACAAGGAGAACTCGTGAAGGCTAAGCAAGTGCAGATTACATCGAAACATAAGCAACTGGAGAATGTAAAGGGTGAGAAAAACACCCTCTTGTATAAGGGACAGCAGGAGAAAACTGCTTTGCAAGGCAAGCAAACCGAACAACAGCAGATGGTTAACTCTCTACAGAAACAGCAGAAAACAATACAGGTTGTCATTGATGACCAACGAAAGAAAAACGCTGCCCTCAATGCCGAAATTGACAAACTTATCGCTGTGGAGGTGGCAAAGGCAAAGGCTCGTGCTGAGGAAGAGGCGCGCCGCAAGGCTGCCGCTGCTGCCGAAGCACGACGGAAGCGTGCTGCCGAACTGGCAAGGAAGAAAGCCGAGGCTGAGGCTGCTGCAAGAGAAAATGCCCGCAGAATTCAGGAGGCTAAGGAGCGGGAGGCTCGTTTGAAGGCTGAGGCTGCCAAGGCTGCGGCAGAAAAGCGTGATGCCGAGGCAAGAGAGAGGGCTGAGCAGGCGGCACGAAAGGCTGAGGCTGACCGCGAGGCGGCAGAGCGCAAGGCTGCAGTAGACAAGCAACGCCACGAACAGGAGGTGGCGAAGGCAAAGAAGGCAGAGGAGACTGCAGCTACAGAGAGTAGCGTAGACCAGGCTCTTAGCCGCAACTTCGAGAGCAACCGTGGCAGATTGCCGATGCCGATTACCGGTGGCTATCGTATTGTTAGTCATTTTGGACAGTATAATGTTGCTGGACTACGCAACGTGCAGCTCGACAATAAGGGAATTAATATTCTGGGCAGTTCTGGAGCTTGTGCCCGTGCCATCTTTAATGGCGAGGTAAGTGCTGTGTTTGGTTTCGGCGGCAGTATGGTGGTGATGGTACGCCACGGCAGTTACATCTCCGTGTATTGCAACCTTCGTTCCGTCAGTGTGCATCGCGGACAGCAGGTTAGTACTCGTCAAGCCCTCGGTGTGGTGGGGGCAGACAATATCCTCCAGTTCCAGCTTCGTAAGGGATATTCAAAATTAAACCCTGAGGCTTGGCTCGGAAGATAGATAAGAGACTTACATTTTGCGCAATAAATTTTGCTCTGTATTAACGTCTTGTCGGGGGAAGGTAAAAAATCCCTTAAAAAGGGACAATATTTACCCCCCCGTTAATGGATGTTAATATTTGCCTCAAAAACGAATAAAATCGTTGGAAAGTTTTTATTGATAGGATATTGTTCTTATATTTGCGGTGTCATTTCAAAAGAAGGAGCCTGAAAAGGCGATATTTTATTCCATATGTAGGAAATACTTATTATTAAAGAACATTTGACATTAAGGACGCTTTTTATTGAGTGAACTTTATTGATTGGAAAACTTATATTATTGAATTGTTCTGAATTTACGATGATAGTTCTTGACTTAGGAGTATCATTTTGACTTTGAAACATTGGAATGATTTGAAAAGCTGATTCTGATACGCTTTTGAGCGTGAAGTTTTTGTCGTGACTTAGCGTGGAGGTCAGTGACGTTAAATAAAAGGGATTATTGTACCCAATTTGGATAATATATATTTAATAATAAATTTTTAGCTTTAGTATTGTTATAGGAACATTATTCTATAAAACTGATCGTGAGATTCGTTTATAGAATAGTTCCTTTTTTGATGGCTATGAGCGATGATCCTGTATTTCCCCAATTTTCTTTGCGTTTTCACGGAAAATCCATAACTTTGCGGAAAATCATAAAAACGAATAAGATACTCGCGGAGCCAGGAGTGTCAATCCAGCAATTTAAGATATGTGTCGATAGCGTTCTTGATTTCGCTGATGCGTATAAACTCATCGGCAGAGTGGGAGCGCGACGACTCGCCCGGTCCGAGCTTCAAACTGCTGAACGGCATCAGTGCTTGATCGGAAAGGGTAGGGGAGCCGAAGGGCTTCATGCCCATACCTGTACATTTCTTTACGAGCGGGTGTTCCATGGATATTCCCGAGGAGTGCAGTCGGAAAGAGCGGGCATGTACCTCGCTGCTGAGATGGCGACGGATAAAGTCGAACACCTCCTCGTTGGAATACAGCTCGTTAGTCCTCACGTCAACAACTATCCTGCATTCATCTGGAACCACATTATGTTGCGTTCCGGCATTGATAACCGTAACGTTCATCACCGTTGGTCCCAGAAATTCGCTAACCCTCTTGAAGCGGTATGACCGCAGCCAACAGAGGTCGTCGAGAGCTTTGTATATGGCGTTCACGCCCTCGCCCCGGGCGGCATGCCCCGATTTGCCGCGAGCCGTGATGTCGAGCACCATAAGTCCCTTTTCAGCCACGGCAGGTTGCATGCCCGTAGGCTCGCCCACGATAGCCACGTCAATCTTCGGCAGCAAGGAGAGAACGGAGCTTATGCCGCCGGCTCCCGACACTTCCTCCTCGGCAGAGGCGAGATAAACGAGGTTATATTCCCTATCCTTATTATATAGTATGCGGAAAGTCTGCAGCAGCGAAACCAGTCCGCCGCCACAGTCGTTGCTCCCCAGTCCGTAGAGCATGTCGCCTTCAATCTCGGGGCAAAACGGGTTGCGAGTCCAGGTCTTCACGGGTTTCACCGTGTCGATATGTGCGTTCAGCAATATCGTATTCTTTCTCTCGTCATAATCCGGGGCTATGCTCCATATGTTGTTCCCCAGTCTGCTGCATATCAGTCCGTAATCCTCCATAGCCCGCTGCATGATATCAGCAGCGGCAGTCTCCTCGCGACTCGTCGACGGCGTGGCGATGAGATGCTTCAGCAGTTCCACAGCATCATTGGTGTATTGTTTTATATCCATAATATAATGCTATATTAGTACAGTGATATGCAAAGTTAGTTGTTTTTGGCATTATTCCTTTTCAGTTTTCTTACTTTATTGTAATTTTGCATTCGTAAAAAGATTGAATAGAATAACGAGCGAATAAAAATTTATGAAAAAGAGTCTGATAGCCCTCGCCTTCGGTACGCTGGCACTGGGAATGACAGAGTTTGTGATGATGGGCATACTTGCCGATGTTGCAAATGCCCTCCGTATAACGATACCACAAGCCGGGCACCTTGTTTCGGCTTACGCCCTCGGCGTAACCTGCGGCGCACCGCTCCTTGCCGTAGCAAAGCAGTTCCGTCCCAAGAGTATTCTTCTGTTCCTTATGGCACTTGTTTTTATCGGGGCGTTGGTGTCATCGGTAGCCCCGAGCTACGGCGTTTTGCTCGTGGCGCGTTTTATCTCCGGACTTCCCCATGGGGCATATTTCGGCGTGGCGTCGATAGTCGCCGTGCGCATTGCCGACGAGGGACACAAGACGGGAGCCGTATCGATAATGATAGCCGGAATGACGGTTGCAAACCTCCTTGGCGTTCCGCTCGAGACGGCACTCAGCGCACATATCTCGTGGCGAATGCCGTTCGTCATAGTCCTGTTCTATTCCCTCCTCGTGATATACTACATCTGGAAATGGGTGCCCCGGATGGAGGCAACGCCAAGCAACGGCTACAAGGGACAGTTCCGCTTCCTCAAGACCAGTGCCCCGTGGCTCATCCTTGGCGCAACGATGTTCGGCAACGGTGGAGTATTCTGCTTCTACAGTTATGTAACGCCTATACTGACGCACGATGGCGGCATTCCCCACGAATACATGTCGGTGATAATGGTTCTCGCCGGTTTCGGCATGGTAGTAGGAAATCTGATGAGCGGCAAGCTCAGCGACCGCTACACCCCGGGTCGGGTATCGGCGGTAATGCTTTTCTTTGCAGCCGTGTCGCTCGTTTCCGTGTTTATTCTGGCAAACCACGGCATAATAGCCGTTGTCCTTACTGTTCTTTCCGTTCTGTGCATGTTTGCCATGAGCAGTCCGCAGCAGTATCTCATTCTGAAGCATGCCCCTGGCGGCGAGATGCTCGGCGGAGCGTGTATCCAGATGGCATTCAATATGGGCAATGCGTTGGGTGCCTTCCTCGGCGGACTGCCGATAGCCTGTGGTTATGCCGACAGATATGCAGCCCTCGTCGGTGCGCCGATGGCGCTTGGTTCGGCATTGCTGATGATGGTATTCTATATAAGGTATGAAAGGGGCAAACAGAAATAACAGATAGTAGTGGCACTTTTGGTGCAGCATACCTGCACCTTTGGTGCAGCATGGAAATACCAGTGCCAAATGATAGCTTTAGCCACGGCAGGAATATTGACCTTGACTAAGGTTGACATCGCCGCTTAGCAATGGTGAGGGTAGGTGTGAGGGTAAAGCTATTACCCCTCACACCTACCCTCACACATTTAACATTCTGTCATACAATATGTTAACATGGGCGGGTGAGGGTGTGAGGGTAAAATTACCGAAAAAATTTTTCGCTAATTTAGGTGGTATTTTTTAGCTGAAGAAACATTTCCTTCCCCCAAATGTTTCATTCTGCAATATTTTATGTACCTTTGCACGCATAACATTTGTTAGAAAGACAAACATACCTTATTGAAAATCAAACAAGTATGAAAACATTGTTGATAACTTTAATAACATTAGCTTGTTTTCGCGTTGTTTCTGTATCTGCACAGAGCGTGTCATATTCTTACGACAGAAGCGGAAACAGAATCGGCAGGAAGTCTTCTTCTCCCAACAAAGTAAAGGCAAAAGGACGGAATATTACCAATACTGCAATTCCTTCGGGTGTTAATGCCGTTTACAACAGCATTTCGAAAAATATAGAGATAACGTCAATGGATTTTCTACGTGCTCCAATGAGAATTAGTGTTTACTCCGCATCCGGACAAACGATTTATAACTCTATAATTTCAAGAAACCATATCACTATAGATACTTCTTCTTTTCCTTCTGGAATATATTTGGTAGAAATTGAGAGTGATAAAACGAAACTAAGCAGAAAAATAACGATTGAATAGCATGAAAAACATTGTCCGATACATATTTCTGATGTTTTCCTTACAGTCCTTGTCTTTCCAAGCTCAGACTCCATTGGAGATAATAGGCAATTATAAGGTAAAGCCTGATGTGACAAGTCCAAGCGACAAGTCTGTGGGTGGAGTTCCCGTAAGCTTCGATGTGTTACAGACTGGAGCCGCTACATTTTCCATTCCGATAGGATGTCCAAAGGGTGTAAACGGCATGCAGCCCAATATCAGTATCGGATACAGTAGCCAGAACGGTGAAGGCTTTGCCGGATGGGGGTGCAGTGTTCATGGATTTTCTGTAATAACGCGAGGAATGAAAACTGTATATCATGACGGGGCGGCAAGTGGCAGAGACTATTCCGGGAATGATGCCCTGTATCTCGACGGAAAACGTCTTGTGCAGAAATACGGGAATGGTATTGTCAACGGAGCGACATTCGTATCGGAAACGGATCCGTACAGCGTCTTTACGATATGTGGCAGCGGTCCGGAAATGTGGATTTGCGGAAAACTGTCAAACGGAAATACCGTATGGTATGGGCGCGATATAGACAGCCGTCAGTTTATTACAACGTTTTCGGATGTTACGGTTGTAAACGCCTGGTATCTGTCTTATGTTGAGGACAGAAACGGAAATGCCGTGGGGATTGTATATAATCGCGACAACGGCACTGTTTATCCTTGGTACATTTCATACGGCAGGAACGTTAAGGAAAACACAGAATATAACATGTCCGTAACATTCGGCTATGAACCGCGCGATTTCAGTCTTCCGTATATGATAAGCGGTATTAAGTGCAGTAACAGTTTGCGCCTAAAGACAATAGAGACAAGCTGCAACAACAAGCTGTACCGCAGATACTCGCTGGACTATGAAACCAATCAGACAACACGAAAAGAAAGGCTTGTTTCCGTATCTGTAACTCCGGGCGAAACGACAGAAGGACGCAAGATAAATATGACATGGAGCGGTCAAGCGCCCAATGGTATAAATGCAAGAACCGTCGATGTCCCCGAAACGAATTATTACCTTACGGAAAAGCTCAACCGCTATTTCACGGCTGTTGACATCAACGGCGATGGCGTATCCGACATATTGGAGTTTGCTCCCGTAAAAATCACTACTTCGTACGGAGTAAGCAGTTCCAGTTTTGTTACTGATAACTATTGCATTCCGTACCTTTCATCTATAGACGGTGATGGAAATGTAAAATACAAGATACAAAATCATATAAGTCTTGGTGGCGACATCAACTTCGACGGTTTTATAGACGGCATGGGAGCACCGGTATTCACCGATATGAATGGTGATGGCATACAGGATGTTGTAATCCCGGATATACGCATAATAAAGTCCTTGAATGTCAAGAGAGTCCTTTTCTATACTATATACGGCAAGAGGGCGGACTATGTGGACAGCGACAAGGACGAGATAGGTTTTTCGCTTGTAAATAGCGACAAGTTTCCATTGTATACTGCGGCAGACCTTGATGCCGACGGCAAGGGCGAAATCATCACGCTTGAAAGAGACTGCGACAAACAGGGAAAATATGTGCTTACAGTCATGCCGTATGTGAAGAGGGGAGGAACCTCCGATTATTCAAGAGCTTGCATCAAGCTGAAGTCTACTCCACAGAATCTGTTGACCGGAGACTTCGACAACGACGGCTTGACGGACTTGCTTGTCTTGGAAAACGGATGCAGCGAACTGATACTGAATGAAGGAGGAAAGAAACCGTATGACGGAGACCGGCATGGGGTGGTCATCAGTCAGAATGTGAAGAATGCGAACATGGTAGAAACAGGCGATTTCAATGGAGACGGATGTCTTGACATAGTCATGTTCAGCGACAAGAAACTTGTCATTGCTCTTGGTAACGGCAATGGAAATTTTACGCTTTGCAGTCCGCAGACTTTTGAGAATCTTGACAGTTATGCCTTTAAAAACTCCGAATCGAAAATGTTTGCCTATGATTTCAACCGCGATGGCAAGACCGATATTGTCATTGCAAAGGCAAACATGTCGCATCACAAGAATTTTATAGATACAAGAACTTTCTGGCTGCAGTCGCAAGGCAACGCTTTCAGTCTACAGTCTATGGCTGTCTCAAAAAAACGCGACGATGCAAAAAGTCAACGTCATATCATCGGTGATTTCGACGGTGACGGATATATTGATTTGCTCAATTACGGCAACCAGTGCTACGATGCGGTTGGCGTGTCAGAAGAACCGAAGTTTTATGTTTACGGCAAACACTCAGAGCCGTCAGAAGACAAAGTCGTACATATAGACAACGGCTTTGATACGGATGTCTCCATTTTATATGCCAACAGTATCTTGCCGGAAATCTGCAAGCCTAAATCCGATGCGGTATTCCTGATAATAGACTGTGTAGTACCCGTCAGTGTCGTCTCGAATGTAAAGAAGAATACAGGAATAACCGGTGTACAGGAAACGACATTCAAATATGAAGGACTAAAAGCGCATGCCCAAGGAAAAGGAATCCTTGGATTCTCCAAATTTACAGCAACGAACATTGGAACAGGCTCTGTGAAAGAAACGGAGATAAAGGAATATGACAATGACAGTTTCCTGCCGAAACATGTAAAGACGACTGAAACGACGGGCAATGCTACTGCCGTAACGGAAACAGAGAACATGATTGTGTCAGTTGTCGGCAAGTCCTTCCTTTCCTGTCCGCAAAGCGTTTTTGAAACGGACATTGACGGTAACGTAACCAAGATGGAATACATTTACGACAAAGCCAGAGGATACCTGACAGAAAAGAAAAAGACAAATGACGACGGCTCTTATGTCAAGACGGTCTGTGGCAGTTACGGATGCTATTCCGGGAAGTGGATGCCAAAGACCTCGACAACGGTGATGAAACATCCAGATGACAGTCAGGAATATACAGACGTAACACGTATGGAATACGACAATCGCGGAAATGTTACGTCAACCGTTTCACATGCCGGAACAGACAAAGAAGCGTCAACGGACATGACTTATGACAATTTCGGCAATGTAACATCTGTATTGTCTAAAGCCGGTTCTTTGCAGACCTGTACGACATATACAGAATATAGTAAAGACGGGAGATTTGCCATACATACGTATACGGAACCAGCCTCTACCGACGTTTCTTGCACCTACGACAACTTCGGCAACTTGTTGGCAGAAACAGACAAAACAAATCAAACTTCTCCGCTTACTACAACCCATATCCTTGACGAATGGGGAAATGAAACGGAGACTGTATTCCCAACAGGAAAAGTTTCTGGTGTATTGACGAAATGGAAGAATATTGCAGACAAGTCTTATTTTACGGTCTCATACTCCAACGATGCCCCGTGGACAAGAATAGAATACGACCGCCTCGGCAGAGAACTCCGTCGGGAAACTGTTAATGCCGGAGATGTACCGGTTACGACAGTCACAGAGTATGACCGAAAAGGAAATGTCGCTTCTGTTGTCATTCAGACAGGCAAGCTCTCCACCTCAAAAAACATGACCTACGATGAAACCGGAAGACTTCAGTCCGAAACGTACTCGTCGGGAAAGACCATAAACTATACTTATGGTAAAAGAAAAGTAACAGTAAATACCAACGGACATTCCTTTGAAAAAGAATATGATTCTTGGGGAAATGTGAAAAAAAGTACAGACCCCATAGCTACAATAGAATACGAATATTATTCCAACGGAAAGACAAAAAGAGCTACATGTTGCGGCGCATCTACAGAAATGGACTATGATGCGGCAGGCAACCGTATTCTTCTGGAAGATGCGGATGCCGGAAAAATAACAAGTGAGTATGATGCTTTGGGTAGAAATACCAGACAGATGGATGAACAGGGAAATGTGATATATAGGAACTATGATTGTTTTGGAAGAGTTACGTCAGAAAGCGGAGCAACAAATTCTGTTGAATATAAGTATAATGCGAAAGGACAAATTACTTCTGCATATAGCGGCAATAATTCCACCAGCATTATTCATGACAAATTCGGACGCATAACGATGGAGCAGAGAAGTCCTGAATTTAGTGAAATACAGATAAGCGGATATAAGTACAACGACATCGGACAGGTATATGAAGAGACCTTGCCCGGCAACATAAAGGTGAAATACGGCTATGATTCATACGGAAACCTCGTGTCAAGGAGAATTGGCGGCATAGAAATGTGGAAACTCATTTCGGATGACGGGAAGACTGTGCGTCATGCCTTGCTTGGCGGAAAGTTGGAGAATGTCGTGGAAAGGGACAAAAATGGGTACGTGTCTTCTGATAAACTGTATTTCGGCGGAAAGGCAATAGACTGGATTAATTTTTCGTTCAATGCAATTACCGGCAATCTGTCGAGAAAGTCAAGGAAGGGTGATGCTTTCATCCGTACCTTCAGCTATGATGCTATGGACAGACTTACAGGCTGTGTTCCAAAGACTCAGATCGGAATTATGGACACGGCTTTGGTGGCTAAACCGTTTTCTGGAAATTTTGTACAGCCTGGTACCGGTGTGGTATTGCCTGGTGACAGATATCCTATGACAATCGGCGACAGGTACGTGTATGCAGACAACGGCAATATACTGTCAACAACGGCAATTGGCAACTACACATACGACGACAGTCGGCCTCATGCGGTAAAAACAGTTGAGAACAAATCGGGGGCAATACATTCAGCATCGCAGCAAGTCGTTTACAATAACCTCAATCTCGTTGACGGTATAATGGAGGGAGACGGAGATGACATGACGGACCTTGAATATTATTTTGGTACAGACAACAGCCGCTGGCACGCCGAATACTACAAGGGCAACAACGTATACCGCACCATAGACTACGGCGACGGATATGACAAAGTAACGGAAAACGACACGATTCGGGAATTTTGGTATATTGGCGACGATATACTGTTGTATCGTGAAAACGGTGGAACGCTTAAAGCCTTTTATATGCTGACCGACAATGTCGGCAGCATCGTCGGCATATATGATATCGATGGCAAAGAGTTGTTCCGTGCCGACTATGACCCTTGGGGCGTAATGACCATAAAGCGTAATGATATAGGTTTCATTCGTGGCTATACCGGTCATGAGATGCTTCGGGAGTTCAATCTGATAAACATGAACGGCAGGGTGTATGACCCTCAGTCGTGCCGCTTCCTAAGTCCCGACAACTACGTGCAAGAGCCGGACAACAGCCAGAGCTTCAACCGATATTCGTATTGTCTGAACAATCCGCTGAAGTATAATGACCCGAGCGGGGAATTGTTTGCTATAGATGACATATTTATTTGTGCATTCATGAGTGGAGCTATTAACTGGGCTATGAATGGTGGACAGATGAACGCAAAAGGTTTAGCATATTTCGGCATCGGTGTAGGTTCATTCGCTGCTGGTTCATTTGTTGGTGCTGGAATAAGTTCAGCTATGTATGGTAGCAGCTTAGGCTCTGGTTTCATATCTGGCGCAGCAGTTGGTTGTGGAAGTGGATTTGTTGGTGGTTTTACTTCTGACTTGGGAAATAGTTTGGTAAGTGGAGATAGCTTCTCTTCATCAATTTCAAATGCTTTTTCTTCAGGGCTACAGTCTGGAATTTCAGGATCTCTTATTGGCGGACTTGCCGATGGTACTGATGCTGTGGACGCAAAGACAAACTTTTTTACAGGAAAGGGCTCTATTGACATTGATGCACCTGTTTCTTGTTGGGGAGCAAAAGACATAATAAATAAAATTAGGACTGATGGATTGAAAAGTCTTAAAGTTAGAAGAGTTGGAATTTTTGAATCTGTGAATGTTTACGAAACAGATATTTTAGGTTCATACCTAACGGATTATGCTGCATTTACATTGCCTCCTGATGAAATAATTATGGGAACAGGACTTTTTATGAATAATAAAAGCGTTTTGTATCACGAGTTTGGGCATATTCTTCAAGCTCGAATCCATGGTTTGACTGCATATTATCGAGTCATTGCACCAGAAAGCATTTTTAGTGCTACGTTTAATGTTGAAGAACACGGCTCTTATTGGACGGAAACTTATGCGAACTATTTATCTAAAAATTATATGCAAATAAAATTTCCTAAATATAAATGGCCGAATTACTTTCCTGCGAAAAATATAGACAATGAGCATTTGAAACTTTTCAGAAGTCTAAAATACCTTTATGGCGTAAATGTTTAACACATATGAAATATCTATTATTAGTCTTTATTCTACTTCTATCGGGATGTGATTATTTTACGAGTGTAGAAGTTATTAACTTTACAGATAAATCTTATATTGTCTATGCTTCTCGTTACGATTCTATTGGTTGTATTTCTGATTCTATAAATAATGATATTATGAAAGAAATAGAAAAAGAAGATACTTTTTCTGTAGGGAATATGTATGTCGTATTTATTCCTTCAAAAAATGTTAAATATTTGGGTTTTCAAACGTCGAATCTATTTCGGATGAGTCCAGATGAAAAATGGAGATTTTATTTTATTAATGATTCTATAGTCAAAACAAAAACATGGGATGAAATTGTAAAATATCAATTATATGATAAGAAAATCGTGCTGGACGAGGCTAAAATGGATTCGATTGGATGGAAAATTCAGATAAAATAGTCAAAATTACAGACTTTGCATCAAAGCAATTCTGTATCTAAACTTTTGAATTATACATTTTCCAAAAAAATGTTTCATTCTGCAATATTTTATGTACCTTTGCACGCATAACATTTGTTAGAAAGACAAACATACATATTTAAAAGATATCTATAAACGTTATGATTCTTTTTTTTAGAACTCCTTCAAAGAGCGTGATAGCAACACAGGTTGACCATCAGCTCAACAATGACGAGATTAACGAACTATGTTGGCTCTACGGAGACGCTGTGCTCGAAAAGGCAGACAGCCTTGAGGGTTACTTCGTCGGACCGCGCCGTGAAATGATTACTCCTTGGAGTACGAATGCCGTTGAGATTACTCAGAATATGAATCTCCACGGCATTTCGCGTATTGAGGAGTACTTCCCCGTAAGCTCAAAGGATGCCGACCACGACCCGATGCTGCAACGCATGTATGACGGTATCGGTCAGGACGTGTTCACCGTGAACCACAAGCCGGAGCCAATAAAGCACATCGAGAACCTCGAAGAGTATAACGAGCAGGAGGGACTCGCCCTCTCGCCAGAGGAAATAGAGTATCTGCACAAGATTGAGAAGCAGCTCGGCAGGCCGTTGACCGACTCCGAGGTGTTCGGCTTCGCACAGATAAACTCAGAGCACTGCCGCCACAAGATATTCGGTGGAGTGTTTATCATCGACGGCAAGGAGATGGAAAGTTCACTCTTTGCCATGATAAAGAAGACAACGAAAGAGAATCCTAACAAGATTCTCTCGGCATACAAAGACAATGTAGCCTTCGCCCAGGGACCGGTAGTGGAGCAGTTCGCACCGAAAGACCAGTCCACTTCCGACTACTTCCAGATAAAGGACGTGGAGAGCGTAATCTCGCTGAAGGCAGAGACCCACAACTTCCCGACAACAGTGGAGCCGTTTAACGGAGCCGCAACAGGAACCGGCGGTGAGATCCGCGACCGTATGGGTGGAGGTGTAGGTTCATGGCCAATTGCCGGAACTGCCGTTTATATGACAGCCTATCCGCGCCTGAAAGAAGACGAACTGAGTCTTGAAGCAAGCAAGGTGGCTCGAGGCAAGGATTCAGAGAAAGACTATACCGGCGAGCGCGACTGGGAAGACATCCTGCCAGTAAGAAACTGGCTGTATCAGTCGCCGGAGCAGATATTGATTAAGGCATCAAACGGAGCCTCAGACTTCGGAAACAAGTTCGGTCAGCCGTTGATTTGCGGTTCAGTATTGACTTTCGAGCATCAGGAGCCAACGACAACAGGCGAGGCAGACACGAAATATGCATACGACAAGGTAATCATGCTTGCCGGCGGCGTGGGCTACGGCACAAAGCGCGACTGCCTGAAGAAAGAGCCACAGAAGGGCAACAAAGTAGTAGTAGTAGGTGGCGACAACTACCGCATCGGACTCGGTGGCGGTTCGGTATCGTCAGTAGATACCGGTCGCTATAGCAACGGCATCGAGCTGAACGCCGTTCAGCGTGCCAACCCGGAGATGCAGAAGAGAGCCTACAACCTGGTTCGCGCCCTTTGCGAGGAAGATGTAAACCCGGTAGTCAGCATCCACGACCACGGTTCGGCAGGACATTTGAACTGTCTCTCGGAGCTTGTAGAAGAGTGTGGCGGCGAGATAGACATGACAAAGTTGCCTATCGGCGACAAAACCCTCTCGGCAAAGGAAATCATTGCCAACGAGAGTCAGGAGCGCATGGGACTCCTCATCGACGAGAAGCATATCGAACATGTTAGGAAGATTGCCGAGCGCGAGCGTGCCCCACTGTATGTAGTAGGCGAGACGACAGGCGATGCCCACTTCTCGTTCGTTCAGGGCGACGGCGTGAAGCCATTCGACCTTGACGTGGCACAGATGTTCGGACACTCACCTGTTACATATATGAAAGATGTAACTGTGGAGCATCATTATCAGGATGCAACATATTCACTGAACGATATCGACGAATACGTTGAGCGCGTGCTCCAGTTGGAGTCGGTAGCCTGCAAAGACTGGTTGACAAACAAGGTAGACCGCTCCGTAACCGGAAAGATAGCCCGTCAGCAGTGTCAGGGCGAGATACAGCTGCCGTTGTCAGACTGCGGCGTTGTAGCTCTCGACTACCGCGGACACAAGGGAATAGCAACAGCCCTCGGTCATGCGCCACAGGCAGGGCTTGCCAACCCTGAGGCAGGCTCAGTATTGTCGGTAGCCGAATCACTTACAAATATCGTTTGGGCACCGCTTGCCGACGGTATGGACAGCTTGAGCCTTTCAGCCAACTGGATGTGGCCTTGCCGCTCACAGAAGGGTGAAGACGCCCGCCTGTATTCAGCCGTAAAGGCATTGAGCGACTTCTGCTGCGCTATCCACGTGAACGTTCCGACAGGAAAAGACTCACTGTCGTTGACCCAGCAGTATCCTAACGGCGAGAAGATTGTATCTCCGGGAACGGTAATCGTTACGAGCGGTGGCGAAGTGAGCGACGTGCGCAAGGTGGTATCGCCGGTATTGGTAAACGACAAGAATTCCTCACTCTATCATATCGACTTCTCGTTCGACGAGCAGAAGCTCGGTGGCTCGGCATTCGCACAGAGCCTCGGCAAGGTAGGCGACGACGTGCCTACGGTAGTAAATCCGGAGTATTTCGTTGATGCCTTCAACGCCGTTCAGGAGATGATAAAGAAGGGATGGATCATGGCAGGCCACGACATCAGCGCCGGCGGTCTTATCACAACCCTCCTCGAAATGTGTTTCGCCAACAAGGAAGGCGGTATCCACGTAAACCTGCACGACCTTGCCGGCGACGACGTGGTGAAGATGTTTATGGCAGAGAACCCAGGTGTTGTGGTTCAGATTTCCGACGAGTACAAGCAGGAGTTCAAGGAATTTATGGAAGAGCAGGGCGTAAGCTATGCCAAGATAGGATATGCCACACCAAAGGATCGCAAGATTGTGGTAAAGGCTGGTGACTACGAGCATGAGTTCGACATCGACAAGCTGCGCGACGTATGGTATAAGACTTCATATCTGCTCGACCGCGACCAGAGCAAGAACGGCTGTGCCGCTGAGCGCTACAAGAATTACAAGAACGAGCCGCTGGAGATGAAGTTCAACAAAGACTTCACCGGCAAGCTCTCGCAGTATGGCATATCTGCCGACCGCCGCACTCCATCAGGCATCAAGGCAGCCATCATCCGCGAGAAGGGAACAAACGGCGAGCGCGAGATGGCATACTCACTGTATCTTGCAGGCTTCGACGTGAAGGATGTTATGATGACCGACTTGGTAAGCGGTCGCGAGACGCTCGAGGATGTGAACATGATCGTGTTCTGTGGCGGATTCTCAAATTCCGACGTACTCGGTTCTGCAAAGGGATGGGCAGGAGCCTTCCTCTTCAACCCTAAGGCAAAAGAGGCACTCGACAAGTTCTATGCCCGCGAAGACACCCTATCGCTCGGTATCTGCAACGGCTGTCAGCTGATGGTAGAGCTGAACCTAATCAATCCTGAGCACAAGCAGCGTGCCCGCATGCTCCACAACGACTCACACAAGTTTGAGAGCAACTTCCTCGGACTCACCATTCCGAAGAACAACAGTGTAATGTTCGGTTCGCTGAGCGGCAACAAGCTCGGTATCTGGGTAGCCCACGGCGAGGGTAAGTTCTCGTTGCCGGAGGCAGAATCAGAGTATAACGTGATTGCGAAATACAGCTATGCCGGTTATCCGGGCAATCCAAACGGCTCCGACTACAACGTGGCAGGAATCTGCTCGAATGACGGTCGCCACCTGGCAATGATGCCACACCTTGAGCGTGCCATCTTCCCATGGCAGAACGCCTGGTATCCGGCCGACCGCCGCAGCGACGACGTTACGCCATGGATTGAGGCATTCGTGAATGCAAGAAAATGGATTGAGGAGAAGACTAAATAAAAGCCCCTCCCCCTTACCCCTCCCCGCGGGGAGGGGAGTAATATGCTTTGTTGCTTGAATTGTCCAGACAGAATTGTTATTGCAGAATTGTATTGACAGAATTGTCTTGACTGCTTGAGCTACAAAGCATATTATATAAGGTAGTGGTGCTATATATAAATATATTTATCAACAAATTTAACTATTAACAAGTCATACTACTCCCCTCCCCATGGGGAGGGGTCGGGGGAGAGGCTATATGTACACAGATTTTTTCAAGACATTCTTCCGTATCGGTCTGTTTACTCTTGGTGGCGGCTATGCCATGATACCGATAATAGAGAGTGAGGTGGTAGACAAGCACCACTGGATAGAGAAGAAGGATTTTATCGACATTGTTGCAATATCGCAGAGCTGTCCTGGAGCGCTGGCGATAAACATGAGTGCCTTTATCGGCTACAGGCTGAAAAAGGTGCCGGGAGCCATAGTAACAAGTATTGCCACGGCATTGCCATCGTTCATAATAATACTGCTGATAGCCATGTTCTTCCATCAGTTTAAGGATAATACCGTGGTGGCTGCAATATTCCGCGGCATTCGTCCGGCAGTGGTGGCACTGATTGCCGTGCCCACATTCAAGCTCGCCAAGGATGCCTGCATAACATTCTCAAACTGTTGGATTCCTATCGGCTGCGCACTTGCCATATATATTATGGGGATTTCACCGATATTGATTATCCTGCTTTCCGGGATATGCGGATATGTGTATGGAAAATATATCAAACCTACGGAGTAAAAAACCACTCTAACACCCACCCTAACCCTCCCAAAGGGAGGAAAGGAGAAGTGTGGAATATGACTCATAAAGGGTGAATGTGATTAATTGAAAATTTGGATTGTAAATGCTATATATAAGTCTGTTTATAACGTTCTTCGAGATTGGACTCTTTGGATTTGGAGGTGGCTATGGTATGCTCTCGCTGATTCAGACAGAGGTGGTGAACAACCATCAGTGGATTACGATGGGGGAGTTTACGGATATTGTTGCTGTGAGTCAGATGACTCCGGGGCCCGTAGGTATCAATTCCGCCACCTATTGCGGATATGTTGCCGCCCATAATGCCGGATATGGCGAGGCAATGTCGGTATTTGGCAGTTTGATGGCAACCGTTGCCCTTATCTTGCCGTCGCTGATACTGATGATAATGATTGCAAAGATATTCCAGAAATATATGAATATCCTTCCCGTGAAAAGTGCTTTGGGCGGCTTGCGCCCGGCAGTGGTAGGGCTGCTCGGTGCTGCCACATTGATGTTGCTCTCGCCGGAGAACTTCAGTTCGCCGGCTGTCAACCCCTGGCAGTTCTGGATAAGCTGTTTCCTGTTTGTAGCCACTTTCGTGGGGACTTACTGGATGAAGATAAATCCTATCAGGATGATAATGTATGCAGCCTTCGCCGGACTGGCGTTGTTATACTGAAAACAGATACTTCTCCTGTTTTTATGAAGGAGTAATATATTGTCGGAAGTCTATAGTTTGATAACCATGGCGAGTCCATCGGCACCAACACCCACTTGCACTTTCTGCTCCTCGTTGATAATGTTGCCGTCGGCATCCTTTTTTTTCTTCTTGCCCGTAATTTTGTCCACAATCCAGTAGCTTGCCTGAGCCGAGAGGAAACCGATGGCGGCACCGGCAGCCACGTCCTCCCAATGGTGGCGGTTGCGGCGCACGCGGTCAACGGCAGTGATGGTGGCGACGGTATATCCAGCCACGCTAATCCAAGGCGAAGTCTTCCAGTACTCCTTATGCAGAACCGTAGCTCCACAGAAAGCCACCGCCGTATGTCCGGAGGGGAACGACTCGTTGTCAGTGCCGTCAGGTCGCATCTTGTGGATGGATTTCTTTAATAGCCATGTAGTTCCAGAGCATAAAATGAAAGATGCGCCCGACTTATACAATCTTTGTTCCCATGAACTTCTGCATTTCACTCCGGCTGCTTTAAGTATGAACGAAGCTGCCATTGGTGTATATTCCAACACGTTGTCGATACCGTCGCCATGGTATCGCTTATATTGAGATGACGCTTGTGCAAAACAGCCGATGCTTGTCTGTATGAGTATTAATAATGTTATAATCTTTGTTTTCATTTGGCAAAGATACGTCTATTTGTTGATAAAATAAAGCGTCAAACCATAAAAATACGATATGACGCTTGGTTTTTTGAATAGTATTTTACCGAATCTCCTGTCTTCTACTCTTAACATCATGTATGGATAATGAATTGATAATTATACGAAATCGTAAGCAATGAGTATTACATTATAGTTAAAATATAAAAATATCTCTAATTTACGTAATAACGTATAAGTAAAATTGCTATATTTGCGATGTTTTCTTAATTAACTAAAAACTTTACCACTATGACACCTACAGAATTTATCAAAAAGGCAATTCATTTATTGGATGACTACATGATTCGTTCGGGTAAGGACGAAATCAATGAGATGGAGGCAAACCAGGAGCTTGCTAAGGTTGGGATGCTTGAAGATGAGGTTTCGCATCCGGGCAAACCATTAAGAGAGCTCCTTATAAAACTGCGCGACTCAAACCATTTACCACAGAATATCCGTCAACGCTACGGAGCGTGGAAAATTAGAATCTCCTCTACAGTGGCACGCAAGCCTATGGTGATTAGTGTATTCTGATTGAATGAAGCATTACTTTAGTGGAGTTTTACCGTTATAAGAGAAACCGCTGAATATTTTATATATCTTGTAAATCGATGATATAAAATGTTCAGCGGTTTCTCTTTATTGTGTTATTCCCTTTCCTTTATTTATCGCTTTATCAGCTTCACCTTTTTATATAAGGCCCCGTTCTTTGTAATGCTGCCGATATAAACGCCCCGGTTCCCATTGACTGGTATGCTCGTAACATCTCCGGCATTGGCTCTAACAGAAGACGAGTGAACGAGGGCACCGGAATCAGAAAATATATTGATACCATACAATCCGCTTTCGCCAAACCTCATGTTTACGGTATCTGTGAATGGAGTAGGGTATACGGTAATAGAGCCGTTTGGATTGCTCAAGACTTCAGTCTTTTTTATGCTTGATGTATTGGCAATCTCCTGATAATCGCTCCATGCAATGTTGGAACCGCTTATACCGTCGGGCGACACGGCACGCACACCGAAACGACACTGTCTATTGTTGCCGCCGGTAAGCGGAGCGCCGATTACGTATGCCGCCCACGACTCGGTGGTGGTCATCAGCCGTGGCTCCTCGCCCTGTTGCTGGAAATAAATCTCATAATACCATGTTCCCACCTCGTCATTATAAGTTTTTTCTTCGCCGCTCTCCTCCTTCGATGCATAGCGCATCTTGAAGTCCACGCTGCCGGGATTGCCGCGTAGCACTTCAATCTCCTTGATCGTAGGCTTCATAGTGGAGAATGACTGTCCGGGGCTTCTTAATGCCAATTCACCGATGAGCAAATTGTAGTCTGCCGGAGTATTTTCGAGCGTGATTCCAATCATGGCAATATTGTCGCCATCTTTGATCTGCAGTTTTTCGAGAGAGGTCTTGAATGTTGTCCATTCCCCCTGTCGGTCGGCATCGGGAAGGGCAATCTCCTTGTAGTTCGCTACGTCGCCGCTCAATGCCACGAAGAGACGGGCATGACTCGCATTGCCTTTGGTGAGTTTATACGTAACCGATAGTTCATCAGAAGCCATCACCGCAAGCTTCGTCTTGAATAGCTTTATGCGCGAAAAGTCTGTTGCTCCATAGAGCTTCAAGCAGGAGCCGCCGGTATAGGCATCCTCCCAAGTGAGTTCGGCTTCAGCAAGAGAAGCGATGTTGTCTGCAGAAACCTTGTCCTCTCTGTCGGTAATCCAGAAGCGCCATGTAGGCAGATAGTCTTGCATGTTCAGGTTATACCATTTAGAGTCTGCCACTACCTGTCCGTCCTTATACAGTTTCAGTCCGTTGCCCATATTAAATCGGGTAACGAAGGGCATATTCTGGATAGTAGACTTTGCCGTGAGCAGTCGGGCAAGTCCGTGGAAGGTTTTGAGGTCGCTGTTGTCGAGAGAGCAGTCGGTGCGCACGGGGGGCAGCAGAGCCGGATTGCGGTAGCCGCCGGAGAATATCAGTTCCTGTTTTTCCAGATAAGCCCTCTGTATATCCTCGTCGGTAGAACCGTAGTCGGTGGCAGTTTCGTGGATAAGACTTTGGGAGTGGGCACCCCAGAAGCCGACGGAAGTCTCGTTGTCGATAAGACTCTGCCAGTAGTCTTGTTTCAGCGCCTTGCCCTGTATGTCGAAGCTGGCGTAATAGTCATACGGGTCACGTTTCAGCGCTTTAGCGAAGCTGACGGAGTGTTCCAATACATAGTTGTCCCAGTCGTAATTGGCAAACATCTGGTCGGTTACGATATTGTCGCCCGTGCCGAATATGTTTTTGTTGAAGCGGCACAGTCCGTAGTTGCTCGTCATCATGCCGTCGTCTTTCGTAACGTCATACCATTGCAGTTCAAACTTCCATCCGATAGACTCCGCCTTTTTGTGCACCTCGGCAAAGAAGTCCTGTATCAGCTTCATCATATCCTCGGTGGTATTGAATTCTGAATTCACTCCCATACCGTTGATGCCATAGTATTTCATCAGTTTGGCGAGCTTGAGCGAGTTTTTAAACGACCCGTCGTCGTTCTTTTCCATCAGCTTCTGCAGCGTCATCGAGTAAACATCCGTCTTGTCAAGTCCGATATTGGCATTCCATGGAATCTTGAGCACGCAGCCCACGGTTACTCCGTTTTTTGCTGCTGCATCAGACAAGCCTGCCGCCACGCGAATCCACGGAGCCGTCCAGTTGCCGTGGCAGTTTATGTATTGCCACATCGAGAAATTGTCGCCGTCGAAGCAGTATCTGGGCAGAGCCTTCCACTTGGCGGTGGGGTCGTCGAGCGGAGTCCACATCAGCATCTTTCTGCCGGCGGGCACGTCGCTCCTCACCTGGTAGTCGCCGTCGGTTATCCTCGGCAGCGGTCTTTGGCGTGAGATAAAAAATTCGTCGTCGAGCTTTGATATTCCGCCCGGTGGTGTTCCCGGTTCCCAACTGTCGAAGAATTTGTAGAAGTCGTCCCAATCAAGGATGGAATCCTTGTCTGCCGTCGCCACTTTTTCAAAGTCGAAATCGTGTTCCGGTGTGCTTTGCGCCTGTGCCATCAAGCTGAAGGCAAGGGCAGCGACAAGTATATGTGTTTTGTGTTTCATCTTCTATTTTGTTCGTTTTATATTGAATATGTAAGTAAACTATTGTAAGATATAGTATATTGTGCGTAAATCTACTGATATTACTTTCACTTTGTTTGCAAAAGTAAGAAAATAAAGGCAAACAAACAAATTGTAATGTCTCCTATATGGAAATAAAGTTGGTTAGCCTATATAATTAATGTGATAGTATATATTATTATACAGAATAAGTGGGTAAATCCCGATTAACGAATAGAGTACAGCATGCAGAAATAACAGTTCATTTTTTCGTTAATATACAATAACTTGCAGCTTTTCAGGTTAAAATGTATTAACCTGAGTTTACTATTTGCACTTTTGAGCGTCTAAATTAATAACTTCGTGGGCGAAATATGCCGTATACATTATATAATATGTAAAGCATGACGAAAGTAAGAATATAAACAAAACAAAGAAAGGAATATAATTATGAACAAGAAAGTTTTGATTATGGCAGTTGCTGCCGGATGCCTTATGATGGGCAGCTGCGCAAGTAAGAAAGAGTTGCAGAACTGCCAGAACGAGAACCGTGAACTGACAAATAAATACCAGGACTCAAAGGAGCAGCTCGCTGCAAGCAAGGCTCGCGTTACCAGTCTGGAGGAGCAGCTTGCTCAGGCTAAAAAGGATTATGCCGCCCTGCAGGGTTCGCTCGACAAGAGTCTTGCAAATGCCGGACAGAACAATATTAGCATCGAGAAGCTTGTAGACCAGATTAACGAGTCTAACCAGTATATCCGCCACCTGGTGGAGGTGAAGAGCAAGAGCGACTCGCTCAATATGGTTCTTACCAACAACCTTACCCGCTCTTTGAGCAAGGAGGAAAGCAAGGAGGTAGACGTACAGGTATTGAAGGGCGTTGTCTACATCTCGCTTGCCGACAACATGCTCTACAAGAGTGGAAGCTACGAGATTAACGACCGTGCAGCCGAGACTCTGAGTAAGATTGCAAAGATTATCAAGGACTACAAAGATTACGATGTGCTTATCGAGGGTAACACCGACAATGTGCCTGTAAACACCAGTGCCGCTTCGATGAAGAACATCCGCAACAACTGGGACCTCTCCTGCTTGCGTGCTTCAAGCGTCGTTCAGGCTCTGCAGAACGACTATGGCGTAGACCCTAAACGCTTGACAGCCGGTGGCCGTGGCGAATACAACCCGTTGACAAACAACAGTTCCGACGTGGCAAAACAGCGCAACCGCCGCACACAGATTATCATCACTCCTAAGCTCGACCAGTTTATGGACTTGATCGACAAGGCACCGGAGGAGAACAAATAAGGAAGATATAGTTTAAATGTTAATAATGATGAGCCTTACAGAGACTACCATTTCTGGTAAGTCTTTGTAAGGCTTTTCCTTTTTCAAAAAATGTGTGTTTTCGGAGGTTTTTATTTCAAACAATTACGTATTTTCGGAGGTCTTTTCATGAAAACATTTGCCTAATAGGGGATTATACCAGAAGTTGCTCAGCGACAAACTGAGTGCAAATCTCGGATATGTATATGAAAACCTCGTGGCGCAGATGCTGACAGCTTCGGGAAACAAACTGTTTTACTATACCTGGAAGAAGGACGACACCCATAGTTATGAAATAGACTTCTTGCTTTCCCGAGGATCAAAGCTGTGTCCGGTAGATGTGAAGTCATCTGGCTATAAGTCGCATACTTCCCTTGACGTTTTTTGTGAGAAATATTCTCGTGTTGTAGACCAACGGTATCTGATATATACAAAGGATTTCCAGAAAGACGGCAAGACAATCTGTCTCCCCGTGTACATGACACCGCTTATATAGAAAATTAAATTATAGTCAAAACATTTTGCGCCGATTCCATGCCAGTCGTTTTCATGGAGTTGACGCATTTGTTGTATATATAGGGTAAAAACGGCTTGCCTGCAGAGTATAATCCCTATTCCGCTACGATAATCCACACCAGAAAAACGATAATCCACGTCTGTATATGGTGTTTTCCCTACCTTTGCCGTGAAAATTATAAATCTATCAAAAGTCAAAATCAAAAACTTTTAAATCATGAACAAAACGACAATTCGTTTACGCCATCTACTGATGTCGCTGCTGGCAATCATTGCCTTCGGCTCATCGGCAGGTGCCGCGCAACAGGCGGCAGTGGCGTCGTGGGTTTTCTCAGAAGGATGGGAAACCTCAAGTAGCGGAACAGTTGTTACCTACACCCCTGACGGCAGCGGGTGGACGGCACTTAGCAACACCGCATGGAAAACAAAACAACCAGTATTTCTGCCTAACTCATGCAATGGGGTACAGGCAAACTACAAGCTGACGCTGAAGACAAGCGACGGCAAATGGGAAGTGAAGCAGAGTAAGGACAGCTATGTGTTGAGGCTCAACACGGCATCCATCGACAAGTTCACCAAGAAGGAAGACTACGGCAATCCGGAGAAACACGACCAGTATTTCGAGGCGAGTTTTCCCACAACAAGTCTCAACAACGTTAAGGTGAACTTCGCCATCGGCGACGGCTCCAGCAGTTCCACCCACTTTGGAGTGGCATATTCCGCTGATGGCGGAACGACATGGACCACGCTTGACGACTACGTGAGCGGTAGCCACTGGAACACCTACAATGATGCCACCTTTGAGCTCAATGCCGACAACAAGGAGAATGTTATCGTGCGCCTCTTTATCGTGAGCGCGACGAAAAACAGCAACTACAACCTGAAATACTTCAATGTGCTTGCCGACGACCACGAGGCTCCGAAACTCACTGCAAGCCGTCCTGCCGACAACGCCACCGATGTGGCAACAAGCGGTACGATTGCACTCGAGTTCAATGAGAGTATAGTGCGTGCAGAGGATGCAATGGCAATGCTTACCAATGCCAATAATAATAAGGTGACAGAACTTGAACCAAACGTTAGTGGCAACGTGCTTCGCTTTGCCTACTCGGCTCTCGACAAGAGTGCGCTGTATCGCTTCGAACTGCCAGCCCGTTCTGTTGGCGACCTCTCAGGAAACGTGAGCCAAGAAATAGTGAAGTTCTCCTTCACCACTGCCGATACCGACCCGATACCGGCTCCTACGATAGAGAGCAAGAACCATCTGTGGTATAACAAACCTGCCGGCTACTGGGAGGAGGCACTGCCGCTCGGCAACGGACGACTCGGAGTGATGCACTCAGGAAGCGTGGCATGCGACACCTTGCAGCTCAACGAAGACACTTTTTGGGATCAAGGGCCGAATACCAACTATAACGCAAACGCAAAAGGTGTGTTGAAACAAGTGCAGCAGGGTATCTTCAACAAGGATTATGCTTCGGTACAGGACCTTGCCGTGAAAAACTGGATGTCGCAAGGCTCTCATGGCGCAAGCTATCGTGCTGCCGGAGTGGTGCTGCTCGGTTTCCCGGGTCAGCGTTTCAACGATGAGGAGAGCGGACAGACCAAGGATGCCATTGATGCACAGGGCTACGTGCGCTATCTCGACATGAATACGGCTACGAGCAATGTGGAATATCACGTGAAAAACGTGGGTTACAAGCGCACGGTGTTCACATCGTTCAAAGACAATGTTACCGTGGTTCGCCTTGAGGCAGACCAGCAGGGAAAACTCGACTTCAACGTTGCATATACAGGTTGCAACAAGTCGAATATCGAGAAGCTTACCTCTAATGAGCTTTTCGACGACCATACTATAAAGGCAACTATGGGTCCGGCACGTGCCCAGTGTGAGAATGTAGACAACAAGCTGAATCTCTGCTCTTACATCCGTGTGCTCGATTGCGACGGAACAATTACCAGCGACAAGACCACTATATATGCTCAGGGCACAGCAGGAGCAGCTACTGAAGCTCCGCGCCTTAACATCAGTGGGGCAACACATGCAACTATCGTTATCTCTCAGGCAACAAACTTCAAAAAATACAACGACGTTAGCGGTGACGCAAGTGCAACGGCTCTCTCATATCTGCAAAGCTATGAGAATAGCCAAAAGAATTATGCTACGACCCTTGCCGACCATGAGTCTGTTTACAAGGAGCAGTTCGACCGCGTTGACCTCACTCTCGAAGGTAACGCCACACAGGAGGCAAAGGATACGGAACAGCGCATAAAGGAGTTCCACAAGACATCCGACCCTCAGCTCGCTGCCAACTACTTCCAGTTCGGTCGCTACCTGCTCATCTCTTCTTCGCAGCCTGGCACACAGCCTGCAAACCTTCAGGGCATTTGGAATCCAGATGCTCGCCAGTATCCGGCTTGGGATTCTAAGTATACATCAAACATCAATGTGGAGATGAACTACTGGCCGGCAGAGGTTACAAACCTTGCTGAGTGTCATGAGCCGTTTGTTGAAATGGTAAAGGATGTCAGCGTGACTGGTGCCGAGACTGCCGAGAAAATGTATGGCGCCCGCGGATGGGCTCTTCATCACAACACCGACATCTGGCGCACCACGGGAGCTGTAGACAACGGTACCGTGGGTGTATGGCCTACATGCAATGCCTGGTTCTGTTCTCACCTTTGGGAACGCTATCTATTCTCTGGCGACAAGCAGTATCTTGCCGAGGTTTACCCTGTAATGAAGGGAGCAGCCGAGTTCTTCCAGGACTTCCTCGTGAAGGACCCGAATACAGGTTACATGGTTGTCTGCCCGAGCAATTCGCCTGAGAATCATCCGGGAATAGGTACTTATACAAAGAGCAGCGACGGGAAGACGGCTAATATCGCCCTCTTTGGTGGCGTGGCAATGGACAACGAGATGGTTTACGACCTCCTGAAGAATACGGCTCTTGCAGCCCGCGCCCTCGACAAAGATGCAGACTTTGCCGATGCTCTCGACAATCTGAAGGCTCAGATTACTCCATGGAGAATAGGAAAATACGGTCAGGTGCAGGAGTGGCAGGAAGACTGGGACAAGGAAACTTCTTCTCACCGCCACCTGTCACATCTATGGGGCGCATATCCTGGCAACCAAGTTTCGCCTTATGAGAATCCTACCCTCTATCAGGGCGTTTTGAAGAGCCTGATTGGTCGTGGCGATGCAGCCCGCGGATGGTCAATGGGATGGAAAGAGGCAATGTGGGCCCGTATGCTCGACGGCGACCATGCCATGAAGATTCTGAAGAACCAGCTTGTATTGCTCGACCCTAACGTAACTATCGCCTCTTCCGACGGCGGTTCATACGCCAACATGTTCGATGCTCACCCGCCATTCCAGATCGACGGAAACTTCGGCGCTACTGCTGCCATCGCCGAGATGCTCGTGCAGTCGCATGCCGGATTCCTGCATGTTCTCCCGGCTCTGCCTACAGAATGGAAGGCTGGTGGCGAGGTGAAAGGACTGCGCTCTCGCGGAGGCTTCGTCGTTACGGATATGAAATGGGTTGACGGCAACATCGTGAAACTCACCATAAAGTCTACCGTTGGCGGCAACCTTCGTCTGCGCACGGCAACTCCGCTGAAAAATGCCAATGGTTCGACACTTACTATTGCCGATGGCAACAACAGCAATCCATTGATGCAGCCTTACGGCACACCGGAGCCTATCGTTAAGGATCAGAGCAAGATTCCTGCTACCAAACTTGCCGACACATATCTCTATGATATTCCTACCAAGGCTGGTGACGAGATAACGCTCGTGGGCGGAACAACGGGTATTGTAGTGGTGCCAAACGCTGTTCATAACATACCGGGAGATAAATTCGTCTACAACCTCAATGGTCAGCGTGTTGACGACAGCTATCATGGTATCGTTGTGGAAAAGGGACGGAAGTATGTGAAGTAATATATTAGGTAAGAAGACAAATTTAGTTTAACAGAAAGAGGATGTTTCTAAGCTGCAAGGCTTTGAAGCATCCTCTGTTTTTATTGTCATTCATCAACTCCGTTTCTCATCTCCGTAGGCGTCATGCCTGTGGCTTTCTTGAAACAGCGGCTGAAATACTTAGGGTCGGAGAATCCGCAGCTGTATGCTATCTCCGAAACATTCTTGCCCTCATCGTTTACGAGCATCTTTTGTGCAGCCTTTAGTCTGCGGTCAAGAATAAAGTTGTTTGGCGTGCAGTCAAATTCCTTCTTCATCATTACATAAAGTGCAGAGCGGCTCATACACATCTCTTTTGCTATCGCATCAACGTTCAAGTCGGCATCAGACAGATGTTCATTTACAATTTCTTCTACCTTAGCTTTAAAAGCAGAACTCTCTTTCTCGCCTTTTGCCGGTTCCTCATTATTGTTGCTGGTGATAATATCTCCGAGCCTTACCTTGATGTATTCTATTTTCTCGTCTTTCGAGAGTTTCAGTTCCTTTATCTCATTCTCCAGCCGTCGGGTGTATCTGTATATTTTGAATGTTATGAAGATGATAATCAGAACGAGTCCGCCGTAAATCATCCATGCCACCGGTCGCTCGTTGAAGTATGGCGTGCGGTGTATCGTTACGGATGCGGCATTGCCTCTCCATATACCGTCGCCGTTTGTTGATTTCACGATGAGGCGGAAGGTTCCTGCCGGAATGTTCGTCAGGTTGATATGGTTTTCTGTAGTATACATCCATCGGTTGTCCACTCCCTCCAGCATATAGGCATATTGTATTGGCTCATTCTTGTTGTAGTCGAGGGCGGCAAACGATATGCTCAGGTTCTTCTCCTCGGGAGAAAGGTTGATTGTTGATGGTGTGTCGAAGAATATCTTCGGTGTGAACGAGCTTTTCATTATTGCCTTGTCGCTGACGGTTAGCAGTCCCTGTGTCGTGCCGAAGAGTGTCGTTCCTGTTGTCTCGTCGTATAGCGGTCTAACCTCAGAGAAAGAGAAACCGTCGGAGAAGAATGTTTCGGAATAGTTTGTAAAGGATTTGTCCTTTGGGTTGTATTTCATCATGCAGTGTTCCGACACGAGCCATATCATGCCGCTCTTGTCCTCACACATGTTTAGGACTATGTCTGAAGCCATACCGTCTTCGGTAGTCATGGCGGTGAATTTTATATTCTCTGCCGTTGCAGCATTGTTTCTCACGATGTTCAGTCCGCCGCCGTATGTCCCCACATATATTGTTCCGTCTTTAGCCTGTAGCAGTGCCATCACCTGGTTGTTGCTTATTGTCGAGGCATTGTCGGGAATACGTTTGTTCTGTCTGAAAATCATTTGCTGCGGCTGTTTCTTTATAGATGAAACGAGCAGCCCGTCATTTGTTCCGAGCAGTAATGTTCCGTCTTTGCAGATAATCATGTCGTGGATAAATCTGCCGCAGGCGGGATATTTGTGCATAAGGTTCCCGCAGTTGGCAAAGGCGGGATTGTCGCCTGCGGGGTTATTTATGATATTTAGTCCTCCGCCGTATGTTCCAACGAGAATTCTGCCGTAGTGGTCTTCGCCTATGGTGTATATACTGTTGCAGTTGATGCTGTGTGATCCGGCGCCTTTGATGAATGATTTTACTTTAAATCCTCCGTCTTTTGTCTTTGTCAGTCGGAAGAGTCCGCCGGGCTTTGTGCCGAGCCATAGTATTCCGCGTGAGTCCTGGAAGATGGAGTAGACGTTGGCACCGAACCTTACCGGTTCTTTTACTACATTTCCGTTTCCGTCGAGATATCTTGCGGCATTGCTTTTCGGGGAGAAAAGCCTTACGTATCCGTTTTTGTCGGCGACGAAGAGAGTTCCTTCCTTGTTGCGGAATATTGTTCGTATGAATTCCTCGCCGTTGTTGCCGAATTTCTGCGGGTTGATTTTATTTCTTGTAAAAGTCAGTCTGTCGAGTCCGCGGTGGGTGTATATCCAGAAGCCGTTCTGTCTGTCCTTAAACAGAATTCGCATTTCCACTCCTTGATATTCCGGCAATGACTCTATGCTCCGCTTTTGTTGTGGAGAGGGGCGGAAACGGTCGCCTTGGTCTTTCTTCTTCCCTTTGACGGCAGCAAATTTCTTTTCCCTGACATTAAACATATAGAAGCCGTCGGGGCATTTACACAGGATATTCCCGTCTTTCGTCTCGCGGATAAAGAGGATGCGGTTAGTCAGTAGCGGACAGTTGTCGCCCTGTCTTGCCTTGAAATTCTGAAACTTGTATCCGTCGTATCGGCTCAGTCCGTTCCACGAGCTTATCCATATATATCCTTTCTTGTCCTGTGTCACGCATGTTATGGTACTTTGCGGCAGTCCGTCGCTTTCCGTAAAGTGTTGTATACTTGTTGCGGCAGTCATCTGCATAATGACAGAGAGAAGCAGGGTGATTGTTATACTGATGTTCTTGAATATCGTCATAGGTTTATATTAGTTTGCCAAGGTGCAAAGGTAATTATAATAATGATAAAAAGCAAGCGGAAAGGCTATGACGGCAAATCTTTTGCCTTTTCATAGTCTTTCCGCTTGAATGTATATTAGTGTGTAACGCTTTTATTTAGCTATCTTCCAAGTCCTGTCGCCCTGTTTCACAACAACAATTCCCCTGTATCCTGCTATATTGTCGAGTCGACGACCGTCGATGGTGTATAGCTCGAAGCCAAGAGAGTTGTCATTCATACTGGTTTTGATGGAAGTGGCATTTTTTGTTCCCTTGACATACAGGTTCTTTATCTCCCATGTTCCTGCCGACTCAGTGTTGCCGGTATAGTGGAAAACAATCTGTATTTTCTTTCCGGCATACTCGTTTAGCGAGATGTCGCCGGAGTTATTGAATGTCCATACTGTTCCTTTAGGCCATTTGATGAGTTCGCTGCCGATAACGTCGGTATTGCCGTCGTGGCGTATTTCAACCGAGAAGTAGTCTCCTGGCTTAGCATTGTTCATCTTGTTTGCCGCATGCTCAAAGCTCATTGATGCCTTTGAATATCCCGTGAGGTCTATTTCCGGCGAAACGATGCGTGCGTCGCCTTCCTGCATGCTGCCGAAGTAGCTTGAACCGGTCCAACCGTATTGTTCTTTAACCTTCCATATCGTTTTCCCCTCCGGACAGGTTGTTGTTTCGGTCGTGAATCCACAATCGCCGCTGGTGAACACGTATTCCTGTATCGACTCTTCAGTCGGGTCGGTCGGTGTGTCGCCGCCTCCAGGATTGTCGCCTCCGCCGGTGTAGTTGGCTGAACACTCCGTTGTTGCCGGGTCGAATGGCTTGTTTATGCTGTCGCCCCAGATATAGTCCATGAGGTTAGGGAAATCCACAAACGGGTTGCGGTTGCCTTGTATCTTGCTCACGGCATTGTTGCGAGTAATCTCGAGCTGAGTAGGCTTGTCAGCCTTTGCCCATTGGATATACAGTTCGTATGCCCATTGCTTTAGGGTAGGGTAGTCGTCCTGTTCAAGAATGTTCAGTCCGTTGCCTTGCCATGTAAGGTTCTTGTAGCATGTAGCCATATACATGTATCCGCGGGCGAAGTCGCCCTTCCATTCGTCAGCCGGCTCCCAGTATTTCTGTCCGTCGCTGCCGTCGCCCACTTTCGTCCATCCGTTGCCTTTGTCGCCACTCACAACCTTACCCATCGGATAGTTACTCTTTGTACTGTTTATTTTCGAAGCACATGGCATCAGGTTATACAAATCCTGGTAAGCCTGGTTCTTGCTTCCTCCCCACCAACTCTTTGGGAACGAGTGCTCGATGTTCATTCCCGAGCCGACAGCTCCCTGACTGGTGCTCATCGGCCATTCGCTCTCAGCCGAATAGCGGTCGATAAACCGTCCGTCGCTGGTGCGGTCGGTAATCCAGAATCCCCACCAAGTATGTCCGTTGCCGGAGCCGTATGTCAGCACATCGGCATCCTTGATAATCTCATAGACGGCATCTTTCAGTGCCGCTCCATTTTTGCCTTTCAGCGAATCGTAGTAGCCTTCGGGGATTTGTGCCAGAAGGTTTCCGCTACTGCAGGTCAAAAGTAGAAAGACAATAATTCTGCAAAGTAAGTTTTTCTCCATAATTGTATGTTCTTTTATGTATTATTATATAATTACGTTTTCAGCCCGTCCCCATGATTCTATTATATCTTATATAAATCAGGAAACGGGCTGCAAATATACAAACCTTTTTTATACATTCAAAGTCATTTTCGTTATATTCTCATTATCTTTCCATTATTACTCCTTAATCACCCCCATATATAAAAAGAGTAACTTCATTCCCTCCCTTTGGGAGGGTTAGGGTGGGTGTTAGGTTGGTGGGCTTCATTCCCTCCCTTCGGGAGGGTTAGGGTGGGTGTTAGGGTGGGTGTTAGTCAGTGTGTTTATTATCTCGTCCTCTCCATGAATTCCTCGAATTGCTCCTTATATCCGTTGAACACGTTGATGTCCACCTCGCCGTGTATGCCGCGAACCCGTCCGTATGGTGTCAGCTGCCAGAAGGCAAGGCGAATGTCGGGGCGATACTGTCCGTAGCGGGCAATCCATATAGGATAATTCTCCTTTATGTCGGGAGCCTGCGGCAGATATTTGTTCACGAAGCCCTGACCTACATAGAGTACAGGCTTCATCCCCGTGGCACGATGCACGATGCGGAGCCATGTTCTTACTTTGCTGAACATTCCGCCTACGCCGCCCATCTGAGCCACTTGCTTCTTGTCTGGCTCAAGGTCGAGCACCGGTGGTAAATCGCCGCTGTTGAAGTGAGAGTTCTTCAAAAAGAAGTATGCCTGTTGTGCGGCGCTGCTCCTTGCCGAGAAGAAATGGTAGGCTCCGGTCTTGAATCCGTGTGCTCTCGACTGGCGGTAGTCGGCGTTGAAGTATTTGTTCCTCACCGTTGTTCCTTCGGTAGATTTTATATATATAAAGGAAATACGGTAGTCCACGCTGCCGCCATTGCCGGCACCGAGGTATGCTATGCGCAGTCTTGACCAGTCGATGCCATATTTCTTCCTTCCAATCTCATGCTGATATTTAGAGAGGTCGATGCCATAGATGCGGTCGGAGGCATGCATCATGCGCTCTCCGCGATAGCGGTCGGAACTCCAGTCGCCGGCTTTCACTTTCCCGTTTACCGTCACTCCACATCCGAAGCCGTTTCTTTTTTCGTTTTTCCATTGCCCGGTATAGAAAGCCCCGTCTTCAGCCACGAATGTTCCGTGTCCTTCGGCTAAAAGTTGTTTGTTGAATTCGCCGTGGTATGTGCCGAGTGTGTCGCGCCGCGTTCCTGTAACTATAGTGTCGGCATGCCATAGAGCCGTAATCTTTCTGCCGAGCGAATCGGTTATCGTTCCGTATCCGTCGCGCTTTCCGTTTTTCCAAACTCCGCTATATACTATACTGTCGCCGATGCTCAGTACTCCGTATCCGTTTCGTTTCCCGTTGAGCGTTTCGCCGCGGTAGCAGTATTTTCCGTTGTATATCGTTGTGGTGTTAGTCTCTCCGCTGTTGCATCCGGCAAGTGTGAAGAGACATATTATATATATAAGTATGTGTATCCTTTTCATCTCATTATTCCTCCTTCGTGGTTTATTCCGATGAAGAAGCCGTTGCGGTTGAATAGCGGAGCACCTTCTGGCGCAAGCAGTTCCGGAATGTCGTGGGTTTCTAAGGATGTTGTCCTACCTTTAAACACGTTTGGTTCTTGTGCAGCAGCTTTCTCCGAGCATCCGTTGTTCAGTCCGAAGATGCCGGCAACTGTTATGCTGTCTCCTTTTTCGGGTATAAGAACGAATATTCGTTTTATCGGGTATATGCAGTAGGCGTCATCCGATATGAATCCGTCTTCTGTCATCAGCATCATCGTTCCTCGTGGCATCTTCTTGGTCTCGTCGGCAAGTCTCTTGCAGCTTATCTTGCCTGCTTTGCCTTTTGCCGTAGGGTAGAGTAGGGTATAGTATCTGTTTTTCCTTATCCTGATACCTTTTATATCTTTTATCTTCTCCAGGATTTCTATTCCCTTCTCCAGTCTGTTCCGGTCTTTTTTGTTATTTTCGGCATAGTCTGCCATTGTGTTGTATCCTTCGTCCTTCACGCTGTGGGTGTTGAGGTAATAGTCAAGCTCGTCCTGTCTCTTCTTCTCTTTCTCTGCCGTTCTTTTTGCTTTCTGCAGTGTCTTTTCTATTGTTTCGCCGATATTGGCGTTTGCGGCAGCGAGTATGTCTCTTTCGCCGTAGAATGGGTCTACGGTAAATATGCGTCCGCCACACGACGGGATGAAAGCCCATTTGTTTATCCAGCATCCGCAGACCATTGCTTTGCGCTCCGTGTCGCTGTCGACTTCCTCTTTTACTATATTTAGCGTTGTGTCGTTCTCAATGTCGTTGCAAACGGCTATCACCTTGTTGCCTTGCGTAATCTCGTAGTATTCCCTACATTCTATCAGCGTAACGCTGCGCTTCATCCTGTCGTAGTTGGCTGGCAGCAGCGATGGCAACAGTATAAAAGCAATCGCCGCCAGCAATATTACCGGTAGCGACCATATTATTATCTTTTTCCTCTTTGATTTTGTCTGTATTTCCATTTGTGTCTTGTCCCTCCGTTTCTTGATAATGTCTCCTTTTCTTGTTGAGAATGCAAAGTTAATAATATTCCTGATATTGGATAATTAATTTGAGTTAAATGTGTTGAGGCTCTTATTCTGTCTCTATTTACGTAATTTTAACATACGCCATTCTTGCATTCCGTGTAAAAGGATTACCTTTGTCATCATTAAAGCCTTATATGTAGCTTGCTGCTTTGAAAAGTGTATCTTTTATTGAATTATGATAGGAGCGTATATTCACTCTTGCTATAATTGTTAATCTTACATTTGTTTAAAATGCTGCGCCATACAGCGAGGCTAAAAGAGGAAAATTTAAATAAATATTTATATAAATGAAAATCTTTACTTATCTTAGAAGTTTGTTCCTGGCTTCTGCCGTATTGGCTTTGTGGACAAACGCTTATGCCTCGACGGTGAATGTCGAAAGTCCTGTGCTCGCTTCTTCGGATGCTGACGACGACAAGGTGTTCTGCGACTTACCTTACTCGCAGTCGTTTGATAATGAGAACAACGACTATCCCGGCGACACGTATGTTCCTACGGGGTGGTTGTCGGTAGGCGACATGCCCTTTGTAACTAATAGCTTTGACAATGTTCCGGCTAAAGACGGAACTTATTATCTCATGGCTCTTGAGAGCAGCGCGGCAAGAAATGACCGTTGCTACACGCCATTTTTCAAACTGAAGAAGGGCACTAAATACTCTATTTCTTTTTATGTCTATGCTCCTGGAAACGCACAAACGAATAATAAAACTGACTTCGAACTTACTGTCGGTACGGAGCAGGATGCGGAATTCCATTCGCGAATCCTGACGAAGCTGACGGAATGCGAATTCTCTCGCTGGCAGAAAGTTGCCGTGGATTATACTCCTGATGAGGACAACGACTACTGCTTCTCCTTCCACGTTACTTCGAAGGCTGCCTACGCAGGTTGGTTCGGCATAGATTTGTTTAACATCACTTATCCTGAAGCCGTGCCGATGCCTAAGGCTGCATTCGTTCCCGTTGGCTGTTATAGCCTTATGGACAGTAAATTGATTTGCTTCAGCAACTCCAAGATAAAAATGTCTAACCTCTCAACCGATGCCACTTCTTATCTGTGGGAGGCTGAGGGCGCCATTCCGTCTTCGTCTACCGAAAAGGAGCCGGAATTCTCATTCCCCAAGAGCGGCTCTTATAAAATTAAACTGACAGCAAAAAATCAACGTGGGTCGAATTCCAATACCTTCACTTCGCTCGTATCCGTATACGGAAACACGCCTGATCTTCCTATTATGACAATGGACCCTAATGGCGATACAATGACGACAAGGGATAATCTCGATGCCTACGATACTAACCCTTATGCCGATTTCGTGGCTGGAGTAAACCATTACTACTCGCATTTTGCTGAACGATTCGATGTTCCTGAAGGACGTGAATACGAGATTTACTCCCTCAGCTTCTATCTATATTATTATAATCTCGGTATCCGTTACTTCAAGGAAGAATGTAACAAACCGTTTAGCATTGTCTTCTACGGCGAAAAAGACGGCAGACCTGATCTCAACAAGGTTTATGGCAGGATAGACAAAACCATGCAGGAGGCTTGGGGTACTCTAAACCTCGGTACATGGGAGCAGCGCGGCTTTGAGTTCAAAGACAAGCCGATTGTTGCCGACGGACCGTTTTATGTGGCTTTCGAATTCCCGGAGAATTTATGGCTCGACGAAACTGTCAGCGGAGCAACGCGCACTTGCGTCGGATTCTGCGGCATCAAGCATCGCTCAAAGGTCTCTACACTTTACGTGCAGCCGTTTAAAGTACCGGAAACTTCTGATTATGTAGTCGATGGTAACTACTGCCCTGTAGAAAAGGTTGACAGTCAGTATAAAGGTTATGGACTGTATCTTACAACATGGTGTAACGTGAAGAACGATTCCGGAACCTCTTCAATCGCCATTGCCAATGATGGCTCTGTGGTATCCGCAGTACGTCTTTCTGGAGATGTCCTTCAGGTCAGCGGTACTAAAGCCGGCGAAAAAGTCATTGTATATAATGTCTCAGGCTCTGTTGTTGGTAGCGTGATTGCTACAGGTGAGGGATGCGAACTCTCTCTCTCTGGCATTCCAGCCGGAATTTATGTAGTTAAGACGGAAAAAGGAACAATGAAATTCTTTAAACAATAAAAAAACTTTTTTTCAGTGAATTTACCCTCACACCCCTCACCAATTACCCCCAATCCCCCTGTATATCGATGTTTCAGGTGGTGAGGGGTGTGGTGAGGGGTGTGAGGGTAAATACAAGTATTAACAACGGCGTCAGAGTTTCTATCAAACGCTCTCGCTGTTTGGCCCAAACGCTTCCGTTGTTTAGCCCAAACGCTCCCGCTGTTTAGCCCAAACGCTCCCGCTGTTTGGCCCAAACGTCATATTAGTCCCATTCGTCCTATAAGTCCTATCCCGATTATTAGTCTTATTTCTCCAGTCCTCCCAATTCT
>ERZ808246.278-NODE-278-length-45921-cov-5.440980_pt1 | contig 45921 bp, 32 predicted proteins | sample MGYA00521083_ERZ808246 | MGnify/ENA primary metagenome ERZ808246 (study PRJEB31516, sample SAMN03275577) | gut metagenome | biome: mammalia-associated habitat; material: feces | host: Papio cynocephalus | place: Kenya | collected 2012-07-07 ... | reverse complement strand
CCGTGACATAGATATCTACATTATCTAATAAGAACAAGCTGTCTATCGCCTTTTGGAATCCATCCACCATCTGAATCTCATCGAAAAAGAGATAGTTCATTTTCCCATCACAAAGGTTCTTTTTGACATGCGAATATAAAGCCTTATAGTCGAGAAAAGGCTCATTATCCAAATCCTCGAAGTTGAGTTCCTGCACTTGATTTTCAGACACGCCTTCTGCTAGAAGCTTCTCGCGAAACATCCTCAGAAGAGATGACTTGCCACAACGACGAATGCCAGTCACAACTTTTATAATTTTCTTATCTCTCCATTTCTCTAGAAGAGACATATACTCTGTACGTTCTATCATAAGTCCATAAAAATGAATTGCGCTGCAAATATACGAAACTTTTTCGAGAAAAATGCAATGCATTGCGTTTTTCTCATAAAAGCAGTTGGAATTTGTAAAGCACTGCAAATTCTTACCACAACGACTCTACTTGGCGACACTGAGATGTGGCAGAAGTTGCCAATCTCGACTTAAGGAAGAATAAATGGATTTTTTAGTAAAGATTAAGACCTCGATGCAATGGTATCTCACAAATTATCAATACCTTTGCACGCATGAAACAGTTTATGAAAAGACTCTTTCCACAAACCTTGTGGAACAGAGATACAACTACATTATGGGGATGCACCTTCTTGCAGTTCATCCTCTTCGACATCATCTGGTGCCTACAGACCACCTTCTCCTCTTTCTCCATTTTGGAGGTATATGTCAACTCAGCATTGATGTCGCTCCTATTCATCCTCCCCTTCATGCTCACAGGCAAGAAGTGGGTGCAATATCTCGTGCTCTTCATCCTCGACGGATTGCTCATCAGCAATCTGATGTACAGCCGCACCTACAACTCGGCGATACCATTGGAGAGTTATCTCCTGGCTGGCAACCTGAGCGACTTCACGGCAAGTGTGGTCGATTCCATGCGACTCATCGACATACTGCTGCCACTCTCCACCCTCACGAGCATCATCTTGCTCTATAAGAGGGGACATCATACCCATGCTTTCAAGAGTACACCCAAGCCACAAGGCTATAGCCCATCGCCCAAGGCCATGGGTTCTTATGGCTTACGCCTCAAGCAGTATGCTTGCACCCTCTTGGTCATGCTTCTCATCTCCGCTATCCAAGTGATGGCACGAGGAGGATGGCAGAACGCCTTCACCCGTTTGCAAAACGCCAATTACTATACTTGCGCCGTGCCGATGTACACCATCTTCGGCAACTTGGCTCATGAGGCGACGCAACAAGATGCACCTTTCACCTCACAAATGCAAGCAGAAATCGACCGATGGGAGAAGGAACAGCCCCAATATGTTCCACTTTCCGACAGCCTCAACACCCATAGCCTTATCATGAATGGTCCCGATTCCACAGGCATCGCCAAGAAGAAGACTCTCATCGTCATCTTCTGCGAGTCACTCGAAAGTTGGGTCATCAACCGCAAGGTGGAAGGCAAGGAAATCACTCCGAACCTCAACCGATACATCGCCGACCGCCACACGCTCTATGCCCCTCATGTACTCACCCAGGTCAAGGGCGGAAGAAGCATCGACGGACAACTCTTGGTCAACGCAGGCATCCTACCCTTGATGAACGGATGCTATGCCATGCTATTCCCCGAGACTCGATACCCTTCGCTGGCTTGGGCGATGAAGGACGAGCACAAGAACACCAAGTCTTACCTGATGACGGTGGATAAGCCTGTGACTTGGAACCAAGGCATCGTGGCTCGCGACTTCGGCATCGACTCCCTCTTCTGCAACGACTCTTGGATAAACGACGAAAAGGTGGGAACCAGGAAGAAACTCGGCGATGTCTCCTTCATGAAGCAAATCGTGAAACGGCTGAAGAGTAGCGACATACTAGCCAAAGGACAAAGCACTTTCCTGCAGATTGTCACTTACTCGGGACACAACCCATTTGTATTGCCCGACAACCTGAAGCGCATCCACTTCAAGGGCGACTACCCCGAGAAGATGCGCGACTACATGACGATGGCCAACTATACCGACCATGGGCTGGGCATCCTCCTCGACTACCTCAAGTCGCGTCCCGACTACAAGGACATGATGATTGTGATGATAGGCGACCACGAGGGACTTGCCGCCGACCGCAAACCCATCTGCTCCTCGCCTGCTGCCAAGGGCATCGTGAGCGACAAACAGTTCACACCTTTCATCGTGGTCAATGCTCCTGTGGGCGGTATATATAATAAGGTGTTGGGGCAGATAGACCAATATCCTACCATCCTCAACCTGATGCGCCTCGACCATTACCCATGGAAAGGCATGGGACAGAGCATCCTCGACCCTCGCAAGTATCCTGCCGCCGTGGGTTCCGACCACATGAACGTGGAGACCACAGGCAAAGTACCCGAGAAGGAAATCAAGCGACTGACGGAAGCTCACCGCATCGCCGACTTGCTCATCAAATACGATAAAATCATCAAGAAATAATAGAGACAACTAAGAATATAGCCTACCAAGCTATATGATTGCAAACTATAAACAAGCAGTATGAACGTTAATTACAAGAAAGCCCTCTGGCTCATTACGATATTAAGTATCGTGATGCTGATACCTTTCCTCGGACTCACCGACTTCAACACCAAGGGCGAACCTCGCGAGGCTGTGGTGGCCTACACCATGCTGGAGCACGGCAACTGGATATTGCCTATCAACAATGGAGGCGACATCCCTTACAAACCACCTTTCTTCCATTGGTGCATCGCCTTCTTCTCGCTTTTCATCGGACACGTGAATGAGTTTACCTCCCGCCTGCCTTCAGCCATCTCCCTGGTATTGATGACCATCGGTGGCTTCGTGTTCTTCGCCAAGCGCAAGGACACACAGACCAGTCTCATCGCCGCCCTCCTCACGCTCACCGCCTTCGAGGTGCATCGCGCAGGTATGAACTGCCGTGTAGATATGGTGAACACCGCCTTCATGGTGGGAGCGATGTATCTGCTCTACCATTGGTGGGAGAAAGGCAAGAAGCAGTTGCCTTGGCTCGCCATCCTCTGCATGAGCGGTGCCACATTGACCAAGGGACCTGTGGGCATCATCCTGCCTTGTTTCGTGATGGGAGTGTTCATGCTCACCCAGCGAGAGAATCTCTGGGGCATCATCTGGCGACTCGGCTTGACCGCCGTTCTCTCGCTCCTCATTCCTTTCTGCTGGTATTATGCCGCCTACCAACAGGGAGGCGACGCATTCCTCCAACTCGTCAAGGAAGAGAACATCGACCGATTCATGGGCAAGATGTCTTACGAGTCGCATGAGAACCCGGCTTGGTATAATCTCCTTACGCTTGTCACGGGGTGGTTGCCTTACACCTTATTATTATTGTTCTCGCTCTTCATCCTGCCCTGGAAGAAATTCTCGAAGTCCCACTTCATGGAGAATATGAAGAAAGCAAGTCCACTACAGGTATTCACCTGGCTCGCCTTCCTGCTCGTGCTCTTCTTCTATTGCATCCCGAAGAGCAAGCGCAGCGTCTATCTGTTGCCTTGCTATCCGTTCATGGCTTATCTCATCGCTGAATACATCGTGTGGATGACGAAGGAGAAAGTGGGAGCACTGAAAGCGTACGCCTGGACGATAGCCGTACTCGCCATCGTCCTCATCGTGGCCGTTGTCGTGGTGAGCCTGGAGATGATACCTGACACTATCTTCCATGGCAAACATGCCGCCGACAACATCGCCATGCTCCATGCCTTGGAAGCAACTCCACAGGGATTTTGGCTCGGCGGACTGGAGATTGCCTTCGTGGTATTGATGCTCTTCAGCATCTATCACACCGTGAAGGCTTTGAGCAAGAAGGAAATCAACAACATCTTGGGTGGTACACTTGCCACCATCGTCAGCCTTTTCCTTCTGCTCGACTCAAGCCTGCAACCTGCCGTACTCAACACCAAGGCAGACAAGCACTGGGCACCCATGATAGAGAAGAAGTTTGACACTAACAAACTTTATTCCTATGTGAGTATCAAGGACTTGCACTTCTTCAGCCTCAACTTCTACCTGGGCGACAAGATACAGCAGTTCGACAAGACCTTGCCGCAAGACGGCGTAGTCATGGTACCCGAGGACAATCTCCAAGACTTCATGGAGAAGTTTGGCAAGGGCTATACCTACCAGAAGGTTTGGGAGCTACCGAGAACCGTGGAGATTCGCTGCCCCGTCGGGTTCTACAGATTCGTGAGAACGGAAGCCAACCTGGCACTCAAATAAAAAAGATAAGAGTTATAGAATACTTATTATGAGAATTAGAATGCTATTATAAAAGCAATAGAATAGGGTTACATAAGCTCATGAAGCCTATTGCATAACCGCAAGAAGCCTATTATAAAACCCGAAGAAGCCTATTGCATACCATTGCGCCTAAGTTAGATTTCCAGAAATATAACTTGTATTTCATGAAATCTAACTTAGATTTAACCAAATATAAGTTAGGCGCAATGGTATGCAATAGGCTTCTTCGGGTTTATCACCCTAGCGAATGTCCTTTGTTACCCAAGAGCACAAGGTTTGTTACCCTAGTGTATCAAGTTATGTATATAGATACATCCAGCAGCAAAATACTTTGATTCAGAGAAACATCACACTTTCTCCTCCACGAAGTAACGAGGGCGACGTTTCACCTCGGTATATATCTTGCCGATATAGATGCCCGTGATGCCCACGCCCGTGGTAATGATTCCACCGATGAACCAAAGGGAGACGAGCATGGAAGTCCATCCCTGTATGGTCTTGCCTTGGAAATGCTCGACCATCGCATAGATAATCATGATGATGGCAACCAAGGTCATCGTAAGTCCGATGAAGGTGATGAAACGAAGAGGAGCCACCGAGAAAGAAGTGATGCCATCGATGCTGAAACTGAGCATCTTGGTCAGTGGATATTTCGATTCGCCTGCCTCACGAGCCTTCCTGTCATAATAGACGAAGCCTTCACGGAATCCCAACTGGCGCACGATGGCACGGAGGAAGAGATTGCGCTCAGGATATTGCATCAAAGCCTTCAAGGTGCGATTGGTCATCATGCGGAAGTCGGCATGGTTATACACCGTATCCTTATCCACGCTCTGCATCAACTTATAGAAAGCCTGGGCGGTGAATCGCTTGAAGAAGGTATCAGTCTTGCGTTCCTTGCGCACACCGTAGATGATGTCCTTGCCTTCCTGCACCAGTTTTACCATGTCGATGATGACATTCTCATCATCCTGCAAGTCGGCGTCGATGCTTACCATGGCATCGCAATGATCGACCGAAGCCTCCATACCTGCCCATAGGGCATTCTGATGCCCACGGTTATGCGAGAGTTTGATGCCATGCACATAAGGATGCTTACTGGCGGCATCCCTGATGAGCTGCCACGTCGTGTCGCGACTGCCATCGTCCACCAACAGCAAGGCGGCATCGGCATCCGTCTCTTTCTTGATTCTCCCTATCAACTCGCCCAAGACCTCCAAGGTCTTGGGCAACACCTCCTGCTCATTATAGCAAGGGATTACGATATTTATCTTCATATTATTACCACTTATCTATCAATTCACTTACCGAAACATTATATAAATGCTTATTCTTGCAGATGGTATTCTGAACCATTTCAAGCCAATAAGACTTCAATAAATATCCCGGGCACTTTAATGTCCAAAATTCATCTATATCCTCTAGGAGTTCCTTGTCAGGATTTGCGAACAAAGAGTTGATTTCCTCACGACACTGATAAAGCCGAAGAAATATCTTCGAAACACTCTTTTCAAATGTCTTGTAGCCAATACGATTTACTTGTCCCCCAGAAGAAAATATATCTCTCATATTAGTACATATCAGTCCATTGCGACTACACAACCACAAAGCAGCTCGCTTATATTTGATTGATGGCGAAGCACTAAACACCTCAGGGAAAAGCACAAACATCCTTGCCCTAATCTTGATTCTCTCCTCTTCCGTTTTGTCGTTTAAAAAGCTTATAGTCATTGGCATAGAGTAATCGCCATCTTCGCTTGTCAACCGCCAAGCCATTTCTACACCAGTATTTTCGGCAGTTTGTTTGAATCTATGATAGATTGCGTTCTTCTCCTCTTCATCTTTTGTTCTAAAGCTATCATAATCTATTCCCATCTTTTGGAATATCGTCTCTTTGCGCTTTTCCTGTATCTCCATGTCAATGCGATAGCGAGGCTGATGCGTGATACCAAAATCTTCCAAACAATCTTCATATGGCTTACAACGAAACTCAGCATATTCACCTCCTAATTTCGCAAATAGCATAAAGATACTCTCCACATCTTTGATTCTTGTAGATTCCACAATACTACCACCCAAAGATTTCCACGTATTTTTCTGCGTAGTTTTAACCTCTACCCCATAAAAATGTTCCGCTTGAATATCAGGAAACTTTGCACCAGATACCAAATTGATTTCTTCAGGACGAAAAGGAGTCGAAGGAGCTATCTCTCTAAGTGCGGTGAGAGCTATGGGTTCCATCTTCGTACCAACGCAATCCTTATAAAGATTAGGGTCACACTTCGCTTTATCATTAAGATTTCTTTCTGCCATTTTCATAAACTCAGCAAAAGCCTCATTGGCTTTACTGATGTCTCTCTTGCGAATAGCAATAATGTTTTCTGCAATTCTATCCATATTCGTAATTATTAGTTATCAATCTTAAAATATCTATCCCACACTTCTTGTATGCGCATGGCAATATTAAAAGCTAAGACAGGAGGCACCGCATTACCTATTACCTTATACGCCCCTGAAGAACTCAGCCTGAATCCTCTTCCGTTAACGTTCCTCATCACAAAACGATAATCAGGCGGAAAAGTCTGAATCAAAGCACATTCCCTCGGAGTTAAACGTCTTTCTTGCAGCCCTGCATTCAATTCTTCATAATGCTTTCCACCATGTTCTAATGAAAGTCGTCTAAACTCGATATTGCCATGATGCTCTGACCGAATTGTAGGACCGAGATTGTCTAGTTTTATTTCCGTTTGTCCTTGACCTGTCGCCAAGAATTTAGCTTTGGAGTATAATTGCTGTGAGGCATCTATAGTCTCATTCGGCTCTTTCAAGCCATCCAATACATCTTGAGTTGTAACTATCCCAAGAAGTTTACTATCTTTTATCGTTGCAGCATGTGTAGGATGTGGATATGGATTGTATGCATCCGGTATTGTCTCTGAAGTCAGTGCTTGCAAAGCCACAGGGCGCAAGGCATTCTTTCTAATTCCAATGAATATCACACGCTCACGGCTCTCTGGTACTCCATAGTTGCCAGCATGCAAAACTTGTGGAGGCAATACGATATAGCCATTCCCATCTGCACTTGCAAAGTCTTTCTGTATAATGTTTTTTACATCACCTAGGTTCACCAAGCCTTTCACATTTTCCGCTACAAAGATCTTTGGCTTCACAATGTCGATGACTTGTTTCATCCAATAGTACAACTTACCACGAGTCTCCTCTGATGGTTCATCTCCTTCACGTTTCTTACCATAGTCATCTTTATCTGAATTAAAGCCTTTACGTTTTCCTGCCACACTGAAATCTTGACATGGAAAACCACCTGTAACAACATCTATATCTTTAGGAAATATGTCAGCACCTTGCCTATGCATTTTCACCAAATCAACAATACTCATATTATGATACATTTCGGCTGTATATCCAAAGCGAGACATATAGGTAGTCCAAGCCACCTCAGCTTCTTTCAGAATATCATTGGCAAAGACGGTCTTAAACTTCGTCTTTTTCAACATCACCCAATTTTGGTTGATAACGTGGTCTATATATTTACTGTCTTGCGGAAAGGACTTTCGATTGGCTATGAAGCTACCCTCAAACCCCAAGTCCATACCACCACAACCCGAGAACAATGACAGGACACGCAATTTCCCTTCCATATCACGAGCTTCATCATGATATACTATTGGAATTTGCGTCTCTTGCAACATATCCGACTGTACGGACGGTAATATGTATGGTTTTACAACACTATGTTTATCTATATTCTTCACCATAAAGTTTCTTTCCATCGGGGGCAAAGTTAATAAAATATATTGAACTGACCAAAGTTTCAGAATACTTTCTTTTAGAACTTCCATTTCACCTGCACCTCCAGGTCAGTCTGCGAGGAGCCATCTATCTGCTGATAACCAGAAGATATATGGTTACGGTCGAAGTAATCGGTCGTGGAGCATTTGCAGACAACGAGCAGATGCTTGCCCATCTCCGCCCTGGCAAGCAAGGCATAACGGATGCCATGTCCGAAATAACTGCCGAAGCTCATCGTATAGAGCAGATTCGGCTCATAGGCATAGACCCGGCTATCGTAATCCGTGGTATAGAAATAGCCGAAGACCGAGTTCAGCCTCAGCCATCCGAACTTCCAAGACAAGTTCTCGCTCAACATATAGCCACGGCTTGCCTCCAACGAGGTGGCATCCACTTGCGTCTTGCTACTCCACGCCTTCTTCACAATTCCAAGAGAAAAGCGTGCCCTTTGGGTAGCCACCTGATACTTGTTCTTATACTGATAGCGAGCACCAAGAGATACAGACGAAGAAGGTTGCCAAACCACACTTGCCAGCCAATCCATCGCATACGTACTCTCTGTCATCCGATATTTCGGCCAAGCGAAGTAAGCGATATCCCCATAAGCCTCTATCACCCATTTGGAAGAGGGCGACCAGCGCATACCTACATAGCAACCACTCTCATCCTGCACGTCGCTCCCAGCACAGAAACTATTGCTATAAAGGGCATAGTAGCGATATGGATAGAAACGATAAAGTGCCAGGAGAGAAAAGTGCTCAGAGAAGAGATAACTCGCAGAATTGATGGTTGCCACGACTCCACAATCGCCCATTGCCGCCTCGCCTTGCAAGGTCAGCCGATGGGAGATATACCCATAGTCGATGCTGGCATTCCAAAAGTCCTTGCCTTCGGGAGCGTATCGCTTGTAGAGTTGCGACTTGTTGGGATGCAGGGGCATGGAATAGCCATAACAAATACCTGTAGCCCCAAGATGCCATCCGTTTGAAGCGAAATGCACATTGGCACCCACCAAGAATGCAGAGGCAGCCTTTTGTTTTTCGATTTCCTTCTCCGTGCGGTGCAATCCTGTCTCTATGATGGTCGATATGGAGTCGTTCTTCACCGTAGCATCTATCTTACGATAAGAAAGAAACGCACTGCAATCAAGTCCTTTGGTGATATTTACAGTCGCCGCTCCACCCTGCAAATAATTGGCGGCATAGCGTGAGGAATGTACACGGATGGAAGTACCCATCCTACCGAAAGAAGAAAGCATGGAGAGTTTTCCGAAGCCAAAGTCATTGTTCAGCATCAATCCCATGCCCGTTCGTAAGCGATATTTCCCTATCGTCAGATTCTTCAACCGCCCCCACTTGCGTATCTGGAGATAGTAAGAATAGAAGTCGTAACCCAGGTTGTTCTTGCCACCGAAGAAAGGTTCACCAGCATCTTGCGAAGCCACTACACCTGCTTTCACATAGTCGCCATACTTGAACTGATAGCGCAACCAATGCCTGTAAGGATAGCCCATATACCCCTCCTTATCGCCCTTTCGCTCATAAAAAGGAACTTTCACTGCCCCCACCAATTCATGCTTGCCATACTTGGCTATCTGTCCTAACGTAGGGAAGGTTTGTTTCTTTACCTCGCCCACATAGACGAAGCAACCGAGCAATTGACGTTGATACCAGTCGATGCTCTCTATCATCGCCAATTCACCCATGCTCTTCATCGCCCCATACTGGTAGATATAGGCTTGGATGTCCTCTATCTGCCTGGCAGAAAGAAAGGGAAACTGATTCAGGTCTTCCCTTGAGGCAGTGTTGAGGTTGATGGGATGCTCGGCATAATCTTCCAACAAAGTCGCATAGTCTTCCCAGTTGACTTGCTCATACTCCTCCTGCTCGCTGAGTTGTTCGAGATACTGCTGCCAAGGGCGACTTATCTCCTTTCTTTCCTTTTCTTGCAAGAAAGAGGTTTCGGCTTCTTGTGCATTCTCTTGTCGAAACACATCTGTTTTCTCTTGCGCATAACTCACCTGAATGCAACTTACCATAAGCCACACTCCCACGACATTCCTATAAAAACCTTTTGCTTTCATTGGCTTTCACATATAAATTGGTTATTATTAATAATTTGGCTTATCGCCTATCACAAGATGGCACGTTCTTGCCATCATCGGGTGCAAAGATACAACAAATATCTGAAACTAGAAAGACTTTCTATAAAATTCTGATTTACTTCACGATAATTATATCACAAAGTGCTTCTATAGGCGGTCATTAGCCATACCTAATATGCCCCAACTTCACAGACAGCCTATTTTACTGCTAAACTTCCATAAAAAGCAGAAGCAAAAAAGGCTATTTGGAAAAATATGTGTATATTTGCATCCTTAAAGACAAAGCATGAATAACGTAGAAACGAAATATACTGTATTGGACTTATTTTGCGGATGTGGCGGTATGTCCTTAGGATTTGAGGAAGCAGGATATCATGTCTTGCTTGGCATAGACATTTGGAAGGATGCCTTGGAGACCTACAAGTACAACCACAAGCAGAGCCAAATCTTATGCGCCGACATGGCTTCTTTAAGCCCTAACCAAGTGGAAGACTTGCTGGGCTCAAAGACGGTGGATGTTATTATCGGCGGACCACCTTGCCAAGGATTCTCCATTGCAGGCAAGCGAATTGTCAATGACGAGCGCAACAAGCTATACAAGGGATTTGTCAGAATGGTGGAGCACTTCAAGCCCAAAGCATTCGTGATGGAGAATGTCCCTAACATTCTGAGCATTGGAGGGGGTGCCGTAAAAGAAGCTATACTGAACGACTTCAAGGAATTGGGGTACAATGTGGAAACAAAAGTATTAACGGCATCAGACTATGGTGTACCGCAAAACCGTCGCCGTGCCATTTTTGTAGGACTACAAGATGGAAACTTTGATTTTGCCATTCCTGTAATAGAACAGAAAGTGACAACAGAAGAAGCTTTATCCGATTTGCCAGAGAATTCATTAAAGGAAGGCGAGGCTTACCCTACAGCACCTCTTTCCGACTATCAGAAAAAAGAAAGACAGCATAGCAAGGGGGTGTTTAATCATGAGATTACCATCCATAACGACCAAACCCAACGCATAATATCCATGGTACCAGATGGTGGCAATTACAAAGATTTACCAAAGGAATTACAAGAAATCAGAAAAGTTCATATAGCATGGACTCGTTTGAACAGCCAACGTCCTAGCATAACGATAGATACGGGTCATCGACATCATTTTCATTACAAATGGAATAGAGTTCCTACTGTTAGGGAAAGTGCAAGAATACAATCATTTCCAGACAATTTCATTTTCCGATGCAGTAAGACAAGTCAATATAAACAAGTAGGAAATGCCGTACCACCACTGATGGCAAAAGCAATTGCTGAACATTTAAGAAAGAGCTTATGACAGACAGAAAAATAACCTATTATCAAGTACCGAATAAGTACTGGTATAGAATACATTTCGTAAGACCAAGATTCAAGGGCAACATTGAAAATGTGTTGCTCTACATGGCTAATGAATGTTGTAGAATACCTAAATGTTCATGTGAGGAATACAACCAAAAGTTTTTTAACGCTATCAGAAGATTCCCTGGAAATATAGATGCAACCAAGAAGACTCTAGATAATTGGAGAACAGAAATACCAGCCTTGTTTGGTTTTTATAATGAGGACAAAGCCAATGGCGTGACCGAAACATCTGAGATGGCAAGATTTCTGCACGAGAACCAAGATTTGACACAGTTTCTACGATTGTTTTTGCTATCCTTCCAATTTCCTGGAGGTCACTTGAAACCCAATGATGTAAGAGACATCATTTCACATGGAATCAAATTCAAACCTACCAAGACTATTATTGAAGTGTTAATGGCTGGCAATCAAATTCTTGCAGAAAAAGGAAAGGACAAACAAATGTCTATCACTGCAGAAGAAGCAACTTATTGCATATTCAATGATATTCGAGTTACAAGCGGCAAGGTTTCTGCTTTTACTATAGCAGAAACTATCTTGAATAATAGAATAAATAAGGTTAAGTACTATAACACTAAAGATCCTAAAAGTCAGTCGTTACGAGGAACCGCACGCTCTAAAGGTGATATGACAAGATATGCAGGAGACATCTTGGATTATATGGAAATCGCCAATCTTTTGGTTAAGACCCATGGATATTTCACCTTGAAGGGCAATGAATATGGTGCATTAAAGACCTTTACAGAGGACAAAACTTGGTTTGATGGATACGACAAGTTCTTTGGACAAAAGAAAGTTGACACAATAGAACTTACAAGAATGGAGCCCTATTGGTTCGATTATGTCAACGATTCAATGAACCCAAACTTGTTTAAGACAGACATACGCTCCATCATAGAGCAGAAGAGAACATTAGATGTTGTCTTTGAGGACAGAATTCGTGAAGTAGTTGCATCCGACGATAAAAACAACAAGGATATAGGTGATTTAGGCGAAGCCATTATTTGTGGACATGAAAAAATGCGTCTAAAAAACAATGGCTACGGTAAATTCGTCCGCCTCGTGCAGGTTGTAGATAGCCCGACCTATCATCCAGGGTTTGACATTGACAGTTATGAGGCAGATGGTACGGATGACCATAGGTACATAGAGGTCAAGGCAACCATCAGCAAGAAAAAGATTGAGATGTATGGTTTCCACATGACTTCCAACGAATGGAATGTGGCAGGCACCATCAAAGAGCATTATTGCGTATATCGCCTTATGCTCAGTGAGCAAGACTGTACACTCTTTGTTTTACGAAACCCTGTAGGGCTATATAAAGCAGACAAAATTGATGCAGCATCTCGCAACGGTATGGTAATTTCTTTTTCTTCAGAAACTTTTGAACCAACAGAACTATTGACATGGAAAGAATAAAAGTAGCATCGTTATTTTGCGGTTGTGGCGGAATGGACTTGGGTGTCGTGGGCGGTTTTTCTTATCTCGGAAAAGAGTATGCAGAGAATCCGTTCGACATTGTTTATTCTGTGGATAATGACAAATACTGCACCAAGATATATAACGAGAACTTTGAGCATAAATGTATCGTAAAAGATGTAAGGGAAATAGACATTGATAGCATGCCTAACTTCGACATGCTCTTGGGCGGCTTTCCCTGCCAATCTTTCTCCATTTCTGCCCAAAACCCACCTCGACTTGGTTACAAAGACGAGAGAGGAATGCTTTTCTTTGAAATGGTAAAGATATTAAAAGCACGCCAACCTCGCTTCTTCATCGCCGAGAATGTCAAAGGAATCCTTTCTGCAAATGGTGGGAAAGCTTTTCCTATGATTATTGGTGAATTTAAGAATGCAGGTTACAAAGTTGCCTATAAATTATTGAATGCTTACGAATTTGGCGTTCCACAAAAGAGGGAGCGTGTCATCATCGTTGGTTTCCGTGAAGAAGAAGACTATCAGAAGTTTAAATATCCCCTAAAAGTACGTTGTTCCGAACAGAAAGTTTTAGGCGATGTCATCATGGAAGATGCCAACAAAGACGAGAAACTTTTTTTTAGCGAAAGAGCCGTAGCGGGCATGATGGCAGTAAGAGACAAAATGAATAAGGGGAGGGCTATGAAACTTGAAGAACCTTGCAATACCATCAGTGCACATTTGGCTAAAGTAAGCCTTAACAGTACTGACCCTGTACTCATGATAGATGGACGATATAGGAGATTCTCCGCAAGGGAAGCAGCACGCATCCAGTCTTTTCCTGATACATTCAAGCTTGACTCTGTATCACAGATTCGACAATACAAGGCTATCGGCAATGCAGTTCCTCCTGTTCTTATGTGGCATATAATAAGAGCATTGCAAGAGGCCATCCAAGCAAAAACTCCGACCATGCATATCAAAAGACAAGAGCCTATCCAGCTGGACATTTGGCAAACTCTTACAGACACAACCATGGAAAAGACACACCCTTCTATTGGAAATAGAAAGGCATTATAAAGGCATTATAAATTAAAATGGCTTAGGGGGGAGATTGCCAAGAAAGCCATGGATAGGTAAGACAAGAGTTGCCGCTATTACTTACGGTTGACGACAACCGTAATAGTTCTATCAGAAGGCTTGGCATCCACTCCTTCCAAGATTATCGGGAAAGAGAAGTCGGGCTTCATCATCGGCGGAATCTTATCCACCAACAAAGTCACGACCAAGTCAGCCTCATCGCCTGGCTTTATCGTCTCAGGCTCCGTCTTCACCTGAGCATACTGCGGAAGCACCAAACTGCTGATACGCAAAGGTTTCTTGCCACTATTGCCACAAAGGATTCTCGCCTCGGGCTTCATACCAACCTCTACCTCCGTAAAAGTCACCTTGCATTGTTTCAGTCGCAAGTCGCCCATCTTATACTTGAAGCGATACCACACATCGGCACTTGGCAATACCATTCCTCTCAACCCAATCTTCATCACAGGATTGTTGCCCATTTCCTTCAGATAGACGAAAGCACGAGTATCAATCGTACCCGGATAGCCATTCGGTGTGAAAGTGATTTCTATCCGACAGCTATCCCCCGGCTGTAAAATCATCTGGCTGACGCTCGACTTGGTACAGCCGCAAGTTGTCTGGATGCGAGTGATCTCCTGCACCCTCCCACTCACGTTTCTTCCTACAAAGGCATAGGTGCGAGGTGCATCATCCTCGGTCATTGTGTCAGCATCTATCACCTGCCGGTCAAAACGCAGCAAGGGCTCTTGCGCCACACCTCGCATCACGCCTATGAAGCATAAAGCAAATATTGCCGTCAAGATTATAAAACTACGTTTCATACTTCTACTCTCTTCCAATCAACAAGTCCCTTACCCATCTCATCCAATTCAACTGCAAGAGCTATAACCTCACGTTTATCTGCCTCAAAAGGAGCAGTATATCTCTTAGTTTGAATTTGCTTTTCTGCCGCAGTTGCTCCTCCACGGCTCATATCAAGCCGTATAACAGGATATTGCGTCCATTCCTTTTCCAAATCCATGATTTTTAAGCCTTCGAAGAGTTCTCTTCTTCCCTCTAAATAAGCTTGCAAAGTATCGACAAGCACAGACTTGCCGAATCGACAGGGGCGACTCAAGTAATTATACTTCTTCCGCTTATTGACAAGTGTCCAGATGATATCCGTCTTGTCAACGTAGAGGTATCCATTCTTTCTGATTTCAGAGAAAGACTGAATGCCAACAGGCAATATTCTATTGTTGTTATCTGTCATGATTGATTTGCATTAACTTAATGTGGTGGCAAAGATACAACTTTATTTCTAAAAAGCACCATAAAATTGCAACATTCTTCCCTTGCATGCTTTCACTTTATAAGAATCAACCATTAGGTTGATAAGAACCTGTCTCTTTTCTTGCATATTTCAGAATATTTTGTTACCTTTGTCGCCAATAAAGCGAAGGAATACCACAACAAGGTCTTTCTTTGCTTACATTTAGTAACATAAAATTTTAATTAAAACAAAACGAGTATGAGAAAAACTTTACTCTTCGCTGCCGCTTTGTGTCTCGCCTCTACGGCAATGGCACAAACTTACAGCAATCCTCTTACCGCCAACACTGGTGAGAACACCTACGATGCAACTGCACCAGGTACTATCTATTGGACTTTTACAGCCGACAACGACTACATCGCGACTCTTGGTCAGTATGAAGAAAGCCCTGTTCCTAACGTAGCCATCAAAGGTGGCATTAGACCTACCCAAATTGATGGTGTAACCAAGTCAGATTATACCACCAAAGTCTATGCCCTCGAAAAAGGCAAGACTTACTACTTCATGCTGAACGCAGAAGCAAAAGGAAAGGCTGGCTTCACCCTTAAGCTCGACAAGACAGAGAACTTAGGTGTCGGTCTTTCTGATGAGAATCCTTTGGAAATCAAGTTGGGAGAGACACAGGTGTTCGGTAATCCTCACTACGAGAACGGCAACTGGGATAATACCAATGTATATTCCACCTACAAAGCTGAGAAGGATGGGCAATTGCAAATCAAGACAGAACAGTATGTTAGTTCTGCAACCGTTAATGGCACTACAGTTTCCGTAGAAACTGTAAATGGCATGAAGGTATTCAAAATCAACACCAAGGCTGGTGAGACCTATGCCATCAACTTCAACCTCAGTATTCCTTTCTTCGTGGCTACATCCGAAGTAGTTGAAGTAAAGGAAGGCAGCATTGACATGCCATTCGCCTTGAAGGATGGTGAGAACACCGTACCAGCCGAAGCAGGCAAGTACTTCTTCACTTACCAGCCAGAGCATACAGGTTATCTCAACATATCAAGCAACTCAGCGCTTGCTGATGGTCAGGTAGCCATCTATAGAAACAAGCTCAATGCAGCAGCAGGAACCTACGCACAGGGTAAGTCTGAAGTAGGTAGCTATAATGTACGCGCAGAAGCTGCTTCAAAAGCTTACACCTATTATATAGTAGTAGACAAAAAGACTGCAACCGACAAAGCTGACACCTTCAACTTCCAGTTGGAAAACTATAAGGCAGGCGAGAACCCAGACAACCCAATCCCAGTAGAAATCAGCGATGCAACCCCTACTCCAGAAATTACGGTAGCAGACAAGGGCACCTATTATTATAGCATCACCGTTCCTGCCAACACAAGCAAGTTCTTGGTGGTAGAATCTGACAACGACTTAAGCGCTGGTTCTTCCGTATCCTTGAATGTCGGAACAGGCACATGGGGCGCTACCAAGATGGAGAACAAAATCCTGAAGAAAGATGTAACTGCCACTTTTGATAAGACTTATACCTTGACCGTGACATCCAATGAGACCAGTCCTCTCAAGCTCAAGTTCTCTTATGTTGACATCGAGAAGGGTTCGTTGGAAGCTAATCCTAAGGAAGCGGTTGCTGGCGAGAATACCATCGACTTCGACAACGCTGAGTTCTACACTTATAAAGCAACAAAGGATGGCAAGCTTGCCATTACTGTAAGCGGCGAGGGTGAGGTTGTATTTACAGATCCATCTGCCGACTTCATGGATACCTACCACAAGGGCAACGTGTTCTTTGCTGACGCAAAAGCAGGCAAGACATACAACATTGCCATCACTGGTGTAAAGAAGGGTGATACTTTCAACCTTGCTGAGACTGAGTTTGGCGCAGGTGAAATTCGTTCCACTGCCATCGAAATGACAGGAAACACATATACATTGGGGGATGAGACTGCCAATCTCTGGATAAAATACACTGTAAAGAAAACGGGCATTATCGAATTCTCAAGTGATGCTCCATTTGACTACGACAATTACGACAATTTCATCGGTATTGCCAAGGACAACATTGATGGAACCATCAGTATGGTAGACCAAGACGCAGAAGGCTTATTCTCATACCAGAGTATATTCCCTGTTACAGCGGGTGAAGTGCTTTACATCCAAGTAAACATCCAAGAAAACGTAGCAGGCAAGAAGCTTACTCTTATCGAGCGTGAGCCAGAAGTTGGCGAGGCTTTGTCTAATCCTATCATTCTGAAGAAGGGTGAGACGATTGATGTTTCAAAGGCTACTATCCAAAAGAGTATTTGGATAAAAGCTACAGGTCTTGACAACGGTAAGAATGAATTCATCGTTACCGGTGGCTCATGTATGCCACAGATGAATCCTTATCTGAATAGTGACAAAATAACCTATGATGGTGGAATTGCTACATGGGAAGATATTGTGTTGTCTGACAATACTGAAGCCACAGCCTTCGTTATCTATGGTTCAGAAGGAACAAAAGATTACATTTTCAGAATTCCACAAGTAAGTGGTGACTGCAAGATCACATTCGGTGACCCTACAACAACTGGTATCAACAACGTGGAGGTAGCTTCTGACACCAAGCCTTCTATCTACACCATCGACGGTAGAAAGATCGACCATATTTCTGGCAGCGGTGTCTATGTCATCAAGTCTAACGGTACAACCAAGAAAGTTGTTATCAAGAAGTAATCGCTTCTTAATACGATTATAAACATAAAAAGAGTTCTGCTTTTGACGGCAGAACTCTTTTTTTATACTTATTATTCTTACTCTACTTCTCAGAAAGTAGAATATTGATTATTCCTCTATGTCGCTGACTTCCTTCAAAATCTCAGCAGGAACCTCGCTCACACGCTGGTAGCGACAAACATCGCTCGCATCGTCCTTGGCTGTCCAAACCATGGTGCCTGTGCTCTGATAGAGCTGAGACACGATGTAGGATTGGTTCCAGTCGCCTACGCCATTGTCGTAGGCTCCACTGATAACATAGCCCAAGTATGGGTCTTGCTTGATGTTGAAATAACCCGTGGTATGATGGGCATACATACTGTTCAAGTTGTCGTACATCTCCATCGTGTTGTCACGGCGATGGAAAACAACATAGCAATATGTTCCCTCCGGCATAGGCTGGCCATTGTTCCACTCCGTCATCTTCCATGCTCCGTCCAGGTTGGCCGGAGTGACAGGGAGAGATTGCTCTTGTGGCTCATCGTCATCACTGCTGCAAGACACGAAACCTGTAGTGAGAAGCAACGCTGCCAACAGGGTGAAGAGTTTGATTATATGTTTCATATCTTCTTTTCTTTTGTTCTTTTCTGTTTATAATTACTTCTGATAGGTAGGAGGATTACATCCACCCCTTGTCGCTTGCATTCTTGCGAACGATGATGATAGCCGTCTGTGATTTGCCATCAGCACCCGTGATGGTAATCTTGGTGCTACCCGTGGCAAGAGCTTTCACGATCAAGGTGGTTCCTTCAACGGTGGCAGAAGCTACGTTGGCATCAACCACACTGCAGGTGTAAGCCTGATTGCCGCCCTCGAAGTAGTTGGCAAGGTTCAATCTCGTGGTCTTTTCCAATGCCACATAGAGGTTAGGCAACTTCATGTCGGAGCTATACTCCTTACCATTGACGTTATCTAGAAGCTTGGCAGCGTCTAACAAACCAGACCCCATCTTGCCGATATACTTGGAGAGCTCCACAACCTGAGGAGAAGCACCTACCGTAGTATGGTTATAATAGAAAGTCTTGGTAGCCCCATTGCCATAGTGCCCATCCAAGTCCTTGACCGACTTCTTCATCAAGCTCACGAAGTCTGCGGCACGATAGTGGCGATGTGTCTTGGCAGCGTAAGCCAAGCCAAGGGCAGCGACTCCCGATACATGAGGACAAGCCATGGAAGTACCCTCCATAAAGCCATAGGAAGGCTTACCATTCTTAGGCAAGGTAGAGAGCACCGCTCCCTGAGCCATAGAAGTCTCGTCCCAGTATTCCTCGTCGCTCTCGCCTATCTTGCTGTAATACTCCAAGTCGCCACCTGGAGCACTCAAGGTTACGAGCGAACCATAGTCGGTATAACAAGCTGGGGTATAGTCGGCAGCCACAGAAGCCACGCACACACACTTGGAGTAAGCGCCAGGGAAGGCTGGATTGCCTGCATACTCATTGCCTGCGGCAAAGACAGGGATACCACCCTCGATGACTCCGTTTGGCGAGCCCGCATTGTTGATGAAATAATCCAAGGCTTCCTTCTCCAAAGGATAAGTCTCAGCCCACTCCTTCTCGGTGGCAGGGCCCGGAGTATATCCGTCGATGATGCTACTCTCAGAGGAGTTGTAACCCCAACTGCACTGCAAGATGACCGCACCATTGTCGGCGGCATACTTGATGGCTCTCGCCTCACCAGCCAAGGTAACGCTGTTCTGACCAGAGAACACTTGGCAAGACATAATCTTCACACCCGAGTTAGGAGTGCCATCGCCACCAGCGACACCACACACACCGATGCCATTGTCATTCACGGCAGCAATTGTTCCTGCCACGTGAGTACCATGACCTGAGTCATTGGCATCTGTCCAGGTAATATCGCCAGTATCTGACACAAAGTTGTAGCCATGGAGGTCACCGTTGTAGCCATTGCCATCGCCATCGGTAGTAGCTCCTTGCTTGGTCTCACCTGGGTTGGTCCACATATTGGCAGCCAAGTCTGGATGGGTGTACATCACGCCCTCGTCGAGGACAGCCACGATGATGGAAGGATCGCCAGTGCAAGTCTTCCAAGCCTCAGCTGCGTTGACATCGCATCCAGCCTTAGCACCTACCTGGTTGTCATTGAGGTTCTCGAAGGCATAGTTGCCAGCACCTAAGTTGCGATAATGCCACTGATAGGAGAAGCCTGGGTCGTTAGGCTCGCCCTCAGCTGTGGCACGAGTAGCAGCCTTGGTCTTGAGCGCATTCTCGTTGAGGTAGATACGCTTGCTGTCTGTATTGTAAGCACGCTTGATACGACCATTGGTCTGCACCTTGGAGATTTCACCGAGTTGCTTCAGTCGCTCTGCGGCAACCTTCAAATCTGTGCCTTTGTCAAACTTCACCGAATACCAAAGGTGGAGACCAGCCTCGCGGGTACGAGCCTCCGTATTGGCATCCACAGGGAATACACGCTTGAAACTATAACTGCCCAAGATGTCGAGCACCTCGTCGGTAGATGGAATGCCCGAGCGAGTACCTGCCTTGCCTGCACGAGTCATCGTGCTCTGAGCCTGGTCGAGCAGGTCGCTCATCTCTGGGTTGAACTTAATCAACAGTTCGCCATCCTCGGCATCGGCAGGGATGATAACCTCAGACTTGCCATCCGAAGAGTCGAGGCCCGACAGGTTGTCTGCACAACCTGTCAAAGCCAAGGCGACCATTGCTATATAGAAAAACTTTTTCTTCATTGTTTGCTTATCTATATGGGGTTAGATATTATCTTTTATATGTACTGCGTCTCTTATACTTGGCAAGCAAAGCCTCCTCATCTACGTCGCCTGCGGCAACGAATATGCGATAGTAAAGAGGATATGCCACTCCCGATACTCGGTAATTATTACCAGGATCTGAGGTGCCATAGTAGTAATCGTAGATGTATGAATCCTCGTTCATGTTGGAGAAGCCGACGGTCTGACCTGCGGTGTTCTTGCCACGGCCTTGCTGGTTATAGACCATGGTGCCCGGACTCCATTCTGCTGCGTGAGGGTGATAGAGCAACCACTTTGGCACCTTGCCCGTGAAGAAGTTAAGGTTCAGAGCCAACGAGCGACACCAAGGCAACACACGTGGCACATCGGTTCCCACTACATTCTCATAAACCACTGTACCGTTCTTCTGCTTGCAGGTGACAGGGTTGTTGCTAGTCAACAGCCACTTGCAGGTATCGCCCACCAACTTGTCTTTCCAGTCATTCTTGTTGGTGGAGAAGTCGCTGCTGTTGTAACGTGTTCTGCAGCCGGCAGCCTCCAGGGCAGCGTCCATCTCGTCATCCGTAGGAAGCTCGCCTTCCAAGAAGCAATAAGAAAGCTCCAAGGCACGGAGATTATCCCAAGTCAAAAGCGACAAGAAAGCCTGACGCTCGGTTCCACCGCTCACATTGCCATACAAACCAATAGGATAATTGTTATAAACGTAATCGCCATTGCTGTTCTTGTTCAGCGGTGAGAGGTCGAGACAAACGTCTGTACGACGCTGAGCGTAGAATATCAGGGAGTGCAAGTGAGGGAAGTTGGTCTTGTTCACCACCTTGGTCAGGTCAGACAACTTGTTGAAGTTGTTACTTGTCAAGTTCAGATACTCCAAAGTCTTTCCGAGCTTGATAAAGTTATCTGGCAAACGAACCAAGCCATAGGCATAGACGGTCAGTTCCTTCAGATACTTCAACTCGCAGATTTCCTCGCCCAAATCCACCTCACGGATTTGATTGTTGGCGTTGGCAGAGACATAGAACGACTCCAAGTACTTCAGGTTGCGCACCTCCTTAGGAAGCGACTCGCCTGAATTGAGATTGATCATGCTGAATCTTGCAGAGCGAATACGTCCCAATGCCTCAGGATGAGTCTTCACAAAAGGATCGGTAGCCTCCCAAAGGGTTACGTTCGACCAGTTGCGCATATTATCGCTGGTCTCGATGGCAGTCATGCTGTTCAGTTTCTCATTGATGATAACAACGGAGAGAGAGTCGCCTGCACGGTTGTCCTCTATCTTCTGGGCTGCCTTCTGACGAACAGTAAGCACCACATCGGCTATCTCGTTGCCGTCGGCATCCACCAACTTATCGTCTGGATTGACTGGCACCAAGTGAACCTTCGCCACACGCACGACAGGCACAACGTTCATCGCCCAACGGAACTTGAAGGTTACGCTACGTGGACGAGCCTTGCGGTCGAGCACGATGCCGAGGTTGGTACCTACGAGCTTGTCCTCGTCCTTCTTGTTCAAAAGCCATCCCTCACGCTCCTTCTCGTACTCAGCCTTCTCGGCATCGTTCAAGTCGCCCTCGAATGAGTAATCGATGCTGCCAATCTTGCAATCCACATTGGCAGAAATCACACTCTCGAAGGAACGCTTGTCGTATGTGTCGGAGTTCTCGATTTCCACATTAGGCTCCTTGATGTCTATCTGCTTGCCATAGCCAAACTGAACCACTGAGAGGGTGCGACGCTGACCATTGCTCCCCAAGAAGGTAACATCGGTAGTGCGGCGACCGTTCATCAACGTGGAATCCACCTTGATGGTACCCGTGGTGGAACCTACACCATTGGCAGGCGAAAGCATGAGCCAAGGTTCATCGACACTTGCCACCCAATCTTGAGAGGCAGATACAGCAACCTGGTCACTTCCTCCCTCCGGACTTACCACAATCTCCTCCTTGTCGAGGGCAAGTCCTCCTGGAATCTCCACATCGTCCTTGTCGCTGCAGCTTGTGGCAAACAAGCTGGCAGCGAGCATGAGGAGGCATGTCTTTTTATTGATATATTTCATATGATCACTTTCTTATCTTTTAATATTATTCGAGATCCAAGGCATCACAACCACGGATATCCTGTGTCTTGTCGTAGAACAACATGTAAGCTCCAGCCTTGATGTATGGACAAACGCTCGTCACGTCGATGGAGATGTTAGGGTTGTCCTTGATATTCAAGATATAGAGATGATAGGTCAAGGTCTCATCTACCTTTCGAATGTCATTGCTTCCTATCTGGAACTGAATCAGGCTTGGACACTGGGTGATGCCTGTAGGCCATGTACGCAAGCAACGATTGTTGTTGGCATCGCGCTGATGGTTGATGGCGAACGCACGAAGGTTGGCGCTGTTCAATGGCTGCGTAGGCACCTCGCTGAAGCAGTTGTAGCTTACATCCATGTTGGTGATGTATGGCAAGGTGGTGGAACGGAAGTCGTCTGACAACGATGTCAGCTTATTGAATCGAAGATCAATGACCTGCAAGAGATAGGCGTTCTTACCCTTGATGGAACCCTTAGGGATGGTCGCCATCTGGTTGCCACTCAAGTCGATGGTGGTGATAGGTGAACCTGTGGTGAAAAGCTCGCTAGGGAACTTCTCTATCTTGTTGTAAGACAAGGTGACGGTAGAGGCATTGATGCCCTTGTAGGTACCGTTGCTATGATCCACACCTGTGATGTCATTGTAAGAGAAATCAACAGAGCCCATCACATGCACCGAACTTGCATCGAAGATGTTTGGTATCTTCTTCAACTTGTTGTGGGCGAAGGTCAGGCTCTCGGTGTTCTCGGTGAACGCACAGAGGTTGGCTGGTATATCCTCAATCTGGTTGTTGTTCAGGTAAAGAGATGACAAAGCCACTTCTGTTCCAAAAGGATGCACCTTCTTGATGTTGTTGTAAGCCAAGTCGAGCAATCCTAGGTTAATCATCTTGCTCAATGCCGATGTCTCTGGGAACTCCTCCAAGTTGTTGTAGCTCAAGTAAAGGATCTGAAGAGTCTGACCTGTCTTTTCCTCTGCCAAACGAGTCCAGTCGCTTCTCAACTGGGCGGCAGAGATACCCTTGCATCGTGCCAAGTTCATCGCCTGCAAGGCAGGGAGATTGTAGTAGAACTCAGGCACACGGGTAATCTTAGGACAGTTGTAAAGCTCGATGTCGGTGAGGTTGGTCAACTTGTCCCATGCTGCGTCGGTAAACTCTGCGGCGAACTTGCCGTATGTGGCATCGTCGGCATTGTAGAACTTTGCGCAGACCTCATCAGAGGTGATGGAAGAGTTACCGATGTAGAACTGCTGCAACTTGGTTAAGCGATAGATGGCCTTCGACACGCCAGAAATCTGGTTGGTCATCGTACCTATCTGAGCGTCCTTCAACTGGATGCGGCTGTCTTTCTGGATGCGGTTCTTGGCTGATACCTTAGGATCTGAGTTATAGCTCTCCACGATCATCTCCGACATACGGGCACGTGGGTCGTACTTCAAGAACTTGTTGGCATAGTCGTAGCGCATGCTCTTCTTCTTGGCTGCCGTCAAGTTGTTGGCATCATAGTCGTTGAAGATGTTGGCACCAATCTTCTCATCGTGAGAGCCGAGATTGAGAACCTGGAGCTCTGTCAACTGACCGATGGCATCAGGCACGATACCCTTGGCACCGAAACCTGCCAATACGAGACCTGTCACACGGCCATTGCTATTGAGGGTAACGCCTGGTTGGTCGCCCCACATATCAAGTTCCTTGTTGAAGTTCCAGTTGGCACCATGGAAGGTAGCGTCGCCATAGAAGCTCCAGTCCTTGCCATCGAGCGATTCCCAGATAGCCTTCAATGCCTTGTAGTCCTTGATATACTCCTTGGTCTCGGAGAGGAGGATTGGCACCTGGGCACTATCGGTCAACTGGTTGTCCTTCACGACGAAGGCCTCGCCCTTCACAGGCTGTGTCTCAAATTCCGTGGTCACGGCACCCGTCTTGCCGTATGTGGTATAAGAGGTAACCTGATAGGTTCCTGCTGGAAGCCACACGGTAGAGTCGCAGTAAGCTTTGCCTACGTCCATATACTTGTCGTTGGCATTGTCAGGATTTTGGTTCTCCTTGCTGTCCTCCTCATAGGTAACCTTGACCTTAGGGAAAGTAACCGTCTCGCGAGTGAAGAGGTTGGTTACGCTGATGTCGACCAAGCGGATGCTAGAGAAGAGATACTCATCGCCCGTGCCACGAGTCTTCTGCCACTCCTTGATGAGATTGAACTTCACCTTACCACGCTCCACAGTCTCGACCGTTAGGTCTTGGACAGCCAAGCCACCACCCACTACCGTAAAGGTCTCACCGGCGGAAGAAGCCAGTAGTTCCTCATCGACAGCATCGTAGAGATAGAAACCGATGATGGTATAAGTACCCGAAGCAAGCTGTAGCTTGTCGCTTCTCAGACCATACTCAGCATTCTCCGCATTGTAAGAGTTGAGCATCAAGGTCTGAGACACCGTAGTTCCGTTGTGCTCCATGACCACCTCGATTTTCTTGGCATCGTCCAATTTCTCAAGTTTGTCAACGGCAGCCGCACGAGTCGCTCTCGAAGAGACCTTCTTGTTGAGTTTGAACTGCACATAGCCGTATGTGCCGTCCCAACCCTCGGTCTCATCGTCGGAGCAACTTGTCACTGCAAAAGTCAGCATCGTGACCAGCAGCAACAAGAGTGCCTTACTATATTTATTGAATATCTTCATTACGTTCTAATTTGCTTGTTAGAAATTACTTTCTAATTTTTCTGATAGAAGAATTATGTTTCTTGCTATAACTACTTTCCTGCAACTTAAAGAATACTACCTTTTGAGTCTGATAGTTCTTTCTGAAAGCCACCATCACAAGTGGCTCGTTTGGCATCGTGAAGTTGTAGGTATATTCGTCTTTCTGGTTGGTGCTGTACTCGATTTCTATATCATCAGGAGCAATCTGCGCATCATCTGTTCCTGTGCTGAAATCCCATCCGTCAATCTGTGGCTGGATATTGACATAAGAGCCTGCAGGAACCGTAGCCTCATAGATTTCGTCGCCAGCATACTCGAACATAGCTGCATAATCCTTATATTCTGCTGTAGGGTTCTTCACGCACTCTACTGGTTGATAACCAAAGAGTGTCACCTCTGGTGCCTTGGAATTGTCTTCATCCTTCTTGGCCTCTTTCTGGGTGAAGTGCATGAGGAAGTATCTGTCATAATCTGAACTGATAGCACCCTCTTCCCAGTTGATCATGTTCTCTGGGTTGCCAAGAGACTCGTAAAGGGAAGTTGGCAAAGCATAAACGTAGCACTCACGCTCACCGCTCTGCAAGGCATCGATGGTCAAGCGAATATCACCACCCTCGCCCGTAGTCTTGACGAAGCGAGTATAGTCAGCCTCGAAACCTTCACTTAGCTTATTGAACACGACAAGTGTATACGCATCGCCTGCTGTCTTCAAGGTGAAAGGCAAGAAGTTGGAGAAGGTAAACTTGTTGGTAGTTCCATCGCCGCTGATACTGCTTGCACTTGTCTGGGTGAAGGTCTTGCCATCGAGAGACACCTCCCATGTTGCCCAACGAGAGTCGGTAGGATAAGTCACATCCATGGTGTTGGTTGGCATACCATTGTAGATAACAGGCACAGAAACCTCTGCCTTGCCATCCTCTGAGGCAAAAGTGATGAACTCGCCCTCGCTCTTGGCGATGGCATACTGAGCCTTTCTCACACCTTCCTTGAACATGGCACCACCTGATACCTTCTCGTTAGGACGACCTACGAGGAAACCACCATCCAGCTCTACCCAGTTAGGCATGTTGGTAGCGGCGAAACGATAGTTGGCCTGTACGGAGAACTTCGTATAATCCTCATAGCCTGCCACGATACCCGTCTCGCTGATGTCGTTGCCAGCCTCGTCATATACCTTCAACTCATAACCAGCGGCAGAACGATGAACCTCGGCGATAGCCACTTCCTGGCCACCCATCTTCAAGTTCAACTGAGCCACGCTCAAGTCCTTGCTTTCCTCATCATCGGTCAAAGTAACCTTGATGGTCTGCTTGCCAGCTGTGCCGTTGAGCACGTAACCAGCCTTGGCTCCTTCCTCGGCATCGCTCTTGGCAATCTGGCACCAAATCTTGTTGGAGGAAAGACTCCAGTTCTCGTTGGCATCGAAAGAGAACTCCTTCACGTCGCCAGCATTACCAGCGATGGTCTGTACCTGTGGGAACACAGGAGCTACATCATCATCGTCATCGCTTGAACAAGCGGCGAACAAGGTCACTGACACCAGTGCCATGAGGACGAGCCAATATTTTGAAATCAATTTGTTCATATTGTTATTCTTTTATTTCTTGATTATTAGAATCATATTACACCTTATATTATAATATATATAGCCATCATATATACTTTTATATATATAACAAAGTATGTTATAATGGAATTATAATGAGGTTATAACTACTTTCTTTACTCTTAATACCCTTGTTCTTTGAGTTTCTCTGCCTCGGCATCGCTGATCCACTCCATCAAGGTGATGAAGGTACCCACGGTACCATAAGAAGAACCGTCCTTGTTGAGTACGTTCATCGTAACATACTGCATCACGAAGTTCTGACAGGTATTATAATAAGAGGTATAGAGGCTTGGCTGACTGATGCGCAACTTGCCGTCGCCATAGATAGTACCGAAAGCCTCGCTGGTAGGACCAGCCACCTGGTCGTCCATCTCCACCAATGGCTCCAAGAAGTTGCCTGGCTTGAACTTCAGCTTCAGGTCGTAACCCTTGTAGTAGATGTCCTTCAAGAGCACGGTGTTCTCCTCGCCTTCCACCAGTTCCGTCTTGATGAGTCGGTTGGTCACGTTCTCCAAGTAAGAACTATAGAAAGTGGAAGTAACCACGCACCATCCCGTAAAGTTGTGGATGTCGAAAGGACAAGCCTTCTGCATCACCACATGGGCGTAATCCTTGTAAATGTCGGTCCAGTTGTACTTCTCAGGAATCACCAACTTCAAGGTGAAGCCGAGAGAGTCGGTCTTGCCTATGTTGTCATAGATGCCCTGTACCTGTACATTGCCTACCATCTCGCCCGCCTTGATGGTGACGGTATTGTTGAGGATGCGATAGTGCTTGCCCTCGATGGCATTGCTCTCCTTATCGACCACCTCCACGCCGAAGGTGCGGTCGTAATCCACTTTCTCGGTAGCAGAGATAGGCACATTGAATATCTCGTTGCTTTCCTCCACAGGATACTGATAGAGCGTATCAGAGAACATGATATGACTCGGACCCGAATAGGTAGTATATTCTTGCGAACAGCTCGCAAGAGCGATGAGTACAGCCACGGCTGCCAAACATCTCATCATCATTTTCTTCATAATCGTCTCCTTATTGTTCATTATTTATTACTTTCATTAGGCTCGATTTCAGAACCTGGAGCCTCCAACTCATGTTGTGGGATAGGCCATACGAAGAGAGGATCATCCTTCTCCACCTTCAGGCTGCTCTGTACGAAGTTGGCTGCTGGCTGGTCGGAAGCCTTGCGCTCGAAGCCCTTGTGCCAACGCTTGAGGTCGTTCAGGCGGAAGCCCTCCATGTAGAGTTCCTTCACACGCTCTGCCTCAATGATGTCCATGGCGTTGTCCTCGTTCATGGAAACTCCACCGCCGAACGAAGAGTAGCGAGCGGTACGGATGGCTGCGATGTCCTTGCCAGCCTTGCTGTAATCCTTCTTGCCCACATACGCCTCGGCACGAATCAAGTACTGCTCGGAAAGACGAAGCACCATTGGCTGATGTACATGCAAGATGTTGCTATTCAAGAAGGTGGCATCGCCGAAGTACTTACTGAGCAATGGCCACTGCAAACCATGAGAGTAACCTGTGGTGCGGGTGGTAAAAATGGCTGAGGCACGAAGGTCGTTGCTGTCGTATGAGTTGATGACCCAAGTCTCTGGCACATAGTCCGGACGATAAGTTACATAGTTGTAGTTGTCGAAGATGGTACCGAGGGCACCGCCATAGCTATTGATGGTAAAGCCCACCTTCCAGATAGCCTCGCGAGAATCGCCATACTTCCAAATATACTGATAGTCGTTGTAAGTATTGGAATAGGTATTGGAAGAAGCTTTCTCCAATGTATAGTACTTGCTGCTGATTACCTTGGTGGCATACTTGATGGCATCGTCATAGCGGTGCATATATAAGGATACGCGCGCACGCAAGGCATGAACGGTGTATTCATTGAAATAAATCTCATTGTAGAGACTACCCGAGAAATCGTCGTCCAACTTCAACAGTTCGGCTGCCTTATCGAGGTCACGCAACACGAAATCATAAGAAGCCTTCAAGGTCGCACGCTTCTGAGTTTCATTGCCCATGTAGTGCTCCGTGAGAACCACGCCCAGCTCATTCTCTGCCTGCTCGTCGCTATCGTATGCCTTGCAGAAGCACTTGATCAACTCTGAATAAGCCAAGGCACGAGCGAAATAAGCCTCGCCCTGGTACTGGTCGAGCTTATCCAACTCGCTGTCACTATTGGTGTTAGCCTTTACCTTATCCACATTGTCCAACAAGTAGTTGCAGCGGTTGATGACATCGTAAAGGTCGGCATATACAGCCTCGATATCAGTATTGGTCGATTTGATGTCCTTCCAACGGTAGATGTCTCCGTAGGCATTGGAGTTGCCCTTCACGCAATACACGAAATCTGCCTGCAAGTCAGGAAGCAGCGTCAGATTGCCCGAGTACAAGGCACTGCTCTTGAAACTGTCATAGATACCATAGACCAACTTATCCACGTCATCCACCGTATTGATCGCTTTATCCATCTGGATGGAATCCTCTGGATACTTATCAAGACAGGAAGACAAGGACAACGCCAAGATACCCGACAGGATATATGTCTTTATATTTTTGATATTCATTTGTTTAATCTCCTTTCTTGTTTAGAATTGCAGTTCTACACCAAGCGTAAACTGGCGTGTCGCTGGGTATTGTGCCTGATAGACATTAGATGATACCTCTGGGTCAAGACCATTGAAGTTGGTAATGGTGAAGAGGTTCTGTGCCTGACCATAGATTCTTACCATCGAGAAGAAGTGAGTCTTGCTCAACAAGCTCTGTGGCAAAGAATAAGAGAGGCTGAGGTTCTTCAAGCGCAAGAACGCTGCATTCTCCAAATAACGGTCGTCCAACTGGTTCACCTCACCCCACTTAGGAATGTCGGTGATGTCGCCTGGGTTCTTCCAACGGTCGTAAAGCACACGCTTGGACTGGTTGTAAGCAGTACCAAAGGTGACACCGCTCTCCTCGAAGTAACGGTCGTTGTTGATGACATAGCGTGTACCAATCCAACTGAACTGCACGCCCAACTGCAATCCCTTCCAGCGCAAAGTGGTACCGAAGCCACCCATCCAAGGAGCATCATAGGTCTTTCCCGTCATTACCTTGTCGCTCTCGCGGAACTCGTTGGTCACGTTGCCATCCTTGTCGTACCAGAGCTGCTCACCATTCGCAGGGTTGACACCGGCATAACGGTTCAAGAAGAACTCGCTCACGGAGTGACCTACCACATACTTCAAACCTGTGGTGGAATTCACATACTCAGTCACACCATTGTAAAGTTCCTTCAAACGGTTGCAGTTGTAAGAAACATTGGCACTCACATTCCAAGTGAAGTCCTTGGTACGGATGACATCGCCATCGGCGCTGAGCTCGATACCCTTGTTGCTCATCACACCCACGTTCTTCCAACGATACCCCTCGCCAGTCACAGTGTAAGACTCCGGCACACGCATCAACATATTGGAAGTGCGCTTATAGTAAGCCTCCACGCTGAAGTTGATTCTATCAAGGAATCCGAGGCGCAAAGCCAAGTTGCTAGCCCAGGTAGATTCCCAGCCCAACTCCTCGTTACCGCTCTGGGCAGGGTAGAGACCAGCGGTATCGTCATAGTTGGCATCACCCTTGACCAACGCCAAGTGATAGTAGTTAGGAATCTCGGAGTTACCAGAAGTACCTGTGCTGACTGCAACCTGTGCATTGCTGAGCCACTTGTACTTCTTGAGCCATTCGGTCTGCTTCACATTATACATAAAGCCTAAAGACCAGAAGGTACCCCAACGATGGTCCTTACCAAATCGTGAGGAAGCATCGGTACGAAGAGAGAAGTCTGCGTAATAGAGATCCTTATAGTTGTACTCGCCACGCATGAAAAATGACAAGTAAGAGTAATCAGACGAAGAGTCTGCCCAACGACTGGCACGTGTACCAGAAGTAATATTGGTAAGCAAATCGTTGTTCTGACCACGGGTATAGACGTTGAATCCCTCAGAATGGTAATCGACAGCCTCCTGACCCAACATCACATTGAAAGAGTGGATGTCCTTCAATGAGAAACGATAGTTAGCGGTGGTCGTCTCCGTCAAGTTCAAGATATCGCTGCTCTGGCGAGCTGCAATTCCCTGTCCGTTGTTGTCGGAAAGGCTTGGCAACGACTGCATGAACGCAGTGGAATGAGAGAAGTCTGCACCAAACTGAGTACGAATGGTCAAGTTCTCGATAGGATAAATCTCAGCATAGATGGTAGAGAGTACCTTATACTTTTTATTCTTGATAGGGTTCATCTCCATATAGTAAATAGGATTCTCGCTCGTACCCGCCCAATTGCCATCGGCAAGGGTCGCCAATTTACCATCAGATGTATATGGGTTCCAATAAGGGAGCATGAAACGGCAAGCAGAGATTGGAGTAACCGTGGTGTAGCTACCATCGTCTGCCTGCTGAGCCTCCTCATAGGCTGCCATGGTGTTGGTACCAATCTTGAGCCACTTGCTCGCCTTGACATCGGCATTGGTGCGGACATTGTAACGGCGGAAGGTAGAGTTCTGTGCGATACCATCCTGGTCGTAGAAGCCACCAGATACATAGTAGTTCAAGCGGTCGGTGGCACGATTGACAGAGAGTTCGTAACTCTGCAAAGGAGCAGCGTCGTTGAACACCTCGTCGAGCCAGTTGACATTTATCTTTGACAAGAGGTTGTAGTCCTTGCCTGCGTCCAATCCCACTTCCTTCTCAAACTGGATGCGCTCGTTGGTGTCCATCATCATCCAGTTGTTCTGAGCCAACTGCGAGAAACCATACTGCGCACGAAGAGTCACCTTCGCCTTGTCCATGGCGAGACCACGCTTGGATGTGATAACCACCACACCGTTTGCCGCACGGGCACCATAGATAGAAGTAGAGGAAGCATCCTTCAACACAGAGATAGACTCGATGTCATTAGGACTAAGCGTATTGAAATCCGAGCTAGAGATTGGCACACCATCCAAGATGAAGAGTGGCGACTTACCCGAGTTGATGGAGTTCGTACCACGAATCTGGAAAGTAGCAGCCTTGCTTGGTTCACCAGAAGAGCTGATGACCTGCAAACCCGTACTCTGTCCCTGCAAAGCCTGGTCGAAGCTGGCGGCTGGGACATTCTCGATCTTCTCAGCTTTCACTGAAGATACGGAACCGGCGATGGTTCCTTTCTTACGAACGCCATAGGCCACTACCACCACCTCGTCCATTACCTTGGAGTCGGAAGCGAGCGTCACATTCAATGTGTTCGTCTGTGCATTGACAGGGTGCTTCTGTGTAACCATGCCGACATACGAGATGACCAGCGTGGCTTTGGAAGCACCTTTCACTTCAATGGTATAGTTGCCGTCAACATCGGTCACCACACCATTCGTTGTTCCCTCTTGAAGGATAGTTGCACCAATCAGCGGTTCGTTATCTTCAACAGACACGATAGTTCCCTTGACGCGGAAGTTCTGCGCCAAAGCTGTTTGGATAGTCAACACAATCAGAGAGACAAGCAATAATGAAAATCTTCTCATCCTTGTTTGTTTCAAATGTTGTTTATAAAATGATTAATACTTATTTTTTCTCGTTTGGTAAAAGCAATGACATGCTAAGTTTGACATCTCACATGGCTCTTCGCATGACAAAATCATCGTATTCTTTTGCTCGACAACTCTTTGCCTTATGTCTGTACAATTTTTCACAAATGATGCAGGCATTCATACCTATTTGATTAAAAACGTTGCAAAATTACTAATAAATTCTCATATTTACCAAGTTATTCTCTTAAAATTTATAATTTTAACAATATTCCACTGCCATTATCGACATATAGGGTAATAAAATCCGTAATATGTATAAATACCTCTACCTTTTTCATAAAAAAGACGAAATTTCTATCGCCATCCGAATTATTTATGTAACTTTGCCATTCGATAGATAATGAGACTAAAATTAGGAACAAAAACAATGAGACACAAGATATTATTTTTCCTGTTGATGATGGTGAGCCTCAGCCTTCCCACCTTGGCACAAAACGACGATACCAACCCAGAGGACAGGGATGTCGATATGGACCGCCCTACCTTTGAGCCAATGGTAAAAGTAGGAAAGGTGCTGCAAGGAGGCGACAGCATACAATACGTGCAAGTCAACAATGTATATGTTTATCCAGAGCCTGTGTTCAAGGATGCCAAGCAGCGTCTTGCTTACAACCGCTTGGTATATAATGTAAAGAAGGTGCTCCCTATCGCCAAGGAGGTGAGAAAAATCATCATCGAGACGGGTGAATATCTCGAAACCCTCCCCAACAAGAAAGCCAAGGATGCCCACATGAAATTGGTAGAAAAAGGAATCAAGGAAGAATATACGCCAAGAATGAAGAAACTCACCTACGCCCAGGGCAAGCTCTGCATCAAACTGGTGTATCGTGAGTGCAATTCCTCGTCTTACCAACTCATCCAAGCCTTCTTAGGTCCCGTAAGGGCAGGCTTCTACCAAGCCTTCGCCTGGGCTTTCGGTGCCAGCCTCACCAAGAAATACGACCCCAATGGTGTGGATAGATTGACGGAGAGAGTGGTGAGACAAGTGGAGGCAGGGCAGATATAATATATATAAAGGTACAGAAATGGTGGTATGCCAAGAGGTGTAATTTCCTCGAAAAATAGCAAAACTTGGCGATAGGTGTGCTAAATCTATGTTTTTTATGAGATTTAGCACACCTATCGCCAAGTTTTCGTTTTTTTTTAGTAATTTTGCCCTCAAACAACAGATATACACATTGTTCTATTTGCGATTTGTAAAGAATTACCAAGGAATGGACAAACATGCATGGAGCAATATGCCAGATAGCAGACGAAATTCTTGGGCAGGATATGCCTTTGAACAAGTATGTACACTACATGTCGACCAAATCAAACAAGCATTAGGCATCAGTGGCATAGCCTGCGATGTATGTTCCTGGTCGTACAAATCACAAGAGCATGGGGCACAAATCGACTTAATAATAGATAGAAACGACAAATCCATAGACCTTTGCGAAATAAAGTATTCTGTTGGGCAATATGAGCTAAAGAAAGATTACATAGAATGGATGAGAGAGCGACGCAACCTTTTTCGAGACGTAACTGGCACTAAGAAATCCTTGCGCCTAACACTAATTGCATCTGGAGGAATCAAACAAAACAAATATTCTTCCAGCATCCAAGGTAAAGTCGTACTTGACGATTTATTTAAGGACTCATATTTCCAATAGAGAGGAACTAAATTGCATCCATGTACTTTGAATCAATTTCTTTATAAAAAAAGGGTGATATTTTACCTAAATCCTATCAAAATTCATAGATTTAGGTAAAATATCACCCTTTTCCTACTTTTTACGGAAAAAATATGTTATATTTGCACCACAGAAAGTGCATATAAGACTAAAATATGCACTTTCCATGGTGCAAATATTGAGAGAATCTGCACCTTTGAAGGTGCATAAACAAGAAATTATGGATATTACATTAATAACTTTTATGAAAGAACAACTTGAACTTGTAGAGTTAAGGTTCAAGCGATATATGTACGACAAGTTACCTTGGAATGCAAGACTTGTCGGACTGATGGGACCACGTGGAATAGGAAAGTCAACACTGGTATTGCAACATATCAAGGAACTGGACGAGACTACGAGATCAAAATCTTTGTATGTCTCGGCAGACCATAGTTATTTCACGACACATACTCTTGTAGATACAGCCGACCAATTTGTTCGTGAAGGTGGAGAGTGGTTGTTTATAGATGAGGTTCATAAGTATGACGAATGGTCTAAGGAACTCAAGCAAACATATGATTCCCATCCAGAACTTCATGTGTTCTTTACAGGTTCTTCTGTGCTGGATATTCTCCATGGAGAGGCAGACTTAAGCAGAAGAGCATTGCTGTTTGACATGCAAGGACTTTCTTTCCGAGAATATCTTGAACTTTTTCATGAAGTAAAGACACCCGTAAGAACTTTGTCTGAAGTATTGAATGGAGATGCGCGGATAGACGGTGTTTTGCATCCGTTACCATTTTTTATGCAGTACCTTCGTGAAGGCTATTATCCATTCTCTAAGGAGGGATATTTTCAACAAAGATTGCAACAGGTGATACGCTTGACTATGGAGGTTGACATTCCTCAGTATGCTAACATGTCACCCGCAACTGGAAAGAAACTTCGTAGGATGCTTTCCATCATAGCAGGCAATGTGCCATACAAGCCAGAGGCAACTGGTTTGGCAAATGAGTTGAAGGTTAGTCGCAACGATATTCCTTCGTTCTTGATGTATATGGAAAAGGCAGGAATGATAGGGCAACTTCGTGATGAGACTGGAGGCATGCGTGGATTAGGAAAAACCGAAAAAGTCTATTTGGACAATACAAATCTCATCTATGCACTTTCGGGGGAAAATGCCAACATAGGAAATGTTCGTGAGACCTTCTTTTATAACCAAACTCGTTTAAACCAAGATGTTGTTTCTTCTAAAGTGTCTGATTTTGCTATCGGAAAATATACCTTTGAGGTTGGTGGTGCAAAGAAAAGTCACAAGCAAATCAAGGATGTCAAGAATGCCTATATCGTCCGTGATGATATGGAGTATGCCAATGGTGACATACTGCCCTTGTGGAGTTTTGGATTGTTCTATTAGAAGCCAAGTTCGTGCAGCAGCCCACTACATTCTGTTATTTTTACATTTATAGTTCTGAGTTTCTCATATTTTCAAAGTGGTAGCAAACTTCATGAGAATACGCAATTTACAAGCATCTTTATATCTACTTGGTTATCAATAGATTAGTATATTCACAAGAAATGTTTAAAAATCAGATAGCCTATGGTTGTACGACCACTCATGCTATAGTCGTACAACCATACCCTACATAAACGTACAACATGAAAACTAAAGACGTACAACTATAAGCCTCATAGTCGTACGTCTTTAGAAAAATATATTGGCAAAAAGAGCATTTTATGACAATACGAGTGTAGAAGAAGTGTATTTATCCATCCTATTTCAAGGAAATCAGAGTGAGAGTTTTTTGTTAGTTTTTTATGACAAAAACTACTTATTCTCTACTCTTTGTTCGCTCTCTTTCCTTCTTTTACACCAATATTTACTCTTCCGTATAAAGCACTTGAATCATGGTCTGTCCCACTGCCTTCAACACGTTCTTGTCGAGATGAGCCATGTCATCGCTCACCGTGTGCCAAGTAGGTCCGAAGCTACTCTGTTGGCAATCTGGATAATAAGCGATCACATCAATGGTAGGAATCTTAGCCTTCTCATTGACAGGTATGTGATCATCGGTAATCATACCACCATCGCTCTTAGGGAAATAACTGCCGAAACCAGCCTGGCGAGCTGCACTCCATACCTTCTTGACTATAGCAGAGGCATACTGCATGGACATTCCCTCACGATAGAACTTGGCACCTTGTCCTCCTACCATGTCAAGCAAGATTCCAAAGCGTGGCACATAACCTTCCGCCTTGTTCTCGCTCCAATACTGTGCGCCCAATGCCCAAGAGTCTCCACTATCCTGCACATCAGCCCATTGTGGAACACCCCAATCCTCGGTATCGAAACAAACGAAATCGACACCAATGGCAGGATTCAACTTCTTATCGGCCTGCAACTGGCGAGCTATCTCCAACATCACTGCCACGCCACTGGCACCATCATTGGCAGCCATCACTGGCTTGTGCCAATTCGTGCTATCAGGGTCATTGTCTGCCCAAGGGCGACTATCCCAATGGGCACAAAGCATGATGCGAGTGGTAGCCTTTGGATTGTAACTGGCGATGATGTTGGTATTCTTCAATACCGTTCCATCATACCCCTTCAAATCAGCCTTCTGAGTAGCTACCTCACATCCGAACTGCTTGAACTTTTGCACAATCCACTCACCGCACTTATCGTGCGCCTCGCTATTCATCGTGCGAGGTCCGAAATCACACTGCACCTGACAGTAAGCCAAGGCAGAATCCGCATTGAAAGCTGGTCCTACAGGATTCAACTTCTCTGCTTCCTCCACCTCCTCGACCTCAGGAGAAGCACTACCTTGCGTAGCCTTATATGCGTATGCGCCACCGATAATAGCAGCAGCCAACACGCCTATCATAATCTTCATCTTCTTTGTCATCTTTCTTTTCTCGTCTAAAAAGCATTTGAATTCTTCACTCTTCGTTCTTCACTCTTCACTTACCTTACCGCCTGTACCTGAGCCATGACTCTGAGCCAGTTTCCGCCCCATATCTTGGCGATGTCTTGCTCACTGTACTTACGACGGAGCAACTGAATCGTGAAATTGATTAGTTCTGAGGAATTGGCGAGTCCACGTATTCCGCCATCCCCATCGAAGTCGGTGCCCAGACCTACATGGTCGATGCCCATGATGTCAATGGCATGTTCAAGATGTGCGATGGCATCCATGATGTCTGCCTCACCCTCCTTGCGAAGGAAGCCATGATAAAGCGTAGTATGAGCCACACCTCCCTTGGCAGCAAGCGCACGCATCTGGTCATCCGTCAAGTTGCGAGGTACATCGCAAAGAGCCTTGCTGCTGCTATGGCTGCACACGATTGGCAACTTACTGATTTCCAAGGCATCATAGAAACTCTTCTCGCCACCATGGCTCAAATCTACCATGATGCCCAGACGGTTCATCTCCTGGATAACCTTCTCACCAAAGCTACTCACACCATTGTGGGTATTACAGCCACGAGCACTGTCACAAATATCGTTGTCGCCATTATGGCAAAGAGTGATATAGACAATGCCACGCTGTGCGAAATGCTTCACATTGGCAATGTCATGTCCTAGGGCAAGACCATTCTCGATACCGAGCATGATGCTCTTTCTTCCCTTGCGTTTGTCACTATAAAGGTCGGAAGGTGTACGGGCAATGCTCAGATAGTTGCTGTTCTTGCTTACGATTTCCTCTATCTTATCGAAAATCAAGTCAGCATACTGAGTAGGTCCATCCACAGGGAAATCCACTTTGCTGCTGAATGTCTCGCCCATCTTCGGCTGTGGCAGATAAGCCACCATCGTAGTGGCATCTTGGTGTCCATCGGTCATCTTGTGTAAATCCACCAAGATACGGCTGTCCCGATGGTCGAAACGGATGCCTTGTGGGAAGAACATCGGTGTGTCGCAATGGGTGTCGAGGGTCAAGATGCGTTTATGCAGTTGCTTCGCCTCATAAAACTCGTTCGCCTGCCCCACAAGCCATTGGAATATCTTCAGTCCTTCCTCTTCCAACCACTCAGGATGCCACTGCACACCAAGGATAGACTTATATTCACTGCTCTCCACTGCCTCGATGATGCCATCGGTCGATTTGGCGATGGTACGCAACTTACTTCCCGGCGCACTCACTGCCTGATGATGGAAGGAATTGACAAATATCTTTTCGCTATTATATATATTATATAAGGTAGAACCTTTCACGATTTGCACACTATGCGTAGGTTCCTCACGGTCGGCATCCTGTGAGTGCTTCACCTCTTGCTTGATGTCTTGCTCCACCTTTCCACCCAAAGCAATCGCCAAGGTCTGGATACCACGACAGATTCCCAACATAGGAATCTGACGATTATAAGCCAAACGGACAAGCAAGAACTCAGCCAAGTCACGTTCCCGATTGATGTTATGGAGCTTAGGCGAAGGTTCCTCGCCCATCCACAAAGGATTATGGTCGCCACCACCCGACAAGATGATGCCATCCAAATGTTCCAAGGTATTGACGATGGCATCCGTGTCGGCAACAGGAGGAATGATGACAGGCGTAGCGCCTGCCGCAATCACTTGTTTATAATAACGGTCACGAAGCGTGGCATCAACACCCTCGTAATTGGCAGTGATACCAATCATGGGCTGATGCTTCGCTTCGGGAAAAACAGAATACACACCCTTCAAGTGTGAATCCAAATCAAATGTTTCCATTTGTTTACCTTTAAACAAACTATTTTTTTATTCGTCTTCCAAGATGACAGGAATCTCACGCTTGATGCTCTGTTCCAGAGAGATGAGCGTCTCGGTGGAAACCACACCAGGGATAGCCTGCAACTTATTGTTGAGCAAGTCCATCAACTGCTCGTTATCACGGGCATAGAGTTTGATAAGCATGGTATAAGAACCTGTCGTGAAGTGGCACTCCACAATCTCTGGTATGTTCTGAAGACGCTCCACCACCTTCTTGTACATATTACCACGCTCCAAGTTCAAGCCCACGTATGTACAAGTAGAATAGCCCAAGCTCTTCGGGTTTACATCGAAGCCACTACCCGTGATGAAACCAGCCTCCATCAAGTGCTGTACACGCTGATGGATAGCGGCACGAGACACGCCGCACTCTGCTGCTACGTCCTTGAAAGGAATGCGAGCATTCTTGGAAAGGATGCCCAATATCTTTCTGTCAAGATTGTCTATTTTCTCCATTTTTATCTGTTTTATATTATTGTATCTTAGATGGTATTATCTTATACCAGATAGCAAAATTAGGAAAAACTATTGGAATAAGCAACAAAAAGCACGATTATTTTGCAATAATCGTGCTTTTTGTTAGTTTTATATGCTTTTTTAACAACTCATTTCGTTTTTGGCGACATTTTAGGAATGCTTCTGCAAATACCGAAGTTACTTCTTTCTTTTCTTAACAGAAGAAACTTTCTTAGCAGAAGTCTTGGAAGCAGTCTTCTTCTCAGAACCTACAGCTACGTTGCCTTTCAATTCACCTGCAGGCTCAGCTGGCTTTGCCTCTGGCTTCACAATGTTTACCAGTTCCAAGTCGAATACCAAAGCTGAGTATGGAGGAATCTGACCAGCCTGACGAGCACCATAAGCTAACTCCTGAGGAATATAGACTTGCCATTTACTGCCCACTGGCATCATGGTCAAAGCCTCTGTCCAGCCCTTGATGAGGTTGCCAGCCTTGAACTTGTCCGTCTTGTTGCCGCCATGCTTAGAAGTAGCGTCGAAGACAGTACCGTCTATCAAGCGGCCCTCGTAGATAACCTCTACCTCATCGCTTGCCTTTGGCACCTCGCCTGTACCCTCGGTAATCACCTTATACTGCAAACCACTAGGCAAAACCTTGACACCTGGCTTCTTGGCATTCTCTGCCAAGAATCTCTCACCAGCACCTGCCAAAGCCTCCTGTTGGAAAGCCTCAGCCTTCTTAGGTGAGAAGTAGGTTGTATCACTTGCCAACGCAGCCATAAATCCTTCCTGGAAAAGTGCATGACCGATAGAATCGCCAGCACTCTTCAACTCATCCTTAGTTCCAGGATAGATACGCTTCTCCACCATCTTGGCGATTTCCATACCTGCGGAATAAGCTGTTGTCTGCGCATTGATGCCCATGGCAAGAGCATCCTTGTAGCCACGGATAAAGTTCTCCATGTAAGCAGTATCCACCTGATAGGCCTGCTGGAGGTAGTTAAACAAGCCACGAGTGGCATTGACACCTGCGGCATAACTCAAAGAGTCTGTTGACGTCTTCAATGTGATCGGAGCAACAACCGCCTTTCCCTTGTTCTTGTCTTTCTTGCTTGCAGCACTTGCTGTAAACAAAGAAGCACTCGCCGCGAGGACGAGTGCTGTCATTATCATTTTGTTCATTTATCTAAGTCCTCTTTTTATCTGAGTTCCCACAAAAACAAATTACTTGCTACCTACAGCAACCAACTCAATCTTGAAGATGAGCACTGAGAATGGCTTGATCTGACCTTGCTCACGCTCGCCATAAGCCAACTGCTGAGGGATGTAAACCTCCCATACAGAACCTGCTGGCATGTGAACCAAAGCGTCTGTCCAACCCTTGATAACCTGGTTGGCACGGAGGTCAACAGGCTCGCCACGCTTGTAAGAAGAGTCGAATACCTTGCCATCGATAGTCTTGCCCTCATAGTGTACCTTTACCATGGAAGTATCCTTAGGCATAGGACCATTGCCTTCCTTGATAACCTTGTACTGAACACCAGAAGGAAGAGTTACAACACCTGGCTTCTTCTTGTTGGCTGCAAGGAACTTCTCACCAGCCACCTTGTTAGGACCATATTGCTTCTCCATAGCCTTAGCCTTGATAGACATCATCTTGGCCTGTGCTGTCTGTGTAGCCTGGTCGATAGTCATCAAGCCCTTCTTGCCTGTAGTACCAGTAACGAAACCAGCCATGAAGTTCTTCAAAGAGATTGTCTTGGTTGAATCCTCACCAAATACCTCGTGATTGATGCCCTTCACCATCTGGTTGGAAATCTGCTGACCAATCTGGATACCTGCATAATAAGCAGCCTTCTTCTTGTCATCGCCAGCGTTAGCACCATCATTGAGACCCTTGATGAAATCGTCCATATAGGCAGTATCAATCTGCAAACGATCACTCAAGTACTCTTTCAAGCCCTGGGTCTGTGCCATACCCATAGCATAACTCAAAGTATCCACCTCGTCCTTGAGGTCTGCCTTTGGAGTAGAATTGCCACAGCTTACCATTGTTGCTGCTGCAGCCAAAGCCATCATGGCTCCGAAAAATAACTTTTTCATCTTTCTTTATATTTTTGTCTTTGTTCTCTATTATATAAAAATGTATAAATTTCCTATGCAGGAAATCTTGATTACTTAACAGCAACCAACTCTACATCGAAGATCAATGCTGAGAATGGAGGGATGGATGCACCTGCGCCACGCTCGCCATAACCCAACTGGTAAGGGATGAAGAAACGATACTTGGCACCCTCTGTCATCAACTGAAGACCCTCTGTCCAACCAGCGATAACCTGATTCAATGGGAAGGTAGCAGTCTGACCACGGTCATAAGAGCTATCAAACTTAGTACCATCGATCAAAGTACCCTCATAGTGGCACTCCACCTTGTCGGTAGCCTTAGGAGCCTTACCGTTGCCCTCACGCAACACCTGATATTGCAAACCACTCTTCGTAGTGATGACACCTTCCTTCTTGCCATTCTCGGCGAGGAACTTCTCACCTGCCTCCTTGGCAACCTTGCCCTTCTCGGCAGCGGCAGCCTGAGCCTTAGCCTCTTGCTCGGCGAAGAAATTCTGTACCAACTCTTGAGCCTCTTGCTCGCTCATCTGCAACTTGTCAGCAATTGCATCCTTCACAGCCTGTGCGAAATCATCGATATTCAAACTTTCAGCTCCCATAGAAGCCAACTGGCGACCGATGCCGATGCCAAGAGCATAACTTACTTTGTCCATAAAATTTATCTATAACTTTTGATTAATAATCTTATACATGTTTTAAAACGAGTGCAAAGATAGTGTAAATCGAAGACAAAACAAAATAAAACGTTAAGTTTTATATTTTTTTTGTTGAGATACAGCCTATCTTATGAAAAGATACGACAAATCGGGCTATACCCCCCACAACTGAGGGTGAGGTTCTATGTGTTGAAAAAGAATGTATAAATCGATGCCTAATCCACACTTCTTGCAGGTGGTCCGGATAAAGTTCAAAGAGTATTTTCATTTCCTTCTTTTGGAAATCTGTCCAGTCGTTTCCACTCTTCAATAGAGGATAACGTATATGGGTCAACAAGTCAAGCAAGGTTTCCCCATTGCTTAACTTCTCAGGCTCAAACTTCTCATTCTTACGTTTACGTGGTCTTCCTAGCTTTTTACCATTCTTACTATATTTGAGTTCATGCGTTTGTGCATACTTGGCTCTGTTCTTTGCTCTGCGCTCCTGGTGTCTCTTAAATTCACGTTCTTGTCTCTTGCGTTCGGTACGAGCCGCTCGTTTTAGCTTCATGCGCATTTCCTCCACACCCTTACCTGCCAATTGCATAATGTGGAAGCAATCAATGACAATCTCCGCATTTGGAAAGCACGTCTTGACGATGCCAAACATGCTGTCAGAGAAATCCATTGTGATTTCTTTTGCTGCAAGATGCTGTTCCTCTGGAAGTTTCAGAAATTGCTTTGATACTTCTTTTACCGTTGTACCCTTGACAGCACCTACAAGGGTCCCATGTTTTCCATGCCCCTCCTTATTAGTAAGGAAAGTGTATAGGTCATGGTGCTGCATAGACTCGTCAAGGCTGAAATGCTCACCCATATTCTTTTCCAGTAAGACCCAATCTCCAGCATGGTCTCTCTGTTCCCAGTTGCAAAAGTCGCTTAGATGATCCTTGTAGGCACGTTGAAGTATTTTGCCGTCAGTTTGGAAGAATCGCCCCACGCATTGGGCCGTCACAGGGTAAGCATCCAACCATTTCTTTAAAAAAAGCAGCAAACTCAACAGAGTAGCTGGTTCCATCTGCGACCAACGGCTGACTTTCTAGAATATGGCTTTTGCCTTCTGGCGTTAACCATCTTCGGCGGCGAACGTGCAAGGCGACTTTAGACTCACGCTGAGGAAAGTCATTGAACACACGAGGCTCGGTAAAACCGTTTGGCTTGAGGTCATGCCAAACCTTATCACAGAGGTCACGCTCATCCAGGTAAATGTGAAGGATGCGTATTTCGGTATTGGTCTTATCCATAACACCTGTACGCTCTTCCTCTACCTTGGTTACTTCAAATGTATCCAAGATTCCTTTAGGAAGCATGTAGCGTACTAAAATTTCGTAATCGAATGTAGAAGTTTTCTTTGCCATACTGCAAAGGTAATACTTTTTTTGATTTATGTATCGTATGGTCAAGATATTTTGGTCAGGAGGGGTTGTTCATCCACGGACAATCTCCCCTGAGCCATACTTTCATACAACTTCTATTTTTAAGTTATAGTTAAAGAACGATTGGCTATTGAATTTATTGCATTGAATTGCAGCATAATCAGAAACCGCACAATAATCAACCGATTCTTATCCACGGATTACATTAGTACATTTTTAAATAATTGTCAAAACCAATGGAATAATATAATTGCTTATCTTGTTTAATTATATTCATGGCATCTGTAGGTATCTTACTTGATCTATATTTAATGCCACGTTTTGAAAGTTCATTTATTACTAATAATTTATATTTAAATTGAAAAGAGTTAATAGGATATATACAGTACCTTAACATATGACAAATATCTACATCTACTGACGAAGAATTTGAAAAATTTATCTCACTAAATTTTGAGTGTACGTTATACCCATGAGTAATAAGGTAATACAAAATGTCCATTCGATCCGCAAAGAATGCTGCTTCTGCTGCACCACCGATTGTTGTGTCAGTTTGATAATTGACATCTGCACCTTTTGCTATTAATAATTTAACTTTTTCAAAATCAATAAAGACAGCTTCATATAGAGCAAAACTTCTTGCTTTTACATCATTTTCTAAATTGTCTTTGGTTTTTCCACATTCTGTAGAATTAGGATTCCCTCCAAATTCCAGTAATAAACTTAGTATCTTTACAGAAGGTTTACTGAATCTGGAAGCAATTAAAACAGCATTTTGTCCACTTGATTTATTTTTACTATCTGTAATATTAGGATTAGCCCCTAATGATAATAATTCCGCAACAGATTTTTCCTTATTGTTTCGAACGGCTAACATTAGAAGAGTTTGACCATATGTTTCCTCTTTGAAATCAACTGGAATTTTCTTGCAGACTATTTGTTTTCTTATTTCTACAACATCTTCTTTTTCGACAGCAACAGCTAAAGGCCAAGCTGCTGTATTTTCAAAAAGGTGGAAATCGTCACCTAAAAGTTTTTCGTTGCTATTAAAACTGCATGAACTTAACATAAGCAACAATAAAAATATAATGACTTTAAATTTCATTTCGATTAAAATTAAGGCATATCCCCTGTAACGAATTTACAGAGGATATGCGTTTTTTAGAATGGATAATTATTACTTTGGATAAATAGATTTTGGGCTTTTTTATTAAGCATCAGAACTTTATCGCGGATTAACTCTGCATCTGATCTATAAAAATTCTCAATGCTATGCCCCAAGAACGATCTTCTTTCAAACCAAAAATATTTTGTTCCATTAGCTCTAACACCAAACTGCCTTTGAATAAAATCCAATTCATCATTTACATGAATATAAGCATCAATTTTGGCAGATTTATTAGGAAATATAGTTAAAGGGCTAACCCAAGCAGCATTAAATGTTATTGCATGCTTTTTAGTTTTATATGCATTAGCCGCAGCCATACCTCCGCCTAAAGAATGACCAACAAATGTTAATTCTTTTCCTTTTAAAGATTTGCTTATAATGTTGGCATTCCTCATTGATATATCATACTGTTCTGAATTTCCTGCAATTTGTTTTATATTATTACTCCAATCGTTAAGTTCCTTAAAGTCTGTACCTGCTGTTGCATAAACATATTCAACCTTTCCATTTTGAGTACGTTCATACAAGGCTGATTTGAATCCACTTGCATTATCTATATATCTTACACCTTTTATATTTAGAGAAGATAATTTCCAACCGCCTATTAGGTTTACTTGTTCATTTCTATAAACATGATTTGCAATTCTGGCAGCTTCTTCTTCAGTTGGTTCCAATCCTAATATGTCAATATATCTAACAGGATTGTCTATGCAATAATTATAAGAACTCGTATTTGGAAACTTCTCGGCAATAGGATCTACAATTATCCACAGACTCAGTCTTGGGTCATAGTACCTTGCTCCATAGTAATACAATCCCGTCTCCTCATCGAATTCCTTCGCATTGA
>ERZ808246.277-NODE-277-length-46003-cov-4.942587_pt1 | contig 46003 bp, 35 predicted proteins | sample MGYA00521083_ERZ808246 | MGnify/ENA primary metagenome ERZ808246 (study PRJEB31516, sample SAMN03275577) | gut metagenome | biome: mammalia-associated habitat; material: feces | host: Papio cynocephalus | place: Kenya | collected 2012-07-07 ... | reverse complement strand
ATATTTTGAAGTTACTTCTCTTCTTTTTTTGGGTCACATCATTTTAACACATACATTTTTAATTCAATTCGATTTCAATTTTTAATTCAATTCGATTTCAATTCGCATTGAGACAGACGTTCTGCCGAATTTTTATCGTATGAGAAAAGAATGCCGTCTTCTTTGTCGAACGTATAAACCGTGTTTCCTATATACGTCACGCGCCCGATATAAATACTGCCGTCGTCGGTGCTTTCTTCAAAGCTCTTTAAAAATTCAAGCGTCTTTTCTTTAACGTTCACCTTAACGGAAAGCGCGCCCGAGGTATTATTAAAGCTTTCATAATCGCTGTTCGGATTGTAAAAACGCGCAAATTTTGAATATGTCACATACACAGTGCCTGTCTTTTCGTCAAAGCAAAGCGCCTTGTGGTCATAAAACGCGTCGCTTGAAATGTATGTGCTGCTGTATGAACCGTCTTTATAGCTTTTCTCGCTTTCTTCAAGGACGTATTTTGAAACCTCTTTCGGTTCTTCGGGGTTAGTTACGTCAAAAAGCGAAAGCTTGAGTCCGCTCGTACTGCCGTTTTCGTCGCCGTTAACGCCAATCCCTAAAAGAAGTCCGTCGCCGACGGGGTGAAGATAAGAAGAAAAACCCGGTATTTTAAGCTCGCCCTTTATTACGGGCGACGCAGGGTCTTTTAAATCTATCACAAACAGCGGGTCTGTTTGTTCAAACGTCACAACATACGCCGTGTCGCCCATAAAGCGCACCGATTTTATCGTTTCGCCCTTTGCGATTTTATCAATAAAGCCGACCGTTTTAAGGTCGCCGTCTATTACGGTAACGTAGTTTTCAAGGCTGTCGCCCCAATTGCCCGTTGTTGTGGCTATTCTTAAATATCCGTTGTATTCGTCAATGCTGAACTGATTAAGCGCCGTGCCCTTAACCGCCGTACTGCCGAGATATTCTATGCCGTCCGAAATGTCAAATTTATAAATCTGCGTGCACGAAGCATCCGCAGAGCTTACGCCGAAAACGTCGTTAACAAGGCTGTAAGGCTCTGTGTCGCCGCCGCCCCAAACGCTGTTTGTAACATAAAGAGTGTTTTTGGTGCAATAAACGTCGTTGCCGCCGCCGAGAACCGCTTTTACTTTAAAGCTTTTTTCGCCTTTATTTAAATCGGTCAAAGAAACGATGGCATAGCTTGCGTCGCAGACCTTTTCCATAACGGAAATGTCGCCTGCGTTAATTTTACCGTAAGTGCCGTCACTGCCCGTGGCTTTCGGGATGCAGTCGTCTTTAAGGGTTTCTTCCGAGGCGCTTATATCGACGTATCTGTCGGATATTACAAGAAGCTTTCCTTCGGTCATTCTCGAAGAAATATATGTGCCCTCCTGGAAAACGCGCCAAAGCTCTTTTGGCGAGCTTTTATCCGAAATATCAAAGCAAATCGCCGCCGTGCGCGATTTTGTATCTCTTAATCGGCAAATCTCAATATCCGACGAAATATGGACTTCGCCGTCGTCCGCATTCTCCTCTTCTTCGCCTTTTTCTTCTATATTAACGAGCATATAAAGTCTGTCGCCGTCAACATAAAATTCCGAAACCGAGGCGTATAAAACGTCTTTATCGCCCGAAAAATCAGCCGAAGCCTTGCTTAAAACATCAAGCTTTCCGTTCTCGCCCGCTTTAATTATCGAAACGGCGCAGCGCACCTTTGCAAGGTTTTCAACCTTTTCGCCGGATATTTTATATGTTTCGCCGTATCCGTAAAAACCGGGATTAACGGCATAAAGATAGTTGCCGTCGTTTTTCAATACGTCTGCTTCGCTTACGCCCTCGACCTGCTCATTCGTTTTTCCGAATTCTTTTTGCGTGTTATTTGATAAACTGTCGTCGCTGACGGTTTCATTCAAGGCGCTGTCGGAAGACTTTGCACCGCTAAAAAGCCCGAAATCAAATCCGCGCAAAAGAGAGCTGTTGTATTTTTTGTAATTTGCGGCATATCCGCAAAAAAGCTTTTCTATTTCGCCGTAATCGTCGGCATTTTTAGAATTGAGCTGTTCGCCGACCGTAAGAACGGGCTTCACAGGCTTTTGCCACGGCTTTAATATCGCAAGCGATGTAAACGCAACCGCAAACGCCGCCGCGCCCGCAAGCACGCGCAAAGCAAGCTTTTTGCTTTTTTTCTTTTGAGGCTCCGACACTTTTTCGGCGTCGCACTGGGGAACGCCCGAAACAAGCCCCTCTATACTTTTTGCACTGAGTTTTTCGGGAAGCTTTATTTTTTCGTTTTCTTTAAGAGTCCCGTTGAGCTTTGAAAGCTCTTCTTCGTTGAATATTTCGTTACCGTTGTTATTCATAAATTACCGCTCCTTTTCAAGAAAGGTATGCGCGCAGTTTTTCAAGCGCGCGTTTTTGCTTTGAACGCACCGTGCCCGGGGGCATATTGTATATGCGCGCAAGCTCGTCGCTTTTAAAGCCGCCGATTATTGAGAGTAAAACAATCTGCCCGTCGGGCGGGGTAAGCTTTAAAAGCGCCTCTTTCAGTTCACAGCTTTTAAAAGAAAAGCCGTCGTCCGTGTCGGACAGCAAAAATTCCGCATCGCCGAAATTGAGTGCGTCGGGATTTTTGCCGCCTGAAGCAAGCATACTTTTGCATTTGTTTGAGAGTATTTTAAAAATCCACGCCTTGAAAAGCGCGTCGTCACGCAGGTTTTTTATGTTTTTCCAGGCGCTCACAGCCGCCTCCTGCACGGCGTCCTCTGCGTCGTGGGAGTTTTTGAGCATATAAAGCGCAAAGCGCTGCATATCAAGAGCATAAAATTCATAAAGCTTTGAAAATGCGGCGGAATCGCCCTGTTTTGCTTTCAATACAAGAAAAGTAGTGTCGGCGTCCATAAAAAGCCTCCCAAAATTACGGGGATTTTTGTTTTACTCTCGTAAATAAGAGCGGTAAAAATGCTGTTTTGTTGCACGGTGCAAAAATTTTTTGAATTTCGCGCCGATATAGCGGTAAAATATACCGCCGGGATTTGTGCCCGTCATTTAATCAGCGGTTACAAAATGTGAACATTCGGTAAAATTACTTAAATACATTGTAAAACATTTGCAATAATATGGCAAGTGTGATATTATTTTATTTGTATAATTATTTTTGAAAGGACAAACCAAAAATGTCTTTATTAAAAAAACTTTTCGGAGACTATTCAACCAAAGAAATAAAAAGAATAAGCGGCACTAAAGACAAGGTTCTTGCGCTCGAAAACGAATATGCGGCGCTGACGGACGCACAGCTTCAGGCAAAAACGCCCGAATTTAAAGAGCGTCTTAAAAACGGCGAAACGCTTGACGATATTCTGCCCGAGGCATTTGCAGCCTGCCGCGAAGCGGCGTGGCGTGTGCTTAATATGCGCCACTACCCCGTTCAGATTCTCGGCGGAATTGTGCTTCATCAGGGCAGAATCGCCGAAATGAAAACCGGCGAGGGCAAAACGCTTGTTGCAACGCTTCCCGCATACTTAAACGCGCTTTCGGGCGAGGGTGTGCACATAGTAACGGTCAACGACTATCTTGCAAAGCGCGACTCTGAATGGATGGGCAAAATCTATCGCTTTATGGGTCTTTCCGTGGGACTTATCATTCACGAAAAAACAAACGAGGAGCGCAAAGAAGCATATGCCGCAGATATAACCTTCGGCACAAACAACGAAATGGGCTTTGACTATCTTCGCGACAATATGGTTATGTACGCTTCTCAGCGCGTGCAAAGAGGCCACGCCTTTGCCATTGTTGACGAGGTTGACTCAATTCTTATAGACGAAGCGAGAACCCCTCTTATAATTTCAGGTATGGGCGACGCTTCAACAGACCTTTACAGGCTTGCAAACGACTTTGTAAAACGCCTTAAAATGGTAAAGGTTAAAGAGCTTGACGATAAGGTTAACGCCGAGGATATTTCGGAAGAGGGCGACTATCTTGTCGATGAAAAGGCAAAATCGGCAACGCTTACAAAAAGAGGTATTCAAAAAGCCGAGGCGGCTTTCGGACTTGATAACCTTATGGACGCCGAAAACCTTACCATTCAGCACCACATAAACCAGGCTCTTAAAGCATACGGCACCATGCAGCGCGACGTTGACTATGTTGTTAAAGACGGTCAGGTGCTTATTGTTGACGAGTTCACGGGCAGAATTATGCTCGGCAGACGCTACAGCGAAGGTCTTCATCAGGCAATTGAAGCAAAAGAGGGCGTAAAGGTTGAGCACGAAAGCAAAACGCTTGCCACGATAACGTTCCAGAATTATTTCAGACTTTATAAAAAGCTTTCGGGTATGACTGGTACCGCCATGACGGAAAGCGAAGAGTTCCAGGAAATCTATTCGCTCGACGTTGTTGAAATTCCGACAAACAAACCTATGATAAGAATTGACAACGATGACGTGCTTTATAAAACCGAGGCGGCAAAATACAACGCCATAATCGAAAAAATCATTGAGTGCCACGAAAAAGGCCAGCCTGTGCTTGTCGGCACGGTCAACATCGAAAAGAGTGAAAAGCTTTCGGCTCTTCTTAAAAAGCGCGGCATAAAGCACGAGGTATTAAACGCAAAATTCCACGAAAAAGAAGCCGAAATCGTAGCTCAGGCAGGTAAATACGGCGCCGTTACAATCGCCACCAATATGGCGGGCAGAGGTACCGATATTATTCTCGGCGGCAACCCCGAATTTATGGCAAAATCAGAAATGCGCCGTATGGATTTTTCGGAAGAGCTTATTGCCGAAGCCACAGGCTTTGCAGAGACCGATGACGAAGAAATTCTTAACGCACGAAAGGTTTTCAGAGAGCTTGAAGCAAAATACAAAGCCGTTACTTCAAAAGAAGCCGAAGAAGTCAGAAAAGCGGGCGGTCTTTATATCATCGGCACGGAGCGCCACGAATCAAGACGTATTGACAACCAGTTAAGAGGCCGCTCCGGCAGACAGGGCGACCCCGGCGAAAGCCGTTTCTATCTTTCGGCCGAGGACGACCTTTTAAGGCTCTTTGCGGGCGACCGCTTCTATAACACGCTTGATATGTTCAAGAGCATCGGCGATATGCCCATTGAAGCAAAGCTCTTTACAAGCACCATAGAAAACGCGCAGAAAAAGGTCGAAAGCAACAACTTTGCAATACGCCGCAACGTTCTTAAGTTTGACGACGTTATGAACAAACAGCGCGAGGTTATTTACGGTCAGCGCAACCAGGTGCTCGACGGCAAGGATATTTCGGCGACAATTCAGAAAATGATTGTCGATACAATAAGCGAATCGGTCGATTTTTATTGCCCCTCGCACGTCAAAAAGGACGAATGGAACATTACGGGTCTTGCCACAAAATACGGCTGGCTTATTAAAGAGGACGAAATTTCTTCGCTTTCGTCAAACGAAGAAATTACCGAATATCTTCTTGACAAGGCGCAAAAGCTTTATGACGAACGCAAAGCCGAATACGGCGAAGAGCTTATTAAAGAAATTGAGCGCACGGGGCTTCTTCGCAACGTCGATATGCGCTGGATGGACCACATCGACGCTATGGACCAGCTCAAAAAAGGTATCTATCTCAGAGCATACGCTCAAAAAGACCCCGTAATAGCCTTCAGAGAAGAAAGCTTTGATATGTTCGACGAAATGTCAAACGACATAAGAGAGGGTACGGTTGACTTTGTTCTCAGGGTAAGAATCAAAAAAGAAGAACCCGTCGAAAGAAAGCAGACCGTTAAAATCACCGCAACAAGCGGCGCAGACGACGGCTCGGTCAAAAAAGAACCCGTAAAAAAAGGCAAAAAGGTCGGCAGAAACGACCCCTGCCCCTGCGGAAGCGGCAAAAAATATAAAAAATGCTGCGGCAGAAACGAGAGCTGACAAATAAAACAATAAAAAATATTGCCGTAACCGCAATGGTTTTAACGCCATACGGTTACGGCAAATTTTTATTTTTTTAAACCGTCTTTTTAAATCTCAAAACGTTCCAGCTCAAGGCGGGTATTTTCACACTCGCCCTTCCGCTGTCAATAACGCCGCCCTCGCCTTTTTTCGGCGCAACGTTAAGCGGCGAAAGCTCTGTATTAACGGCTTTTACATCGTCGTGATGAAGAAGAATGTGTTCTTCAAAAGAAAGCTTTCCGAAAGAGCGAAGGTCCAAAGAAAGCTCGCAATCCTCGTCTAAATCGCGGTTAACACAAAATACCGTTACATCGCCGCCGTCAGAAAGAGTCGCCGCGGCGTCTATTACGGGAACGTCGGTGTAATCCTTGCAGTCATAAACGGGCGTTTTTACAATCGCCTTTAAAGACGTGCCCCTGCCGTAGCGCGACGCGTGCATAAAAGGATAATATATCGTCTGCGCCCATGCACCGCCGCCGTTTCTTGTCATGATGGGCGCTATAACGTTCACAAGCTGAGCCATACACGCAATTTTAACGCGGTCGGCGTTTCTTAAAAACGTCATAAGCATTGAGCCGACAAGAAGCGCGTCTTCAAAATTATAAACATCTTCAAGAAGCGGCAGCGCCCTGCCCCATTTGTCGCGCTTTTTAATTTCTTCATCCTGCTCCGAAGAATGATACCACACGTTCCATTCGTCAAACGAAAGGTCTATTGTCTTTTTTGAATGCTTTTTGCCTTTAACGGCGTCGCAGATTGCCGTTACCGTTTTAATGAACTCATCAAGGTCCATACTGCGCGCCAAAAAGCCCTTTGTGTCGCCCGTGGGGTTGCTGTAATAGCGGTGAAGCGAAAGATAGTCAATTTTGTCATAGCACTGCGAAAGCACTTCGTATTCCCAATCGCCGAAGGTTCTTGTATAATAGCCCGACGAGCCGCACGCAACAAGCTCTATTGACGGGTCAACCCACTTCATCATTTTTGCCGCTTCGTTTGCCGCCCTGCCGTATTCAAAGGCGGTTTTGTGACCCATTTGCCAGTCGCCGTCCATCTCGTTGCCGAGACACCACAGTTTAATATCGAACGGCTCTTTTCTGCCGTTTTTAATTCGCATATCGGAGAACTTACTGCCCGAGCGGTGGTTTGCATATTCAACAATGTCGCGCGCACTTTCTGCGCCGCGCGTGCCGAGGTTTACGGCATACATAACTTCACTCCCCGCCTTTTTTGCCCAATCGTAAAACTCGTGAAGCCCCACTTCGTTTGTCTCGGTCGTCTCCCAGGCAAGGTCAAGTCTTTTCGGGCGCTCGCTTACAGGACCCACCGAATCCTCCCAGTTAAAACCCGAAACAAAGTTGCCGCCGGGGTATCTTATAACTGGCACACCGAGATTTTTAACAAGCGCAAGAACATCTTTTCTGAAGCCCTGCTTGTCTGATTCGGGGTGATTAGGCTCATAAATGCCGCCGTAAACGGCTCTGCCGAGATGCTCTATAAAAGAACCGTATATTCTGTCGTCAATCCTGCCGACAGTATAGTCCCTGTCAAGTATCATATTCGCTTTTTTCACAGGAATCCCCCGCTTTGCAATTTATTTTTCAATTCGATTTTAACCAAACTATGCAAATCTGTCAAGTTGCAGGGCTAAAATTTCTTCGCCCGCGAAAACGCGCCGAGCCTAAAAATAAAAAAGGGGCTTGGAAAAAACGTTCAGAATGAATTAATCGAATGCTAAACGCCGTTTTCGGCGTTTAGTACTTGCCCGACGGCGTACAAAGGTACTCCGAGGGTGAGATTAATTCATAGCAAAAAGCATTAAGTTGTCATTTCTTTGCTTTTTGCGGTCTGGACTTTTTTTACAGCCCCTTTGTTTATTTTGTTTTAATCAGAGAATATATATCAGTATATCTCTTCTGCCCCACTGCCAGCACTGGTCGAGGGTATTCATATAAAGGTCAACCGTCCAATCGACGTCATAAATAAAGCCGCCCGTATCTGCCGCTATGCAATAGCCGTAAACATATTTGCCGTCGGCCGAAACTATATACATTTCCGTGCCATAGGGGATTTCGTTGGGGTCAACCGCGATGTAGCCCGCCTGAGCGCGCTTGCCCGTCGAGGTTGTGCCGCCGGGAATGCAATAAGCCGTTGCCTTGGCGTTTATTACGGAGCTGTAGTTTGTGGGAACACCGTCCGCACCGATATTTACATATGACGGAACGGTAAGCTCGCTCATGGGCGCGCTTGTCGGGAGCGTCTTGGGGAGCGGATTTGCCTTTGTGCCCACCTTTACTATTCTGCTGACTGCGTCTGTTTTCACGCGCTCGTCTGTAAGTGCGCTGTCTGCAAGCACGCCGTCAACGTATTTTTCGGTATAAACAAGCTCTTTTGTGCCGTTTTTGCCGTCTCTTACGACCTTTGAGCGGTTTTTATACATCTCGTCTGAGTATGTGTATTCTGTTTCGTAAGGAATCGCTTCTTCTTCAACGCGCTCTTTAAGCTCTACTCTGTGAACGGTAATTTCCATTCCGTCCGAAAGCTTTTCGTCTCTTTCGGGGGTTGTATAATCCTCGTCCGAAAGCTCTATTCCGAGTGCGGCAACCGCGTCTTCAACACTGCCGCCGGATACGCTTTCTTTATAAACCTTTCCGTCTGCGCTTACAGAAACCTCATACACGTCATAAATTTCAACCGTTAATGAGTCAAAAATCTGCGTATCTTCGGAAACGCTCGGTACTCTTCCGTCCGAAAGCTCAACGCCCGCTTTTAAAAGAGCGTCGCCGACCGTGCGCGAAGAATAAACTGTTTTTCTGCTGCCGTCGGGATTTTTAACCGTCACCTTTGCGCCGCGCCTTACAACTATCTGCGCAGTCTCACTTTCGGGGAAAAACTCGCAAAAGGCAATTCTGTCGTCTCTGCTTTCGCTTAAAATAATTCCGACGTCGCCGAGAATGCTCTCGGGCGATTTTTTGATTGTTTGCACGGTAGTTACCGTGTCACCGTCCGTAACGGTTACGTCATAGATTACGGGCGGAACGGCGAATGCCGTGACCGATAAAAAGAACATTGTCGCCAAAACGAGAAGAAGCACTCTTCTCATAGGCGGGGTCACTGCCGTATCGCCAATTTTTCTGACTGTCATGGTAAATCTCCTTAACCGAGCAGCCGCCCCGTTTTTTCGGGGAAAAAGGCTGCCGTTTAATAGGCGGTTTTGTTCAGGATACGGGGTCAAAATCAGCGATTTTGACTACGCACCGAGGGCAAAAGCGCCCGTGTTTCCTATGGCAAAGCGTATTATATTCAAACTTTCGGCATTGTCAAATAATTTATTTTTCATTTTTTGTGACTTTTGCACAATCGTTTTGAACATTGCGCTCCGACAAAAACTACATATAGTGCCTAACTCTCTTTTTCGACCGACAAATCCTTTGATTTTTTTGTGAGAATTGCAGAAATTACAAACTGTAACTTTTAGGCGGTTTTTTTGCCGTTTTTCTTTCAATTTGTAATTATTTTATTGACATATCCGCAGAAAATAATACAATATAATTACAACTTAAAAACTCCTACGGAGGAAGCTTATGAAAATAGAAATTCCGGCATATATTAACAGTGTAATAAAGCGGTATTATTCCGCCGGATTTGAGGCGTTTTGCGTCGGCGGAGCAGTGCGCGACAGCATTTTGAAAACAACCCCCGAGGATTGGGATATTACGACAAACGCCCTCCCCGAAGAAACAAAAAAGCTCTTTTCCGACATTAAAACCGTCGATACGGGGATTAAACACGGCACGGTGAGCCTTGTTATAAACAGAAAATGCGTCGAGGTTACAACCTACAGAACAGACGGCGAATATAAAGACCGCCGCCACCCCGAAAGCGTGTCTTTTACACGCTCTTTAACCGAGGATTTAAAAAGGCGCGACTTTACCGTAAACGCCATAGCATATAATAATGAAAAGGGAATTGTTGACCCGTTTTGCGGATGCGACGATATATATAATAGTATAATAAGAGCCGTCGGCGACCCGGACAGGCGTTTTAAAGAGGACGGGTTAAGAATACTCAGGGCGCTTCGCTTTTCCTCTGTTTTGGGCTTTGACATTGAAGAAAACACAAAGGCCGCAATTCACAAAAATAAAGAGCTTTTAAAAGACATTTCGCAAGAACGAATAGCAGCAGAGCTTACAAAAATGCTTGTCGGTAAAAATATATTCAATGTGTTAATGGAATATTACGACGTTTTGGGCGTATTCATTCCCGAAATTCTTCCCGCGGTCGGCTTTAAGCAATACGGCAAAAAGCACGCCTATGACGTGTGGGAGCACACCTTGCACACAGTTGAAACTATTCCGCCCGATAAAACGCTTCGGCTTACAATGCTTCTTCACGACCTCGGCAAAATCGAAACGCACAGGCTTTGCGAAAACGGCGACAGCTCTTTTAAAAATCATGCCGCCGTCGGCGGAGAGATTGCAAAAAAAATCCTCACCCGACTTAAATTCGACAAAAAAACAATCGCGCGCGTTTCGTTTCTTGTTTCGCACCACGATTTTGAGCCGCCGAAAACAAAAATCGAGCTGAAGAAAAAGATGAAAGAGCTTTCGCCCGACGACGTAAGAACGCTTTTGATTATTAAAAAAAGCGACCGCGGCGCTTTGAGCGAAGCATACAGAAACATTGAAAAAGAAAGCGAAAGAACGCTTTTGTGGCTCAAAGAAATTGAAGAAAATAACGAGTGCACAAAAATTTGCGACCTTAAAATCAACGGAAACGACCTTATTAAGGCGGGGCTTCGCGGCGAAGAAGTCGGAAAAGCGCTTGATACGGCTCTTGACGCCGTTATCGAAGGAAAAGTTGTTAACAATCGAAATGACTTGTTGACATATATATTATAATAGTATAGAATTATATGTAAAAAAGCCGGCTTGCCGGCACCGTTGCCGCCGATTAGCCGGCGTAAAAGTAAAAGTAAATTATAAAGGGTGACTTTATGAGAACTGTATATCCGCTTAACTTCGGTTGGAAATATTCCCCCGATTTCCGCGACGAAATGCTCAAAAAAAGCTTTGACGATTCCGCTTTTGAAACCGTCGATATTCCCCATACAAATTTGGAGCTTCCGCTTAACTATTTTGACGAAAAATCATATCAGTTTAAAAGCTGCTATCGCAAGCACTTTTCGCTTGACGGCGGCAAAAACGAGGGCAAGCGCTATATTCTTCATTTTGAGGGCGCTTCGGTTTATTCGCGCGTTTATCTCAACGGCAGCTTTATCGGCGAATACAAAGGCTCTTATAACAGATTTTCGTTTGATATAACAGACAACGTAAGGGCAAAAAACAACGTCCTCGCGGTGGAGCTTGACTCAAGCGAGTTAGAAGATGTTCCGCCGTTCGGCAACGTTGTCGACTACCTTGTTTACGGCGGCATTTATCGCGAGGTGTGGCTTGAAGAGGTAAGCGACGTTTATATTGAAGACGTTTTTGTAAGACCCATGAACGTGCTTCACGAAAAAAAGGTTATAGACGCCGACATCACTCTTTCAAAAAGCTTTGAAGGCACGCTTTGCCTCACGCTTAAAGACAAAGACGGTACCGCACTTTCTTCGCGCGAGTGTGCTTTTAAAGGTAAAAAAGTCAACATAAAATGGGCGGTTTCGGGCGTAAAGCTTTGGGAGCCCGATATGCCCGAGCTTTATACGCTTGAAGTAAAGCTTCAGGGTCTTGACGAAAAATCCGAGCGCTTCGGCTTCAGAGAGGCAAGATTTAAAAAAGACGGCTTTTATCTTAACGGCAAAAAGCTTAAAATACGCGGCCTTAACCGCCACCAAAGCTACCCCTATGTCGGCTATGCCATGCCGAAAAATGTTCAGAAAGCAGACGCTGACCTTTTAAAATACAAGCTCGGCGTTAACCTTGTAAGAACGTCGCACTACCCCGACAGCGTTCATTTTCTTGACAGATGCGACGAAATAGGACTTCTTGTTTTCACCGAAATTCCGAGCTGGCAGTTTTTGGGCGAGGGCGAATGGCGCGAGCATTTCAAAGATAACATCAAAAGAATGATAATCCGCGACAGAAACCACCCGTCCGTAATTCTTTGGGGCGTCAGGGTAAACGAGGGTATGGATTGCGACGAATTTTATAAAGAAGCAAACGAAATTGCCCACAGCCTTGACTCAACGCGCCAGACGGGCGGCGTAAGAAATATTCCGCGAAGCCATTTGTTTGAAGACGTTTTCACTTATAACGACTTTTCTCACTCGGGCGGTATGGTTACGCTTCTGCCGCCGATTATCCCCGCAGGGCTTAACGCGCCCTATCTTGTTACCGAGCACAACGGCCATATGTACCCCACAAAAAGCTTTGACCGCGAGGCGTTAAGGACGGAACATGCGCTTCGCCACACAAGGGTTTTAAACACGGCTTACGGCAACCCGAGAATAAGCGGCGCTATCGGTTGGTGCATGGCCGATTATAACACGCATAAAGACTTCGGCAGCGGCGACAAGATATGCTATCACGGCGTTACGGATATGTTCCGTGTTCCGAAATTCGGCGCGGCGGTTTATCGCTCTCAGCAGGAGTTTGAGCCTTATCTTGAGGTTTCGTCGTCAATGGATATAGGCGAGCACCCCGGCGGAATTATAGGCAAGGTTTGGGTATTTACAAACTGCGACTATGTAAAGCTTTATAAGAGCGGAAAATACACAAGCACAATTTACCCGAAGGACTCTCCCTTTAAAAATCTTCCGCACCCGCCCATGCTTGCCGAAGACTTTTTCGGCGACGCGCTTACCGAGGTTGAAAAAATCGACCCCAAAGCGGCAAAATATCTTAAAGAGGCTCTTGTTGCCGCTCAGCGCGACCAAATCAAAATGCCCCCGCAAAACTGGCTCAAGGTCGGCGCGGGAATGGCTTTGGGCAAAATTTCAATCGCACGGATGTATGACCTTGTAACAAAATATATCGGCGGTTGGGGCGACAAGCAGGTATCTTATACCTTTGAGGGCTACAAAGACGGCAAGCTTGTAAAAACAATCGTAAAAAGCGCCGTTACGGGGCTTCACCTTGAAGTCAAAGCCGACAGCACCGTGCTTAAAGAGGACGACACATATGACGCGACAAGAATAGAAATTCTTGCGCTTGACCAAAACGGCAACCGCGCTCCGTTTGCCGACAGCGCTGTAAAAGTATCAATTAAAGGCCCCGCAGAAATTATCGGGCCGAAGGAATTCCCCCTTGTCGGCGGCGACAGAGCGTTCTGGATAAGAACGGTCGGCAAAAAAGGCGATATAACAGTAACAGTAAACGCCGAAAATATCGGTAAAGCAAAGCTTGACTTAAAAGCGGAATAAGATTATTATAATCAGTATTCTGTAAAAACTCAGGTTCGCGGTATTGTTTCTCACGCAATACCGCTATTAAAGTAAAGGAGAACGGAAAATGGACAAAAAGCCTTATTACATTACCACAGCCATAGCCTATACCTCGCGCAAGCCGCACATAGGCAACTCTTACGAAATAGTGCTTTCCGACGCACTTGCGAGGTTCAAACGCATGCAGGGCTTTGACGTTTTCTTTCAGACGGGCACAGACGAGCACGGCCAAAAAATAGAAGAATATGCAAAAGCCGCAGGCGTTTCGCCGAAGGAATACGTTGACAAGGTTGCGGGCGAAATCAGAGCAATATGCGACGTTTTAAACACGACCTATGATAAATTCATTCGCACCACCGACAAGGACCACGAAGAGGCGGTTGCAAAAATCTTTCAGAAGCTCTATGACAAGGGCGACATCTATAAAGGCGAATACGAGGGTTGGTATTGCCTTCCCGATGAAAGCTTTTTTACCGACACACAGCTTGTAGACGGCAAATGCCCCGATTGCGGCCGCGAGGTGGTAAAAGCAAAAGAAGAAGCTTATTTCTTCAAAATGAGCAAATATCAAAAGCAGCTTGAAGACTATATCGAGCAAAACCCCGACTTTATTTACCCCGAAAGCCGCAAAAAAGAGATGCTCAACAACTTCATAAAGCCCGGACTTCAGGACCTTTGCGTTTCAAGGTCGTCTTTTAAATGGGGCATTCCCGTTCCGTTTGACAAAAAGCACGTTATTTATGTATGGATAGACGCGCTTTCAAACTACATCACGGGTCTTGGCTACGACGGCGGCAAAAACAGCGATATGTACCGCAAATACTGGCCTGCCGACGTTCACATCATCGGCAAGGATATTCTTCGCTTCCACACAATCTATTGGCCGATTATGCTTATGGCGCTCGGCGAGCCGCTTCCGAAACAGGTGTTCGGCCACCCGTGGCTCCTTTTCGGAAACGACAAAATGTCAAAGTCGCGCGGCAACGTTATTTATGCCGACGACCTTTGCAAGCGCTTCGGCGTTGACGCGGTGCGTTATTATCTTCTTTCGGAGATGCCGCACGCGCAGGACGGCTCAATTACCTATGAAACGATAATCGAGCGCTATAACTCGGACCTTGCAAACACTCTCGGAAACCTTGTTAACCGCACCGTAGCGATGAACAACAAATATTTCGGCGGCGTTGTTCAGGCGCCCCTTGCAGAAGAGCCTGTTGACAAAGAGCTTAAAGCTCTCGCACTCAACTGCCTGCCCGAGGTTACGCGCCTTCTTGACACCTACAGAGTAAGCGACGCTTTGGGCGTGATTTTTGACCTTGCAAAACGCTGCAACAAATATATCGACGAAACAATGCCGTGGGCGCTCGCAAAAGACGAAGCCAAAAAAGAAAGACTCGGCACGGTGCTTTACAATCTTCTTGAAAGCATTCGCTTTATTGCCGTTCTTTTAAAGCCGTTTATGCCCGACACGAGCGACAAAATTCTCGCTCAGCTCGGCACCGACATAAATACGCTTTCTTCGCTTGAGAGCTTCGGCGCGCTCGTTCCCGGAAGCAAGGTCGGCGAAGCCGTTCCGCTTTTCTCGCGGCTTGACGCTGAAAAAACTCTTAAAGAAATCGAAGAGTCCCTTCCGAAAGAGGAAGTAAAAGAAGAAAAGAAAGAAGAAGCGAAAAAAGAGATTGTCGGCCTTAAACAGATAGAGTTTGACGATTTTGCAAAGGTAGAGCTTCGCATTGCCGAGGTTATAGACTGCAAGCCCGTTAAAAGAGCGAAAAAGCTTTTAGAGCTTACTTTGAACGACGGCACCGACACTCCGCGCACAATCGTTTCGGGAATTGCCCAGTGGTACTCGCCCGAAGATTTGCTCGGAAAGCACATAATCATTGTTGCAAACCTTAAACCGAGAATGCTTTGCGGCGTTGAAAGCCGCGGTATGCTCATAGCGGGCGAAGTAACCGAAAACGATGTAAAGGTCGCTTTTGTCGACGGTATGCCCGCGGGAACCGTTCTTGGCTGATGAAACACATTTTTGACACACACGCACATTATAACGACGCGGCGTTTGATTTTGACCGCAAAGATTTGCTCGACTCGCTCCCCGGGTCGGGCATTTCGGGTGTTATAAACTGCGGAACGGATTTAGACTCGTCGAAGCATTCTTTGGCTCTTTCAAAAGAATACCCCTATATCTTTGCCGCCTGCGGACTTCATCCCGAAGAAGCCGATAAATATTCCCCCGATTTTCTTTCGGAATTAAAGATGCTTCTTACAGCCGAAAAATGCGTTGCAGTCGGCGAAATCGGGCTTGACTATCACTACCGAGACGACAATAAAGAGCTTCAAAAAGAAATTTTTGAAAAACAAATTCTTCTTGCTAACGAATATGCCCTGCCCGTTATAGTCCACGACCGCGACGCGCACGGCGACTCGCTTGAAATTTTAAAGCGCACGCGCCCAAAGGGCGTTATGCACTGCTTTTCGGGGAGCGTCGAAACAATGAACGAAGTCGTGTCGCTCGGTATGTATATCGGTCTCGGCGGCGCGGTAACGTTTAAAAACGCCAAAAAGCCGCTTGAGGTCGCAAAAGCCGTGCCGATTGACAGACTTTTGCTCGAAACGGACTGCCCTTATATGGCGCCCGTTCCTAAGCGCGGCACAAGAAACGATTCTTCTTTGATTCTTTATACCGCGCAAAAAATCTCGGAGGTTCGCGGCATTTCTTTAGAAGAGCTTCTTCTTATAACCGAAGAAAATGCAAAAAGACTTTTTACGACTGTCTGACAAAACTTAAAGAAACACACGAAGCTGTAAAGTTTTTTTACGGCTTCTTTTTTATTCTCAAAATATTTATAAACACGATTGACACTTATTATATTGGGTGCTATAATGCGCCTTGAACCGGATTTTCTTTACGAATTTTTTCGGTTGTTTTTTATTTAGTTGTTTTTCGGGAGCGGATTTTTTTGAAAAAGCGCGAAATAGATATAGTAAACGGCAAGCTTTCAACGGGCATTCTGTTCGTCGGTCTGCCGCTTATGCTTACTAACGTTTTACAGGTTCTTTTCAATATGTCCGACATTGCCGTAGTCGGCAGGTTTTCGGGCGCAGAGGCTTTGGGCAGCGTCGGCTCAACCTCTATGATTGTCGCGCTTTTTACAGGTATTCTTATAGGCATCGGCAGTGCCATTAACGTAATCGTCGCACAGTGCCTCGGCAAGGGCGACAACTGCGAAACGCACGACTGCGTTCACACCTGTTTTATCACGGCTCTTGTGGGCGGCGTTATAGTTATGCTCATTTCGCTTTCTGCTTCGGGCGCACTGCTTAAAGTACTCGGCACAAAAGAAGAGCTTGAAGCGGGCGCGCGGCTTTATATGGCTATTTATTCCTTCGGCTTTCCCGCGCTTGCCGTCTATAACTACGGCAACGGCGTTTTAAGCGCGGCGGGCAACACGAAAATTCCGCTTTACATACTTTTTATTTCGGGCGTAATAAACGTTATTCTCAACCTGTTTTTTGTTATCGTTTTAAAAATGAGCGTTGACGGCGTTGCGCTCGCAAGCGTAATTTCTCTTTATATTTCGGCAGTTGTAATAACGCTTTCGCTTATAAGAAGCGACACGGTTTATAGGCTTCACCTTCGCAATATAAAAGCCAACAGGGTTTATATAGAAAAGGTTACGGCTCTCGGCATTCCCGCGGCGCTTCAGAACTCAATATTTTCTCTTGCCAACCTTTTCATTCAGGCAGGCGTAAACAAGCTTGACACGGTAATGGTCGAAGGCAACGCCGCCGCTTCAAACGTTGACACGCTCGTTTTTGACATAATGGCGGCGTTTTACACGGCAGGTTCAAGCTTCATCGGGCAAAACTTCGGCGCGGGCAAAAAGAAGCGTATTAAAAGAAGCTATTTTATAAGCACCGGCTACGCTTTTATCGGCGCTCTTGTTTCGGGCATTGTGCTTTTCTTTTTCGGAAGAAGCGTTCTTTCGATATTCACAACCGACCCCGAGGTTATAGACGCCGCCATGCTGAAGCTTAATATAATGCGTTTTTCATATCTTCTTTGCCCGTTTATGGACAGCACCATAGCGGCTTCGCGCGGGATAGGAAAAAGCTTTATGCCCACGGCAATAGTCGTCACGGGCTCGTGCATATTCAGAATTTTTTGGGTTTACACCGTGTTTGCGCGTTTTATGACCGTTCCCTCGCTTTATATTGTTTATCCGATTTCGTGGGCAATGACCGCTATAGCCGAAATAATCTATTTTATGTATGCCTTCAAAAAGCAGACAAAAAATATGGCGTAATATAATATTTTTCCTCACATTTTAAAATTTGCCCGTTGATACGTCGGTTTTTCCGTGTTATACTCGCATTGAAAAGGTTTTGAAAGAAGGTAAATTATGAAAGAAGTCAAATCCCCTAAAAAGCCTCTTATTTATTACTACAGCATAGTCCTTCTTCTTATTTTGATTTTTAACCTTACGGTAGCTCCGCTTATTATGCAGGTAAAAGTCAAAGAAGTCGATTACGGCACTTTTATGCAGATGATTAAAGATAACAACATCGGCAGTGTCGAAATTGAGGACTCGCAGATTGTTTTTACCGACAAAGACGAAAAGAATATATACAAAACGGGCGCTATGGACGACCCCACTCTTACAGAGCGCCTTTTTGAAAGCGGCGCGAAGTTTAAAAAGGATATTGAAAAAACAACCTCGCCCCTTTTAAGCTTTCTTTTGACGTTTATTTTGCCTATGCTTATATTTATAGGTATAGGGCAGTTCCTTGCTAAAAAATTCGTCGCTCAGGCGGGCGGCAAAGACGCGCTGTCTTTCGGTATGGGCAAAAGCAACGCAAAAATATACGTCCCCTCTTCCGACGGCATACGCTTTGACGACGTTGCTGGCGAGGACGAAGCAAAAGAAAACCTTGCCGAGATTGTAGATTATCTTCACAATCCGAAAAAATACTCCGACGTGGGCGCTTCAATGCCCAAGGGCGTTTTGCTTGTCGGCCCTCCCGGAACGGGCAAAACAATGCTTGCAAAAGCCGTTGCGGGCGAAGCGGGCGTGCCTTTCTTCTCAATGTCGGGCTCGGAATTTGTCGAAATGTTTGTCGGTATGGGCGCTTCCAAAGTGCGCGACCTTTTCAAGCAGGCTAAAGAAAAAGCCCCCTGCATCGTTTTCATAGACGAAATCGACGCTATAGGCAAAAAGCGCGACGGTCAGATAGGCGGAAACGACGAGCGCGAGCAGACCTTAAACCAGCTTCTTACCGAAATGGACGGTTTTGACGGCAACGGCGGCGTAATTATTCTTGCCGCAACAAACAGACCCGAATCTCTTGACCCCGCCCTTACGCGCCCCGGCAGATTTGACAGGCGCGTTCCCGTGGAGCTTCCCGACCTTTTGGGGCGCGAAGCAATTCTTAAAGTCCACGCAAAAAAGATAAAAACAGCCGATGATGTTGATTTTCACACAATTGCCAGAATGGCGGCGGGCACGTCGGGCGCAGAGCTTGCAAACATTATTAACGAAGCGGCGCTCAGAGCCGTAAGACACGGCAGAACGGTTGTTGAAGAAGCCGACCTTGAAGAAAGCATTGAAGTTGTTATTGCGGGGTATCAAAAGAAAAACGCAATTATGACCGACAGCGAAAAAAAGGTCGTCGCCTATCACGAAATAGGCCACGCGCTTGTTGCGGCGCTTCAGACGCACTCGGCACCCGTTCAGAAAATCACAATTATCCCGAGGACTTCGGGCGCGCTCGGCTACACCATGCAGGTTGAGCAAAACGACAAGGTTCTTATGACAAAAGAAGAGCTTGAAAACAAGATTGCAACGCTCACAGGCGGCAGAGCCGCCGAAGAGGTTGTTTTCGGCGAAATCACAACGGGCGCTTCAAACGATATAGAACAGGCAACAAAGCTTGCAAGAGCCATGATAACGCGCTACGGCATGAGCGACGAATTCGGAATGGTCGCCATGGAAACTGTTACCAACCAATACCTCGGCGGCGACACATCGCTTTCGTGCTCGGCAGAAACGCAAAAAGAGATTGACAAAAAGGTTGTCGAGCTTGTTAAAAAACAGCACGAAAAAGCAATTAATCTTTTAAAGGAAAACCGCGCAAAGCTTGACGAGCTTTCAACATTCCTTTATGAAAAAGAGACTATCACGGGCGCTGAATTTACCGAAATACTCAATAAATAATCAAGGGTGATTTTTATGAAAATATCAACCGAAATCGCTTCGGCGGCAAACCTTATCGGCGAAGAAAAGGCAGTTGAATATATAGCAAAAGCGGGCTTTGACGCATGGGATTTTTCAATGTTTGAAATGGCGCGCTACAATAAAAACCGCGACGGCATAACAGAGTCTGACCATCCCCTATTTAAAAGCGATTATCTTGCGTTTGCAAGGCGTCTTAAAAGCATCGGCGAAAACTGCGGCATAACCTGCAATCAGTCGCACGCGCCGTTTCCGACGTGTGGCAAGCCTATGCGCCCGTATCTTTTCCGCGCGATTGAATGCACCGCAGAAGCGGGCGGCGAATATTGCATAATTCACCCCGACAACAGCCTGTCGCCCGAAGAGAATGCCGAAATGTTTTTTGACCTTTTGCCGTTTGCAAAGGATTGCGGCGTTAAGATTGCAACCGAAAATATGTGGAACTGGAACGGCGAACGCGACGAAGCCTCACCCGCCGCATGCTCCGACGAAAAAAGCTTTAACGCACATCTTGACGCAGTAGACGACCCGTATCTTGTCGCCTGCCTTGACATAGGCCACGCCGAAATGCGCGGGCTTAACACAAGCGCCGAAAAGATGATTTTAGCGCTCGGAAAGCGCCTTAAAGCGCTTCATCTTCACGACAACGACCGTCATCACGATTCGCACGCTTTGCCTTTTACTATGGACATTGACTTTGAAAAGGTGACAAACGCGCTCAAAAAAATCGGCTACGACGGCTATTTCACGCTTGAAGCCGATACATATCTCAGCACCTTCACCCCCGAGACGGCGTTTTCGGGGATACAGAATATGGCACGCGCCGCAAAGAAGCTTGCCGATATGTTTGAAAACGCCGACCAATAAAAATTACATTGAGACCGCAAAATCCCCGCTCGGGATTTTTGCGGTCTTTTTTTGTTTTCGCCGCTGTTTTTTATCGAAATGTACATTTTCCACAAATTATCAGTTAGCACAAACTAACTAATTATAATTCCTGACAAACTTGTCGTTTTTGCTCATTTTTTTGATATTTTTTCTTGACATACACGCAAAAGCGTTGTATTATTACAGTTGGTTAGCGGGTGCTAACCAATATAAAAGCTTTGAGGTTAGCTTTTGCTAACCAAATCGTGAAAGGTCTGATGAAAATGATGCCGTTAAGTCTTGCAGGCGTGGGCGAGCAAAACACCATAAAACGCATAGGCGGCTCTCCCGAAGTTAAACAGCACCTTGAAAATCTCGGATTTGTAGTCGGTTCAACAGTAACCATAGTAAACACCCTCGGCGGCAACGTTATTGTAAACGTCAAGGAATCGCGCGTTGCGATAAGCGAAGAAATGGCGCGCAAAATTATGGTCTGAACCGCCCGCGGTTACGGTATGATGTGTGCAGAATATGCACCTTGATATAATATATCTGAATTTGAATTAATAAAGGAGGATACTTTAATGAAAACACTCAAAGAAGCAAAAGTCGGCGAGACCGTAAAGGTTGTCAAGCTCCACGGCGAAGGCGCCGTTAAGCGCCGCATTATGGATATGGGCATTACAAAGGGCGTCAGCGTTTACGTCCGCAAAGTAGCGCCCCTGGGCGACCCGGTTGAGGTTACCGTTCGCGGATACGAGCTTTCTTTAAGAAAAGCCGATTCCGAAATGATTGAAGTAGAGTAATTAAATTTACGTCTTGCGGTTAGTTTCTGCTAACCCGAACACATCGAAAGGAGATTAATTATGGATATTCGCATTGCCCTTGCGGGCAACCCGAACAGCGGTAAAACCACATTGTTCAACGCGCTTACCGGTTCAAACCAGTTCGTCGGAAACTGGCCCGGCGTTACGGTTGAAAAGAAAGAAGGCAAGCTTAAAAAGCACGACGGCGTTATCGTCACCGACCTTCCCGGTATCTATTCTCTTTCACCCTACACCCTTGAAGAGGTTGTTGCGAGAAATTACCTTATAAGCGAACGCCCCGACGCAATTCTTAACATCATAGACGGTACAAACCTTGAAAGAAACCTTTATCTTACAACTCAGCTTACAGAGCTCGGTATTCCGGTTGTTATCGCAATCAATATGATGGACGTTGTAAAGAAAAACGGCGACAAAATCAACACCGCCGAGCTTTCACGTCAGCTTGGCTGCAAAGTAGTCGAGATTTCGGCTCTTAAAGGCACAGGCGTTCAGGAAGCGGCAGAAGCCGCAATCGACGCCGCCAAAAACGGCAAAACAATTCCTCAGCACACGTTCTCGGGCTCGGTTGAGCACGCTATCGCTCACATCGAAGAAGCTGCGGTTCACGGCCTTCCCGAAGAGCAGCAGCGTTGGTACGCAATCAAGATTTTTGAGCGCGACGACAAGGTTCTTTCTTCGCTCAATCTTGACAAAGCCGTTCTTGAGCACATCGAAAGCGACATTAAAGCCGCCGAAAAAGAGCTTGACGACGACTCCGAATCAATCATCACAAACGAAAGATACGTTTATATCGGCTCTGTTATCAAAGCCTGCTACAAGAAAAAACAGAACGGCGGACTTTCAACCTCCGATAAAATCGATAAGATTGTTACAAACCGTTGGCTCGGACTTCCGATATTCGTTGTTGTAATGTTCCTTGTTTACTACATATCAATGGTAACGGTCGGCTCTGCCGCAACCGATTGGGCTAACGACGGCGTTTTCGGCGACGGCTGGCATCTTTTCGGAATAGGCACAAAAGCTTATACCGAAGAAGCCGACAATTACACGGCTGCTTCCGAGGCAATAAACGCCTTCTTGCCCGACCTTGACCTCAGTGCAGAAGACCTTGACGCCGCAGAAGCTCTTAATGAAATCAAAGCTTTCACAACAAGCGAAAAAACAGCTACCGTTGACGTAGAAGACGAAGAAACCCTCGCAGTCAACACGTTCACGGCTTATTATTCCGAAATCCCCAAAAACCTTTCAAAGGCTGAAGAAGAGGGAACCGTCGGAATGACATATCTTGACGCTGTTAAGTATTTTGAAGATAAATTCTCAAAAGACGCCGAGACGGCTTTTGCAGAGCCTGACCCCGCAGACTTCGGCGTTTGGGTTCCCGGTGTTCCGGTACTTGTAGGCAACGGTCTTGAAAAAGCAGGCGCAGCCGATTGGCTTTCGGGCCTTATCAACGACGGTATCGTCGCAGGCGTCGGCGCAGTTCTCGGCTTCGTTCCTCAGATGCTCGTTCTCTTCCTTCTTCTTGCAATTCTTGAAGCATGCGGCTATATGGCACGTATCGCCTTCGTTCTTGACCGTATCTTCCGTAAATTCGGTCTTTCCGGTAAATCGTTCATCCCCATGCTTATCGGCACAGGCTGCGGCGTTCCCGGAATCATGGCTTCGCGTACTATCGAAAACGAAAGAGACCGCCGTATGACAATCATGACGACAACGTTCATTCCCTGCGGCGCAAAGGTTCCGTTCATTGCGATGATAGCGGGCGCTATCTTCAACGGCTCGGCACTCGTTGCTACATCAGCTTACTTCATCGGAATGGCTGCGATAATCGTTTCGGGCATTATTCTTAAAAAGACAAAGATGTTCTCGGGCGACCCCGCACCGTTCGTTATGGAGCTTCCCGCATATCACTGGCCCACTGTTAAAAACGTTCTTCGTTCAACATGGGAGCGCGGCTGGTCCTTCATTAAGAAGGCAGGTACAATAATCCTTCTTTCCACAATATTCGTTTGGTTCACCACATACTTCGGCGTTGTTGACGGCTCGTTCCGTATGCTCGACGAAAGCGAAATCGACAAGTCGATTCTTGCAGTAATCGGTAATGCAATCGCATGGATATTCAAGCCTCTCGGCTGGGGCGATTGGCAGGCTGCCGTTGCTTCTATCACAGGCCTTGTTGCTAAAGAAAACATCGTCGGCACAATGGGCATTCTTTACGGTGCAGAGGGCAACGTTTATGAGACGCTTCACAGCGTATTCACAGGCGTAAGCGCTTATTCGTTCCTTGTATTCAACCTTCTTTGCGCTCCTTGCTTTGCAGCTATCGGCGCTATCAAGCGTGAAATGAACAGCGCAAAATGGACTTGGTTTGCAATCGGTTATCAGTGCGGCTTCGCATATATAATCGCTCTTATGATAAACCAGTTCGGCAACCTCTTCACAGGCAACGCAAACGTTTTCGGTGTAATTGTTGCTGTTGCGCTTCTTGCAGGTATGATTTACTTACTCGTTCGTCCCTACAAAGAAGCAACAAAGCTTACCGAAAAGGTTAAAGTTTCAAAGTAAAACATATTAAAACTTTTTGAAAGGAGTCGGTCTTAATGTTAAGTTGGATATCTCAAAATATTGCAACAATCGTTATATGTATAGTGCTTTTGGCAATCGTTGCGGCGATAATCGCAAAGCTTGTAAAGGATAGGAAAAAAGGCAAGTCCTCCTGCGGATGCAACTGTGCACACTGTGCAATGGCAGGCTCCTGCCACTCTAAGAAATAATCCAAGCGGGGGCTGTAAAAAATGTTTTTACAGCCCCCACGCAATTTTATACGAAAAAGGATTAACAGACATATGGCTATACAGTGCGAATTGACCGCTTCTAACATACGCTATCTGCTTGTTATGAAGGGTCTTGAAAACAACAAGGGCGGTGTGCGCTGTGTTGACATTGCAAACGCCCTCGGCAAATCAAAACCGAGTGTTCACAATATGATGAACAGCTTTATAAAAATGGGGATTATCAGCAAATCCTCTTACGGCGCATGTTTTTTTACAGAATACGGCAATGCGCTTGCCGAGCAGTATAAAAGGCTTTACGGCACTGTAAAAGAGCATTTAACCAAGGCTTTCCCCGGGGTGTATGACAAAGAGCTTGCCGTGTGCTCGCTTCTTGCGGTACTGCCCCCCGATTATCTTGAAGCGCTCAACTGAAATAAAACAACAAAAAGGCTGACACAGGCTGTTTTACAGCCGGGTTTTGCAAGGAGGATGCCTTATGGCAATTGTTGAATTTAAAGACGTAAGCCGCGTTTATCACAGCGGCGACCACGAGCTTAAAGCCCTTGACGGCGTTAATCTTTCGCTTGACGAGGGAAAATTTATAGTTATTCTCGGCCCGAGCGGCGCGGGAAAAAGCACTCTTTTAAACCTTTTGGGCGGGCTTGACAGCCCCACAAGCGGAAAGATTTTTGTTGAAGGCAAAGACATTTCAACGCTTTCAAACAACGAGCTTTCCGAATACCGTGCAGAGAAGGTCGGATTTGTTTTTCAGTTTTACAACCTCGTTCCGACGCTCACCGTGCACGAAAACGTTTCTCTTGTAAAAGAAATTTCAAAAAACTCGCTTTCGGCAACAAAAATGATAGAAGAAGTCGGTCTGTCGGACCACTTAAAAAACTTCCCCTCAGAGCTTTCAGGCGGCGAGCAGCAGCGTGTTTCGATTGCACGCGCGCTTGCAAAAAATCCGAAAATTCTGCTTTGCGACGAGCCGACCGGTGCGCTTGACTCCGAAACCGGCGTGCTTGTTTTAAAGCTTCTTTTAAAAATGGCGCGCGAATACGGCAAAACCATTGTAATAGTAACGCATAACCAGAACATCGCTAAAATGGCTGACACCGTAATACGCGTTAAAAACGGCAAAATTGTTTCTGCCGAGGACCAGCCATCCCCCGCAAGCGCCGACGAAATAGAGTGGTAAGGAGGAGTAAAAATGCTTTTCAGAAAACTCCTCAGAACCTTCAAATTATATAAAGCTCAGTTCATTTCAATGATAATAATGATTACCCTCGGCATCGGCGTTTTTGTCGGCTTTAATATGGAATGGGTAAGCATTGAAGAGAATATGCAAGGCTTTTTTAAAGAGACGGGTTATGCCGACTATCGCATAGTCCTTGAAAAAGGCTTTAAAGAAGACGACCTTAAAAAAATAGCCGATTCAAGCCTTGTGAAAGACGCCGCGCGCTATGTTTCGGTTACCGCCGATATTAAAGAATATGACGGCGACAGCGCCGCGCTCAGCGTTACCACAAACGAAAAGGTTTCGGGATTCATCGTCACAGACGGCGACAGCTATGACCCCGATTCAAAAGACGGCATTTGGCTTTCCGACAAATACGCCACCGCAAACAATATAAAGCTCGGCGACACACTTACGTTTCTTTATAAAAACATTGAGCTTAAAGGTAAAGTAAAGGGACTTATAAAATCGGGCGAATATATGATTTGCGTCCGCGACGAAACACAGCTTATGCCCGACTACACCTCACACGGCTTTGCTTTCATTTCGCCGAAGATGTATGAAAAATGCATCGGAACAGATTATTATCCTCAAATAAACGTCATTTCAGACGCCGATAAAAAGGCGTTTACCGAAGAAGCGGACAAGATTTTAAAAAACACAAGCCTTATTCTTTCAAAGGATGAGACGCTCTCTTACTCGCAGGCAAAAGGCGAATCGCAAGAGGGCAAGACCATGGGCAGTGTGCTTCCCGTTATATTCCTTCTTATTGCCGTGCTTACAATGGTAACGACAATGCACCGCCTCACTGCAAAAGAAAAAACGCAGATAGGCACTCTTAAAGCGCTCGGCTTTAAGGACTCAAGAATCAAGCTTCACTACACATCATACGCGCTGTTTATCGGCGTTGTAGGCGCCGTTTTGGGCACGGGGCTTGGGTATCTTGTGGCGTTTTATATTATGAACCCCAACGGCACCATGGGCACTTACCTTGACTTGCCCGAATGGAAGCTTCGCCTGCCGCTGTTCTGCATTTTAACGACGCTCGGCATTGTTGCGCTTCTTACGGTAATCGGCTTTATTTCAACCGCCGATATGCTCAAGGGCACCGCCGCAGACGCATTAAGACCTTATACGCCGAAAAAGGTTAAGCCGATGCTTATTGAAAAAACAAAGCTTTTTCACAAGCTTCCGTTCGGCGTGCGCTGGAATATGCGCGACATAATGCGCCACAAATCGCGCACCGCAATGAGCCTTATCGGCATAATCGGAAGTATGATACTTATAATCGCTTCACTCGGTATGAGCGACACGATGGACGCATTTCTCAGTATGTATTATGACGACGCAACAAATTATGCATCAAGAATATATCTTTCAGAAGACGCCACAGAAAAAGAACGCCTTTATATAAAAGACAAATATAACGGCGACGCAAGCGCTTCTGTAAGCGTTCAGGCAGAAGAAAAAGCGTATTCGCTTGATATTTACGATATTACGCACGACAGAGTGCGCTTTCCGAGTAAAGATAATTCTTATACCGTGCTTTCTTCAGACGGGGCGTATGTATGTATGAGAATTGCCGACGAATTTTCTTTAAACCCCGGTGATACGCTTAAAATAAGCCCCTACGGAACAAATAAAAGCTACACTTTAAAAATCGCGGGCATTATACGCAGTGTAACGGAAAATATCGTAATTTCCGAAAGCTATGCAAAGTCTCTCGGAATTGACTACACTGTAGATTCGGTTTACACAAGCTCACAAAAGGCCGAAATTTCGTCCGATAAGGCGATAAAAAGCGTTCAGTCAAAACAGGCAATTATTGATTCCTTCGACACCTTTACAGATATAATGGATTCGATGATTTTGCTTCTTATCGCGGGTGCTTTGGTACTCGGCTCCGTAGTCCTTTATAACCTCGGCGTTATGAGCTATACCGAGCGTTACCGTGAAATGGCAACCTTAAAGGTTGTCGGCTTTAAGGACAGAAAGATTGGCAGACTGCTTGTTGAGCAGAATTTGTGGCTCTCTGTATTGGGTGTTATTCTCGGAATCCCCGCAGGCTACGCAGTGCTTGACGTGCTTGTTACAAAGCTTGCTTCGGAATACGAAATGAAGTCGACAATAAGTGCCGCCACCGTAATTTTCTCGTCGGCGCTAACAATAGCAATGTCGCTTCTTGTAAGCCTTGCCGTTGCACGCAAAAACAAAAAAATAGATATGGCGGAAGCCTTAAAATTCTCCGAATAAAAAAATATCAGACACCCAAAAATCCCACGGCGGAAATAAACCGCCGCGGGATTTTTGTTATATAAGTCTTATGCCTGAATTTATTCAACGTCCTGAATATCCTGCTCCGACGAATCCGAAATGCCTAAAATTCCGTCTGCGCCGTCGCTGTCAAAGACCTCAACATTTTTAAGCTTCTTTCTTATTATCGTGTTGCGCTTTTGCGCGTCTTCAAGGCTTTTGCCTGCTTCTTCAATCTTTTTGCGCGCCTTTTCAAGCACGTCGCCGAACTTGTCATACTGCGATTTTGCGGCGGCAAGAAGCGTTCTTACTTCATCTGCTTTTTCGTTTATCGCCATCGCTTTAAAGCCCATGGCAAACGAATTAAGAAGCGCCGTTATCGTCGAAGGACCGGCTATCATAATATTCTGCGCCTGAAGGCTTTCGGCGATTCCGCTTTTTGACGAAGCGATTTCGGCATAAAGTCCCTCGGTCGCAAGATAAAGTATTGCGAACGGCGTGGTTTTCGGCACGCAAATGTATTTTGCAACGTCCTTTGCTTCGGCTTTTATGCGGTCCTCAAGCGCTTTTCTTGCAGAAGCGAGCATAATGGGGTCAGCAGACTCCGCAGCGCCGCAAAGCCTGACGTAATCCTCCATCGGAAATTTTGAGTCAATCGGCAAAAAAACAGCTTCGCCGTTTTTTTCGCCGCTCGGAATCCTTACGGCAAACTCTACCCTTTCGCCGTTGTTTTTAGGCGAAAAATTCTTTTCGTACATTCCGGGGATAGTCTGGTCAAGTATCGCTTCAAGCTGAACTTCAGCCCATGTTCCGCGCGCCTTTACGTTTGTAAGCACCCTGTTAAGCGAGGTTACGTTTTGCGTAACGCCCTTTGAAAGCTCTTTCATTTCGCCCAAAGAGCGATAAACGTTTTCAAGCTGCTCCGAAACCGTTTTAAACGAGGTGTTAAGCCGCGTTGTAAGAGTTGCCGTAAGCTTTTCGTCAACCGTGGCACGCATTTCTTCAAGCCTTTTTTCGTTGCTTTCCTGCATTTTCGCCATATTCTCGCCGAGAACGCGCATTTGCCGTTCGTTTTGCTCAAGATTGTTTTTTTGTATTTCGGAAAGCGATTTTCCGAGCTTGTCGGAAAGCTCAAGACGGCTGTTAAAATTCTCTTTCGTCATTTCGCTGAGGCGTGCGTCAACCTTTTCAAGCCCTTTTGAAATTTCCTCGCGCGTTTCTTTTGCCGAGCGCGCCGCTTCTTCGCGGTTAATTGAAAACTCGCCCGAAAAATCCTTTGACTCGGCTTTTTTCTTAAGCGACAAAAGCAGTGCTATAACAACGCACAGCAAAACCGCCGTTAAAACGCCGAAAGCGCAAATAACAATAGTATCAGTCAAAATTCCACCCCGCAAAGCTTAATGCTCTTCCCAATCCTTTGCGCGCTCAACGGCTTTGTGCCAACCGCGAAGCATTTCGTCGCGTTTTTCGCCGCTTATTGCGGGCACAAAGATTCTGTCAACCTCGCGCACTGTTTCAATTTCGTCAAGGTCTTTCCAAAAGCCGACTGCAAGACCCGCCATATACGCCGCGCCAAGCGCAGTTGTTTCAACAAGCTTCGGGCGGTTCACCTTTGTTCCCGTCATATCTGCCTGAATCTGAAGCATAATGCTGCTTACCGAAGCACCGCCGTCAACACGCATTTCGGACATAAGTATTCCGCTGTCACGGCTCATTGCGTCAACAAGGTCTGTTACCTGATATGTAATGCTTTCGAGCACCGCACGCGCAAAATGCGCCCTGTTTGTGCCGCGCGTAAGACCGACAATGCAGCCCCTTGCATACATATCCCAATACGGCGCGCCAAGCCCCGTAAATGCCGGAACAAGATAAATTCCGTTAGAGTCTCTTACGCTTTCTGCAAGAAAGTCGCATTCGCTCGGTTCTGCTATCATACGAAGCTCGTCTCTTAACCATTTTATAACAGAGCCCGCGTTAAAAGCACTGCCCTCAAGGTCATAGCATACTTTGCCGTTAAGACCCCATGCAATACCCTCTATCAGGTTGTTTTTTGAATGAATACGCTTGTCGCCCGTGTTCATAAGAAGGAAGCAGCCCGTGCCGTATGTGTTCTTTGCCTGGCCCGCGTTAAAGCAGGCCTGGCCGAAGAGAGCCGCCTGCTGGTCGCCGATTGCGCCCGAAATCGGAACGCCCTCAAGCTCTTTAAGCTCGGGAACGTCGCCCGAAATATAGCCGTAAACAGAGCTTGACTCTTTAATCTCGGGAAGAATGTTCATAGGAATACCGAGCTTTGAGCAAAGATAAGAATCCCATTCGAGCTTTTCAATATCAAAAAGCATTGTTCTTGCGGCGTTGCTGTAGTCGGTAACGTGAACGGCTTTGTTTGTAAGATTCCAAATAAGCCATGTTTCAACCGTGCCGAACAAAAGCCTGCCCTCGTTTGCAAGGGTGCGCGCCTCGGGCACGTTGTCGATTATCCACTTAATTTTTGTCGCCGAAAAATATGCGTCTATAAGAAGTCCCGTGTGCTCTTTAATATACGGCTCAAGCCCCTCGGCTTTAAGTCTTTCGCAAATGGGCGCGGTGCGCCTGCACTGCCACACAATTGCGTTATAAACAGGCTTGCCCGTTTCTTTATCCCAAAGAATAGTTGTTTCGCGCTGGTTTGTAATACCGATTGCGGCAACCTCAGAGGGGTTTATTCTGCCGATTTCAAGCGCCGAAGTGAGCGAATGAAGCTGAGATTCAAGAATCTCATAGGGGTTGTGCTCAACCCAGCCCGATTTCGGGTAAATCTGCGTAAATTCGTACTGTGCCTTTGAGACGATGTTTCCCTTTTTGTCAAAAACTATCGTTCTTGAGCTTGTCGTTCCCTGGTCAAGGGCAAGAATATATTTTTTCATTCGGTTCACCTTTCATCTTTGATTATATTGTAAATATCCCGAACGGAGTCAAGGATATAAGTCGGGCACACGTCGCTTTCTTCGGCGTCTTTTTTCGTTGTTTCCCCCGAAAGCACAAGCACCGAGGTAATTCCCGCGTTGACGCCTGTTTTGACGTCGGTATAAATTCTGTCGCCGACCATTGCCGCCTTTTCATAGGGCGTGTTTGTTTTTTCAAGAACAATGTCTATCATCGTTCTGTCGGGCTTGCCTAAAAACACAGGTCTTCTTTTGACCGCGTTATAAAACATATCGGCAAAAGAGCCGCAGTCTGGCAAATAGCGCCCGCCCTCTATCGGGCAAACCATATCGACGTTGGTGGCGTAATAGTCAGCGCCCTCTGAAAGAAGCGCGCAGACCTTTTTTATTTTTTCGTAATTAAGCTCGGTGTCATAGCCGAGAAGCACCGTATCGGCGTCGTCTTCTGTAACGTTTACGCCGTAGCTTTTAACCTCTTCACAAAGCGACTTTGTTCCGCACACATAAACGCGCGCGTCGGGCTTGTTTTTCTTTAAAAACAGCCCCGCCGCCATGCCCGAAGTGAAAACGTTTTCTCTTTCGCAGAAAAAACCGAGCTTTCGCATTTTTTCAACGTAATCGCCGGCGTTTCTTGACGAATTGTTTGTAAGAAAAATATAGTTTTTCCCCTGTTTTCTTACTTCGTCCAAAAAATCCTTGGCGCCGTCAATCGGGTCGAACCCCAAATTGACCGTTCCGTCCATATCGAGTAAAAAAAGTGAAATATCTTTAAGCTCTGCCATATTTACCCCTTAAATGCGCCCGTAAAGCGCGTTATAATATCTAAGCTCATCTTTATTTATAAAGCCAAGCTGTTCTTTTGTTATGCGATAAAGCCAGTTGCCGTAAGCTCTCCCGGGGACGTTAAGGCGCGTGTCGCTTCCGTAACCCAAAAGGTCCTGAATCGGGAATATTGCAAGCCCCGCAGAGCTTGCGAGAATTGTTTTAACTATTGCGCGGCAGCCGTTTTCGTTCCATTTTTCAGGGTCGCACGAGCAATAATTCATAACGTCGCGTTTTGTGTCAAGCGGCATTTCCCAAAGATAGCCCAAAAGCGTGTTGTTGTCGTGCGTGCCCGAATATGCAACGCAGTTGTTTATGTAGTTGTGCGGCTTGTGAACCGACTCGCCGCCCAAAAAGCCGAACTGAAAAACGCGCATTCCGGGAAAGCCGCTGTCGTTTACAAGCTTTATAACGTCCTCTGTAATGTCGCCCAAATCTTCGGCAATAATAAGCTTTTCGCCCGCCGTCTTTTTAAGCACATTAATAAGCTTCATTCCCGGGCCTTTTTTCCAGCTTCCGTTTTTGGCGGTCTTTTCAGAAGCGGGCACTGCCCAAAAGCTCTCGAACCCTCTGAAATGGTCTATTCTTACGCCGTCAAACAGCGAAAGCGCATTGTTTAAGCGCTCGCGCCACCACGAAAACCCGTCTTTTTCCATTCTTTCCCAATTGTAAAGCGGATTGCCCCAAAGCTGACCGTCCGCCGAAAAATAATCCGGGGGAACGCCCGCAACAAGAGAGAGTCTGCCGTTTTCGTCGGCACAAAACAGCTCCTTGTTAAAATAAACGTCGGCTGAGTCAAACGAAACATAAATGGGAATATCGCCGATGATTTTTATTCCGTTTTTATTTGCATAGCTTTTAATTTTTTGCCACTGATAAAAAAGCTCGTACTGAATAAAGCACTGTGCGAAAAACTCGTCTTTATCAAAAGAAACTTCGGTCCACTCTGTCCATGGTTTTTCGCCGTTAACCTCTTTAAGCGCCGCAAATTCGCAATAATCGCGTATGTAAGGGCGCGCTTTTATAAAATCCTCCACACTTTTTGAAAGCTCGCCGTTCGCGCGCGAGGCGGCTTTTTTCAAAAGCGCGAGCCTTTCTTTTTTCAGCCTGTCGTATTCGCAGTAATACGGCGTTTTCTGCACTGAAGCGCGGCGCTCGTCCTCGGTTATAAGCCCTTGTTCAAAAAGGCTGTCAATATCTGCAAAATACGGATTAAGAGCAAACGTCGAAGCCGATTTATAAGGCGAATTGCACTCGTCAACGGGGTTAAACGGCAATACCTGCCAATAAGAAAAACCGCAGTCTTTAAGAAAGTCGATAAAAGAAAACGCAGACTTTCCGAAACCGCCCGATGAATAGTCGCCGTAAAGCGAGGATATGTGCATTAAAACTCCGCTTTTTCTTTCCATAAAAGTCCTCCGAAACATATGCCCTTTTGCCATAATATATATTAAATTATATCACTGTTTTACTTACTTTGTAAATAAACAACTTATACAATAAAGAACAGCAAGAATAGTGAATTGTAAACAGTAAAAAGGCTCTAAAACTTTGCAAAAAGCTCTTTTTTACAGCAAAAAAGCGACCACTCAAAGAGTGGTCGCCCTTTTTGGATATGTCGGCATCGCCCTATCTTCCCAAGCGGCTTCCCGCTAAGTATTTTCGGCACTGTTGAGCTTAACTACCGTGTTCGGGATGGGAACGGGTGGACCCTCAACGCCATCAACACCGACTTGGAGATTACTTCGTTACCGAAGTGAGACTTATTATATCACGAACTGAAAAAAAGTCAAGAGTTTTTTTAATATTTTTTCAAAAAAATCGAAACTTTTTTATTTCGCACCGAAAAAAGGGCGGTTTTTATAAAAAAAAGCTTATTTTTTTACACAGAACCTGTTGATTATTCACAGAAAATAGTGCATAATTAATTATAAGTATATACAATGGTATTTGGGGGCATACATATGGCATCAAGATATGCAATCGCTTACGATATTGGCACAACAGGCGTAAAAACCTGTATTTTTGAATTGGGCAAAACGGTTAAGCTCATCGCGGCGGCGTCAAAGGGCTACGGGCTTTATGTTCTGCCCGACGGCGGCGCAGAGCAGGACCCCGAAGAATGGTGGGGCGCGCTTTGCTCAACAACATCAAAGGTTTTAAATGAAAGCGGGCTTGACCCGAAGCTTATCGAGGGTATTTCGTTCTGCTCGCAGATGCAGGGCGTGGTGCTTGTCGATAAAGACGCAAAGCCCGTAAGGCGCGCCATGAGCTATATGGACCAGCGCGCAAGAGAAGAGCTTAAAGAGGGCATGGCATTCGGTCCGCAGATTGCGGGCGCAAACATTCCGCGGCTTCTTAAATCACTCAAAATTACGGGTGCGGTTTCAGCATCCGTAAAAGACCCCGTCTGGAAATACAAATGGGTTGAAAAGCACGAGCCCGAGGTTTTCAAAAAAGCATACAAATGGCTCGACGTTAAAGAATATTTCATCGCGCGTATGACCGGCGAGTTTTGTATGACGCACGACTCCGCTTTTGCAACGCTTCTTTACGACATACACAAAAAATGCTTCAGCAAAGATATGTGCGATATGATAGGCGTAAAGGAAGAGCATCTTCCGAAAATAATCGGCTCTACCGAAAAAGCGGGGCTTTTAAAAGAAGAGCCTGCAAAAGAGCTCGGACTTAACCCCGGCACACCCGTTTTCGGCGGCGGCGGCGACGCTTCGCTAATCGGCGTTGGCGCGGGCTGCACGGCTCTCGGAGACACGCACATTTACAGCGGCACGTCGGGCTGGGTTTCGGTTGTTGTTGACAAAAGCCTTGTTGACACATCTGCCATGATAGCTTCGGTTGTCGGCGCGCAGGACGGAAAATACAATTATTTCGGCGAGCTTGAAACGGCGGGCAAATGCCTTGAATGGGTAAAGGACCACCTTGCGCTTGACGAAATCGGCATCTATCTTGAAAAGAAGCATATCACTGACGGCTACGAAGTAAAATACACAAGCCTTTACGACTATATGACCGACGTTGTAAAAGACGTTCCCGCAGGCTCGGGCGGCGTTATCTTTACACCGTGGCTTCACGGCAACCGCTGCCCGTTTGAAGACCCGAACGCCCGCGGAATGTTCTTTAACATAAGCCTTGAAACAGGCAAAAGCGAGATGATTCGCGCAGTGCTCGAGGGCGTTTGCTATCACCTGCGCTGGTTTATCGAAACCGAAGAGAAAAAGGTCAAAACCTCCGACAGAATCCGCTTTGTCGGCGGCGGCGCGCTTTCAAGCGTTACCTGTCAGATTCTTGCGGACTGCACGGGCAAAATAATCGAAACGGTTGACACGCCCCAAAACGTCGGCGCTATGGGCGCGGCGGTGCTTATTGCCGTCGGTATAGGCGAATGTCCCTCGATTGAAGCGGCAAAAGAGCTTATCCCCGCCGTTAAAACCTTTAATCCCGACCCCGAAAAGAAGCCCGTATACGACAAATATTTCAAGGTTTTCAAAAATCTTTATGCCGCAAACAAAAAGAATTTTGCCGACCTTAACGCCTGATTTTTCTCATTGAAACGGTTTTTGTTGAAAAATGAAAACTTTCGTGTTAAAATGTCTAAGGTATCTGAATAAAACGGCTTATTAATCTTTAAAATCACCGAAATTCAAAATAAAAGGAGCGACAAATATGAATATAGCGCTGATTGCTCACGATTCCAAAAAAGAGCTTATGACTCAGTTCTGCATTGCTTATTGCGGAATTTTAAGCAAACACAACCTTTGCGCCACGGGCACAACGGGCAAGCTTGTTTCCGAAGCCACGGGGCTTAACATCGAAAAGTATTTAAGCGGCTCTCAGGGCGGCGACCAGCAGATTGGCTCGCGCATTGCCTGCGATGAAATAGATTTACTTCTTATGTTCCGCGACCCGCTTAACCCCAAGCCCGGCGAGCCCAACGAAGCCAACCTTTTAAGACTTTGCGACGTTCACAACATTCCCGTTGCGACGAATATCGCCACCGCCGAAGCGCTCATACACAGCCTTGAGCGCGGCGACCTTGACTGGCGCGACATCGTAAATCCGAAAAACTGAGTATCCGAAAAACGCGTGAAAACAAAGGGAAGCCGTTAAAGCGCTTCCCTCGGCGCACTGTTTATTCATCAACATAAAAGCGGCTGTAAAAAAGCAAGTTTTTTACAGCCCTTTTTTCAATCAATACCACTTTGTAAGGCGGAAAAATTATGGACTCATCAATTAAAGCAATAAAAGGCACAAAAGACGTTTTACCGTCCGAAAGCCACAAAATACAATACCTTGAAAACGCCGCAATTGAAACCGCAAAAAATTACGGCTTTCTTGAAATGCGCACCCCTGTTTTTGAATATACCGAGCTTTTTGACCGTTCTGTCGGCGACACCACCGACGTTGTTCAAAAAGAAATGTATACTTTCTCCGACAAGGGCGGCAGGTCAATTACGCTTCGCCCCGAAGGCACGGCAGGCGCTGTAAGGGCGTTTCTTGAGCACGGGCTTTTTAACGAGCCTCTCCCCGTTAAAATCTGCTACCTCACCTCCTGCTACCGCTATGAAAAGCCTCAGGCGGGAAGGCTTCGTGAATTTCACCAGTTCGGGCTTGAGTGCTTCGGCTCCGCTTCTCCCCTTGCCGACGCCGAGGTAATTGCGCTTGCCAACGAATATTTTGCATATCTCGGCATAGAGGACCTTTCGCTTGAAATCAACTCAATCGGCTGTCCCGAATGCCGCAAAAAATACACGGCGGCTCTTAAAGCATATTTTGAAGATAAAAAAGACTCGCTTTGCGAAACATGTCTTTCGCGCCTTGAACGCAACCCCATGCGCATTCTTGACTGCAAAAGCCCCGTGTGCTCCGAAATTGCGTCAAAAGCGCCTGTTGTGCTTGACTATATATGCGACGACTGCCGCGAGCACTTTGAAGCGCTCAAAAAATATCTCGACGCGCTTTCAATAAGCTACACCGTAAATCCGCACATCGTAAGAGGACTTGACTATTACACAAGAACGGTGTTTGAGTTTGTTTCACACGCCGAAAAAACCGACGGACTTGTTCTCGGCGGCGGCGGAAGATACGACGGGCTTGTTGAAGAATTGGGCGGCTCGCCTATCCCCGCGTGCGGCCTTGCAATAGGCATTGAGCGGCTTATGCTTGCCATGGAAGAGTCGGGCGTGTCTTTCCCGCAGGCGCCCAAATGCGACCTGTTTATTGTCACGGCGGGCGAAGAAGCTGACATCGCCGCTCTCGAAATTGCCGCAAGCCTCAGAAGCGAAGGCTTTTTCGTATTGACCGACACCGTGGGGCGCTCAATAAAAGCGCAAATGAAGCTTGCAAACAAGCTCGGCGCAAAATACACGGTAGTTATAGGCGACAACGAGCTTGCAAGCGGCGCTCTTTCCGTTAAAAACATGGAGACCAAAGAGACCTTCGACGTTGACATTGACGATTTTTCGGACAACTTCGCCGATATTGTCGTTAAAGGCGCCGTCGCAGGTATAGCAAATCTTGACTTCACAGGTATGACCCAGGAAGATATAAACAATTATTTTAATTTTAAATAAATTTAAGTGTTATGGATATATTGGATATTTCAAGAGACATTTTAAAAACCCCCGTTTATCCGGGCGACCCCGAAGGCTACCTCGACCCGATTGAGTCGTTAAGAGAAGGCGGCCGATGCAACCTCAGCGCATTTTACACCTGCCTTCACGCGGCAACGCACATTGACGCACCGCTTCATTTTATTGACGGCGGCGCACCTATAGACCGTTTGCCGCTTGACATTTTCATCGGCGAATGTATTGTTGTCGAAACCCCTCCGGGACCCATAACGGGCGAATATGCCGAAAAATATTTCCCGTGGAAAAAGTGCGAACGCCTGCTTATTAAGGGCAACGGGCTTTCTTATCTTATGGAAAGCAGTGCTTATTACGTTTCGGACTCGGGCGTAAAGCTTGTCGGAACGGACTCGGCTTCTATAGGCAACCACGGCTCAAACGCCGTAATACATAAGGCGCTTTTAGGCTCGGGCACGGCGATTTTAGAGGGGCTTGACCTTTCAAACGTAAAGCCCGGAAGATATTTTCTTTTGGCACAGCCCTTGAAATTAAGCGGCACCGAGGCGGCGCCTTGCAGGGCGCTTCTTATTGCCGACCATTTATTCTGGACGGGAGACCCCTTATGAGACTTGACAAATTTTTAAAAGTATCGCGCATTATAAAGCGGCGCACCGTTGCAAACGAGGTTTGCGACGCAAAGCACGTTAACGTCAACGGCAAAACGGCGCGCGCCTCTTACGAAGTAAAATGCGGTGATGTTATCGAAATACAAATGGGGGCAAACCTTACAAAATACCGCGTACTTTCTGTGAACGAATACGCAAAAAAGGACGAAGCCACGCAAATGTATGAGGTAATATAAGAATCAAGGTGAAAATATGAAACGCACACATTCATTAGCCGCGCTTTTTCTTTGCATTGCGCTCGTTCTCTCGGGCTGTGCTTCAGAAAAAGACGAAGCTTTGCCTGTCAGTGCAGAACCGGAAATATGCACAGGCGAAGGCACATTCAGCGATGCGGGAAGTCTTACTTCGGCTCAACAGCAGATAATTCTCGATTACGAAAACGCATATTTTACGTCAATAGGCAGCTTTGACATACAAATGCCAGAAAAGCTTTTCTGCGGCGAAACAGAAAAGGACGTTGAAAAAGCAATATGGAATTCCACAATCGCCGTGAGAAAAGCGGCGCTTGAGGATTTGCGCCTTAAAAGCTATACCTTTAAATTGACCGTAACCGATACGGTTGAAACCGAAAGCGGCGTAAACGTCACGCTGACAGAAGAAAACACGCAGCAGTTTCGCGGACTTTCGGTGCTTTCGGAGCAGTACGAAGTAATTCACGGCTTTTCGCTTAAAGAGAACGACGACGGAACCTTCAGCATTGAAGAGCACGAATGTGACTCGGGTGCGTTTTATGATTTTGAATACGACGCCGAAACAAAGACGGATAAAAACCTTGAAGAGGTTTTAAAATACATAGAAATACGCCATTCGGCTTATAAAACGGCTGTTTCGGGCGATACCCCCGAATGCGACCACGCCTATGACCGCGACGCGGCTGTAGAATATATGTTAAATTGGGTCGGCAAGCGCAACAGCGAATGGGCTGACTACAGCGACTCCGGCGGAAACTGTATGAACCTTGCTTCACAGGTGCTTTATACCGCAGGAATCCCTATGGACAGCGAATGGTATTGGGACGACGGCGACGTATCGCCCGCTTGGTGCAACGTTGTATATTTCTATGATTATGCCGTTTCGCAAAAAGGAAACCTTGTGTGCGACGCTTCGGCATCATATTACACAGGTGAACCGGGCGACCTGCTTATTATGGGCGTTTCGACCTTTACCCGCCACGCGACAGAAATATGCAGTCTTGTTAAAGATGAAAACGGCAACACCGTTGACTATCTTATATGTTCAAACACGGCAGACCTTAAAAACTTCCCTGCCGGCGCATACTATCTGACAAATCAGCAGGTTATAAGAATTTTCGGCTGGAACGACTGACGTTATGACAAAAAGCAAATCTTATAAAAAGCGAAAATCACATAAAAAAAGAAAATCGGATTTGAAAAAAGCCCGTGAAGCCGCCGCTGTTTTTTCGGTTTTGTTGCTTGCAATTGCACTTTGCGCCGTATTTTGGGGCGGCAACAAAGACAAAACACAGACTGACGCCGAAAGCGATATTACCGCTTTAACCGAGGCAGAAAAAGAAACAGAAAAACCCGCAACCGAAGCGCTTGCTTCGGCACTTGCGACAGACGGCACAACAAAAAAAGAGCTTAACACCGAAAAAGAGAGTCACGCTTCAAACGAAGCGGCGATAAAAAGCGAAAGCACAACAAAAAAGCCGCCTGTTTTAACAACCAAGCCCGCCGAGACCGAGGCGGTAAAGATTAATCTTAAAACAGAGCACGGCGGTTTTTCAAACGGCAAAACGCTCACACGCGCACAGCAACAGGCGATTATTGACTACGAAAACGCCTATTTTTCTTCATTAAGCAACCTGAAAACCGCAATCCCCAACGGTCTTTTTGCAAACAAGAGCGTCAAAAATCTTGAAAAAGCCATTTGGGACTCTACCGTTGCAATAAGAAAAAGTGCAATTGAAGATTTAAGCCTTACAAACTACACATTTTCGCTTCGCGTTAAAAAAATCGCCGCGGAAAGCAAAGGCGTAAGAGTAACTCTTATAGAGCAAAACACACAGCAATTCAAAAGCCTTTCCGTTTTATCCGAGCAATTTGACGTTGAGCACATATTCCTGCTTACAAAAAGCGAAAACGGCTCTTGGCTTATTTCCGAGCACGAGTGTGACGCAGGCGCTTTTTATAACTTTTCTTACGATTCGTCTTCGGGAAAAGACGCTCAGCTTGACAGTCTCCTTTCTAAAGCAAAAGCTCGGCAAAATACACGCGCTTCTTCAAAAATGCCGAAAGCGCCCGAGTGCGACGTCCCTTATAACCGCGACGCCGCTGTGAAATATATGATGAAGTGGGTCGGAAAGCGCAACAGCTCGTGGGCTGACTACAGCCCCTACGGCGGCAACTGTATGAACCTTGCTTCACAGGTGCTTTACACCGCGGGAATACCCATGGACAGCATTTGGTATTATAAAAACGGCACGGCTTCGCCCGCGTGGTGCAATGTAAACAAATTTTACAGCTATGCTTCATCAGGCAAAGGCAAGCTTGTTTGCAGTACCTCGGCAAACTATTATGCGGGTGAGCCGGGCGACCTTATAACAATGGGCACTTCGTCATACACGCGGCACATCACTGAAATTTGCGCGCTTGTAACCGACGAAAACGGAAACACCGTAGATTATCTTCTTTGCTCAAACACGGCTGATCTTAAAAACTTCCCTGCGGGCGCATACTATTTCACAAATCAAAAGCTTATTAAAATATACGGCAGTAACAAATAAACAACAAAAAACCGCAACCGCGATTGAGGGTTTCAATTTCGGCTGCGGATTTTTATTGTATTAAATTTTAAACTATCTGACTATGCAATATATTTCGTCTGTTTTTTCGGGCGGCTCTTTTGAAAATTCAAGCGCCGAGCGATATTTTTTTGCGGCGTTTTCAATAAGCTCTTCTTTTGAAGTGAAAAGCGTTGCCAGAACGTCGCCCTTTTTGACGAAATCGCCCGTTTTCTTTTCAACGGTAATACCGGCGCTCATATCAATGGCGTCGGTCTTTTTTTCGCGGCCCGCGCCGAGCATAACCGAAGCTATGCCGATGCACTCAGAGTCCATAAACGAAACATAGCCGTCGCAATCGCTTTTAATGTCAAAGCTGTATTTTGCTTTCGGGAATTTTTCGGTATTTTCAAGCCATTCGGCATTGCCGCCCTGATATTTCACCCATTGAAGAAGCTTTTCATATGCTTTGCCGCTTGAAATTGCGTCCTCGACCTGTTTTTTGGCTTCGTCAAGGCTTATATTTTTTGAAAGAGCGACTATCTCGGAAGCGAGCGCTTCAGCCACCTCTTTAAGGTCTTTGGGTCCTTTGCCCTTTAAAACGTCAACCGCTTCGATAACCTCAAGCGAGTTTCCTATGTTTTTGCCGAGCGGCTTTTGCATATCGGTTATAAGCGCGGCAACATTTCTGTTGCAGTTTTTGCCGATTTTAACCATCTCCTCGGCAAGCGCTTTTGCATCCTCGGGCGTTTTCATAAACGCGCCCGAACCGTATTTTACGTCAAGCACTATTGTGTGCGAGCCTGCGGCAAGCTTTTTGCTCATTATGCTTGAAGCTATAAGCGGAACGCTGTCAACCGTTGCGGTAACGTCGCGCAGTGCATAAAGCTTTTTGTCGGCGGGCGTAAGGTTGCCTGTTTGCCCTATTACGGCAATGCCGATATTTTTTGCCTGCTCAAAAAATTCCTCGGGCGAAAGCGACGTGTTAAAGCCCTCAATAGACTCAAGTTTGTCGACGGTGCCGCCTGTGTGGCCCAAGCCCCTGCCCGACATTTTTGCAATAACACAGCCGAGCGAAGCCACCGTCGGTGCGACGATAAGCGTGGTTTTGTCGCCAACGCCGCCCGTGCTGTGCTTGTCAACGCTTTTGTTGCCGAACAGCGAAAGGTCAACCGTGTCGCCCGAATGAGCCATCGCAAGCGTAAGGCAGGCTGTCTCACTTTCGGTCATACCCTTAAAAAATACAGCCATACAAAACGCCGCCGCCTGATAATCGGGTATTTCGCCGCAGGTGTAGCCGTCGACAAAAAATTTAATTTCTTCGGGCGAAAGCTCTTCGCCGTCGCGTTTTTTCTTGATTATATCATACATTCTCATAGGCTTTTTTGCCTTTCATAAAAGATTTTCGGGTCTGAACGAATAGGGGAGAATTTGCGAAAGCGTATGCTTTTCAAAATTGTCTTCGTCTTTTACAAAAATAATTTCAAAGTCGTCTTGGCAAAACTCCCTGAGCACCTGCCTGCACACACCGCACGGCTGGGCTATCTCACCCGTTTTACCGCCTTTTCCGCCGACTACGGCAAGCTTTAAAAATTCGCGCTCGCCCTCGCTCACAGCTTTAAAAACCGCCGTTCTTTCGGCACAGACGGTCGGCGTAAACGAGGCGTTTTCTATATTACAGCCCGTATATACCTTTCCGCTTTTGCAAAGAAGCGCCGCGCCGACCTTAAAGCCCGAATAAGGGGCGTATGCCATTTTCATACTGTCAATTGCAAGAATTGCAAGCTCTTTGTCAGTCAAAAAAATCATTCCTTTGTAAGAATATCTTTTACCGTCCTTGAAATAAAGTCAAAGCCCTCAACAGTTCCTAAGTTTTCGGGCTTTACATCTTTGCCGTAAACCACAAACGGAACATACTCTCTTGTGTGGTCGGTGCTGTTGTCGGCAGGGTCGCAGCCGTGGTCGGCGGTTATCATAAGACAGTCGCCGTCGCGCATGCCGCCAATAAAGCCTTTAAGCCACGAATCAAATTCCGCAAGCGCCTTTGCGTAGCCGTCAACATCCTGTCTGTGACCGTAAAGCATATCGAAATCAACAAGATTTACAAAGCAAAGTCCGTTAAAATCCTTCCTTTGATATTCAAGCGTTTTTGCCATTCCGTCGGTGTTACCCGTTGTGAAAACATATTCCGTAAGCCCTCTGCCCGCAAAAATATCGTGAATTTTGCCGACGCCTATAACGTCAAAGCCTTTAGCTTTAAGCTCGTCAAGCATTGTGTCGCTCGGCGGCTCAAGCGAAAAATCGTGTCTGCGCGAGGTGCGCTTAAAGGGATATTCGCCCTCAAACGGCCTTGCAATAACCCTGCCCACACCAAGGTCGCCGACTAAAAGCTCACGCGCAATTCTGCAATATTCATAAAGCTTTTCGGGCGGCACAACGGACTCGTGCGCGGCAATCTGAAATACGCTGTCGGCAGAAGTATACACAATAAGACTGCCCGTTTTAATGTGCTCTTCGCCGTAATCGCGGATAACATCTGTGCCAGAATACGGTTTGTTGCAAAGCACGCCCCTGCCCGTGCGTTTTGAAAATTCGTCCAAAAGCTCTTTCGGGAAGCCGTTCGGGAAGGTCGGAAGCGGTTTTTTTGAAATTATTCCCGCAATTTCCCAATGGCCTATGGTAGTATCTTTCCCGCGGGACTTTTCTTTGAGCCTTGCAACGCGCGAAAGAAGCTCGCCGTCCCCTAAAAACGACAGCCCGTCAATATTTGTGTAGCCTATTGACCTTAACGTGTCAATATTAAAATACTTTGATTTTGAAATGCTTCTTATCGTGCTCGCTCCGACATCGCCGAAATCGGCGGCGTCCGGCGCTTCGCCTATTCCGCAGCTGTCAAGCACTATAAGAAATATGCGTTTATTCATTATTTATTCCCCATTTCGGCGGCAACGTCAAGCGAAAGCTTCATCATATCGGTAAAGGTATTTTGTCTGTCCTCTGCCGAAAGAGCTTCGCCCGTTAAAAGATGGTCTGACACTGTAAGCACCGCGAGTGCGTTTTTGCCCGCTCTTGCGGCGTTCATATAAAGCGCGGCTGCCTCCATTTCAACAGCCAGCACGCCCATTTTTGCCCACTGCGGCGTTGAGCGCATCGCTTCGGGAAGATATGCTTCGTCGTTATAAAACGTATCGGATGAAAGCACATTGCCGACGACGTATGAAAGCCCGTCTTTTTCGGCGATATTTGCCGCGCTTTTAAGAAGCCCGAAAGAGGCTGTCGGCGCAAACGTCCCCGGGAAGCCGAAGTTGTGAGCATAGTTTGAATTTGTGCATGCGCCCTCGGCAAGAATAACGTCGCGAACCTTAACTTTTTCGCTCATTCCGCCGGCAGAGCCGACGCGGATTATATTTTCTACTCCGAAAAAGTTATAAAGTTCAAAGCTGTAAATACCTATAGAGGGCATACCCATACCGGAAGCCATAACCGAAACCTCAACGCCCTTGTAAGTTCCTGTATAGCCCTGTACGCCGCGCACATTATTTACAAGGCGCGCATTTTCGAGAAAGTTTTCGGCAATAAATTTTGAACGCAAAGGGTCGCCCGGCATCAACACCGTTTTGCCGAAATCCTCGGGCTTTGCGTTTATGTGGGGTGTCGGATAGTTCATAATAAAACCGCCTTTCTTTTTTAACCGCCCGATACCGAGCCTGCGCTTTAATCGGGCTGTCACTTAATTTTATACACTGTACATTTCGTACATTTTTGAATAGAGTCCGCCTTTATTAACAAGCTCCCTGTGAGTGCCGCTTTCTTCAATTCCGTTTTCGGTTATCACAAGAATTTTGTCGGCGTTTTTGATTGTTGTAAGCCTGTGCGCAACGGTAACTGTCGTTCTGCCCTGCGAAAGCTTTTCCAAAGACTTTTGAACAATGTGCTCGCTTTCGTTGTCAAGCGCGCTTGTTGCCTCGTCAAGAATAAGTATTTTCGGATTTTTAAGAAATACACGCGCTATGCTTATGCGCTGTTTTTGACCGCCCGAAAGCTTAACACCGCGCTCGCCGACATATGTGTCGTAGCCGTCGGGGAGCTTTTCGATAAACGAGTCCGCCCCCGCAAGGCGCGCCGCCTCTTTAACCTCGTCATAAGAAGCGCCGGGTCTGCCGTATAAAATATTTTCCGCAACAGTGCCCGCAAAAAGATAAACGTCCTGCTGAACGATGCCTATATTCTCACGCAAAGACTTTAACGTTACCGATTTTATATCGGTGCCGTCTATTGTAATGCTGCCGCTTGACACGTCGTAAAACCGCGGAATAAGACTGCAAAGCGTTGTTTTTCCGCCGCCCGAAGGGCCGACCAAAGCAATGTTTTCGCCGCTGTTTATATGAAGATTGATGTTTTTAAGAACGTTTCCGCCCTCGTTATAAGAAAACGACACGTTGTTAAAATCTATCACGCCGCTTTTAACCGTCAAAGCTTCGGCGCCTTCTTCGTCTTTTATTGCAGGCTCTGTATCCATTATCTCTTCAAAGCGCTCTATACCCGTCATTCCCCTTTGGAACTGCTCGGCAAATTCAACTATGCGCTTAATTGAAGTAAGAAGCATTGAAACATACATAAGATACGCAACGTAATCGGCGGGTGTTATTGCTTTTTTTATAAGAAAAAACGCGCCGACAACAACAACGAGTATGTACATTACGCCCTCAAAAATCCTGTTTAAAGAGTGAAAAGTGCCCATATATCTGTACATATCGCTCTTTATTCTTAAATAGCTCAAATTCCCCTCGGCAAACTTTTTTTCTTCTATTTCTTCGTTTGCAAAGGATTTTACAACGCGCACACCGAGAAGCGAATCTTCGGTCCTGCTGTTAAGCTCGCCTATTATCGCTCTCGATTCGCGCATAGCTTTTCTGAACTTGTGGTTAAAGCGCGAAAGCACGATTATCATTGCGGGCAAAGTCGCAAAAATTATGAGCGTCAGCGGAATGTTCATAAAGCAAAGAATTATAAACGACGCCGCTATTTTGATTCCCGCAATAAAGAACTCCTCGGGACAGTGGTGGGCAAATTCGGTAACGTCAAAAAGGTCGTTTGTAATACGCGACATAAGCGTGCCGACCTTTGTGTCGTCATAAAACGAAAACGGAAGCTTTTCTAAGTGCGCAAACATATCGCGCCGCATTTCGGTTTCGATTTTTGTACCCATTATGTGACCGACAGAAGCCATATAGTAGTTTGCAACGGCGTCGATAATTCTGAGCAGAACATAAATGCCGCCGACCGTAAGAATAAGCTTCGGCGTAAGGCTTTTTAAATCCACTGTTGCCGTATTTGTAATAAGCCTTACCATAATCGGCAAAACAAGCTCGCACACGGTTGTGAGCGCCGCACAGAACAGGTCGAACAAGAGCGTGCCTATGTGCTTTTTGTAATACGGCGCAAACCGTTTTATAAGCTTTTTTGAAGATGTTTTTTTCTCTTTCGTCACAGCGTTTCACCCCGCAAACATCTGTCTTTATTATACAACCGCAATCAAAAAAAAGCAACAGCAAAAAGCCGTTGCCTACAGTTTCACAATGGAAAGGGGCTTGGAAAAAATGTTCAGAATGAATTAATCGAATGCTAAACGCCGTTTTCGGCGTTTAGCACTTGCCCGACGGCGTACAAAGGTACTCCGAGGCAAGGCTAAGAAGAGTAGGGTAAATACGGTTTTAAAACGCCCTCTTTTCGCCGTTACTGCGTCAAAAAGCCTTGCAATG